>FLYL01000150.1_pt1 | contig 11375 bp, 11 predicted proteins | sample 1122611 | NCBI WGS metagenome assembly FLYL01 (sample SAMEA4346791, study PRJEB14843) | hot springs metagenome | biome: Terrestrial Biome; feature: Habitat; material: Sediment | place: India | collected 2012-06-12 | depth 1760 m
GGCCCCGCGGCCCTCCACGTGGCGGCGCTCCACTCCCTGGCCGAGGCCGAGGCGACCGAGCTGCTGGCGGAAGTGGAGCAGGAGGTGACGCCGACCACCTCTTTCGTGGGAGCCTTCGGTACAGCCATGCTGGTTCACAGCGGGCCGGGAGTGGTGGGTTTGGCCTGGTGGTGGGAACCTCAGGAGGAGACTCCCACCAGCTGATCGACGACCCAACCCACCGACTCCACCACCGCGTCGAATCCGGAAGGGTCGAAGGCGTGTCCCATCCCGGGAACCAGACTGAGCTTCACCGGGCCTCCTGCCGCTGCAGCCAGATCCACCGCGGCCCGGGCCGGAATCATCCGGTCGTCGAGACCGTGGACGATCGCCAAGGGAAGGCGGAGTCGGGAGACGAGTTCCCTCGGGGGTGCAGGATGGTTCCAGCGGGTCGAAACCCGGACTCCCATACGCCGGGCTGCCACCCGGCGTCCCACCCGTGTGCGGGTCAGGAAGGTCGCCAAAGCGAGACGGGCCGTCGGAGGGAGCCGCCAAGTGTCGGGCGAGCTGATCGTCACCACTCCTAGCGGGTTCGCCGAGGAGACCGAATGGCGCAGGACGGCCACCGCTCCCATGGAGGCGCCCACCAGCACGAGCGGGGCCCGCCGACCCGAAGCGTATGCGGCGGCTGCCGCCACGTCCCGATGTTCGACATCGCCCAACGTGCAGCTCCCGGTCGACCGGCCGTGGCCCCGAGAGTCGTAGGTCACCACCTCCAACCCATGGTCGGCCAGCACCCGGGCGAGACCTTCGACCGACCGGTCACTCATCGAGGAGCCGAAACCGTGTACCAAGACCACGACCCCGCGCACCGGCGAGACGGCGGGGAAGCTGCGTGCGGCGAGGGACACGCCGTCCGAGGTGGTGAGGGTGAACTCCACCGACCACAACCTAGCCCAGCGCCTACGGGCGGCCATAATGGGTGGGGATGGGTGACGTCTTCGTCGTCGACGCGGTCCGCACCCCGGTCGGGAGGTTGGGCGGGAAACTGGCCCACGTCCGTCCCGACGATCTGGCCGCTCACGTGATCGCAACCCTGGTGGCGCGTCATCCCTCGGTGGAGCCCTCCGAGGTCGCCGACGTGGTTTGGGGTGCCGCCAACCAGGCGGGTGAGGACAACCGCAACGTGGCGAGGATGGCGGCCCTCCTGGCCGGGTTGGGCGAGGAGGTCCCCGGCGTGACCGTGAACCGTCTGTGCGGATCGGGTCTGCAGGCCGTGGCGCAGGCCGCGCAAGCCTTGAGAGACGGCTGGGGCGACCTGATGATCGCGGGCGGCTCGGAGTCGATGAGCAGGGCGCCGTTCGTCCTGGCCAAACCCGACCGGGCTTTCCCGACCGGAGCTCCCGAGGTGGCCGACACGACCCTGGGTTGGCGGCTGGTCAACCCTCGGATGCGACAGCTGCACGGTTGCCTCGCCATGGGAGAGACCGCCGAGGAGGTCGCCACGCTGGACGGGATCGGCCGAGAGGAACAGGACCTGTTCGCGTTGGAGAGTCACCGTAGGGCCGTCGCCGCCCAGGAAGAGGGCCGCTTTCGGGACGAGATCGTTCCGATCGAAGCACCCCAGGATCATCGCGGGCGAGTGGTCGAGCTGGTGGACACCGACGAAGGGCCCCGCAAGGACACGTCCCTGGAGGCGCTCGCCCGCCTCCGGCCGGTGTTCCGGGAGGGCGGGACCGTCACCGCGGGGAACGCATCCCCCATGAACGACGGAGCCGCGGCCGTGCTGCTGGCCACCGAGGAGGGTCTACGTCGCTTCGGCCTGACGCCCATGGCCCGGGTCGTCGCCTCGGCGGTGGCCGGCGTCCATCCCGACATCATGGGTATCGGCCCGGTTCCGGCCACCCGGAAGGCCCTCGCCCGAGCCGGATTGACCGTCGACGACCTGGACCTGGTGGAGCTGAACGAGGCGTTCGCCGCCCAGTCCCTGGCCTGCATACGGCGACTGGGGCTCGACCACGCCAAGGTCAACGTCAACGGAGGCGCCATCGCCCTGGGGCATCCCCTTGGATGTTCCGGAGCCCGCATCCTCACCACCTTGGTCCACGAGATGCGCCGCCGAGGGGCCCGTCACGGACTGGCCACCATGTGCATCGGCGTGGGCCAGGGGATCGCCCTGGTGGTCGAAGGGGTTTGAGACCCAGGTGCTCCAGGGCATCCGGGTACTGGAATTCGGGAACCTGATCGCCGCTCCCTACGCTGCGATGCTCCTCGCCGACCTGGGCGCCGACGTCATCAAGGTGGAGCCACCCCAGGGCGACCTGGCTCGCAGCTTCGGCCCGTTCAGGAACGGCGAATCGGTTTTCTTCCTGGCGGTCAATCGGGGTAAGCGGTCGGTGGTCGTCGACACCCGAACCGAGGAGGGTCGGCGGACGGCTCTACGGCTGTGCGCCACCGCCGACGTGCTGGTCCACAACCTCCGTCCCGGGGCGATGGAACGCCGCGGTCTCTCCTATGCCGACGTAGCCCGGATGAATCCGGGGGTGGTCTACGTGGCGATCTCCGCCTTCGGGCCCGACGGCCCCTACGCCCACCGGACCGGCATCGACGTGGTGTTCCAGGGCGAGTCGGGGATGATGTCGATCACCGGAGAGCCCGGCTCCCCGCCCGGTAAGACCGCCACCACCATCGGGGACTACGTAGCCGGCACCAACGCGGCTCTCCTCGCCTGCGCCGCTCTGGTGTCACGATCGACGACCGGGGAGGGAGCCAAGATCGACGTGATACTCCGAGACGGGCTGGTGGCCGTCCAGTCCGGTTGGAACGCCCTCGCCGCCCATCTCGGTACCCAGCCCGAGAAGACCGGAACCGCCTCCCCTTTCCTGGCTCCCAACCAGGTGTTCCCCACCGCAGACGGATGGATGACGATCGGGGTGGTGGCCGACGCCCACTTCCGTCGCCTCTGCGAAGCCATCGACCTGCCCGAGCTGGCCGAGAGGTACCCGACCAACGAACTACGCATGCGCCACCGGGAACAGCTCGCAGAGCTCCTGAGCCGAAGACTCCGGGAGCATCCCACCGAGCATTGGCTGGAGAAGATCTCGCCCACCGGGGTCCCGGTCGGCCGGGTCCTGACCCTGCCCCAGGTGTGGGAAGACCCCCAGGTGGTTCACAATCGTCTCGTGTTCGACTATCTGCACCCGGTCGCCGGCCCGGTCAAGGGGATCGGCGCTCCCTGGAGGATCGGCGATCGCTCCACCACCTCACGGCTTCCTCCCCCCGGACTCGGCGCCCACACCTCCGAGGTGTTGGACCAACTCGATCGATGATCCCTGGTCGTGCGCCGGAAAGCGGCTAGCTTGATGATGGGGCTGGGCCGGGAAGAGAGGGTGTGGTGGACAGCTTTCCGGGCCGGTTCAGCATCGGGGACGAGGTGGCGGTTCCCGCCCGGCTGCGGGTGGCCAACCGTCGAGTCGAGATCACGGTCCGGGGGGTGGTGGTGGGGGCCTGGCCGATCGACGACCTGGAGATCGCTCGCGACGGCGAACGCTTCCATTTCCGAACCCCCGAAGAGTCCTTCGAGTTCGTCACCGTGTGGGACGACGACCTACATACGGCGCTCAATCCACCCAGCCCGCTGACCGCCGAGCTGATCCACCGAACCGAACCCGAGCGCTGAAACATCCTGGGCGATATCGTCTCGCCCATGGCGACGACGAGGACGTCACTAGAACTGGCGGAGCTACTCGCCGACCTGCCCTCCGGGCTGGTCTTTCAACCGGACCTGGTCTCGAACGACTGGCGGGAGGTGGCCGACGAGCTGACCGAGGCGTTCCGGCTGACCAAGGCGGCCTTCCAGCGGGGCGAGAACGTGGTGTATGTGGTGGACCACGACGACCTGCTCGGACGCAGGGGTTCCGGGCCGGCCATGGTGGCGGCGGGGCTCTTGTCCGGCGCCCGCACCGCAGCGCTCGAAGGATCGAGGTCGGGGCTGACCGTCAACGTGATCGCGACCGGTTCCGGGGCGGAACCCGAGGTCGTGGCCCGTTGGGTGAGGCTGCTCCTCCAACCCGGCGGACCGACCGGAGAGCTGATCCGTCTCGGCGCCGACCATCTGGGGAGGGCGCTCCCATGAGGACGGCCCTGGTCACCGGGGCTGCCCGCGGCATCGGCCGGGAGATCGCCCGCCGTCTGGTCGGGGAGAATCGGCTGGTCCTGGTAGACCTCTCTCCCGGTTTGGCCGACACGGTGACCGAGCTGGAGGAGTCGGGGGCCGAGGTCCATCCGGTTCAGGTCGATCTGACCACCGAGGCCGGGCTCGACCAGGTGGTCGACGTCGTGGCGTCCCTGGGAGGACTGGACGTGTTGGTCCACAACGCCGGGATAACCCGCGACGCCCGGCTGGTGAACCTCACCGAAGAGGACTTCCGGGCGGTCCTGGAGGTGAACCTCGGGGTGCCCCACCGGCTCACCGAGAGGCTGATCGCTCACCTTCGGGACGGGGCGGCCGTGGTCAACATGGCGTCCCGGGCATACCTGGGAAACTTCGGCCAGTACAACTATTCGGTGTCCAAAGGGGGACTGGTGGGGCTCACCCGGGCCTTGGCGCTCCGATTGGCTCCCCGGGTACGGGTGAATGCGGTCGCCCCCGGGCTGATCGACACCGAGATGGCCAAGACCATTCCCCCCGACATCCTGGAACGAATGGTCGCCAACATCCCTCTCGGCAGGATGGGACGTCCCTCCGAGGTAGCCGAGCTGGTCGCGTTCTTGTCGTCTCCGGCCTCCTCCTACATCACCGGCCAGGTGATCGTGATCGGCGGCGGACGGAGCCTGAGGTGAGCGAACCCCGGCATCGCCGACCCCGGGTGCTGGTCTGCGACCCGATCGCCGAGGAGGGTTTGGATCTCCTCCGCCGACATTTCGACGTGGACGTGGCGCCGGGTCTACCGCCCTCCGAGCTGGCGGAGCGGGTCGTCGACTACGAGGCCCTGGTGGTCAGGTCGGCCACCAGGGTCGACCGGGAGGTGATCGAGAGAGGTGAACGCCTCAAGGTGGTGGCCCGAGCCGGGTCGGGACTCGACAACATCGACGTGGAAGCCGCCCTGGCCCACGGGGTCGACGTGATCAACAGTCCCGACGCGACGACCGTGGCGGTGGCCGAACTCACCATCGGTTTGATACTCGCCCTGGCTCGCCGCATCGTCGCCGCCGACGCGGCTCTGAAGCAGGGGCGGTGGGAGAAGGGGGCGCTGATCGGGACCAACCTGGCCGGCAAGACCCTCGGGGTCGTCGGCTTCGGGAGGATCGGCCGGGCGGTGGCAACCCGGGCCCGGGCCTTCGGCATGCGGATCGTCACCAACCAGCGGAGACCCACCCCGGAGCTGTACCTGGAGGCAGGTGTCGAGCCCCTCGACCTGTACGACCTCCTGGCCCAGTCCGATTTCGTGACTCTCCACGTCCCGCTCCGGGACGACACGAAACACCTGATCGGCCGGCGGGAGCTCCGCACGATGAAGCCGACCGCCTACCTGGTCAACACCTCCCGAGGTGAAGTGGTGGACGAGGAGGCGCTGTTGGAAGCGCTCGAGTCGGGGGTGATCGCCGGAGCCGCCCTCGACGTGTTCTCCCGGGAGCCCGCCACCGATCACCCCCTCGCCCGTCATCCCAAGGTGGTGGCTACCCCTCACATCGGAGCCTCCACCACCGACGCGCAAGCCGCGGCGGCGGTCGACGTCGCCCGTCAGCTCGTGGAGCTCCTCGCATCCCAGACGGTCCGCTCGGTGCTCCCCATCAGGTTCGTCGCGGCCGATGCGGTGGTCGCCCACGAGGCCACCGATCCCCGCCGGGTCGAGCGGCTGGCCCGCCGAATAGAGACCGAAGGGTTGCTCCGGAACCCGCCGGTGGTGGCCCGCTTGGACGAACGGTGGGTGGTGCTCGACGGGGCGACCCGCACCGCCGCGCTGGCTTCCCTGCGGTGCCCACACCTGGTGGTTCAGGACGTCGAAATCGACGAGGTGGCGGTGGAGACCTGGCATCACGTCGTCCGGGACGTCGATCCGGAACGCCTCCGAGCAACCCTCGACGACCTGGCTGGAGTGACCGTCGCCGAGGTGGATCCCAGCCAGGCCGCCGAGGCGGTCGCCCAGTACGGGGGGATCTGCACGATCACCGCTCCCGACCGGTGGTGCCTCGTGGCTTACCCGCGGCCTGGAGTGAGCCGCTTCGACGCTCTGACCGAAGTGGTCGACGCCTACCTCCCGGAGGCGGTCGTGTCTCGGGTCGCCGACACCGACCTGCGCAGACTCCGGGCGTGGTACCCGGATCTGGCCGCGCTCGTCGAGTTCCCGGAGTTCACCGTCTCCCAAGTGCTGGCCGCGGCCCGATCCGGGCGGGTCCTACCCGCCGGGGTCACCCGGTTCCTGATACCGGGCCGGGTCCTCCGACTCAACGTGCCGTTGGACTGGCTGCGGGAACCCACCTCCCTCGAGGAGAAGAACCGGAGACTCCACGACCTCCTCGCCGAGAAGGAACGCCTCGGCGAGATCCGGTACTACCGGGAACCGGTCTACCTGCTCGACGAGTGAACGCCTCTCACAGGGCCGCCCGGGCCTTGGCGAGGTCGTCGACTCCGATGACCAGGCGGGTTCCGGTACCCAGGTAGAGCAGGTCGATGTTGACGCCCGCATCGGCCAGCCGCCTGGCGATCCTGCCCAGCTCGCCGGGACGGTCTTCCACTTGGGTCACCAACACCTCCCTGCGACCCAGAACCGCCAGACCGGCGTTGGTCAGCACCTCGGTGGTTCGGTCGGGATCCTCCACCAGAAGATGGATCACACCGACCCCTCCCGCAGTGACGCCGACGACGCCGTCCAGGTTCAGGTTCGCGGTCCCGGTTGCCTCCCCGAGGGACGCCAAAGCACCGGGGCGGTCCTCCAGAGCGACGGTCACGTCCCAAGCCATCTTCCTACCTCCCAGGGTCACTCTCGCGCAGAATCGCACCGGTTGGCAAGCCCCGGCGTGGTCGTCGCCGTCCCTTCAGGCGGTACCCTCGGAGCCATGCAGACCTTGCCGACCCGGGTGGACCGAACGTCGGAGGAGTTCCGACTCAACCGTCGAGCCATGCTGGAGAAGATCGAGGAGCTGGAGACGCTCCTCGCCCAGGCCCGTGAGGGCGGCGGACCCAAGTACGTGGAGCGGCACCGCCGGCGTGGAAAACTGCTGGCCCGGGAACGGATAGAACTGCTGCTCGACCCGGACTCCCCCTTCCTCGAGCTCTCGTCCCTCGCCGCCTGGGGATCCGACAAACCGCTGGGCGCCAACGCGGTCACCGGGATCGGGGTCGTGTCGGGGGTGGAATGTGTGATCAGCGCCAACGACCCCACCAGCCAGGCGGGTTCCTCGAACCGTTTCTCCCTCGCCAAGACGCTGCGGGCCCAGGACATCGCCCGTCAGAACCGCCTTCCGCTGATAAACCTGGTCGAGTCGGGTGGGGCCGACCTGCCCGACCAAGCCGAGGTGTTCATCACCGGGGGCAAGTGGTTCCGAAACCTGACCCAGCTGTCCAAGCTGGGCATCCCCACCATCGCCCTGGTCTTCGGCAACTCCACCGCCGGGGGCGCCTACGTGCCGGCGATGTGCGACTACGCCGTCATGGTGAAGGAGCGGGCCAAGGTGTTCCTGGGTGGGCCTCCGCTGGTCAAGATGGCCACCGGTGAGGAATCCACCGACGAGGAGCTGGGGGGCGCCGAGATGCACTCCCGGATCTCCGGCCTCAGCGACTACTTCGCCCAGGACGAACACGACGCCATCCGCATCGGCCGGGAGATCGTCGCCCATCTCAACTGGCGGAAGCTCGGCTACGGACCGACCATGCCGGCCGACGAGCCGGTCCACGACCCCGAGGACCTGCTGGGGATCATCCCCGCCGACTTGCGGCGCCCCTTCGACATGAGGGAGGTCTTGGCCAGGATCCTCGACGGTTCCCGCTTCGAGGAGTACAAACAGCTCTACGGGACCTCGATGGTGACCGGGTGGGGATCGGTCCACGGGTTCCCGGTGGGGGTCGTCGCCAACCAGCAGGGGGTGATCTTCTCCGAGGAGGCCCAGAAGACCACCGAGTTCATCCAGCTCTGCAACCGCTACGACATACCCATCCTGTTCTTCCACAACACCACCGGATACATGGTGGGACGCATCTACGAGCAGCGGGGGATCATCAAGGACGGCGCCAAGATGATCAACGCGGTCGCCAACTCGACCGTCCCCCACATCTCGATCATGGCGGGAGTTTCGTACGGCGCCGGTAACTACGGGATGAGCGGCCGGTCCTACGACCCGAGGTTCGTGTTCGGGTGGCCCGGCCACAAGGTGGCGGTCATGGGGCCCAAACAGCTCGCCGGGGTGATGTCGATCATCGCCCGCCAGGCGGCGGAAGCCCGGGGGGAGCCGTTCGACGAGGAGGCCGACGCCCGGCGGAGGGCCGCGATCGAAGCCCAGATAGAACACGAGGAGCAGGCCCTGTTCTCCACCGCCCGGGTCAGGGACGACGGCATCATCGACCCCCGCGACACCCGCACCGTGCTGGGCATCGCCCTGTCGGCGGTCCATTCGGGACCGGTGCGAGGCACCAGCGAATTCGGCGTGTTCCGCATGTGATCGGCGCTACCCGACCCCGACCATACTGGTGGGCATCGACATCGCTCTGAGACTGCTCGTCGTGCTGGGGTTGGTGGCGGCCAACGCCTTTTACGTGGCCGGGGAGTTCGCCCTGGTGGCCGTCAACCGAACCACCGTAGAACGACTGGCCGAAGAAGGCAGCCGCAGGGCCGGCCAGGTGAAGCGAGCGCTGAGTCGCCTCTCGTTCCACCTCTCGGGCGCGCAGCTGGGCATCACCGTCACCTCCCTGGTTCTCGGTTTCCTGGCCGAACCCACCCTCGCGGCGGTGCTGGAAGCGACCTTCGGGGCTCCGCCCGGCCTCTCGGTGGCGCTCGCCCTGGTGTTGGCCACCGCCTTCCAGATGGTGTTCGGGGAGCTGGTTCCCAAGAACCTGGCCATCGCCAGGCCTCTGGGAGCCGCCCTTTGGGTAGGGCCGGCGATGGCCGCGGCGAACATCGCGGTTGCGCCGCTGATCACCTTCCTCAACGGCGCCGCCAACCGGACGGTTCGCCTTCTCGGCATCGAACCCCGGGAGGAGATCCAGACCGTCCGCAGCCTCGAGGAGCTGGAGTTGATGATCGAGGCCTCCGCCGACGAGGGTCAGCTCGACCCGGAGGAGGCTGCTCTCCTGGAACGCTCCTTCGACTTCGCCCGGAAGGTGGCCGGGGAGGTGATGACCCCCAGGACCGAGATGTTGGCCCTGCCGGTGGAGGCCACCGTGGAGGACCTCGCCCGCCGGGCCGTCGAGACCGGTAAGTCCCGTTTCCCGGTCTACGAAGGAGACACCGACCACATCGTCGGCGTTGTGCACGTCCGGGACGTGTTCGAGGTGCCCAGGGACCGGCGGGCCACCACCCCGGTGACCGAGATCCTCCGCCCTCCGCTGGTGGTGCCAGAATCGGTCACCCTGGATTCGCTGCTGCGGACCATGCGCAACCGGGGAAGCCAGATGGCGGTGGTGGTGGACGAACACGGTGGAACCGCCGGGATCGTCACCCTGGAGGACCTGGTGGAGGAGATCGTAGGGGAGATCGAAGACGAGTACGACCTGCGACCGGTCCAGTCCGAAGAGGGGGTCCTGCCCGGGGGAGCCAACCGTTTCGAAGTGGAGGAGCAGACCGGCCTACGCCTCCCCGAAGGGCGCTTCGAGACCCTGGCTGGGTTCGTGCTCGACCTGCTGCAGCGGGTGGCTGTGGTGGGCGACACGGTGGAATGGGAGGGTTGGAAGCTGGAAGTGGTCGAGACCGACGGCCACCGCATCGTACGGGTGAGGGTCACCCCACCGGAGTCCAACTGATGGCCCTCCTGATCACCGTTCTCCTCCTGCTGCTCAACGGCTTCTTCGTCGGCGCCGAGTTCGCCCTGGTGGCGGCCCGGAGGACGGCTCTCCGGGAGCGGGCCGAATCCGGCAGCCGTCTCGCCCGGCTGGCAGAACGCCTGACCGAAGACCTGAGCGAAGCCCTCGCCGGGGCTCAGCTCGGTATCACCATGGCCTCCCTGGGATTGGGATTCGTGGCGGAACCGGCCATAGCCCACCTCATCGAAGGTGGACTGGTGGGTCTGGGTCGGGTCCCGGAAGGCGTCGCCCACACCGTCGCGGTGCCGGTCGCCCTCACCATCGTCGTGTACTTCCACATGGTGATCGGCGAGATGGTCCCCAAGAACATCGCCATCACCAGCCCGGAGGGTCTGTCGATCGCCCTGGCCGGGCCGTTCTGGGTCTACATGGTCGTGTTCCGTCCCGCCATCCGGGCCCTCAACTTCGTCGCCAACGCCACCATCCGGCTGTTCGGGGTCGACCCGGTCACCTCCCATCACACCGGCTCCACCGGAGAGGACCTGGCCTACCTGATAGCCAGCTCCCGGCGGGAGGGCTTCATCGAGGACATAGAACATCGGCTCCTCACCGGGGCCCTCACCTTCTCCGATCGGAACGCCTCCGAGGTGATGGTTCCCCGGACCGAGATGGTCGCCGCACCCAAGGAGGTGACCCCCGCCCAGCTCGAACGGATGTGCCGGGAAACCGGACACTCCCGCATCCCCATCTACGAAGGGGACCTGGACCACGTGGTGGGGTTCGTCCACGTGAAGGACCTGCTCGGCGTCCCACCCGGAGACGTGGACCGCCCCATCGACCCTTCGCTGATCCGCCCCATCCTGGTGGTGCCCGAGAGCGTCCGCCTCGACCCGCTGCTACTCGAGATGCAACGCAACCGGACCCACCTGGCGTTGGTGGTCGACGAGTACGGAGGCACCGCGGGGATCGTGACCCTGGAGGACGTGGTGGAGGAGCTGTTGGGGGACATCCACGACGAACACGACCTGGGACTCAGGCGGGTGGTGAGGCTGGGACCCAACCGGTTCCGGGTTCCCGGCATGCTCCGCATCGACGAGCTGGCCGCCGAGATCGGCTTGGAGCTCCCCGAGGGAGAGTACGAGACGGTGGGGGGTTTCGTGATGGACGCCCTAGGGCGGCTACCCCAGCCGGGCGACCGGGTGGAGGTGGGCGACTGGACCCTGGTGGTCACCTCCCTCGACGGGCGGCGGGTGGACACCGTCGAGGTGATCGGCCCACGAGTGGAAGAGGCGGCCGGGTGAGCTCAGTCGCCGGTGGTGCCGCTCCAGGACTGTCGGAGGCGGGCGTAGTGCTCCACCCGGCGGATGAAACCGGGGGTGCGGCGGAAACGACGGGCGATCTCCTCGTAGTCCAAGCCGTCCTCCCTCAACGCCAGGACCCG
>FLYL01023733.1_pt3 | contig 11370 bp, 11 predicted proteins | sample 1122611 | NCBI WGS metagenome assembly FLYL01 (sample SAMEA4346791, study PRJEB14843) | hot springs metagenome | biome: Terrestrial Biome; feature: Habitat; material: Sediment | place: India | collected 2012-06-12 | depth 1760 m
CCGGGTGCGCATCAGCCCGAGGAACACCCCGTCGAGGACGAACAGGACCGCGGCGGCCGGCTGCATGACCGCTGCGATGGGCGCCACCGACGCCACCGCGGCCGTCACCGCCGGATCGGCGGTGAACAACGGGCCGAGCTCCTCGGCCGCCAGCCAGACCAGGAGCCCCAGCATCGTGCCGGTGGCCAGCCCCCACCGCACCAGTCGTGCCACCAGCGACCTGGCGGCTACCCAGGCGCCCCGCCCGGCCAGGTCGGCGACCAGGGCCTGGGCGGCGATCGCCAGGGCGTCCACCACCATGGCGAGGAGGAACCACACCTGGGCGACGATCTGGTGGGCCGCCACCGGCACGGTTCCCACCCGGGCGGCGGTCGCGGTGGCCGCGGTGAGGGAGAGCAGCAGAAACAGGGTCCTGGCCACCAACACCCCGCCCTCCTGGAGGAGGGGGATCATCTCGACGACCCGTCCCGGCGACTTGGGCCATCCCTCGAGACGGGCCCTGCCGGCCAGCAGCCGGACGAACGTGGCTGCCCCCACCCATTGGGCCAGAACCGTGGCCCAGGCAGCCCCGGCGATGCCGAGCCCTGCACCGAAGATGAGAAGCGGGTCGAGGATCGCGTTGAGGCCGTTGACTGCGAGGGTGACGATGAGCGGCGTCCGGGTGTCCTGGAAGCCCCGGTAGGCGCCGTGTCCCACGGTCACGATCAGCAGGGCGGGAACGGCCAGGGCCCTGACCCGCAGGTACTCCACCGCCGGCTCCACCACCTCCCCCGAGGCCTGCATCCACCTGACCAGGGTGGGGGCGAAGACGGCGAGGAGGAGCCCGGATACCACCCCGATCGCCACCGCCAGGGTGGCCGCCTGGATGATCACCTTCCCCGACCCGGCGACGTCGCCCCGCGCCCGAGCGGACGCCACCAGCGGTGTGGTGGCGTAAGCGAGGAAGTTGAACAGGGCGAACGCCAGGGAGAAGAGCGCCACGTCCACCCCGAGAGCGGCCAACGGCACCGCTCCCAACCTGCCGACGAACGCGGTGTCGATCAGGGAGAGGAGCGGATCGGCCGCGAGCGCTCCCAGCGCCGGGACCGCCAACCGGAGGATCCGCCGGTTGGAGACGGTCAGGTCCGTTCCAGGCGTCCCGGCCATCGGCACAGGTCGAACAGCTCACATACGCCGCAGTCGGGGTCCCGGGCCCTGCACACGTCCCGTCCGAACTGGATGAACCTCATCGACAGTCCGGCCCACTCCTCCCTGGGGAACAGGGCCTTCAGGTCCTGTTCGATCTTGTCGGGATCCGAATGCCCGGTCAAACCCAGGCGGCGGGACACCCGCCTGACGTGGGTGTCGACCGCCACCGCGGGGATTCTCCACGCCTCGGCCAGGACCACCGACGCCGTCTTCCTCCCCACCCCGGGCAGGGTCACCAGCTCGTCGAGGTCCCGGGGCACCTCGCCGCCGTAGCGGTCCACCAGTTCGGCGGAGAGCCGGATGATGGCCGCCGCCTTCTGACGGAAGAAGCCGGTGCGGTGGACGATCCGCTCCACGTCTCCCGGGTCGGCGTTGGCCAGGTCCTCGGGAGTGGGGTACCGCTCGAACAGCTCGGGGGTGACCTGGTTCACCGCCTCGTCGGTGGTTTGGGCCGACAGGACCGTGGCCACCAGGAGCTGCCATGGGTCCTGGTATCGGAGGGCGGTGTGGATCTCGGGATAGCGCTTCTTCAGCCTCTCGAGGATGGTTTCGGCTCTCTCCCGCTCCTCGGGTGTCGGTGCGGCACCGTCAGCCTTGGTGGTGGCCATGGCGCGGCGAGGCTAGCCGCCGGGCCGTCTAGCCTGCACCGGCCGATGGATCCGATCAGTCGCGTCAGAAGGGCCTACGGGGACGCCTGCTTCGCCTGCGGTCCCTCCAACCCGATCGGGCTGCATCTGGGCGACTTCCGGGTGGGGGAGGACGGGGAGGTGACCGCCCGGTTTCTGCCCCGACCCGAGTACCGGGGCGCGGGCGACACCCTCCATGGGGGCATCGCAGCCACCGCCCTCGACGAGGTGCTGGTGTGGGCGGGGATATTGACCCACGGGGTGGTGACGGTCACCGGCTCCCTGGAGATCCGCTACCGCCGTCCCCTCACCGTCGGCGACCACTGGGTGGAAGCCAGAGGACGGGTCGACGAGCGTAGGGGACGCAGGTTGATCATGTCGGGTTCCCTGTGTGACCGGGAAGGACCAGCCGTGGAAGGTCGCGGCCTGTATCTGGTGTCGGCCGAGGTCGACCGGCTGTGACCGCCACCGCGACCTACCGGAAGCTGGCCATCCGCCTCCAGTGGGCCACCATCGGGTGGAACGTCGGTGAGGTGTTCGTCACGGTGGGTCTGGGGATCGCGGCGGGTTCCCTCGGTCTGGTCGGGTTCGGCATGGACTCTCTGATCGAAGTGTTCGCGTCGCTGGTCGTGGTGGGTCATCTCCGCAGGATGGACGGCAGGAGCGAAGTCGCCCACCGGCGGATCGGCTGGGCGTTCTTCGCTCTGGCTGCGGCTCTCACCGTGCTCGCAGTGGAGCGGCTGGCCTCCCGGTCTGTTCCCGACGAGTCTCCCTGGGGTGTCGCCTACCTCACCGCGACGGTGATCGTCATGTGGGGTCTCGCCTTCCTCAAGCGGAGGGTGGGCCGTCTCCTCGGCGACGGCCCGGTGGCCGCCGAAGCGTCGATGACCTTCCTCGACGGGTGGCTAGCCTTCGGGGTTCTGGTCTCCCTGGTGGTCAACGCGCTCTGGGGCTGGTGGTGGGCCGACCCGGCGGCGGCGCTGCTGGTAGCGGCCGCAGCGGTGAGAGAGGGGATGGAGAACTTCGAGGAGAGCCGAGCGTGAAAGCACCGGTCGCGGCGCTGGTGACGGCCGCCTTCCTGTTCGGATCCACCTTCGTGGTGGTCAAGGACGCGGTGGCCGACTATCCCCCCCTGGCGTTCGTCGGGTGGCGGTTCCTGGTCGGTGCGGTGGCGCTCCTGCTCCTGGCCCGGCCCAGGACACCCGGCATCTGGCGGGACGGCGCGGTGGCCGGGCTCCTCCTCTACGCCGGTTACGCGTTGCAGACCGCAGGGCTGGTGACCACCGAGGCTTCTACTTCGGCGCTGATCACCGGCATGTTCGTGGTGTTCACCCCCCTGGTCCACTCGGCGTGGACCCGCCGGGCACCCTCCCCGTGGGTGCTGGTGGGGGTGGTTCTGGCGTTCATCGGTCTCGCCCTCGTCACGTTGAGGGGAGGCTTCGTGTTGGGGGTCGGTGACCTGTTCACCCTGGGGTGCGCCCTCGCCTTCGCGGTGCACATCGTGTACCTGGCCCGGGTGGCGAGCCGCTACCCGGTGGTGCCGTTCACCGCGGTTCAGCTCCTCGTCACCGCGGCGCTGGGATTGTCGTCGTCCCTGGTGGTCGAATCCGCCCCGTTCCCACCCGCCGGAAGCTGGCCGGCGATCCTCCTCACCGGGCTCGGGGTGTCGGCTCTGGCCTTCCTCCTCCAGATCTGGGCCCAGACCAAGGTGGGTCCGTCCACCGCCGCGGTGGTGTTGACCCTGGAACCGGTGTTCGGTGTGGCCTTGGGGGTGCTGGTCCTGGCGGAGAGGATGACCCTGGGCCGGTGGGTGGGAGCCGCCCTGATCGTGGCGGCGATCCAACTGGTGGTGACCAGGGGCAACCCGTACGAGGCGACCGAGGTGGAGGCGGTGACTCCGGCCCACTGAACGGGCCGGCGGTCAGTCGGGTTCCCCGCCAGGAGGCAGCCGCCTCCTACGCAGTCGCCGGTCGGCCAGCCAAACCAGTCGGAGCCCGGCGAGCACGACCAGCAGTCCGACCACCAGCAGCGCCGTCAGCCGGGGGGCGGCTTCGAAACCCGCGTCGCAGTCCGCCAGTCCGTCCGGGCAGAGACCCAGACCGGTGCCGCCCCGGGCCAGGTCGAACAGCGCCAGCAGGGGTATGGCGGCCAGACCCACCCCGACGAGGATCAGCACCAGGCGTAGGAGGCGAAGCAACGAACGGGTGTCCATGGCCGGGCCAAGGTACTCGGCTACGATCCGCGGTCCATGGATCCCGGCCAGCCGCTCCCCTACCACCACCGGGAGGATTTCACCCCGGAAGAACGCAAGGTGCTGGCCCGGTTCTTCACCAACCTGGACGGTCCGGTGTTCGCGCTGATCAACCTGCCCGAGGTGGTGAAAGGAGCGCTGTTCGCCCGTTACTCGAGGTCGGCCAAGTCGATTCGCCGACTCTTCCTCGACGAGTTCCTCGCCGACCCGGACACCGGGATCTCGATCATCGCCGACCGGCTCGAAGACGAAGACCCTCTGGTCAACCTCCGACGGGCCGAGCAGCTCTATCAGCGGGTGTTCTACCAGTACGGCGACGACTCGGTGGCTCAACTGGGTAGCGCCCACCTCGCCTGCGAGCAGGCGTCCAACGTGCTCACCAAGGTCCTGGAGCGAGGGCGGATCGCCTCCTACCTGGAGCAGTCGACCCGGTACATCTCGTACGACCAGCCCCTGGGCGGACGGTACCGGTACGTGGTGCCGCCCGAGCTGGAAGGCTCTCCCCTCCGCGGGGACTACGTGGAGCTGATGGAGACCCTGTTCGACGCCTACTCCCGGCTGGTGACCGAACTCCGAACCGTGTACGAACGGTCCTCGCCCCGCAGCGAAGACGTGTCGGAGGCGGTGTGGAAGGCCACCGTCCGGGCCAAGGCCTGCGACGTGGCCCGGGGGCTCCTCCCCGCCGCCACCATGTCCAACGTGGGCATCCACGCATCGGGCCAGGCCTACGAGCAGCTGCTCCTACGGATGAGGGCCCACCCGCTCGGCGAAGCGCAGGCCTACGCCGGCATGATGCTGGAGGAGCTCCGCAAGGTGATCCCTTCCTTCCTCACCCGGGTCGATCGACCCGATCGGGGTGGAGCGTGGAGTCGCTACCTGGCCGAGACCCGGCGCAACCTGGAGGAGCTGGCTTCGGTTCTCCCGTCCGCCGAACCCGAGTCGGGACCGAGGGTCGACCTGGTCGACTGGGATCCCGAGGCGGAGACCAAAGTGGTCGCGGCAGCCCTCTACCCCGTGTCCGAACTCGACGAACGACGGCTGCTCGACCTGGCTCGGTCGATGTCCGATGAAGAGAGAGCCCGGATCATGGCCGCGCTGGTGGGCGAGCGGACCAACCGGCGGCACAAGCCGGGGAGAGCCATGGAGCGGACCACCTATCGGTTCGACGTGGTGTGCGACTTCGGTGCGTTCCGGGACCTGCAGCGCCACCGCATGATGACCATCGAATGGCAGCGGTTCACGACCCGCCTCGGCTTCGTGGTCCCTCCCGAGCTCGAGGCGTCCCAGGCCGGGGGCTGGGAGGACCTGATGGACCGGTGCGGGGACACCTACGAGCGGATCCGTGAAGCTCACGGCCCCGACGTCGCCCAATACGTGGTCCCGTTCGCCGCTCTGGTGCGCTTCACGGTGGAGATGAACCCCCGTCAGGCGTTCCACCTGATCGAACTGAGGTCCCAACCTCAGGGCCACCCTTCGTACCGCTGGGTGGTGCAGGAGATGCACCGCCTCATCCGGGACGTCGCCGGGCACCGGATGATCGCCGACGCGATGCGGTACGTGGACACCGCACCGGTCGAATGGGAGAGGCTGGAGGAGGAGAGGAGGGCCGAAGCGAGACGGCGAGCGGCCGCCGCTACCGTGGGTGGGGATGGCTGAGTTCGACGTCGACGCCTTCATCCAGCGGTTCAGGGAGAGAGCCGAGGCGGTCAAGCGGCGGCCCCTGCCCCCGGTGGCCGGGGAGGAACGGCGCAGGTTCATCGAGGCCGCCGAGACCGACTACACCGACTTCGCCCTGATCGGGTCGGCCAAGTGGACGGTGGAGGACGACCACCTGGTGCTCCGCATCCCGCTCCATCCGGGAGGCTAGATGCTGTCTGCCGACCTGGTGATGGTCACCGGGAAAGGCGGCACGGGGAAGTCCGCGGTGGCGGCCGCCCTGGCCCTGGCAGCGCACCGGGCGGGGCGTCGGGTGCTGGCCCTGGCGATGGACCCGACAGGCACCGGATTGGCGGCCCACCTCGGGGCGCCTCCCCTGTCTCCCCAACCCTCGGAGGTCAAGCCGGGTCTGTGGGCCTCCCGGATCGACCGCAGCAAGGCCCTGGGGGAATACCTGAGGGTGCAGCTGGGAGTACCGCCGTTCCTGATCCTCGGCCCGGCGGTGAGGGCCTTCGACGCCTTGGCGTCGGCGGCTCCCGCGATCCGGGAGATCATCACGGTCGGCAAGGTGCTGTGGGAGGTCCGGAGGAAAGCCTGGGACCTGGTGGTGGCCGACGCGCCCCCGACCGGCCAGATCGGCTCCTACCTTCGGGCAGCCCGCACCATCGTCGAGTTGGTCCCATCCGGACGGATCAGGGAGCAGGCGTCCTGGATGGAGGAGCTGCTCCGCGACCAGGCGACCCTGTGTGTGGTGTCGATACCCGAGGAGCTGCCCGTCAACGAGACCGTCGAGCTGCGCTCCTGGCTGACCGGGGAGCAGGTGGTCGGGTCGACGGTGGTGGCGGCCAACCGGGTGCTCCCCCACCTGTCGGTGCCCGACCCGGTGCCCGACGGCCCGCTGGGCGACGCGGCGCGACTCCACCTCGAGCTGTGGTCGGAGCAGCAGCGGTGGCTCGAGGTGCTCGGCGCCGACCGTCGGCTGCCCTACCTGTTCGGCCTGATGACTCCCGCCGAGGTGGCAGCCCGGCTGGCCGACGAGGTGGAGGCTTGGTGAGGAGCCCACGGTGACAACCGGAGCGTTGATCGTCACCGGAGCCGGAGGGGTGGGCAAGACGACGGTGGCCGCGGCGGTGGGTCTGGCCGCGGCACGCTCGGGTGTCCGTACCCTGGTGGTCACCGTCGACCCGGCCCGGCGTTTGGCCGACGCCCTCGGTCTGGGTGGTTTGGGAACCGAACCCAGCCCCCATCCCGAGGAGCCCCGGCTGTGGGCGGCGATGCTCGACGCGGCGTCTTCCTGGCAGGCGATCGCCCGTCGCCACACCGAACCCGAAGTGGCCGAACGCCTGGTCGCGAGCCCCTTCTTCGCCGCGGCAACCTCCCACTTTCCCGCCTCCCAGTCCTACGCCGCCGCCGAGGAGGCCGTCACCTTCCTGGACGCCCGGGCGTGGGAACTCGTCGTGGTCGACACCCCACCTGCCGCGGGCGGGATCGAGTTCTTCACCGCTCCCCGCGCCATGACCGAGCTGATCGGGGGCAGGGTCCTGCGCTGGCTGACCGGAGGCCCGCTGCCCGGACGGCGATTCCTGTTCGATCGAGCCGCCCGCCCGGCCCTGCGGCTCGCCGACGACATCCTCGGTTCCGACCTGCTCAGCCGGGTGGCCCAGTTCATGATGGACCTGCGAACCACCTACGAAGGTGTGGCTCGCCGCTCCCGCGAGATCGAGGAACGTCTCCGGGCGGCTCGGGTGGTGGTGGTGACCACCGCCGACCCGACCCCCATCCGGGAGGCGCTGACCATGTTTCGGGAGCTTCCCCAACTGGGTGTGGCGCCCGTCGCCTCGATCTTCAATCGGACCCTGCCGGAGGAGTGGATCGACGCCGACGCCGACGGAGACGACCCGGCGCTGGTCGAGAACTTCCGGCGTTGGGCCGAGGAGTCGAGACGGCAGAGGGACCTACGGGCCGAGTTCTCCTCCAGATATCTGACCGAGTCGGTCGTCGTTCCCTGGCTCACTCCCCCGCCGGTCGACCTGACCGGCCTGGCTCGCCTCCTCGACGCGGCACCCGACCTGACGAAGGTGGCTACAGGCTGATCACCTGGTCGGGCGGGTCGTCGGCCAGGGCGGCGTACAGGTCGGGGAAGCATCCGACCTCGACCCCGTCCACCGTGTCGACCACCCGGATCTCACCCGGCGTGGTCCGGCCCCGACCGGTGGCCGGGTCGCACCACCGTGGTTCACCCTCGGCCAATCCCCTCTCCAGCGCGCACATGTCGCACATCATGAGGAGGATCCCCTCCGAGCGGGCGACCTCCGAGAGCCGCTCACCGATCGGGTCGCCTCTCCGCAGCACGAAGACGTTGTCGTCGAAGAAGAAGATCCCCACCACCCGAACCCCGTGGGTTCCGGCTTCGAGCTGGGGCAGGATCATCTGGCCCAGCTTGTAGCTCGCTGCTCTAGGGGAGTTGAGCACGTAGGCGACTTTCATCCGATTCTCCTCCTCATCTGACCGCCCGGGGACCCAGCAGTTCCCGAAGCTCGGCGTACAAGGCCGAACGTGCCTCCACCCGCAAGTCGTCCGACAGCCTGACCACTCGTCGGCGGTCGTCTTTCACGAGATGGAGCATGACCGGGGTGGTTCCCGGATGGTTGGCCAGGACGCCTTTCAGCCGCCTCACCAGCTCGGGTGATATCCGCTCGGTGGGTACTTCGAGCTGGAGGACCTGGTCGGTCACCTCCACGGTCTCCACCCGGCGGGCGATCAGCTTGACGTCGTCTCCGCGATGGTCGAGCCGGGCGGTGACCACCACCACCGCGTCCTCCCTCACCGACAGTCCGTCGTCGGCCACCACCCGGGGGAAGCACACCACCTCCACCGATCCTTCCAGATCCTCGAGCTGGAAGAAAACCATGGGCTCGCCGTTGCGGGTGTAGCGGCGGGTGACGCCGGTCACCAGGCCACCCACCGTGACGGCGGCTCCGTCGTTCATCTCCCACAGGGCGGGAACCGGGGTGACCCCCTTGGCCCGCAGGGCGGCCGCCGCCCCCAACAGGGGATGGTCGGATACGTACAGTCCCAGCATCTCCTTCTCGTGGGCCAACAGGGTCCGCTGAGGCCATTCGTCGTCGGGTATCTCGTAGCTGCCCCCCGGAGCCTCGGCATCCCCTCCCCCGAACAGCGAGAACTGCCCCATCTCTTCGTTGCGCCGCCGCTGCACGATGGCGTCGACGATCTCCTCGAAGCGTTCGGCGAGTCCCTTGCGGGTGTGCCCCAGCGAGTCGAAGGCCCCCGCTTTGATCAGCGACTCGATGGTGCGTCGGTTCAACACCTCCAGGGGAACCCGTTCACAGAAATCCACGAAGTCGGTGAACGGTCCCCCTCTCTTCCTCTCCTCGATGATCCGGTCGGTGACCCCCTCCCCCACGTTCCGCACCGCCGACAGACCGAACCGGATCTTCCCGTCTGCCACCACGAAATCGACGTCGGACTGGTTGACGTCGGGAACGAGGACCTCGATCTCCATCCTCCGGCACTCGTTCAGGTACAGGGCGGTCCTGTCCTTGTCCCGTTTCACCGAGGTGAGGAGGGCCGCCATGTATTCGGCCGGGTAGTGGGCCTTCAGCCAGGCGGTCTGGTAGGCGACCAGGGCGTAGCAGGCCGAGTGGGATTTGTTGAACCCGTACCCGGCGAACGGTTCGATGGCGTCCCACAGCTCCCGGCCCAGCTTCTCGTCGTACCCCTGGGACACGCATCCGGCGACGAACTTCTCCTTTTCGGCTTCCATGACCGACTTGATCTTCTTGCCCATGGCCCGTCGCAGGTTGTCGGCCTCGGCCATCGAGTAGCCGGCGAGGGCCTGCGCCACCTGCATCACCTGCTCCTGGTACACGATGATCCCGTAGGTGGACTCCAGGAACGGGCGGGTGGCCGGATGCGGATAGGTCACCTCGCGGCGACCGTTCTTCCGCTCGGCATACTCGTAGTGCATGTTGAGGCCCATCGGGCCCGGCCGGTACAGGGCGTTCACCGCGATGATGTGTTCGAAGGTCTCGGGTCGCAGCGCCCTGATCAGGGACCTCATCGGTCCGCCCTCCAACTGGAACACCCCGATGGTGTCCCCTTGCTGGATGAGCCGGTAGGTGTCGGGGTCGTCGAGCGGTATCGAGTCGATGTCGATCCGCTCCCCGGTCGTCTGGGCGATCAGCTCGAGGGTGCGTTCGATGGTGGACAGGTTGCGGAGACCCAGGAAGTCCATCTTGAGGAGACCGATCTCCTCGATGGCGTGCATCTCGTACTGGGTCACCACCTCGGCGCCCTCGCCCTTCTGCTGGATCGGCACTATCTCGATCAGCGGGCGGGGGGCGATCACCACCGCCGCGGCGTGGATCGAGTCCTGACGTCGCAGGCCCTCCAGACCTCGGGCAGCATCGACCACCCGTCGGACATCCGGGTTGGATCGATACTCCTCCCTCAGACCCTGGGCGTTGGCGTACCAGTCCTTTCGCATCGGATCGGCGTCCTCGGGGGGCGGCTCGAGGCAGTCGTCGAGGGACGCCTCCTTGCCCAGGATGGAGGGGGGCATCAACTTGGCGATCCTGTCGCCCAGGCTGTAGGGGTATCCGAACACCCGGGCGGCGTCCCGGATCGCCTGTCTCCCCTTGATGGTCGAGAACGTGACGATCTGGGCGACGTGATCCGACCCGTACTTCTCGGCGACGTATCTGATCATCTCCGACCGGTACCGCTCGTCGAAGTCCATGTCGATGTCGGGCATCTGCTTACGGCCCGGGTTGAGGAACCGCTCGAAGATCATCCCGAATCGCAGCGGGTCGAGGTCGGTTATGCCCAGGCAGTAGGCGACGATCGACCCGGCGGCGCTCCCCCGGCCGGGTCCGGTGCGGATCCCCCGTTCCTTGGCATACCGGATCAGGTCCCACACGATGAGGAAATATGAGGGGAAACCCATCTCGCCGATGATCTTCAGCTCGTGACGGATTCTCTCTTCGACTTCGGCTCCGAGAGGCTCCCCGTATCTCGCCCTGGCGCCCTCCATGACCAGCTTCTCGAGGTGGCTGGCTTCGGTCTCACCGGCCGGCACCGGGAACTCGGGCAGGAGGGTCTGCCCGAACTCGAGCTCGACGTCGGCCCTCTCCGCCACCCACAGCGTGTTGTCGCAAGCCCCGGGGAAGGTGTCTTCGGGGAACAGGGCCCGCATCTCGGCCGCCGACTTCAGGTAGAACTCCTGGGCGTCGAACCGGAACCTTCCCGGCTCGTCGTGGTTGGCGCCGGTCTGGATGCACAACAGCACGTCGTGGGTCTCCCACTCCTCCCGGCAGGTGTAGTGGGCATCGTTGGTGGCCAGGAGCGGCGCCCCCAACCGCTGGGCGATCTCGAGGAGGTCATCCATGATCCTCTGCTGGGCGTCCAACCCGTGGTTCTGCACCTCGATGAAGAACCGGTCGGACCCGAAGATGTCACGGAGGGTGGCCGCGTTGCCCAACGCCCGGTCGAAGTCGCGTTCCCCGGCGACGCCCTCCTCCCGACCGGCGTCCGGAGCCAGGTGGAAGGCGACCGGACCCGACAGACACCCCGAGGTGGCGATGATCCCCTCGGCGTGCTCCGCCAGCAGCTCGAAGTCCATCCTGGGTT
>FLYL01008103.1_pt2 | contig 11351 bp, 10 predicted proteins | sample 1122611 | NCBI WGS metagenome assembly FLYL01 (sample SAMEA4346791, study PRJEB14843) | hot springs metagenome | biome: Terrestrial Biome; feature: Habitat; material: Sediment | place: India | collected 2012-06-12 | depth 1760 m
TACTGTTGGCTACGGCGGCCACCGCCCGGCTCCTTCCGGGGGACGACCCGACACGCCGTGAACTCCTGGAGGAGGCTCTGTCCGCCGCCGACGAGGCAGGCGCCGAAGGACTCCGGAAGTTCGTTCTCACCCACGCCGGTTGATCCGCTTCACCCCAGGCGGGATGCCAGGCGGGTGGCGGCCCGGTGGGCGATGGTGGCGATGGTCAGCATCGGGTTGACTCCCGAGGCGGTGGGGAAACACGAGCCGTCCATCACGTACAGGCCTTCCACATCGTGGGTCTGATTGTCCTGGTCGACCACCGACAGGGCCGGGTCGGAACCCATCCGAGCGGTGCCCATCTGGTGGAACGTGAAGTACACGGTCCGGTTGGACCCGTAGCCCACCGAGTCGACCCGCTCCATGAACGCCTCCAACGGCTCCGCCGAGGGCCGCCATCGGACCGGGACCATGGTGGAGGCGATCACCTCTTCGGCTCCGGCCGCGGCGGCGACCTCGGCAGCTCGACGGATCCCCTCCCTGACGTGACGCCGGTCGTAGCGGGATATTCGGTAACGCCAAACCGGCGAGCCGTCCCTCCGCAGGCCCACGCTGCCCCATCCCTTGTCCCGCAAGAGGATCCCCACCACCCCCATGTGACCCAGCGACAGCACGTCCCGCTTGTAGGAGGCGCCGTCCCACCAGCCGATGAACGCCGCCGGGAACAGAGGATGGATCGGGGCGGTCTCGAACTTGAACCCGTAACCCTGGCCGTCGAGGTCGGCGAACTGGTCGCTGTAGCGGGTCTGGAGGATCCCGGTCCAGGGGTCCACCCTTTCGGGGAACCGGGGCCACACCGCGGTCACCGGGTGGAGTCTGAGGAACCGACCCACCGCCGGGCCTCCCACCCCGCTCCGTAAGAGGATGGCCGGGGTGTGGAGAGCCCCGGCAGCCAATACCACTGCCCGAGCGCGGACGGTGAGGGTGGCCTCCCCCGAGGTGGCCACCACCCCGACGGCTCGTCCCTCCGACACCAGCACATTGTCCGCCCGGGTTCGGGGGAAGATGCGGGCTCCGGCCGCGGCGGCGTCCTGCAGGTAGGTGACCAGGGTCGATCGTTTGGCTCCCAGCCGGCACCCCATGGTGCAGTACCCGCAGGCCTCGGTGGTACATCCCGCTGCGTTGCGGGGCATCTCGTCGACGTGCCAGCCCAACTCCCGCAGCCCTTTCGCGAGGAGCTGGTCCCGGTTGGATGGCCAGCCGTGTTCCCGGTTGACCGACAGCCTCTCCTCGACTGCCCGTCCCGACCGGGAGTATTCGTCGCCGGAGAACACTCCGTCGAACCTGCACACCCGATCCCATTCCTCCCTGATCCCGGGCGGGGTGGGAAACGAGGTGGTGTAGTTAATCACGGTCCCTCCGCCGAGGGTGTGGCCGGCCAGCACGACCATGCCGCCATCGGCGGTGGTGTTGAGGGCCCCGTCCAGGTACATGTCCCGGTAGGCCTGGGCTTCGAGATGCTGGAAGTCGGCTTCGTTGTGGTAGCCGCCTGCCTCGAGCACCACCACGTCGAGTCCGGCCGACGCCAACACACCGGCTGCGGTGCCTCCGCCTGCGCCGCTCCCCACCACCACCACGTCGCATTCGACGGTGGAGTCTCTCGACACCTGCTCGGTGGATAGGGTCTTCGGCACTTCGGGGGGTGGCCCGTCGGGTCCGGGATATCCCATCGCGTCCCAGGCCGGGGGACGGTGGTCGGGGTCGTCGGTGGTGACCCACAGCAGCGCCACCAACGCCTTGAGGGCTTTGGCACCCTGTCGGATCAGCCCGGCGGGATGGGTCTCCATGCGGCGGAAAGCGGCCTCCCGATCGGTCGGGCTCAGCCGAGGGAACGGCACCGGCTTGCCGTAGAGGGCCATACCCCCGACAGGCGACCCCAGGAGGGCGAGGAAGAGCGACAGGTCGCGGCGGTGTCGGTCGGAAGGCAACCGGGCGTAGATGTCCGGCAGTCGAGCCGCCAACCCGAGGTCCTTCCCGGCGGTGGTGAAGGCCGGACCTTCCCCGGGTATGGCGGGGAGGAGGGTGTCGACCAGGTGGCCGAAGACGTCCAAGTGGGAGGATCTCACCGGATGGAACCTAGCGAAGGTCACCTCTCAATCGGCTAGCCGGCCGGGCCGTCCGGTTTAGACCCGCTGGCCTGGCGGAGCAAGTTCTCCACCTGGATCAACCAGTCTCTCAGCCGATCCCAGGTCTCCAACGCCTTTTGGGTGTTGATCATCGGGTACTGCGGGGCCACCGGTTTCCCGAGGATCGCTTCGAGCTGCTGCTTCACCTCCTCGACACGGTCTCCGAGTCCGGCGTCCAACAAAGCCTGCAGCGAGAGGCCCAGGCCGAAACCCGGATAGAAATAGGCGACCGGCAGACCATTGGCCGTGACGTACTTGAGTGACTTCTTCATGGGTCGGGTCGACCATCCCCGTTCCGACGCCAGATCCTGCAACAGTGCGCCGAGCTGCTTGACGTCGTCAGGAGCCTGCTCCAGCGCCTCCTCCAAGGAAGGGGACGAGGGAGAGGACTGCTTCTTCGTGGTAGTCCCGAACACGGTGGGTACAACCACGGTGGTCTCACCCACCGGCACCTGGTCGACCTGCACCGCCAGCAGGTCGAAATCGGAGTGCGAGTTGACGAACTCCACCAGCCGTCGGAGGGTCGGGGGTGCCTGATCGACCACGACCACCGCGGTCATCCGGCCTGCACCGAGCATCTCCACCGCAGCCCTCACGATTTCCTCGGCTTCGACCGACGGCTCGTCCGACTCCAAGTCCTGAGACAGATACTCGACCAGGCTGTTGGCAGGGTGGCCGATACGCTTCAGGTACTTCACTGCGGCAGCTTCCAGTTCGTCGCTCGACCATGCGGCCACCTCGGCCGCATACGCCAACACCTGGCCCACCACCTGTTTCTTGACCTCCGGGCTCTTCGCCAGCTTGGTCTCGACCACCCAGACACGTCCCGTGTCGTCCAAGGCGAGAACGTCTATCGACCCCGAGTCGGTACCCACTTCAACCCCGATCGTCCAGATCTGGCTCCCGACTCCACCTCCCGCAGAATGCAGCAGTACCGACGGGTAGTCGGCGATGAGGCGTTGCAGTTTCGCTTCATCGGAGAAGGGCTCCGACTCCACCAGCGACAACTCCCCATCTTTCCCCAAGACGATCACCTGCATCCCTTCGACCTCCCACTGCTCGGGCTCCGTGCTCAACCTATCAGCAGCCTCCGACACATTCCGCCTCACTCCTGTCGGTCCCAGGACCGGCCCGGTTGTGCGCTCGGTCCTGCCCGGGGGTCAGGTCTCACATGCGATCCCGTCGTCGTTTCCGTCGAACCGGTGAGGGTCGGCGCCGACCACCCGGAAATCCCGATGACCGATGTCGGAACAGTCGAGGTCGGGAGGCGGTGGAGGGATACAGACCTCCGGGTAGGAGGGGTCACAGCTTCGCTGGAAGCCGACCGCGGCGGATGTGGTGTCGCATGCCCCCCACAGTCCGAGCCCGGCTCGGCGAGCCTGGCGTTGGAGCCGCAGGAAGTCGTCGGCGTGGGCCACGTTGGGAGGGACGGTGAGCATCTGGGCGTAGCCTCGGGCGACCAATTCGGCGTTGACGAACAGCCCGTCCTCGGCCCGATACACGTAGGCCAGTGTGCGTCCATATCGGTCCACCCGCTCCACGTCGTAGACCAGCCGCACCCTGGTCCCGGGTGGGATGAGCGTGGAGATGAACCGGGTCGCCTCGGCGGCGTAGCAGTCGTCCTGAGTCGGTTCGGGTGCGTCGATCCCGATCAGCCGGACCCGCTCCCCACCCGACACCACGATGGTGTCGCCGTCGGTGATCGACTCCACCACCGCCAGGCGCCCGTCGGGCTCGTCGAGCCGCACCTCGGTGGTCACCGTCGCCGGGGCGGTTACAGCGGGAGGGGGGCCGGAGTCCGAGGGGATTTCGGGAGTAGCGGACAGGCTGTTGAACGCCCACCAAGCCGCCGCCAGCGCCGCCGACCAGGCCGCCCACCTCAGCAGGCGCCGAGAAGACTCGTCACCGAAGATCCGGCCCATCGACCCACAGCCTCCCAGATTCCGCCGAAGTGGTCGTCCCATCGCCCCCGCCCCAGCAGGCGCCACCTGCGCGTCGCCGGTGGGGGTCAGACCGCGGGGAGAGGCTAGGGTGGCATGCCGCTTCGCCTACCGGGGAGGGTGGCCCTTGGAGAAGGCCGGCTGGAACGACGCGCTTCGCTTCCTGCTCGAGTTGATCGCACTGGCGGGCTGGGGGATGTTGGGGCATTCCCTCGGGCGGGGGGCAGCCCGCTGGGTCTTCGCCGTCGTGATGCCGGTAGCGGTGGCCACGGTGTGGGCGGTGTTCCGAGTACCCAACGACCCTGGGCCCGCACCCGTCGAGGTAACCGGCCAGGTCCGGATCCTCATCGAGGCGGCGGTGTTCGGAGGTGCCGTGTACGGGATCTCACGACAGCTCGGCGCCGGGCCGGCGGTGGGGTTCCTCGCTGTGACCTTGTTGCACTACGCCTTGGCCTGGGAACGGCTGGTTCGTCTGGCGAAGCGCGACGGATGAGACCGGAATCCCGGCCTCCGGTTCGCGGCCCCGCTTCAGCCTCCCCTCAGAACTCCACAGAGGCAACGCGGCCGGACCCTCACTCTTGGGTGGGGACGTCCCGCTCCGGGTCCGCCGCCGACCCCTCGTCCTCCCCATGAACGTCTTGGGATGTCGCCGTTCCAGGGTCAGCACCCGACCCCGTCTGCTCCTCCTTCCGCGCTCTCTCTCGGGCTTCCACGATGGCCCGGATTTCCCGGTACATCCGCTCGGCTGCCCGGTCCGGACCCTCCTCCGGGTCGAAACGGAAAAGCGCGACGAGCTTTCTGCCTTCGCGCATCGAACACCTCCTCTGATCGTCCAGCGGCCTACTGAGGCTCTCGGGGCGCCTCTCACCGAGGTGGCCGAATCATGGCGCTCTTCGTGCCGAGAAGCCACTATTCGGATATCCGACCTCGACCCAACCCGCTGATTCTCAGTCACGGGTTCCCTCCCAATCAATAGGAATCGTCACCCGCGGTCGGACATGATCGACCCTGCGAAGTAGACAACATACCGAGGTCTGTATCCCAGTCATGGGCGGCTCGGATTGGTTATGAAGCTGACGATTTTCGCAATCACGGGAGAAGGGCTCACACACTGCTTTGTCTCGAAATCACACGATATGGTCCGGTAGGCGAGTGCGAGTTGGTTGCCTTCGTCGTCGAGGGGCACGCTGGCCAGCCCTCCCGGATGAGGAGTGGGAGCGAGCAGGACAACGGTCCCGTCGTTGGTGAAGCGCCGTTCGGTTAGACCGTAAGGGAAGTCCTCGGAGTCGAAGGCGAGGACCTGACGTACCTCCAGAGGATCGGTGCCTAGCTCGATCACGTATCGGCCCGCCGACACCACGGCTCGATCGCCTCCCCAATCGCCGATCGAGGAGATCCCCGGCACCTCGCCCTCGAACCAATGCGGCTGGGATTCCAGATCGAGGCTGTCTACCACCTGGAGCGAATCCAGGTCGATGACTTCCAGCACCGACCGAGGGAACCGATCCACGAGGAGGAACCGCCCCGAAGGATCGAGCGCCTGGAACCCGCCCGGTCCTAGTTCCACCACTTCGTCGGGACGAGTTACGAGAACCAGGTCGACACCCAGGGGGCCAACTCTTTGGGCGATCACTCCCACTGCCGACCAAGCCACAACGACGTACTGGTCGGGTTGAGAAGTCCAGACTTCCGGCGCAGTGCCGGGCGTCGCGGATACGACGATGCGACGCAGGTAAGGCTCCCCGAGACGGAACGGCTCCCCGTCGCCATCGGCCCACGCCAAGCCGCCGTCTCCCCGCCACGCCACAGACGTGGCAGCCTCCGCCAGGACTGAGTCGCCGCCGGGTGTCCATAGGCGAAGGCTCGGCATACCCACAGCATCACCAGGCTCGTATCCCTGCTCCGCCAGGGACAGGCTCGGATCGATACTGACCAGGTCGGTCCAAGCGTTGTATATGACCGACTCGCCATCCGGCGACGACACAGCCAGTGGTGTTACACCGCCCACGATCCCCCCGGAGATCTGCGTCGCCAATACGGCCTCCGCACCGGATGGTCGCACCAGACGCCCATCCGCCACGAGTGGCACCGGGGTGGCCGCCGTGGCGTCCTCGACCACCTCGACCGCCAACGGCTCGCCCCCTACGCCGAGATCCGGGACTCTCGTAGTCGAAGCATCGGGATTCGAAGGCGAAGTCGGCGAAGCGATCGGCGGCACATCTGGATCCGAGGTCGATCCTTCCAACGGGTCCCCGCCTCCGCACGCTACCCCCACCAACCCGAACACCACGAGACCAACCGCCGCACAGCGAGGACCCAAAGGCACTCGGCGCATGCCGTCAACCTACCCCCCCGCCAGATGTCAAGACCCAGAATGCCCGGTCTCTCGATACCCAGGCAGATATCACAACTGGCATGTCGCTCAACGCGTATCTCGGTCCAGATCTGCGACCGGGAAGGCTGCGCTCGTGGAGACTGCGCGGTGGGTTGGGGAGATCGGTGATTCTGGCGATGCCAGGTTGATGGCCAGGACCGACGGCTCCCCCTCGCATCTGACCGCGACCCCGCCACCACACCTTCCCCACGCCACCCACGTGGATCGACCGGTTTCACGTCGCGCGCTGGTTCGCTCCTGGGCTCATCGAGGTCCGCCGCCGACGGCGAAGGTGAGTAATCCGCTACTCATGCGGATCGGAGACCGCCGTCCCAAGATGGGGCGACGTTGGACGGTTCACACGAAGCTCTCCAAACCCGACTAGGGGACGGCGCGGATACGGGTTCCTCGACGACCAGACCCGGTCGAAACGTACGCCGCTACGTCGTGGCTCCGGACGACGTCGCTGCCGCTGGCCGTGGTCCTCGACTCCTCGGAGTCTTCTTCCTCTTCGGGGGTGCGGCCGTGCTCGGCTACATCCTTTGGGGGCTGCCTTATCGGCTCGTTCTGGGGCTGACCATCACCCTGCTCGTCGTGGCGTCGATCCGCAGCTTCCGGGGCGCCGACGCCGCTCGCCGCGCCGAGATGAAGAGGATGTGGTGGGCGGGAGCCATCGCCGGTCTCGTAGCCACCGCGGCCTACGACCTCGCGAGATTGGGGCTGTCCTATCTCGATCCGCAACCCTTCGATCCGTTCGGGGCTATCCCGGCCTTCGGGGAGATGGCCCTCGGCCCCGGGAAGGGCGCTGCGGCGGTGATTGCCGCAGGTACGGCCGTGCACGTCCTCAACGGCGTCACCTTCGGGACGGTCTATGTGTTCCTGTTCCCCAAGAAGACAGTCGCCACCGGAGTCGGGTGGGGACTGTTCCTCGAGACGTTTCAGCTCGCCCTATACCCCGGATGGCTCGGCATTACCACTCTTCGCGAGTTCGTGACGGTTTCGGTCGGGGGACACATCGTGTACGGGGCAGCGCTCGGAGTGGGATCGAGGAGATTGATGAGGGACGTCCCGTCTTCGACCAGGGAGGTGCACCAGTGACCTCACGAGCTCAGAACTCGGAGACCTACTGGGAGCGACCGCTAACGTTGATACCGGGGCAGGAAGAAGGACTGAGCTGGTGGCTGCGGCCCGCCCGGTGGGCGGCGAGATGGCGCCCGGATCTCGGTCTGGCGGTCACCCCCGACCCGGCAGTGCTGGGCAACCGGCGGATCGCAAGCATCCTCGCGGCGGTAACCGCCCTCCTCGCCGTCTGGTCGGCGGTGGGCACCGAGTGGTTGTTCACCGAGTCCCTGATCGCCCTCTTCGGTTTGCTCGCGCTCAGCCTTCTAGCCCCTTCCCTCGGTGTGCTCGCCGCCGCCGTCTATCTCCCTCTGGACCTGGTGTGGTTCCTCGTGTCGCCCCCAACCCGATCGGCATCACCCTTCGGGTTAGCAGGTCGTCTGCTCGGGGCGTACCTCCTCTGGCTGGCAGTTGTGGAGATCCCCATCGCCTTCCGGAAGCTCCAACGCCACGCGCTTCTCTCGTCGTTTCGGGGATTCGCCCGTGAGATCGGATGGATCGTGCTGAGTGTGGGCGCTGTGCTCGCCCTGGTTCTTCTGTGGTTGGAGGCCACTCCACTGTTGATGCGTCCGCTGTTCTTGTCGGCGGGAGAACAGGCTCCCACCGTCGAGGCGGTCGAGACCCTTCAGACGAACACACTGTGGTTCCTGGTGTGGAGTGCGGGGTGGGCTGTAGCAGCGACGGTCCTGTATCTGCGGCGTGCCAGTGCGGCGCCGGTCGGCTTGTCGTCGGCCGATGCCCGGGTGCGGTTCGTCCCGCCCCGGGTTCTTCTGGTCGCCAACGGAGTGCTGCTGATCGTTCTGCTGGCAGGTCTGGTCACCAGCATCTTCGATGTAGCACTGATCGTGGCCGGCTTCGTCGTCGCCGAAGGCGGCAGGCAACTCCTGACCCGCTACCCGACATATGTCCGGCTGCTGGTTCGAGTCCCCCCTCTCGTGCGGGGTGCCGCCGCGATCATCTTCGCTGCGGCTGTGGGGCGCCTGCTCGTCGAGGCACAGTGGCGAACCGTCGCCGGCTCGGAGTTCTTCCCCATCACCGTGGCTGCGGTGACGGGCTACGTCGTCATGCGGATACTGGTTCCCAAGGTCGAGCCGGTGGTAGCGATTCCGGTCGACTACGTCGAGCCGGTGCCCCGTGACCGGTCGTGGGCCGTGTCGTGGGGGTTCGTGGTGATCACAGCCGGGGCGCTGCTCATCGCCTTGCAGTCCCCGGCACTGGCCGACAACTGCTCCGGCCGTTCGGACTGTTTCGGTTCGGCTCGGGGAAGGGCCGTCGCCGCCGCGGCCGGCGCCACCGTCGCCGCCGCAGCAGCAACGCGCCGCTTCCAGGTCCACGAGGAGAAGGTGTTCGTGATGGCCGAGCCGAGGCGGTGGGCCAGGAAACTCGGTGACTTGCAGTACATGGACGAAGTGGAGGTGGTCGGGGGGCTCGAGAACGGATGGTACAAGGTGAAGTACAAGGGCGAATTCGGTTACTTGCCCTACCAGGCACTGACAGTCGGGGAGTCGCCCAATTCGATCGCGCGTGACCGCAAATACAGGAAGAGAAGAGGCCGTGCAGTGCAACTGGGAGGGCGGGACTGAGATGCGCGCCGGTTATGCGACACCCGGTCGGTTCGCCTCGATGATCCACGGCTCGGCGCAATGCAACGGCGGCGCCTTCTCGAGAGTGACTCCGGCAAACCGACCCACCTGGATCTCGTGCTGTAGACGCCTACCCGCCGAATCGGTGGACGAGGCGAGACGTCGTCGATTTAGGAAGGAGAGGTCCGGATGTCCCGCGTCTTCGTGACCGGCGCAACAGGAAACGTAGGCCAGGCCACGGTTCGTCGGCTCCTAGACCAAGGCCACGAGGTAACGGCGATGGTCCGCCGCCGAACTCGAGTGCCCGGCTGCAAAGTCGTCGTCGCCGACTTGGCCGAGGTCGAGCTGGCACAGCGATCCGTCGCCGCCGCCGACCACATCATCCACCTGGCCAGCCCCCGGGCCGACATAAGAGAGGTGGTGGTGGTGGCGGACATCCTCGGGACGGGACGCCTCTTGGAGATGTGGCAAAAGGGGAGCTTCGTCTACGTGTCGAGTTCGACCGTCTACGGTGTGCCTGGCCCCAGGCCCCTGATCGAGACCGATGGCATGGACGTCGTTTCTTGGTACGACTTGGGCAAGGTCGTCAACGAATATCAGCTTCGGCTCATCCCGACGGAAGGGTCGCGCACTGCCTGTATCTCGCTGCGACCGGGTCTCATCTTCAGCGACGGCCCCCGCAGACGGGATCGGCACCTCCTCCACTACATCTACCTGGCCTGTCGCGAGGGGCGGGTCTTCGTGTTCGACTCGGACGAGATGGTCGAACGGGCCGGGTGTTCGTTCATCGGTCTTGATGAGATCGCCGAGGTCATCCTCCGAGCCATGGAGCTCGAACAGTCCGGGGCGTTCAACGTGGCCGGTGGTTTCTGTACCTGGGCGGAGTTGATCCGCATGTTCAACCGGCTGGCCGGGACCGAGGGACGAGTACGCGTGTCTCTCGAGGACGAGGAGGGGACCATCCGGCTGCCCCAGTCACGAACCGAGCTGGATGTCTCCGCCTTCGAAGCAGCGAGCGGGTTGCGACTCGAGTCCGACCTGGAGTCTCTCGTCGCGTCGTTCCTGGAAGCCGAAGGTGCACTGATCTGACGGGCATGGATCGGATGGCCCGGTTCGATCTCGCAGATCTCGTTGTGAGAAGCCGCTACGCGTCCTTCTCCCAGCAGGCCGCTAGATGGACCTTCCCCAAAGGCACCCTGGGGAAGGGATCTGGCTGATATCGGCTCTGTAGTTGGCGACAATCGTGAAACGATCCTGAGAAGGGGCAAAGCCCACGAAGCGTCTTCCCGACAGCACTACCTGCCAGGTCCCGGGATCGCCGACTCCTCCTGCCGGCCTCTCAGCCGGGAAGTCACCCGGCTCTCCCTCGGCCTCATGGGCTCTGCCTAAAGCCAATCCAACAACCTGGAGGCAACACGGACTAGGGCCGAAAGTCCCTTCTTTGGTCGGGCCCGGGAAGTTAGCGGTTGGCGTCCCCGGAGGAGCAGGTGATGCGACGGGGACCACAGCGAGGCTGAACCGCCCCACCCTTACTAGAGCACCTTATTGAGCGCTATCAAGCGCTCAGCCTCCCGGACACACTTCCGGTAAACTGCACGTTTCAAGCGCTTACATTCGGCGCTTCCCCGAGCTGGAATACTGTCGCATTCCAGATCGACGACCTATTCGAAGATGTGGGCGAACACCTCGGCGAGTAGTCATAACCATTGTTCCACGGACGACCTCTACCAACACCCCGCCTCAGGCGGGCACAGAACGACCATGTAGTAGACCAGTCCGACGACTAGCAGTCCGATCACACCAGCGGCCACTCCAGCGACAACGGCTCCCCGACGGCTGTCCGTCTTCTTCCACACAACAAAACCCACCGGCCCGCCAAAGAGCAGAGCCACCGCCGCATAAAACGCAGCTCGCCTAGCCATGCCGAGCCAATAAGCCGGATCCGTGTCGATCCCCAGCAGCTCCGCTGCAAGCCCCATAGCCTGATCCTTCCCCCCACCAGCTAGTCCTTCGCGATTCCCTGGGACCCGGAGCCCAGCAATTTTGAACAGCACCGTAGCAGAGTCGATACCGTCAACCGCGACCTATCGCCTCCTCTCTCAGCCGACAGTTGCACCACCATGAACGAGGCCATGGAACCCCCTCCCCCCCACCCCCCTTCATACACGTA
>FLYL01001981.1_pt1 | contig 11313 bp, 10 predicted proteins | sample 1122611 | NCBI WGS metagenome assembly FLYL01 (sample SAMEA4346791, study PRJEB14843) | hot springs metagenome | biome: Terrestrial Biome; feature: Habitat; material: Sediment | place: India | collected 2012-06-12 | depth 1760 m
AGTTCGGTTCCGAATCCGTCGGAATCTCTGCTCACGACAGCAAGCATAGTGCTTGCTGCTCACTTTTGCAAGCACATGCTTGCAGTCAGACGGGTCCGGCTCCCACCGCACTACCGATCAGGTAGGCGACCACACCACCCAGTCCGGCGATCGCCAGGTTCTCCAAACCGGCCACCAGCGGGTTCCCGCGGGTGACCCTGGTCTTGGCCACTCCCACCCCGACCAGCGCCACCGCGGTGAGGATCGAGGCCCAGAGCAACCCGGTGCTCACGTCGACCGCCAGCGCGAAGGGGAGGGCAGGCGGCAGCGAGCCGACCAGGAACAACAGCCCGGAGAAGGCCATGGCCTTGAACGGCGACCGTCGCTCCGAGTCGACCGCCCCGAACTCGAGGGCCTTCATCGCCTCCAGGAGGGCCTTGTCCGACTTGTCGAATATCGCCACCACCGTGTCCAGGTCTTCGCCCTCGATCCCCATCGCCCCGAACATCTCCCTGAGCTGGGCCAGCTCCTTGTCCCGATGATGGCGGATGTGGATCCTCTCCAACCTCAGCTCGGCGTCGAGGACCTCGTCTTGTGACTTGGTGGCCAGGAACTCCCCCGACGCCATCGACACCGCTCCCGCCACCGCTCCGGCGACCGCGGTGAGGAACACCTGGCGGGGATCGAGCCCTCCTCCCACCACTCCCGCCACCAACAGGAAGATGGAGACGATCCCGTCGTTGACCCCCAGGACGATGTCGCGCCAATACTGGCGGGTGGCCCCGATGTGGGGTTCGTAGGGAATCTCGCCGGTGTCGGCCTCGACCTCGGTGACGTCGTCCACCCGTACCAGTCTACGGGCGGGACGGCCCTGGAGAACGAGTACCGTTGTCCTCTCCCGGAGAGAGAAGCTTGTCGGCGATGATCATCGTGATGAAGAGGGACGCCGGTCCCGCCGAGGTGGAAGCGGTAGTCGCCCGTCTCAGGGACCTGGGTTGCGACGCCCACGTGTCGAGTGGCCAGCTCCGGACGGTGATCGGCGCGATCGGCGACCGGGAGGTGATCCAACAGATCCCCTGGGAGGCCATGTCCGGGGTGGAGAAGGCCGTCCCGGTGCTCAAACCGTTCAAGTTCGTCAGCCGTGACTTCCAGCCGGACCCAACCATCATCGAGGTTCGGGGAGTGAGGATCGGCGACCCTTCCCAGTTCGTGACCATCGCAGGTCCGTGTGCCGTCGAGTCCCGGGACCAGCTGTTCCGGACGGCTGAGGCGGTCAAACGCGCCGGAGCCCAGGTGCTGCGGGGCGACGCTTTCAAGCCGCGGACCTCACCGTACTCCTTCCAGGGTTTGGGCGAGAAGGGCCTGGAGTTGCTCGCCGAAGCCCGGGAGGAGTTCGACATGCCGTTCGTCGCCGAGGTCCTCGACCCGCGGGACGTGGAGCTGGTGTCCTCCTACGCCGACATCCTCCGGGTCGGCACCCGGAACATGGCCAACTTCACCCTGCTGCAAGAGGTGGGCCGCCAGCCCAAACCGGTCCAACTCAAACGTGGCTTCACCGCCACGGTGGAGGAGTGGCTCAACGCCGCCGAGTACATCTACAAGGAGGGGAACCATCAGATCATCATGGTGGAGAGGGGGATCCGCACCTTCGAGACGTCGGCTCGCAACACCCTCGACATAACGGCGGTGCCGGTCCTCAAGAACCTGTCCCACCTCCCGGTCGTGGTCGATCCCTCCCATGCCGCGGGTAGGAGGGAGCTGGTAGAGCCGCTGGCTCGCGCCGCGGTGGCGGTGGGTGCCGACGGCGTGATGGTCGACGTCCATCCCACCCCCGACACTGCGCTGGTGGACGGCGCCCAGGCGTTGCTCCCGTCGGAGTTCGCTGCCCTGATGGACGCGATCAGGGAGGTCGCCGCGGTGGTCGGCCGCCGAGGTTGAGATGGTCACCGTCGGATTGCTGGGGACCGGGCTGATCGGAACTTCGATCGGGATCGGGCTGGCGTCCCGGGGTTGGAAGGTGGTCGGCTGGGATCCCGATCCGGGCGCCTTGGCTCGAGCGGGGAGCATCGGCGGGATCACCCGGGCCGCCGATTCGTGGGAGGACGCGGTGGCGGTGGCCGACCTGGTGGTGCTGGCAGGTCCGGTCTCCGCCATCGTCGACACGTTGGGGCGGATCTCGACCCGGGCGGTGGTGACCGACGTCGCCGGGGTCAAGCGCCCTGTGGTCGATGCGGCCCGCCACCTGCCGCGTTTCGTCGGGGGACACCCGATGGCAGGACGTGAGGTATCCGGACCGGCCGGGGCGTCTGGTTCCCTTTTCCACGGTGCTACCTGGGTGATCACCCCGGAAGGAGCCGACCAGGACGCGGTGGACACGGTGGAGTCGATGGTCACCACGTTGGGAGCCGTCCCGGTGGAGATGTCGGCCGACGAGCACGACCGGGCGGTCGCCCTCTCCTCCCACCTTCCCCATCTGGTGGCGGCCGCCCTGGTGGGCGCGGTGGCAGACGACGGCGCGGCTCTCCGGCTGGCCGCGGGGGGCTTCCGGGACCTGACCAGGATCGCGATGTCGGATCCGGGTTGGTGGATCGAAGTGCTGCTCGCCAACCGGGAGGCCGCCGGCGCGGCGTTGGCGTCACTGGTCGCTCGTCTCGAGGCCCTCAGGGGCGCACTCGAGGCGGAGGACGGCGCCCGGCTGGGGGAGGCCCTGGCCTCGGCCCGGCGGGAACGGGCTGCGATGGGAGCGCCGGTGGCCACCGTCGGGGTCATCCTGGAGGACCGTCCCGGGGAGATCGCCCGGGTGGGTCACGCCCTCTCCGAGTCGGGTGTCGACCTGAGGGACCTCCAGCTCCGACACGCCACCCACGGCGGCGGAGGCGTGTTGACCCTCTCGGTCAGATCGGAGGAACTCGCCGGGCTTCGCCGGGCCTTGATAGAAGAGGGTTTCTCGCTGCTCGAGACCCGCTGAGTTCAACCCCGGAGCAGCTCCACGCTGGCCGGTAGAGCCAGCCGGATCCCCACCTCCAGGCAGGCCTCGTCGAGCCGAAACGACGCCGAGTGGAGGTCGGTGACGGGACCCGAGTCGCGGCAGCCCAGACGGACCAACGCCCCGGGTGTCGCCTCCAGGTAACGGGCGAAGTCCTCGGCTCCCATCGAGAGTTGGGCACTGGTCACCGATTCTGGTCCGAGATGTTCGGCCGCCACTGTGGCGATCCGATCCACCACCGACGGGGCGTTGACCACCGGTGGAATCCCCCTCTGATAGTGGATCGTCGCCCGGGCACCCAGCGGATCGACGATCTCGGAGGTGAGCTTCTCCACCATCGAGGGAACCGAGTCCCAGAGGTCCCGGTCGGGGGTCCGCACGGTGCCCGACAGCTCCACCAAGGTGGGGATGACGTTGTCGGCGGTTCCGCCGTGGATTCTCCCGAAGGCGACCGAAAGTGGAGCCCGGGGGTCGGTGAGCCGATCCAGCAGAGCCGGGAGCTGGGTGACGACCTGACCCGCCGCGTAGATCAGATCGACCGTGGCATGTGGACGAGCCGTGTGACCGCCGGGCCCTTCCAGGGTGACGTAGAACCGGTCGGCCGCCGCGGTGATCGGCCCGACCCGCAATCCCACGGTGCCGGTTGGGAGAGTCGGGTCGACGTGGAAGGCGAAAGCCGCAGAAACCCCGTCCAGGACCCCCTCCCGCACCATCTCGTACGCACCACCCGGAAACGTCTCCTCGGCCGGCTGGAACACGACCCTCAGCCGGCCGGGGAGATCCGCTCGGGCCGCAGCCAGGGCCAAGCCGACCGCGATCGCCGCATGGGCGTCGTGGCCGCACGCGTGCATGACCCCGGGGACCTGGGAGGCGTAGGGACGGTCCTCCGGTTCGTCGATCGGCAGGGCATCGATGTCCGCCCGGAACAGAACCGTGGGAGGGCCGTCGCCGATGTCCACCACCAGGCCGGTCTTGGGGGTGCGGACCCGGGGGTTCAGACCATTCCGCCGGAGTATGTCGGCGATCAGCTCGGTCGTGTGGAACTCCGCTCCGCTCAGCTCGGGAGAGCGGTGGAGGGTTCGTCTGACCTCGAGAGCCACCGGCAGGACGTCGGCGACCAGGTGTTCGACATCCATGGGGAGGGATCAGGCTAGTCCTCCGGGTGGCCTGTGCAGCCGGCCCGGCTACCTATCCTCCGTTCCCATGCCGCTCAGAGTCGCCGGTTCCCAGATCGACCTGGTCGTGGGTGACATCCAGGGAAACCTGGGTCGGATCGCCGAGGAGATGGCGTGGGCCGAGTCGGAGGGGGCCGACGTCCTCCTCCTTCCCGAACTGGCCGTCACCGGCTACCCGCCCGAGGACCTCGTCTACCGGCGCGACTTCGTGGTGGCCAGCCGAGAGGCGGTGGAAGAGCTGGCTGCCCGATCCGGCCGCACCACGGTGGTGGTCGGTTTCGTCGACTGGGCTGAAGACTCCGCCGCCGACGACGCGTTCTCCCGTCGGGTCGCCAACGCGGCCGCGGTGCTGGCCGGGGGACGGCTGGTCGGCGTGTACCACAAGGTCCTGCTACCCAACTACGGGGTGTTCGACGAGGACCGGACCTTCACTCCGGGTCGGCGTCCCGACCTGGTGTGGGAGATCGCCGGTGTCGGGTGCGGGGTGTCGATCTGCGAGGACATCTGGGTGGCAAACGGCCCCGTCGCCCGTCAGGCCGCCTCCGGCGCCCAGATCCTGCTCAACATCAACGGCTCGCCCTTCCATCGGGGAAAGGCTCGGGAGAGGGAGGCCATGCTCTCCGAGCGGGCCCGCCAGGCGGGGGCGCCGGTGGTGTACGTCAACCTGGTGGGGGGACAGGACGAGCTGGTGTTCGACGGTGCCAGCCTGGTGGTAGCCGCCGACGGGACGGTGGTGCATCGTTCCCCCCAGTTCACCGAGGACCGCTTCCTGGTGGAAGTGCCCCTGGCGGGAGAACCCGTCCGGCCCTGTTGCGTGGCTCCCCTCCTCGAGGAGACCGAGGAGATCTACCGGGCGCTCGAGGTGGGTCTGGGCGATTACGTCGAGAAGAACGGGTTCGAGTCGGTGGTGGTGGGCTTGTCGGGCGGAATCGACTCGGCTCTCACCGCGACCGTGGCGGTCGACGCCCTCGGTCCCGAGCGAGTATGGGGGATAACCATGCCTGCCCGATTCAGCTCGGAGGGGTCGGTGGCCGACTCGAAACAGCTGGCAGCCAACCTGGGGATCCGGTTCGACGTCCTCGGCATCGATGGTGTGTTCCAGGCCTTCCTGGATTCCCTGGCGCCGGTGTTCTCCGGTACCCCCTTCGGCGTCGCCGAGGAGAACCTCCAGGCCAGGATTCGGGGGGCCGTACTGATGGCCGTCTCGAACAAGCACGGACCGATGGTGGTGGCCACCGGCAACAAGAGCGAGATGGCGGTCGGATACGCCACCCTGTACGGCGACATGGTGGGCGGCTTCGCGGTGCTCAAGGACGTGTTCAAGACGGTTGTGTACCGGCTGGCCCGGTGGCGCAACCGCGACCGCGAGGTGATACCGGAGGCCATCCTGCGCAAGCCACCCTCGGCCGAGCTCAGGGAGGGTCAGCTGGACACCGATTCGCTACCACCCTACGACCTGCTCGACCCGGTCTTGGAGCGCTACATCGAACGGGAGATGAGCGCCGAGGAGATCGTGAGGGAGGGGTTCGACCGCGATCTGGTTCGCAAGGTGATCGCGATGGTGGACCGCAACGAGTACAAGCGTCGCCAGGCCCCGCCGGGAGTCAAGATCACCACCAAGGCTTTCGGTCGGGACCGCAGGATGCCGATCACCAACCGATGGGCTCCCAGGTGAAGATCCTGGTCGACGGCCGCCCGTCGGACGTCGTCCCGGCGACCGATTCCACGGTGATGCGAGGCGACGGCGTCTTCGAAGCGATCCGGTCGTATCGGGGTCGACTCTTCGCCCTCGACGAGCACCTGGCTCGTCTGGCCCGCAGCGCCCGGATGATGGAGATCGACCTGCCCGACGGCGTGGCTGATTGGTGTGAGCAGGTCGCCTCGGCCGGGGGCGACGGGATCGTCAGGGTGGTGGTGAGCCGAGGGGATGCGCTTCCCGGCACTCGGAGCGGCCCCCGCTGCATCGTCGTCCACCATCCCCTCCCCGCCTCCCGGATACGCACCCTGGAACCCGTGGTCGCCCCTTGGCATCCGGCGGGAAGACCCTGGGAGCTGGCCGGCGCCAAGACCACCTCGTACGGCCCCAACCTCGCCGCAGGGAGAGAGGCTCGGCGGAGAGGCGCCGACGACGCCCTGCTGGTCTCAGACGAGAACGTGGTGTTGGAAGGTCCGACCTTCAGCGTTGCATGGGTGGTGGATGGCGTGTTGGAGACTCCCGCCCTGACCCTCGGGATCCTCGACTCGATAACCCGGAGGCGGGTGCTGGTTCTGGCCGAGGACATGGGGATCCGTATCGAGGAGGGGACCTTCACCGCCGAACGCCTGGCGGATGCCTCCGAGGCGTTCGTCATGTCCACCGTGAACGAGGTCGCCCCCCTTACCAGGGTGGGGCCCTGGGTGTTCCCCGGCGGCCCGATGGCCTCCGAACTGATCGAGGCTTTCCGTTCCACCGTGGCCTCCGAGCTCGGGTTCGACGAGCCGGGCCGCTAACCTGCCTCGGAGGGCGGAGGCGTTGCCAACCAGAAGGAGGCCCGCTGTGACTTCCATCCGCCGGATCGTGTTCCTCTTCCTCATCCCGGTCGCTCTGGCCGCATGTGACACCCCCGAGACCGGCCTGACCACCACCACCGCGGTGGTCGCCCAGCCGCCCATCACCACCACGACCACCACCACCACCACGACCACCACCGTCGCCGCCGAGGAGGCCGAACCGGTCGCCGAGTGGGAGGTGGTGGTCCGATCCTCCAGCGACCAAGGGGAGGTGCTATGGGTGGTGATACCCCCCGGGAACTACAACGAGAACTCACTGGAAGGTCTGTTGGCGACCATCGTCGAGGAGACCCCCGGTCCGGTGTGGGAAGTCCACGTCTTCGACGACCCGGGCGCCCTGGAAGCCGCCCGGGTGGAGGAGGCCCAACGGACCGAGGAGCAGCAGACTCTGGTCGACCAACACCATCTGGTCAGTCTCGTGGAGGGCAACGTCGTGCGTTTCCAGGGGCCGTTCGCCGACTCCGGGGAGTTCATCCTCGGTTCCTAGAGAATGGCGGTGGCCACAGCCAGGAAACCGGCGAAGCCGAGCAGGTCGGTGGCGGTGGTCAGGAACAGGTTGGAGCCGAGGGCTGGGTCGAACCCCAGGCGCCTCAACGCCAGGGGGATGCCGGCTCCGGCCAGTCCGGCCAGGATCAGGTTGCCCCAGGCGGCCAGCAGCATCGCGGCTCCGACCTTGACGGGATCCTGACCCCGTAGGGCGGCCATGGTGGCGCCCAACGCCCCGGAGAGAAGTCCGATCACCAACCCGTTGATCACGCCGATGCGCATCTCTCTTCCCAGGACCCTCCGGACCTCCCCCCCCGGGATGCCGCCCGACGCCAGGGCCCGGATCACCACCGCCAGGCTCTGGGCGCCGGCGTCACCGCCTATGCGGGCCACCAGCGGCATGAGGGAGGCCAGGACCACGAACCGGTCGAGGGTGGGTTCGAACCAGCTCACCGCCAACACCACCGTGCTGGACAACACCACGTCGAAGGCGATCCAGGGAAGGCGATTGCGCACCGACCGTCGGACCGGCAGGTAGACGGAGTCCTCGGCTGCGGTACCCATCGCCACCGCGAAGTCCTCCGACGCTTCCTCCTGCACGGCTCCGAGTACGGCGTCGGTGGTGACCATGCCGACCAGCTTTCCCTCGTCGTCGACCACCGGCAAGGCGGCAAGGTGGTACCGCCGGATGAGTTCGGCCACCTCCTCCCGGTCGGTGTGGGTGTGGACCGCGACCGGGTTCCTTATCATCGCCTCGTCCAGCCCGGCTCCGGGACGGAGGAACACCAGGTCCCGGAACGACAGGACTCCTTCCAGCCTCCCCTGCTCGTCGACGATGTACACGTACGACATGTTCTCCAGCTCCTCGTGGAGAACCCGGAGTCGTTCGATCGCCTCCCCGGCGGTCATCCCGACCGGCAGCACGGCGATGTCGGTGGTCATCAACCCGCCCGCCGAGTCCGGCGGGTAGGCGAGGAGCTGTCGGACCTCGGTGGCTTCCTCGTCGGGGAGCAGCTCGAGCAGGGACTCGACCGTCTCGGGGTCCTCGATCTTGGCGAGGACGTCTGCGGCTTCCTCCGGGGACATCTCGGCCAGGACTTCGGCGGCGTCGGTCACCGGCAGGTCGAGGAGCAGGTCGGCAGCCAGGTCGTCTCGGAGCTCCTCGAGCAGCTCGGCCGCGTCGTCGGTGTCCAGCTCGGTGAGCAGCTCGGCGGCGACCTCGCCGGATAGGGCCTCGAGGATGTCGGCCGCGTCGCCCGGATGGGTCTCGGCCAGCGCCGACCACTCCTCCACGTGGTCCTCGAGGTAGTCCTCGACGTCCTCCGGCTGGCGCCGTGCGATCGACAGGAGGAGACGAGCCAGTTCGCGGGGGCTTCTCAGTCGCAGCTTCATGGGTGGTGGGCGACCGAGGGTACCCGGCGGGTCAGCCCCGGAACGGTCGCACCGCCCTCACGGTCACGGTGAAGGTTCCTCCCGGCGCCTGATAGGTCACGGTGTCCCCGGGGCTGGCCCCGAGCAGGGCCTTTCCCAGTGGACTCTCCGGTGAAGCGAGGAGTACCCCTGGTCTGCGGTTCTCGGGGGAAGCCACGAAGTACTCGAGCTCGTCGCCGTCCTCGTCGACTACCGTCACCAGCGAGCCGACCTCCACCTTCCCGGTGTCGGCGACCTCCCTCACCTCGGCGGTGGCCAGCAGCTCCTCCAGCTGACGGATCCTCGCCTCCATGAGTCCCTGCTCGTTCTTGGCGGCGTCGTAGTCGGCGTTCTCGCGGATGTCGCCGTGGGACCGGGCCTCCTGGATGCGGGCTTCGATCTGGGCCCGTCCTTCGGTCTTCAGGTATTCGAGCTCGGCTCGGAGCTTCTCGTATGCGTCGGGCGTGAGGAAAGTAGCCATGAGAGGAGTGGGGGATCGGGGTTTCCCGGAGACGTCAGCTTAGCGGCGCCGACCCGGAGACCGGCATCCCGGGCTCAGGTCGGGGCTCCCGGGGCAGGCCCAGGACCCTCTCGGCCAGCGCGTTCTTCAGGATCTCGTCGGTGCCGCCGGCGATCCTCATACCCGGACCGGCGAGGAAGAGACTCGACCACCGGTCGGTGGCTTCCGCCGGTCCCAGGGCGTCGACCACCAGGGATCCCGCCCGGATCACCAGGTCGGCGAGACCCAGCTTGGCGGCGGACCCTTCCGCGGTGGGGATCTCGCCTCCGGCCAGCCGGGCGATGAGCCGCTGGGTCATGAACCGGAGCACCTCTCCTCGAACGAACAGGTCGACCGTTCGACTCCGGATGGTCGGGCGGGCCAAAGCCTCCGCTCGGCGGAGACGATCCACGATCGCCTCGAATGCGCCCTCCACTCCGATCAACGCCCGGCCGATGGCGAGACGTTCGTACATCAGGGTGGTGAGAGCCACCGTCCAACCGGCCCCCACCTCTCCGATCACCCCGTCGTCGGGTATCCACGCACCATCGAAGAAGACCTGGTTGAAGCCGGCCGTGCCGGTCATCTGCACCAGGGGTCGGATCTCGACGCCCGGCTGCCGCATGTCGATCACGAAGTAGGTCAGCCCTCGGTGTCTGGGAGCCTCCGGGTCGGTACGGGCCAGCAGCAGACCCCAGTCGGCCAGATGGGCCACCGACGTCCAGACTTTCTCCCCTTCCACCGCCCATCCGTTCCCCCGGCGCACGGCCCTGGTCTTCACCCCGGCGAGGTCGGAACCCGCGGCGGGTTCGCTGAACAGCTGGCACCAGATCTCGTCGCCCCTGAGGAGGGGTGGCAGCCAGCGCCGCTTCTGGTCGGCGCCACCCCAGGTGATCAGGGTGGGGCCGGCCATGCCCAAGCCGATCTGGAAGACGTCGGTGGGGAGCCGGTAGCGAGCCGCTTCCTGGGCCCACACGATCTCGTGTACGGGTCCCAGCCCCCTCCCTCCGTATTCGGTGGGCCACGAGATCCCCGCCCACCCTTCCTCGGCCAGGAGGCGCTGCCAGGTGCGCGACTCCTCCAGGTCGACGGTTGCCTCGGAGAAAGGAACCGGTATGTCCGCCGGGTCGCGCTTAGGAGCATGGGCCTCCAACCAGGCTCGGGCCTCGACCCGGAACGCTTCTAGGCCGGCGACGGCGTCCACCGCTCCCAGGGTAGGCGGGTACAGGACGTCCAACGGGTAGCGTTGAGGGGATGGAGCCGAGACTCACCCGCTACTCCCACGGCGCCGGCTGAGCCTGCAAGCTCGGGTCCACCGAGCTGGCGCAGGTCCTGCGTCCACTGAGAGATCATCCGGCGACTTCCGGCCCGGCGGTGTTGGTCGGGTTGGGTGACGACGCCGGGGTGGCGGTGCTGCCCGACGGGACCCTGCTGGTGGAATCGGTCGACTTCTTCACCCCGGTGGTGGACGACCCGTACCAGTGGGGTCGGATCGCCGCGGCCAACGCGCTGTCGGACCTGTACGCGATGGGGGCCACGCCGTTCGTGGCCCTCCAGCTCGTCGCTTGGCCCCGGGAGGAGCTCGGGTTCGACGTCCTGGAGCAGGTGGTGAGGGGCGGCGCAGACGTCATGGCCGAGGCGGGTTGCATCCTGTTGGGCGGCCACTCGATCGACGATCGGGAGCCGAAATACGGGTTCGCGGTCACCGGGACGGCCCGCCGGGTGGTCACCAAACAGGGTGCCCTCCCCGGGGACCGGCTGGTACTCACCAAACCGGTCGGCACGGGGATCGTGTCGACCGCCATCAAGGCGGGTGAATGCCCGCCGGAGGTAGCTGCGGCGGCGGTGGCCACCATGGCCATGCTCAACCGGGCTGCCGCCGAGACGATGCTCGAAGTCGGAGTGCACGCGGCTACCGACGTGACCGGGTTCGGCCTGCTCGGCCACCTCCACGAGCTGTTGGTGGCCTCCGGAGTGGATGCCCGGGTGGGTGTCTCTTCGGTGCCGGTGCTCGACGGGGCCTGGGATCTGCTCGACAAGGGTATGTACCCGTCGGGGTCGGCCCGAAACGTAGACGCGGTAACCCCGTACCTGGCGGGAGAGGCGTCCAACCGGGAGGTCCGCATGTTGTGCGACGCCCAGACTTCTGGGGGTCTCCTGATCGCGGTGGGCGTCGACCGGGTCGAGAGGCTGCTCGACCGGCTCGACGCCCGGGGGGTGACGGCGGC
>FLYL01003351.1_pt4 | contig 11035 bp, 9 predicted proteins | sample 1122611 | NCBI WGS metagenome assembly FLYL01 (sample SAMEA4346791, study PRJEB14843) | hot springs metagenome | biome: Terrestrial Biome; feature: Habitat; material: Sediment | place: India | collected 2012-06-12 | depth 1760 m
ATCACCCGCCGCGCGAAGGTGGCGTTCTCGGACAGGAACCCGTACCCGGGATGGATCGCCTCGGCCTTGGCTTCCTTGGCGACCTCGAGGATCCGATCGATGTTGAGGTAGGACTCGGCGGCGGGAGCGGGACCGATGTTCCAGGCCTCATCGGCCAACTCCACGTGGAGGGCGTCCCGATCCAGCTCCGAATACACCGCGATGGTCCGAAGACCCAACTCTTGGGCGGTGCGGATCACCCGGACCGCGATCTCGCCCCTGTTCGCCACCAGCAACGACGAGAACATGGCGGCGATGCTAAAAGGATCCGCACCAACGTGCCCGCTTCCAGGTTCCGGTAGCACATCGAGGAGGGTCGTGCGAGTTACTACCCGTGAGCGTTGAACCGGCCGCCGCCGACGAGCCGATCCTCCGCCAACGGGAGAGCTTCGAAGAGTTCTACCGCAGGGAACGCAGGTCGCTCATCGGCCTGGCCTACGTGCTCTCGGGGAGTTCCCGAGCAGCCGAGGACTTGGCCCAAGAGGCGTTCCTGGCCGCTTTGCGACGGTGGGACGAGGTGTCGAGGCTCGACGACCCCGGGGCGTGGGTCCGCCGGGTGCTGTCCAATCGGGCTGTGTCCGCCTTCCGCCGCTCGGTGGCAGAAACCAAGGCCTTGGCGAGGCTCGCGGCAGGACGGCCGAACCCGCCGATCGATATCCCAGAACCCAGCCGGCACGTATGGAGGGCGGTGAGATCCCTACCTCGGCGCCAGGCTCAGGCGGTGGCGCTCTACTACCTGGAAGACCTCACCATCGAGCAAGTGGCGGCCGTGCTGGGATGCAGCAGGTCGGCCGCCAACACCCATCTGAGGAGGGCTCGTGCCCGCCTGGCGCGGCTCCTCGGAGAGGAGAGACCATGATCGACGATCGGCTTCGCGCCGCCGCACAAGACGTCAGGGAGGCGGTCAGGGGACTGCCCGACGCCCCCCCACCCACCCGCCGCCCGCTACCGAGATGGGTGTTGGCGGTCGGGGTGGCGGTGACAGGCACCGTACTGATCGGGTTGCCCTTCCTGCTCGCCCCCCGTGCCCCCTCTCGGGTGGGCCCTGCGACTCCTTCCACCACCGCCGAGCCGCGGGTCGAACCGGCCCCGGTGATGGCCCCCGATTCGTTCCTGGTCGTCTCCGAGACCACCCTGGGGATCTTCCGTGGAGAGCAGACGGCTTCTTTCCCTGGGTGGGAGGACCTCGTCGCCGGGGCGGAGGGTGTCGCCGGTGTCGAGGTGGGACCAAACGGGGCCATCGGGTATGTGGGTGTGATCACGGGAACCAACACCCCCGGTACCGTCTACGAACTGGACCTGCTGTCGGGAGGCCTCCGGTACCTGACGGACGGACTCTGGCCGGCGGTGAGTCCCGGCGGTGACACATTGGCGGTGGTGGTCCCGACCTCGGCCGGGGGCGAGGTGCATCCGAGCTCGGAGGACGTCCTGGTGATCGACCTGCGCGCCGGCACCGCCCACAGGATCTCGGCGCCCGTCGTGGAGCCCGAGCTCATCTTCCTGGTTCGCTCCCTGGGCTGGATCGACGACGACACGCTGGCGTTGGAAACGGTTCTCGAGGATGGGTCCGAAGTGTGGGTCGTCGACGCCGACGCCGGCGCCCTCATCGACGGAACACGCCTAGAGGCGCCGGAAGGGGTGGCTTGGGTGCGCCCCGCCCCCAAGGGAGGTCGGCTGGCGGTGGTGGAGCAAGCCGGCGGACCGGATCCAGCCATCGACCCGACCGAATTCACGCTAGTAGAGGTCGATCCATGGAGCGGTGAGCGGCTGGCGGTCGTCACGGAGCTTCCCAGCCGTGCCCATCGCCTCGACTTCGACCCTTCGGGACGCCACGGACTGGTCATCTTGGAGGACGGTCGTGGCGGCTTCGACCTGTGGCGCTGGGACGGCCTGACCTTGGACGGCCCGCTTCCGGTGGAAGGTGTCCTCGACGCCGCCTGGTGACCGTCAGAGAGGGATGTTTCCGTGTTTGCGAGGGGCCAGGGTCTCCCGCTTGGTCCGAAACGCCCGCAGCGCCCTGATCAGCTTCACGCGTGTCTCACGGGGCTCGATGACCTCGTCCACCAGCCCCAACTCGGCCGCCTTGTACGGGTTGTTGAACTCGGCTTCGTACTGTTCGATCAGTTCCTTCCGCTTGGCCTCTGGGTCGTCGGCCGCTGCGATCTCCCGACGGAATATCACGTTGACGGCACCCTGGGCCCCCATCACCGCGATCTCCGCCGACGGCCACGCATAGACCAGGTCGGCCCGGATGCCGCGGGCGTTCATCACCAGATAGGCGCCCCCGTAGGCCTTCCGGGTTATCACGGTGAGGCGGGGGACGGTCGCCTCACAGAACGCGTAGAGGAGCTTCGCTCCGTGCCGGATGATGCCGCCGTGTTCCTGACCCACCCCCGGTAGGAAGCCCGGCACGTCCACGAAGGTGACTAGGGGGATGTTGAAAGCGTCGCAGAACCGGACGAACCGGGCGGCCTTCTCGGACGCCGCGATGTCCAGGGTTCCGGCCAGCACCGAAGGCTGGTTGGCGACGATCCCCACCGAATGACCGTCCAGCCGGGCGAACCCCACCACGATGTTCTGGGCCCAGTGTTCGTGGACCTGGAAGAACTCGCCGTCGTCGACCACCAGCTCGACGAGACGGACCATGTCGTAGGGCTGGGTCGACGAGTCGGGAATGATCTGGTCCAGCTCGTCCTCCACCCGGTCGGGCGAATCGGTGGGGGCGAAGTAGGGAGGCAACTCCATGTTGTTCTGGGGCAGGAACGACAGGAGATAACGGACCGCCTCCATCGCCTCGGCCCCGTCGTGGGTCACGAAGTGGGTGACTCCCGACCTGGTGGCGTGAGTCATCGCTCCGCCCAACTCCTCGAAGGTGACTTCCTCGCCGGTGACCGCCTTGATGACGTCGGGGCCGGTGATGAACATGTGGGAGGTTCCCTCCACCTGGAAGACGAAGTCGGTGATGGCGGGTGAGTACACCGCCCCGCCTGCGCATGGGCCCATGATCACCGAGATCTGGGGGATGACCCCGGACGCCCTGACGTTGCGTTCGAAGATCCGCCCGTAGCCGTCCAACGCGGCGACGCCCTCCTGGATGCGGGCTCCACCCGAGTCCTTCAGTCCGATCACCGGGGCTCCCACGTTCATGGCCATGTCCATGATCTTGCAGATCTTGTCGGCCACCGCCCGCCCCAGACTCCCCCCGAACACGGTGAAGTCCTCGGCGAACACGAACACGGTCCGGCCGTCGATGGTCCCGTATCCGGTCACCACCGCGTCACCTGGGGGGCGCTTCTCTTCGATGCCGAAGCCCCGCGCCTGATGGCGGACCATCATGTCGATCTCCTGGAACGAGCCCTTGTCCAGCAAAAGGTCGATCCGCTCCCGCGCGGTCAGCTTGCCCGCTTCGTGTTGGCGCGCCACCGCTCGGGTGCTACCCGCGTGGAGCGCCTCCTCTTTGAGTTTCCTGAGCTGCTCGATCCGGTCGGCCGTGCCCACCTTCCCTCCTACTCTGTCAAAGGGGATGGATACACCCTATTCGGTACTCGCCCTGGAGGAGACCGACTCCACCCAGGACGACGCTCGTTCGGCTTTCCGGGACCGGCCGATCTTGGTCGTGGCGGGAAGACAGAGGCGGGGGAGGGGCCGAAGCGAGGCGCCCTGGTGGAACGCCCCACGGGCCGTCGCCGCCTCGTTGGCTTTCCGTCCGCATTGGCCGGAGTCTCGGCTGCCCCTGTTGTCGTTGTTGGCCGGAGTGGCGGCCTCCCGGGCGGTGGGCTGCGAACTCAAATGGCCCAACGACCTCTGGATCGGCCGCAAGGTGGGGGGACTGCTGGTCGAAGTGTCGGGCGGGGTGGCGGTATGTGGCATGGGCCTCAACCTGTGGTGGCCCGACCCTCCTCCCGGGGTGGGCGCCCTCTACGAGGCGGATCCCGGTCCGAGCCGTGGCCTGGAGGTCGCCCGGGCATGGGCGGACGAGCTCTTGGCCTTGGCGTCGCTGGGACCCGACCGCTGGCCCCGCGACGAGTACCGCCGCCGCTGCGTGACCCTCGGTCGCCGCATCCGATGGGAACCCGACGGGGAAGGAACCGCCCGGGACGTCGACCCCGACGGCGGGCTGGTGGTGGAGACCGAATCCGGACGGGTCACCCTGCGTGGCGGAACGGTCCGCCACGTCAGGCAGGTGGATCAGCCCAGCTCCTCCAGCTGAGGTGGGGGAAGCACGGCCTGGAAGAACTCGGCGATCCGCAGGATGGCGTCCTCCGCGGCTCCCGGATGGAAGTCGGGCCCCACTTCGTCCATGAACCCGTGGCCGGCTCCCGCGTACAGGAGGAACTGACCGGCCGGAGTCGTCTCCTGAGCCAGGTCGACTGTCTCCGACGGGACCAGATCATCGTCGGCTCCGTACAGGCCCAGCACCGGCACCCCCAGCCGGCCGAGGATCTCCACCATCTGGTTCTCCCGGTCTTCGTCACCGACGATGGGGGTCGATACGAGAACCAACCCTCCTACCCATGGGCGGCGACTCGCCACGATCGCCGCGAACCGGCCTCCGACGTCCAGTCCCATGACCCCGACCTTGGAGGTGTGGGCCCAATCGATGTCGTCCGACGACAGGAACTGATAGGCCTCGTCGAGCGTCCAGGTCCCGGTCCGATCGTCCACCGCTGCGTAGGCTGCCAACGGGTCGTCCCCCGGTCCCGGACGGGTGGGGTAGAAGTCCACCGCCACCACCGCCAGACCCAGGCGGGCGAGACGGCGAGCCACGTACTTCTCGTGGGCCGTGATCCCGTTGATGTCCGGACTCAGGATGACGGTCGGGAACCGCCCCTCCTTGTCGGGACGGGCGATGTAGCCGTTCCGATATCCGGCTCCCACCGGAATCGGCCACGGGCCGTACATGATCGTGTATGTGCCCTCGTGGGGTAGTACCGCCACCTCGACTGCTCCGTCGTCTGGGCGGGAGAGGCTAGCCGAACCGATCCGGGTTCCCTCCGGAACCCTGGTACCCTCGCCGCACGTCTCACACGAACATGCCGAGTTCGAAACCCTCCCCCAAGCGGAAGCCGACGCGCGGGCGAACCTGGCGTCGAGTGGTGATCGGCGTGCTCCTCGCAGCCAACCTCGCGGTCCTCTTCCTGTACTGGAGGCTCAAGTCTTTGGAGGAGGTGATCCAGACCACCGCCTCCACCGTGGAGGACGTGGTCCCTTCCCTCACTCCTCGCAACAGCAGCAGCGAACCCGACGAACCCGTCACGTTCTTGCTCATCGGATCGGACAGCCGAGAACGTCTCGACGACCTCACCAACTTCGGCCAGGCGGGCGGCCAACGGGCCGACGTCATCATGCTGGTCAAGATCTACCCGGCCGACGACCGGGCCCAGATACTCAGCCTTCCCCGGGACCTGTGGGTGGAGATCCCCGGCCGGGGCGAGAACCGGATCAACGCCGCCTACGCGTTCGGGGGCGCCGCTCTCATGGTGGACACCGTCAAGGCAGAGACCGGACTGCCCGTACACCACTACGTGGAGGTCGACTTCGTGGGTTTCAAAGCCATCGTCGACCAGCTCGGAGGCGTGGTGATCGACTTTCCCTACCCGGCCCGGGACCCCAAGTCGGGTTTGGACGTGGAGGCCGGTCCTCAGCTCCTCGACGGCGACCAGGCCTTGGCCTACGCCCGCTCCCGCAGCTACCAGGAGTACAGGGACGGACGCTGGGTCTCGGTGGACGCCTCCGACATCGGACGGACTCGTCGCCAGCAGGCGCTGATCTTCGCCATCCTCAGACGGATGGCCCGACCGACCACCATCCTCGAAGCTGGATCGGTGGTCGAGGCCTTCGCCTCCCACCTGGTCATGGACTCCGTGCTGGCCAAGTCCTCTCTGGTCGAGTTGGCCTTCTCGATGCGGGGTGTGTCCCCGGAACGGATCGAGACCGCCACCCTTCCCACCGTCCCCACCACCATCGCCGGCGCTTCTGTCCTGCTGCGGGACGAACCTGCCGCCACCGAGATGATCACTGCGTTCTCCCAGGGTCGGCCGCTGTCAACGATCGAACGCGACGACGTGACCGTGGACGTCTTCAACGGCAACGGGGTCCAGGGGAGCGCCGGTCGCTGGGCCGACGTGCTCCGCACCGCCGGTTACGGAATCCGGAAGGTCGCCGACGCCGAGCGGAGCGACTACCCGACCACCGCGGTGATCGTTCGGCCGTCGGACATGGCGATCGGAGTCGACGTGGTGGGGGTGCTCGGCTTCGGGGAGGTGGAGGCGGGCACGCTCGACTCCGGCGTCGACGTGGTGGTGATCCTCGGCGCCGACGCCGAGACCCAAGCCCAGAACTGAACTCAGGTCGGTGTCAAGCCGGTATCGTTCCGGGCCGAGGTTATCCGTATGGAAGTCGCGGTCATCGGAGGGGGGTACGTCGGACTGGTCCAGACCGCCGGTCTGGCCCATCTGGGGCATCGGGTCAGACTCGCCGACGTCGACCCGGCCCGCATCGGTCGGCTCGAGGCCGGTGAACTCCCCATCTTCGAGCCGGGACTGTCCGAACTGTTCGAACGGGCCCGGCAGCGGAAGCTGATCTCCTTCTTCGACGACAACCGGCAGGCGGTGAAGGGAGCCGAAGTGGTTTTCCTCACCCTCCCCACTCCATCCAACGGCGACGGGTCGGCCGACACCTCGGTCATCTTCTCGGTGGTGGAGGAGATCGCTCCGGTCCTCGAGCCGAACACGGTCGTGGTGACCAAGTCGACGGTCCCCGTCGGCACCGGTCGAGCCCTCGAGGAGCTGCTGGCTGGCATCAACCCGCGGGTTCACGTCGCCTCCAACCCCGAGTTCCTCAGCGAAGGAAACGCAGTCGACGACTTCCTTCGGGCCGAACGGATCGTGGTTGGAGCGAGCGACCGGGCGGTGGCCGAACGGGTCGCCTCCCTGTACGAGGGGTTACCCGCCCGGCCGGTCCTCACCGATCCGACCTCGGCCGAGCTGATCAAATACGGGGCCAACGCCTATCTGGCCACCCGGATCACCTTCTTCAACTCGCTGGCGGAACTCGCCGATCGGTTCGGGGCCGACATCGCCGACGTCACCGCAGGGATCGGCCTCGACCGGAGGATCGGACCCCACTTCATGCGGCCCGGGCCCGGCTGGGGGGGCTCCTGTTTCCCCAAGGACACCCGGGCTCTGGCCCACATGGCGCGGCAGGTCGGATACCGGTTCGGCTTGGTGGAAGAGGCCATCGAGTCCAACCGGCGGCACCAGGAGCTGATCGTCGAACGCTGCCGGGAACTGGTCGGCGGATCCCTCGACGGGCTGACGGTGGGGCTCTGGGGAGTTGCTTTCAAGGCGGGAACCGACGACACCAGGGAGTCGCCGGCTCTGGTGATCGCCCAGGGGCTCATCGCGCAAGGAGCCAGGGTCCGGGCGGCCGACCCGGAGGCCATTTCCGACCTGGTGGAGATGACACCCGACCCGGTGGCCGCTGCCGAAGGGGCCGCCATGGTGGTGGTGGCCACCGAGTGGCCCGAGTTCCTCAGGGTGGACATGGGGGAGGTCGCCCGGGTGATGGCCGGTGACGTGGTGTTCGATCTGCGGAACCTGCTCGACCCCGAGGCGGTGAGGAAGGCCGGGTTGCGTTACGTCGGTCGGGGAAGACCCTCGGCCTGACTCAGCGGAACAGATCTTCGTCGGGAGGCCGGATCAGGGGCCTCACCCCAGTGTCGGCCGGAGTCCAGGCGACGCCCCTGACCACCGCGGCCGGGACACGATTCGCCTTTCCCATCACCAGATCGGCCGCCGCGGCGATCTCGTCGGCTAGCGCCACCTCGGTCACCTCGAGGCGGCGGCCGTGGTCGTCTAGCTGGCCCCTCAGGTCGGCTACCGGTTCCATACCCGCCACCCCGATCGCCACGTCCACCAGCCCCCGACGCCACGGACGCCCGAACGTGTCGGTCACCATCACCGCCACGTCGACCCCGAAGCGTCTCATCAGTCTCCTACGGATCCGGTTGGCTGACCGGTCGGGGTCGATCGGCAGCAGCACCGCCCATCCCGCCGCGACGTTGGACCGGTCGACACCGGCGTTGGCGCAGATGAACCCGTGGGGTGTTTGGGCGATCACGAGGTCCCGGCGGCGCCTGAGGATCGCCCGGGATTCGCTCTCCACCAGCCGGCGATAGGCGGCTTCGTCTGCGATGGGGACCATGCGCCCCTCCGCCTTCGACACGATCTTGTGGGTCACCACCACCACGTCGCCGTCCTCGAGACCGTATGGGCTGGTCTCGACGGCATCTCCGATGAGGGCGGCCACGTCGTCGCCCTGGCGGACCTCGCCGATCCCCTCGACGGGGAAGATCCTCAGCTCACCCATTCCAGGATCTCCCAGGCGAGGCGGCGTGCACGCTCCGGGGAGCGGATGTCGATGTCGGTTCGCAGCAGTTCAACACCGTCGGCGTCCACGTCGGGTTCCTCTGGGTCCACCACCAGGTGGGTCACCAGTCCCTGGTAGGCGGCCAACACCCCGGCGATTCCCGGGGGATGGCCCAGCGAAGCGAGCAGGTCGGCGGCGGGGCCCCGGAAGGCCCTGCCTCGCTTCAAGGGGCTCACCGCCACCACGGGCCGACGCCCTTCCACCAGCTCCCTGACCCCCCGGACCGCGAGGATGGGGTGGATCGACACCAGAGGGTTGGACGGCCCGATCACGATCAGATCGGCCCGCCGCAGGGCCTCCGACGCCCTGGTGCACACCCCGGCGATCTCCGAGCCCTCGAACCTGATCTCCGACACCCGGTCTCGATGCCCACGCCGGACGAAATAGGTCTGGAAGTCCATCCAGCCCACCTCGGTCCGCACCCAGGTGCGGAGCCGGTCGTCGGTAGCGGGGACCACCTCGGTGCGGACGCCGAGCGCGGCGGCTGCCTGGGCGGTCACCTCGCACAGGGGAAACCCACTCCTGAGGCGCTCGGTGCGATAGAGGCACATCGCCATGTCTCGGTCCCCTACCCGAAACGAAACGTCTTCGCCCCACTCGGACAAGGTCTCCATCAAGGACCAGGTGTCCCCGGCCCGGCCCCACCCCTCGGGTCCCTCCACCCCGGCGAGGGTGTAGAGGACGGTGTCGATGTCCGGACAGACGGTCACCCCGTAGACCTCGAGGTCGTCGGCGACGTTCACGACCACCGTGGTTTCCACGTCCAGGGCGGACAGCCCCCGGGCGAAGCGGGCGCCTCCTACCCCTCCCGACAGCATCGCGATCTTCATCCAGGATTGCCTCCGGCTCGAGACGGTGGTGACATGGTGGTCCCATGTCCACCTCCACTGTCGTCACCTCCGACCGCGCGCACCGTCCCTTCACCCCGACGGTGATGGCGGTGATCTCCTTCGTCGACACCGACGGGACGGCTGCGACCGTGGAAGCGGTGAGGCGCCAAGTCTACGGAGTCGCCGCCACGGTGATCGTGGGAGGAGGAGACGAAGGCGAACGCATCGCCACCGAGTTGGGCCTCGAGCACCACGCCACCATTCGGGAGCTCCTCGACGGCGTGGGATCCGAGGTCGAGGCGGTGTGGATGCTCCACGGCGATTCGCACCCTCGGCCGGACGCGCTGGGGGCTCTCGTCTCCGAGATGGGCAGGCAGGACGCGTCGATGGTCGGCTCCAAGATCCTCCTCGCCGACCGGCCGGACCGTCTCGAATCGGTGGGTTCGGCCACCGACGTCTTCGGTGAGCCGTATTCGGGTTTGGACCCCGGCGAGATCGACTTCGAACAGTACGACGTGGTCCGGGACGTGGCCTTCCTCTCCGGTGTGTCGGTGCTGATCCGCCGGGACCTGCTCAAGGGGCTGCGGGGTCTCGACCCGGTCCTCGCTCCGGTGGCGGCCGGCCAGGACCTGTCCCAGCGGGCCCGGGTCGCAGGTGGTCGGGTAGTGGTGGTGCCCTCCTCCGAGGTCCTGCACGCCGGCAGGTGCGCCCACGACGTGGCGGACTGGAGGGAACTGGCCGGTCGGATGCGGTCGATCATCAAGGCCTACCGCTGGATGACGCTGGCCTGGGTGCTGCCGGTCGGAGCGCTGATCGGACTGTTCGAAGGGATGATCCGTCTGTTGCTGGGACAACCCCGACCGTTGTTCGACCATGTGAGGGCTGCCGGGTGGAACGTGGTGCACCTGTGGGGGACCTTGCGGGAACGAAGGCTGCTCGACCGGGTCCGGGCCGCCGGCGACGAGGAGCTGTTCCGCTACCAGGTGTCGGGTTCGGTACGGATCAGGGAGCTCGCCACCGAGATAGGCGAGCGGATGGGCTGGACCGTCGACGAGATCGACGCGGCTCGTCCCGAACCGGAACCGGCGGTCGATCGGGCAGGACCCGTGGTCGCCGGCGTCGTGTTGGTAGCCGCCGCGATCACGGCTCGTCGTCTGATCGCCGGAGCGCTCCCGATGTCGGGTTTCTCCCTTCCTGCGTCGCCCGACCACTGGTCGGTGCTGGAGAGCTTCGCCGGAGGGTGGAACCCGGCCGGTCTGGGGAGCCCCGAACCAACCCATCCGGCGGCCGGCCTGGTGGCCCTGGTCGGCCTGGCGGCGGGGGGATGGTCCCAGGGCCTGTTGGCCGTGGTGGGGATCGTCCTGGGAGTGGCGGGAACCGGTCGGCTGCTCCACCGGCTGGGTGTGTCGGGTCCCTCCAGGTACCTGGCCGGGCTGGTCGTTCTGTTCGGGCCGTTCGCGTCGATGGCCGCCCGGACCGGATACTGGCCCGCCGTCGTCGCGGCCGGTGTGGCGCCCTGGGTCGTGGCCTCCTGTATCCCCGGGGAGGGGTCCAAGACCACCCAGTGGGGTGGGCTGGTTGTGGGATCCATGATCCTGGCCGGCCTCCTCCCGGCCGGCTTCGTGATTCCCCTGGCGGCATCGGCAGTCGCGGTGGTCCTGCTCGGTATGCCGAGGTCGGTGCTGTGGCGGGGGGTGGTCGGGACGGGCGCCGGCTACCTGGCGGCCTCGGCATAT
>FLYL01004071.1_pt1 | contig 11029 bp, 13 predicted proteins | sample 1122611 | NCBI WGS metagenome assembly FLYL01 (sample SAMEA4346791, study PRJEB14843) | hot springs metagenome | biome: Terrestrial Biome; feature: Habitat; material: Sediment | place: India | collected 2012-06-12 | depth 1760 m
TTATGACGTGAAACCGCCCGGCCCGGGCGGTTTCACGTCATAAAAATGAAGGAGCGGGCTAGAAGGTGAAGTGTTTTATCGGTTCGCCTTTCTCGGCGATCTCCGACATCGCTTCGATGCCGATGTCGAGGTGGATCGACGACCAGGTTTCGGTGACGAGCCGATCCGACTCCTGGGTCTTTATGCCTTCGGGTGTGAACGGCACGTCGCTCACCAGCAGCAGCGCACCTCGGGAGATCTGGTTGGCGTGCCCCACTATGAACAGGGTGGCGGTCTCCATGTCGATGGCCAGGGCGGTGAGGCGCCGCAACCTGGCCAGGAACTCCTCGTCGTGTTCCCAGACCCGACGGTTGGTCGTGTAGACCACCCCGGTGCGGTACTCGAGGCCCCGGGCAACGATCTTCTCCGACACGAACTTGTGCAGCTTGAAGGATGGCAGGGCCGGTACCTCGGGAGGGAAGTAGTCGTTGGACGTCCCCTCGCCGCGGATGGCGGCGATCGGCAGGACGAAATGACCGATCTCGGTGGATTCCTTGAGCCCACCGCACTTGCCCAGGAACAGCACCCCCTTGGGCCGGACCGCGGTGAGCAGGTCCATGATGGTGGCCGCGTTGGCGGTCCCGATCCCGAAGTTGATCATGGTGAGGCCGGCGGGATTGGTGGCGGCCTGCATCGGCCGGTCCTCCCCCCGTATCTCGCATCCGAACCGTTGGGCGAAGGTCTCCAGGTAGTTCTTGAAGTTGGTCAGGAGTACGTATTCTCCGAACTCGTCGAGGGGCATCCCGGTGTATCTGGGCAGCCAATCGCGGGCGATGTCCAGCTTTTCCGGACTCATCGGTTGGAGGCGGACACCGCCAAGCCGAGCACGAAGCCGCCGGCGGCTCCGTACACGTAGGAGAATCCCTCCCCCGCGTCGACCAGCGGTGGGAAACCCGCGATGCGGGTCATGGCCGCCACGGCGATCGACCCGATCACGCCCATCAGGATCGACCCGATCAGTGAGGCGCGGCGTGTGGCGAACATGCCACCGATCAGCCCGCCGATGCCGCCGGCGATGGCTATCCGGATGACGGCCGCGGTGATGTCCGGATCGAGCTGCACACCCCGCAATCTAAACCGTGGGCGCCCCGGCGGCGAGCATTCACCCTCAGAGGAGGCTCTCCAACTCCACGCCGAACGAGGGATGACGGAGTTGGGCCAAGGCCCGATTCTCGATCTGGCGGACCCGTTCCCTGGTCAACCCGAGCAGCTCCCCGACGGCCGACAGGGTCCAGGGGTCGTCGTCGAGTAGCCCGAACCTCAGGGTTATGACGGTTCGTTCCGGCTCGTCCAGGCGGTTCACCGCCTCCAGGATCTTCTCCCGGCGGATGGTCTCCACCGCCGAGGAGAACGGATCCCGCGCCCTCAGATCGACCACGAACTCACCCAGCTCGCTGTCCCCGTCCTCGCCCACCGGCCTCTCCAGCGACACGGTGTCGGTAGGGGCAGCCAGGGCCGCTTCCACCCTGTCGGGGTCGATGCCGCTCGCCTCGGAGATCTCCCGCACCGTGGGTCGGCGGTGGAGTTCGTCGCTCAGGGCTTGCTCGGTGTCCTGTACCGTGCGGACGACGTCCACCATGTGGACCGGAAGGCGGATCGTCCTGGCGTGGTTGCCCAGACCCCGGGTAATGGCCTGCCGGATCCACCAGGTGGCGTAGGTGGAGAACTTGAAGCCCTTCCGCCAGTCGAACTTCTCCACCGCCCGGATGAGACCCAGGTTGCCCTCCTGGATCAGGTCCAGCAGGTCGAGACCCCTGCCCGTGTACCGCTTGGCGATGGATATCACCAACCTCAGGTTCGACCGGATGAACGTCATCTTGGCCTCTTCGCCCTGTTCGACCAGGGACTGGAGGCGCCGGCGCTCGTCCGGAGGGAGGTCAGGGGTGGTCTCCAGCACGAGCTGCGCCTTGCGGGCATGCTCCATGGTGCGGGCCAGGCGGATCTCGTCTTCGGCGGTGAGGAGGAGATGGTTGGACACCTCGTCGAGGTAGAGACCCACGGTGTCGGCGAGGGATGTCCCTGATCTGTGGCGTCTGGTCACGGCCAGGCCTCCTCGCTGGGACGGTATCACCCCTGCTAGCGGCCCGCAATGGAAATATCTGGATGGCAGGGCGGGTGACGGCTCGTTCTCCGTGTACGGTGAGGATGCATGGTCAGACGTCGCCGGCTCCGGCTCCTCGCCTTCGTGACCCTCCTGTGGACGGGGTGGGCCGCCTGGGCCATGGCCTCTCAACCCGACCCGCTGGTGGTCCAGGTGGTCGACGCCGACGGGGCGCCGGTGGCCGGCGCGGTGGTGACACTCGAAGGGTCGGCGGGTACCACCCCGGCCGGAGGCCGAGTGCAGCTCGACTGGGACGGCCGCGGCGTGCTCGTCGTCGAGGCCGAGGGCTTCCTGACTCGTCGTCTCGTGGTTGGTACGCCGGTAGAGGCGCCGCTGGTCGTAGAGCTGCGGCCGTGGCGTCTACGGGGTGTCTTGACCGACCCGCACGGTCGACCGATCGCACACGCCCGGGTGGAGGCGTCGGGGGCGGTGGGTGCCACCGACCTGGAGGGCCGGTTCGACGTTGCTGGAGCGTCCCCGGGTCCGGTGACCATCTCCCGGCCGGGTTGGCTGGCTTCCCGGATGGACTGGGACGGAAGCCCGGGTACCCGAACCGTGTCACTGGTGCCGCAGGTGGTGAAGGCGGTCCACGTGGGTGGGGAGGCGGCCGCAGACCGTTGGGACGAATTCATGGCGTTGGTGTCCGACACCGAGCTGAACGGCTTGATGCTCGACCTGAAGGACGAGTGGGGTTTGGTCTACTACGACACCGAGGTGCGGGTAGCCGAAGAGGTGGGAGCCGAGACCCCCCTGTACGACCTGGCCGCCTTGGCGGGAGAGGCCGAACGAGCCGGTGTGTATCTGATCGGCCGGATCGTGACCTTCCAGGACCCGATGGCTGCGCGAGCCATGCCCGATATGGCGGTGGGGGACCGGGACACGGGCGGCATCTTCGAGAAGAACGGGCAGTTCTTCCTCGACCCGACCGACCCCGACGCCAGGGCCTACGGGATGGCCCTCGCCGAAGAAGCCTGCCGGCTGGGGGTCGACGAGATCCAGTTCGACTACATCCGCTATCCCGACGGTTTCGGGGAGAGGGCCGTCTTCGACGGTGGCTCCGACGAGGCGACCCGGGTCGAGGCGGTGACGTCCTTCCTCGACGAGGCGCGGCGGCGTCTCGCCCCGGCGGGCTGCGCGGTGGCCGCCGACGTCTTCGGGTTCACCACCACCGTGGTGGGCGACGGCGGGATCGGCCAGGATTGGACCCGGGTCACCAAGGTGCTGGACGTCGTCTCACCCATGGTGTACCCCAGTCACTACGACGACGGATGGTTCGGCCTGGACCGGCCGGTGGACCACCCGGGCGAGACGGTCAGGAGGGCGCTCGAGGACGGCATCGAACGGCTGGAGACCGGGGTGGTGGTCAGGCCGTGGTTGCAGGACTTCGGATACGACGCTTCCCAGGTGAGGGACCAGATCGAAGCCGCCGAGGCGTTCGGTCTGGGTTGGATGCTGTGGAACCCGAAATCGAACGTCACCACCCAAGCTCTCGACCCCCGATGACCTGGTCCGAACTGGAGGAAGCCCTGGTCGCTTGCCGGCTGTGTCCCCGGCTGGTCGAATGGCGGGAGAGAGTTGCCCGGGAGAAGCGGGCGTCGTTCCGGCACCAGGAGTACTGGGGTCGGCCGGTGCCTGGATTCGGCGACCGCGACGCACGGCTGCTGGTCGTGGGGCTGGCTCCGGCCGCGCACGGCGCCAACCGGACCGGCCGGATGTTCACCGGGGACCGTTCCGGCGACTGGCTGTTCCGGGCTCTGTATCGGGCCGGATTCGCCAGCCAGCCCGTCTCGGTGGCACGGGACGACGGGCTCGAACTACGAGACTGCTACGTCACCGCGGTGGTGAAATGTGCGCCGCCCGGGAACCGTCCCACCGCCCGGGAACTCGACACCTGCCGCCGATGGCTGGACGCCGAGCTGGACCTGCTCACCCGAGTGCGGGTGGTGGTGGCTCTGGGCGGTGTCGCCTTCGACCGGCTGCTTCGTCTGCGACGCTGGAAGGTGCCCTCCCCCCGGCCTCGATTCGGCCACGGGCGGGAGGTGATCCTCCCCGGAGGCCCCACCGTCCTCGCCTCGTACCATCCCAGCCAGCAGAACACCTTCACCGGCCGCCTCACCGAGGAGATGTTGGATTCGATCTTCGAGCGGGGCCGACGCCTCCTCCAAGCCTGATTTCTCCTATCCGGATAGTGGGAATTACCCTGTCGTCTCGGATCGTGCTTCCTCTCGACCGCACCACCCTCGAACATCTCGCCTCCTCGGCGCCGCCGGGCCGGGCCGATCAGATGCGCCACGCCTACGAGATCTTCGAGAAGCTGGACACCCCCGGAGGTTCCGAAGAGGCCTGGAAGTACGTCGAGTCGGATCTGAGCTTCGATTTCGATCTGGTCGACACCCCGGGCGACCCGTTGCCGGAAGGGCGTTTCCTCCGGGCACTGACCGCCGACGCGGGTCGGGCCACGCTGGTGGATGGTCACACGGTCCTCGCCTCCGGTCCCCGGCTCACAGCGGTCTCCGAGTTGGACGACTCCCGCCAGGTGGAGATCCATTCCCTCCTTCCGCCCGACCACGACCGTTTCGCAGCGGCCCGCACCGCCTTCTCTACCGACGGGATCGAAGTGGAGATCCCCGCCGGGACGGTGGAAGAGGCCCCGGTGGTGATCGACGTTCAGGCGGTCACCCCGGGGGCCAGCTTCCCGGCGATCTCGGTTCGGGTGGGAGAGAACGCCGAGGGGTCGGTGGTGGTCGTGTATCGCAGCCCCGCCGAACTCGATGCCTTGACCAGTCCCCAGGTGGGACTCCACGTCGCCCAGGGGGGCCGGCTCCGGTACCTCGCGATCCAGAACTTCGGTTTCGCTACCACCGCGGTGATCCACCAGCGGGCCCAGGTAGGTCGGGATGCTTCCCTCCGGGTGGGGGAAGTCGGTCTCGGCGGGAGGCTGGGTCGTCTCGACCTCGGCGTGTTGCTGGAAGGCGACGGCGGTTCGGTGGAGGTGGTGGGTCTGTCGTTCGGGGAGCACGACCAGATCCTCGACTACCGGATGACGATCACCCACCGTGGTCGGTCGACCAGCTCGGACGTGTACCTCAAAGGGGCGGTGGAGGACCGGGCCCGGTCGATATTCACCGGCCTACTCAAGATCGAGAAGCAGGCCGCCCGTTCTTCGGCTTTCGAGACCAACCGCAACCTGGTGCTGTCCGAACATGCCAAGGCGCATTCGGTTCCCAACTTGGAGATCTTGTGCGACGACGTGGTCTGTGGCCACGGCTCCTCGGTGGGACCCCTCGACGAGGACCAGATCTACTACCTGCTCTCCCGGGGTCTCTCCAGGGCCAGGGCCGAGAGGCTGCTGGTGAAGGGCTTCTTCTCGGAGGTCGTCGACCGGCTCCCCGTCCAGGGGCCGGCCGAGCAGGTTCTCGACGAGGTGTTCGGTCGTTTCGTCGAGGCCCAGGCCGAGGGGAGGCTGGGGTGAGCTGGGTGGAAGTGGCCGCCTTGGACGAGCTGCCACCCGGGCAGGGTCGGCGGTTCGACCTGGGTGAGCACCGGGTGGCGCTGTTCCGGGTCGGCGACCGGGTGTATGCCATCGGTGACCGTTGCAGCCATGCCGAGGCTTCGCTCTCCGAGGGAGAGGTGTTCGACACCGAGGTCGAGTGCCCCCGTCACGGCTCCGCCTTCGACCTCGAGACCGGCGAGGCCTTGACCCTGCCGGCGACCAGGCCGGTGCCCGTCTACCGGGTGAAGGTGGAGGGAGGTCGGGTCTACCTGGAGGTGACGCCTTGACCGGACTGGCCATTCGAGATCTGACCGCGGGGATCGGCACCTCGCAGATCATTCGGGGTCTCGACCTGGAGGTGCCCTACGGCGAGATCCACGCCTTGATGGGGCCCAACGGTTCGGGCAAGTCGACCCTGTGCCACGTCCTGACCGGACATCCCCGGTTCGAGGCCCGGGGCACCGTCGCCCTGGACGAAACCGACCTGCTGGGCCTCGACGTGGACGAGAGGGCTCGTCGAGGGGTGTTGCAGGCGTTCCAATACCCCACCGAGATCCCCGGGGTGAAGCTGCGGGACCTGCTGGTCGAGGCGGGAGAAGAGAGGGGGATCCCGCCCGAGGAGATGACCGAGCGGATCGAGAGGCTGGCTCCGGTCTTCTCGATGGAGCCGTTCCTGGAGCGGGCGGTGAACGACGAGCTGTCGGGGGGAGAGAAGAAGCGCTCCGAGCTGTTCCAGCTCGCGGTTCTCCAGCCCCGGGTCGCCCTGCTCGACGAGATCGACTCGGGACTCGACATCGACGCGGTCCGGCAGGTGGCCGAAGCCGTGAAGTCGATGAGAGCCCCCGACGTCGCAGTGCTGATGATCACCCACTACTCGCGGATCCTGCGTTACGTCATCCCCGACCGAATCCACGTGATGGTGGGGGGTCGCATCGTCGAGAGCGGAGGCCCCGAGTTGGCGGATCGGTTGGAGGCCGAGGGCTACGAGGCCTGGCGGGAGTAGCTCACAGCACACCCCCTTCGGTCATCTTTCTGAGGTCCAGCGCCTTGTCGACCTCTTCGGGGGTCATCAGTCCCTCTTCGATGACGATCTCCCTCACCGTCCTTCCCTCCGCGAAGGCCCTCTTGGCCACCCGAGCCCCGTTGTCGTATCCGATGTGGGGGTTGAGGGCGGTCACCACGATCACGTTCTTCTCGAGCAGATGTCGGGCTCGTTCGGCGTCGGCTTCGATCCCGGACACGCACTTGTCGGCCAGGACCTGGGCCGCGTTGCCCAACAGGTCGATGGAGGACAGCAGGTTGCGGGCCATCATCGGCATCATCGTGTTCAGCTCGAAGTTGCCGTTGGCGCCTCCCCAGGTGATCGCCGCGTCGTTTCCGACCACCTGGGCCGACACCTGCATGACCGCTTCCGGGATCACCGGGTTGACCTTGGCGGGCATGATCGACGAGCCCGGCTGGAGGGCCGGGAGTCTGATCTCGGCGATCCCGGTGACGGGCCCCGAGGCCAGCCACCGTAGGTCGTTGGCGATCTTGAACAGCGAGGTAGCCACCGTCTTGAGGGCTCCCGACGTGTTGACCACGCCGTCTTTGGCGGCTTGAGCCTCGAAGTGGTTCTCCGCTTCCCGCAGCGGGTAACCGGTGCGCTCCGCCATCAGGGCGATGACCGCCCGAGCGAAACCGTCGGGGCAGTTGATGCCTGTGCCGACCGCGGTGCCCCCCAGGGCCAACTCGCCCAGCTCGTCGAGGATCTTGGAGACCCGTTCGACCCCCTTCGTGATCTGGGTGGCGTATCCCGAGAACTCCTGACCGAGAGTGATCGGCACCGCGTCCATCAGGTGGGTGCGGCCCGACTTGACCACGTCGGCGAACTCGACGGCTTTGGCCTCCAGGGTCTCCGCGAGGCGACCCAGGGCGGGGAGCAGGTTGGTGTGGATGGCGTCCAACGCCGCCAGGTGCATGGCGGTGGGGAAGGTGTCGTTCGACGACTGCCCGAAGTTGACGTGGTCGTTGGGATGCACCAGCTTCGAGCCCCGTTCTCCTCCGAGCAGTTCGGTGGCCCGGTTGGCTATCACCTCGTTGGCGTTGGTGTTGGTCGAAGTTCCCGACCCGGTCTGGAAGACGTCGACCGGGAACTGGTCGTCCCATCGGCCCTCCATCACCTCGTCCGCCGCCTGTCGGATGGCGTCGGCGATCTTCGGATCGAGGAGTCCCATCCGGCCGGCGACGGTGGCTGCCGAACCCTTGAGCAACCCGAACGCCCAGATGATCCGTCGCCCGACTCTTTCACCCGAGATGGGGAAGTTCTCCACTGCCCGCTGGGTGGAAGCCCCGTAGTAGGCGTCGGCCGGAACCCTCACCTCGCCCATCGAGTCACGTTCGATCCGGAATTCCATCCTCTCCTCCTTTGGACGAGAGGACAGTACCTCGCCTGGGCGGGTCACCCGTCGGTCTCGATCTCGGTGACCAGCTCGCCGTCCTCCGACTTGATCCGCACCTCGATCTCCTGGTCTCCCAGCCGGAACTCGACCCGGACCTCTCCGGGTCCTGCATCGTCGATCTCCGCTGCGTAGCCGAGCGCGGGGCTCACCGACACCAGACTGACCGTGTCGCCCGAGTGCTCGACGACCACCGTTCCCCCCGGGGTGGGCACCGACACCCTGTCGCCCTGGTCGGGGGCCGTCGTGGTGCTCGAGGGGGTGGTGGGAGGTCGGGTGCTCGGAGCGGTCGAAACGGTGGACGGTGGGACGGTCGTGGAGGTGGTGACGGTGGTCGTGGGGAGAGCGGTGGACGAGGTCGTGGTCGGGATCGTCTGGGTGGTCGGGGTGGTGAGGACCACCACCGGGGCGGCAGGTCGGGGGCTCACCGTGTCGTCGACCAGGTCGACCACCTGCCACACCGCACCGGTGGTGAGGGCGGCGACGCCGAGCCACAGACCGAACAGACCGTAACGCTTCACGCCCTCATCCTGCCACCACCCAAGCTTCGTGACCGTCAAGGGAACGTCAAGAACTCCCTAAGACCGAGCCTGGCCGGGCGGTCTGTAGATAGCCTGGCGGGCGATGGCCAAGGTGATCCTCATCGAAGACGACGTCGAGATCCGACGCCTGGTCGCCGAGGGACTGGCGGACAAGGGGTACGACGTGGACTCGGCCGCTTCGGCCATGGAGGGGCTCGAGATGATCGTTTCGGTGCGTCCCGAGGTGGTGGTTCTGGATCTGGGTCTCCCCGACCTGGACGGGGGTGAGCTGCTCCGCATGGTCAGGTCGATCAGCGACGTTCCGGTGATCGTCGCCACCGCCAGGGACGACGAGGACTCGGTGGTCGCCATGCTCGACGTCGGGGCCGACGACTACGTCGTCAAACCCTTCTCGGTGGCTCAGCTCGAAGCCAGGATAAGAGCGGTGCTGCGTCGGGTCGGTCGGGAAGGCCATAGGGCGCCGATCGAGGTGGGTGGCCTGAGGATCGATACCGCGGCCAGGGAGGCCACCCTGGACGGTGAGCCCTTGGACCTGACCCCCAAGGAGTTCGACTTGCTCCGGTTCTTGGCGGAGAGGGCGGGAGAGGTGGTGTCGAAACGAGAGATCCTGGCCGAGGTGTGGCGGGAGCCCTATGGCGGGTCGGAACGCACGGTAGACGTTCACCTGTCCTGGCTCAGGAAGAAGCTGGGTGAAACCGCCCAACGGCCTCGGTACCTCCACACCGTCCACGGGGTGGGGGTCAAACTGGTCGCACCTCGGTGAGGCGCAGACTCAATCTGCTGGTGCTGGCGGTCACCGGGCTGGTGGTGGTCGCCTTCCTGGTGCCCCTCGGTGCCCTGGTCCGGCGTCAGGCCGATCAGCAGGCCCGGATCCGGGTCGAGCGGGACGTTCAAACCATCGTCACGCTGATCACCCGGGAGCTGGCCGCGGGGCGTTCCATGGACGAGTTGGGCGAGGCGGTTTCGCCCCTGACCCAGGACGTCTCCCTGGTGCTTCCCGACGGACGGATCTACGGGACGGTGGAACCCGACCCCGAACTGGTGGAGGCCGCGTCGGCGGCTGGGCGAGCCCAGTCGACCTACACCGACCGCGGTTGGGAGCTGGCCGTTCCGGTGCTCACCGCCTCCGGCGACCTGGTCGTCTACGGGCTGGCTCCCCGTGAATCCCTCACCGCGGGAGTGGCGAGAGCCTGGCTCCTACTCGGTGCCCTCGGGGTGGGACTCACCCTGGTGGCGTTGGCGGTCGCCGATCGTCTCGGCAGAACCCTGGTCGGTCCGTCCCGCCGGATCGCCGCCGCCGCCCATCGGCTGGGGGAGGGAGATCTGGACACCAGGGTGGCGGTGGAGGGTCCCCCGGAGATGACCGAGATCGCCCGGGCCTTCAACCGCTTGGCGGCCAGGCTGCGGGACCTCCTGGCCGCCGAACGGGAGGCGGTCGCCGACCTGTCGCATCGTCTCCGCACCCCTCTCACCGCCGTCCGGCTCGAAGTCGACCGCATCCCCGATCCCGAGGCTCGGGAGGCCGTTCTCGCCCAGGTGGAACGTCTGGGTAGGGCTGTGGACGAGCTGATCCGGGAAGCGAGGAGACGACCCGAAGGCCGGCCCACATCCACCGATCTCGCCCAGGTGGTAGCAGAGCGGGTGGCGTTCTGGCGGGTGTTGGCCGAAGAGCAAGATAGACCCCTGACCTACCACGACCCGGGAGTGCCGGTGCCGGTGGTGGTCGATCGGGCCGAACTGGCCGCAGCCCTCGACGTGCTGATCGACAACGTGTTCACCCACACCCCTCCCGGGACCGGCTTCGGGGTCGAGGTGGTAGCCGACCCGCCTTCGGTGGTGGTCACCGACCAGGGTCCCGGTTTCCCCGAGGGCTTCGACCCCGTCCGGCGGGGCGAGAGCGGCGGAGGGTCCACCGGTCTGGGACTCGACATCGCCCGTCGGGTGGCGGAGGCCGGGGGAGGCCGGTTGACGGTGGAGTCACCTCCAGCTGGAGGAGCGAGGGTGAGGATGGAACTGAGGGGGGCCGGCTGAGCCGACCCCCCTCAGGGGCGGGAGGCGGTCGGTCAGTCGTCTATCTCGAGGCGCAGACCGTCGTCGAGTTCCAACTCGAAGTCGACTCTCCCCGAAGAGCCGGAGAACCTGACTTCGATCTCTTCGGACGACCGGTCCCGGATCTCGGCTTCCCAGCCTTCGTTCGGGTCGACCGTGACCAGGACCAGTCCTGACGCTCCCACCTCGACGGTCACGGTCCCCGCCGCACCAGCCCGGAAGGTGTGGACTCCGGCTGTCAGGGAACCGTCGAGGACGTGCTCCTCCTCGTCCTCGTCTTCGCGGTCGGGCTCACGCACCTCCACCCGGGTTCGGACCTGGCCGTCTTCCAGCTCGGCGTTGAACCGGATCCGGCGGTTGCCGTCGA
>FLYL01000409.1_pt1 | contig 11007 bp, 10 predicted proteins | sample 1122611 | NCBI WGS metagenome assembly FLYL01 (sample SAMEA4346791, study PRJEB14843) | hot springs metagenome | biome: Terrestrial Biome; feature: Habitat; material: Sediment | place: India | collected 2012-06-12 | depth 1760 m
AGGACCTCCTGCCACCGGCGTCCCAGAAATGCGCATGCCGAGCCTCACGGCTCGGCACACACGTCGACGCCGGCGCAAACCGTGGAAGCCGTTAGGTGGCTCTGACGGGTCTGCTCCTGATGTGGCTGGTCATGTGCGTCTGTGCGGGTTCGGGCATCGTTTCGTGTGTGCTGAAACCCATCCTAACCGAGGGTGGTGTTTGTTCGAGGAGCCGTTTTCACTCCTCGTCACTCCTCGGTCGCGCCCACCGGCTCCGCTTCACCACTCACCGCGGTCGGTCGCAGGCCTACCTGTTCGAAGACCTTTTCCTGGAGTTGGACCGCCACCTCCGGGTTCTCCTTGAGGAACCGCTTGGCGTTCTCCCTACCCTGACCGAGCTGGTCCTCGTCGAAGGTGTACCAGGCACCGCTCTTGCGAACTATGCCCAGGTCGACGGCCACGTCGAGGAGGCTTCCTTCCCGGGAGATCCCTTCCCCGAACATGACGTCGAACTCGGCCTGCCGGAAGGGGGGACTCACCTTGTTCTTCACCACCTTGGCCCTCACCCGGTTGCCTACGTTCTCGCCCCCGTCCTTGATCGACTCGATCCGCCGGACGTCGATCCGCACCGAGGCGTAGAACTTGAGGGCTCGACCACCCGGGGTGGTCTCCGGGGATCCGAACATGACCCCGATCTTCTCCCGAAGCTGGTTGATGAACACCGCGGTGGTCTTCGAACGTGCCAGGTTGGCGGTGAGCTTCCGTAGCGCCTGGGACATGAGCCGAGCCTGGAGGCCTACGTGGGCGTCCCCCATCTCGCCTTCGATCTCCGCTCTGGGTACCAGGGCCGCCACCGAGTCGATCACCACCACGTCGAGGGCACCGGACCTGACCAGCATGTCGGCTATCTCCAGCGCCTGTTCCCCGGTGTCGGGCTGGGAGATGAGGAGTTCGTCGACGTCTACCCCGATCCTCTGGGCGTAGCCCGGGTCGAGGGCGTGCTCAGCGTCGATGAAGGCCGCTATGCCGCCGTTTCTCTGAGCCTCGGCGACGATGTGCAGTGCGAGGGTCGTCTTGCCGCTGCTCTCCGGACCGAAGATCTCCACGACACGGCCCCGGGGCACCCCCCCAACCCCCAGGGCGAGGTCCAGAGCCAGGGCACCGGTCGAGATCACTTCTATGGGGGTGGCGGCCGCCTCTCCCATCTTCATGATGGCGCCCTTGCCGTATTGGCGCTCGATCTGGGTAACCGCCATCTCCAGGGCCTTGTGGCGTTCCACGTTCACTCCTTCCTCTTCTCGGCCTTCTCGGCATTCGATACCGGAGAATCCGGGTATCGCCCCCGAGCCTCCACGCCGGTCAACCTATAGGTGGGGTGTGACATCCCAACCGCATCCAACATCTGCATGAGTGTCACCGAACCACACCTCGGAAATTACACCTATGAAACCGAACTCGCGGGCGCGAGACTACACGAACGTCTGTTCGATGCAAGTCTTTTCAGGTGAGGGGCAGCCTCTCCAGCGCCTCGTAGCGGGCACCCCCCCGCCCCAGGATCGATCGGTACACCACCAGCTCCTCCACCTGGAACCTGATCGGTGACGGCGGCTCCCGCTCGACCAGTGAGGTGACGTCCTGATCGGGTCGCAACCTGCTCAAGGTGAGGTGGGGCCGGAAAGGGCGCTCCTCGGGCTGCAACCCGGCCGCGACCGCGGCCTGTTCGGTGGCCGTGGCCAGAGACACCAGCCGCTGTCGCCCTTCGCCGACTCCGACCCACAGCACCCGGGCTCTCCTCGGTCCGGGGAACGCCCCGATCCCTTCCACCGAAATCCGGAACGACGGACCGAGTGCCGCCCGCTCCAATTCGGAGAGGAACCGCTCATAGACCCAGGTCTCCACCGACCCGAGGAAGCGCAGGGTGAGATGCCAGTTGCCCGGCGGTACCGGCCGTCCGGGAAGCGGCTGCCCTCGATTCCACTCCGCCAGGGCCGCCGCCAGCCGGTGACGGGCTTCCTCGGTCGGGTCGACCGCGACGAAGACCCTACCTACCTCTTCCACCACACCCCGGTCACCGCCCTCCGGGCCAGGTGGAGGGCCGCGGTGGCGGCGTAGGTCCTCACCCGTTCCCGGTCCCCGGGAAGGCGAAGGGTGCGAGCCGCGGTGTCCTCGGGTGTGGACACGGCCAACACCATGGTTCCCACCTCCTGCTCCTGGGGGTCGGGACCGGCCGACCCGGTCACCGCGATCGCGACATCGACCGACAACAGACCGCGGGCGCCCAGAGCCATCTCGATGGCGGTCTCCTCGCTCACCACCCCGTGCCGATCCACCGTGGAGGCGTGAACCGCCAACAGCCGCTCCTTGAGGTCGGCGGCGTACGCCACCAGCGACCCTCGGAACACCTGCGAGCTGCCCGGCACCGAGGTGATCCGGGCCGCCACCAGCCCACCGGTCGCGGATTCGGCGGTGCCGACCGTCCATCCTCGCTCGGCGAGTTCCCGATGCAGGACCTCCTCCACGGTCTCGTCGTCCACTCCGAAGACCGCGTCGCCGAGTCGCCGCCGCACCTCCGATTCCACGGGGTCGATCATCTCCTGGGCGGTGGCCGGGTCGGAGCTCTTTGCGGTGATCCGCACCTTGATCTCTCCGCCCGAGGCGAGGAAGGCGATGCTCGGATTGGTCGAACCCCGGTACAGGTCGTCGAGGATCTCGGCGACCGCCGACTCCGGCAGGCCCCAGGTCCTGACCACCCGGCTGACCACCACCCCTTCCCCATACCGGGCGAGGCGGGGCATCACCTCGTGGTGGAGCATCCATTCCATCTCTTCGGGAACCCCGGGGAGGACGAAGATGGGTCTTCCCCGGTGCTCCAGGTAGATGCCTGGAGCCGTTCCCTTGGGATTGGGGAGTTGGATCGAACCCTCCGGATGATCGGCCTGCCGCAGATTGGACGGAGGCAGGTCCCGGCCCAGCCGGGCGAAACGCCGTTCGAGCTCCTCGACGTAGGCGACGTTCCGCACCAGGGGTCGGCCGGTGAGGCGAGCCAGCGCCTCCCGGGTGAGGTCGTCCTGGGTCGGCCCGATCCCGCCTGTGACGATCACCCCGTCGGAGCGTTCGAGAGCCACCTGGAGACAGTCGGCGATCCGCTTCTCGTTGTCGCCCACCACCTGCTGGAAATGGGCATCCAACCCGCCCGCGGCGAGGGCGGCTCCGATGGTGGCGGCGTTGGAGTTGACGACCTGGCCGAGGAGCAGCTCGGTGCCGACCGCCACGACCTCTATCACCATCTCCCTACTCCTCTACCTTCCCCTCGGTTTCGGCGCCGTAGGCGGAGACGATCCGAGCCCTCACCCAATCCCCCGGGTTGCCCCGATCCAGCATCACCACCCCATCTATCTCGGGCGCCTCCCGGTAGGAGCGTCCCACCGGAACCCCGTCGTCGATCTCGTCCACCAGGACGTCCAACACCCGGCCCACCGTGTCTGCCGACCGCTCCCAGGTGATCCGCTCCTGGATGCCGGTCAGGTAGGTCAGCCGATCGGCCACTTCGGAAGGTCCGGGCCTACCGCCCAATTCGGCGGCGGGGGTGCCCGGTTCGGCCGAGTACGGGAAGAACCCGGCCCAGTCGAGGCGGGCCTCCTCGAGGAATTCGGCCAGGGTCTCCACGTCCTCTTCGTCCTCACCGGGGAAACCCACTATGAACGAGGACCGGAGGCAGGCGTCGGGGTCGGCTCGGCGTATCCGGTCGATCAACTGCAGGAACCTCTCACCCGATCCGGGGCGACGCATCGCCCGGAGGAGACGGAGAGAGGCGTGCTGCAACGAGAGGTCGAAATAGGAAGCCACCCGGGGGTTGGAGGCGATCCCCTCGACGAGCGGCTCGGTGATCTCCCGGGGATACAGGTAGAGGAGCCGCACCCGCCGGACCCCGTCCACGGCCGCGACCTTCGACACCAAATCCACGATCCGGCGCCGACCCAGATCGGCCCCGTAGGCGGCGAGGTCCTGGGCCACCAGCACGATCTCGGACACGCCCCCCTCGGCCAGCCCTTCTGCCTCCCGGACGATCTCCTCGAGAGGCCGAGACCGCTGCCGTCCCCGAATCAGCGGGATGGCGCAGAAGGTGCAGCCCTTGTCGCATCCCTCGGCGACCTTGACGTACGCGTAGGGGACCTCCGGGCGTGGCCTCCCGGTGGCATGGAGGATGTCCATCACCGGTCGTCGGCGGGGAGTTCCCACCGGAGTCCACCCGGTCAGTTGGTCGAGGATGGCCACCAGCTCTCCGTAGCGGTCGAGCCCGACGACCGCGTCGACTTCGGGCAGGGCTTCGACCAGGTCGGCGCCGAAACGTTGGGCCAGGCATCCGATCACGACCATCCGGGCGTCGGTGCGCTTGACGTCCTCTAGCTCGAGGATGGTCTCGACCGACTCCCTGCGGGCCTCCTCGACGAACGCGCAGGTGTTGACCATCACCACGTCGGCGTCGCCGGGTGTGGAGCAGAAGCGGTACCCGGCCTGGTCGAGCATGGACTCGACCTTTTCCGAGTCGACCTGGTTCTTGGGGCAACCCAGGGTGGTCAGGTAAACCGACGGCACGGACCGGGAGTCTACGGTCGAGCCAAGCGTCGATAGAGGCCCCGATACCAGACCAGAGGATCGGTCGACTCGGCCACCTCCAACCGTTCGATGGTCGCCACCGCCAGCAGGTGGTAGCCGACCGGTCGAGCCGACTCGAGCCGACAACCCGCCCAGTCTCCAACGTCCCGGAACCGGGGTCCCCACTCGGTGGGTTCCACCTCCTCGCCCCCGAAAGGCCCTCCCGGAGCCGGCTTCACGCCGGCGAACCGATCGGCCCGGTCGGTCGAGTCGGCGGCGAGGACGTGCACCACGAACCGACCCGACCGGGAGGCCACCTCCCAGAAGTCGGTCAGTTCGCCGACGAGGGCCAGCACCCGGCCCGGCTCACCTTCGGCGACCAAGAGGGACGACACGGTGAGTCCTGCCCGGCGCTCGGCCGCTTCGGCGGTGAGGACCGTCACACCCGACGGGAGCCGTCCCCGTAGCCGCCTGACTGCGTCCCGCTCCTCCGGGGGCGGCACGAACGGGTTCTCCCACCGTACGCTCATGGCGGCAGCGGAACGTGGTAGCGGCGGCGGGCTTCGAAACCGAGCCGAGTGGTGTACCCGGCGGCCCGGGCTGCCTCGACCACCTCTCGGTGCCCCCAGCCGGCTTCGTCGGCGGTGTGGGCGTCGGACGCCAAGGTGATGGGCACACCGGCCTCGGCGAACATCGCCAGGAACACCGGAGACGGATACACCTCACCGGCCGGTTTGCGGAGGCCTTGACTGGACACCTCCACCGCGGTGCCGGAGGCCTTGGCGGCCTCTACCACCTTCCGGTAGAGCTCGATGGGCTCCTCGGCGGGCCGCCTCCCGTATTTCTTGGGGAGATCCACGTGGGCGAGGACGTCGACCGCCCCTGAGGCGGCCAGCTCGACCTCGAGTTCGAAGTAGTCCTCCCAGGCTCGATCCACCCCCCGCCGGTCGTATTCGTAGGCGACCGCCGAGGAGTCGAGGGCCCATCCGCCCACCCAGTGGACCGAGCCGATCAGGAAGTCCCACGGATAGGGGGCCAGCAGCTCCACGACCCGGTCGATGGTGTCGGGGAAGAAGTCCACCTCCAGACCCAGCTTCACCGGCAGACCCCGGTCCTTGGCCGCCAGCACCGCCTCCACGTACGAGTCGAGGGAGAGGTTGCGGTCAGCCTCGACGAACGCCTCCGAATGGGCCGCGAGGTCGGGCCGGGGTTCCCGTTCCCAGAACCGGCCGAGGGCTTCCTCCGACTCCACGCATCGATACAGGTGCTCGGTGAATCCCAGCTCTTCCACACCCCGGGCAGCCGCCGCCTCGACGTACGACTCGATCAGCCCCGGAGGGTATTCGCCGGGCGGCGGCCCGCCGTCGGCCGGTTCGTGAGGGTGGAGGTGGAGGTGGTAGTCCGACACCGTTCAGTTCCGAACCGACTCGACCAACGCCACCAGGGGTCCGGGGGAGACCGCGTCGGTGAGCTGGTTCCAGGTGGACTCACTGATCCTGCCTTCGCGCTCGAGTTCCGCGGCGGCCAGATACACCGCGTCTGCCAGACGCGAGAAGGCGCCGACCTGGTCGCGCTCCACCGCGGTCGCGACCGCCATCCGTGCCGCGCCGGGGTCGCCCCTCCCCAGGGCTTCGATCGCCCTCTCGGCTGCGCTCAATGCCTGACGTTGGAGCCGACCTTCCATAGCCCGAGACGCTAGCGCGCCCGGCTCATCTACCCGCCAGGCGTTCGATGACCGGGGCAGCAGCGACGAGATCGTCTTGGGAGATCACGATGTAGCTGATCCCCCATCGGCGGCGACGCTCCTCCAGCTCTTCGCAGATTCCGTCGACGGTACCCACCAGGTAGTGGGGGGTGGCCATGACCGCGGCGGGTTCACCCAGTCGGGCCGCCGCCTCCCGAACTCGGCCGGTCACCTCGAGGTGGAACACCACTACGTTGAGTTCGGGGTCCCTGCCCGCCTCCCGGGCCCACCCCACCCGGGCGTCGAGGCGTTCCGCGGTGACCGAGGCGATCTCCCGGCGAAGCTCATCTCGGGACCCCTCCGGGAGCTTCAACGAGATGCCCACGATGTCGGCTTCCCGTCCCGCCAGCCGCAGCATCCTCGGGCCTCCGCCTCCGATCAGCAGAGTCGGGCCCCCCGGCCGGTAAGGACGGGGCATCCCCTCCCAGTGGACGGAGTAGTGATCGCCCTCGAAGTCGACCCGGCCCCGCCATAGTCCCTTCATGATCCGGATCGCTTCCTCGAAGCGGTCGATTCTCACCCCTGGCGGGTCCAGGCGGATGCCGGCTCTCGCGTAGTCGTCGGCGAGCCAGCCGGTGCCGAGTCCCAGCTCCAGCCGACCCTCCGACAGCAGATCGAGGGTGGCGGCGTCCTTGGCGACCAGCACCGGGTTCCGGAAGTCGTTGGCCAGAACCAGGGTCCCCACCTTGAGATGGGTGATCTCCGCTGCCGAGGCGAGAGCCGGAATGGGGCCGAGCTTGTCGGAGACGTGGTCGGAGCAGAACACGGTGGAGCATCCCACCTTCTCGGCGAGCCGCACCTGGTCGAGCCATTCCCGGCGGGTGGCGGCGGCGCCGACCAGGGCGCCGAACCGGAAAGGCCGGATGTTCACACTTCTCTGAACAGGTAGGGTCTGAGGACGTCCATCCGGTCGTCGACGCTGTCCGGGTCGAGGTACCAGAGCATGGCGGCGATGGTGGAGAGGAGCGGGTTGCCGTCTTGGGGGGTGAAGCAGAACCCGACCACCTCGTTCCCGCCTCGGATCGCCAGGGTCTCCAGCGCTACCACCGTCTGGGAGAGGATCCGACCGTAGTAGCCGTGGTCACGGCCGAAACTGAACACCTGGTTGGCCGACCGCTTGTAGGTCACCGCCACCCGGGCGTTGGAGGCCAGCCGTTCACGCACTTCCTCCAGGGTGATCTCCCTGTCGAGGCTGAGCGAGAAGTGGATGGCGTGCATGTACTGGGAGTTGACCTTCACCGCCGAGCTGAACAGGTTCAGGTCGTAACCCAGGGTGGCGAACAGACCGTGGGCGTCTCGGGCGTGGTGGGTCCCGAACTTGGGGTCTTTGTGCTTCTCCACCGTCGGGGAGGCCACGAAACCCGAATCTTGGGATATGTCGTTGGCACGCCGGATACACAGGAACTCGCCGTTGGTGAGATGGTTGGTGCCGTCCGGGTCCATCGCCAGGGTCTTGATCAACACCGCGATGTTGTGGGTGTTGCACGACACGATGTGCAGGAACCGGTCCTCTCCCCGCACCAACGCCTCGTCGTTGATCCCCCGGGCGTACATCTTCCCGAACCCGAACTCGGATCCCTGCGCCATGAAACCCCGGACGTTGAGGGCCTTGTCGTAGAAGTCGGCTTTGTTCTGCAACCCCACCGGGGTGCAGTCGATCACCACGGTTGCCCTCTCGATCGCCTCCCGGGTCTCGTACTTGGGCGAATGACCCAGCTCCTCGAAAGTGCTGCGCTTGTCCTCGTCGACGCAGAGCACCGCCCCCCGCCGGACCAGGTCGTTGACCTTGGAACGTTCCGTCACCAACGGCGTCCGTTTGTGGAAGGTCACCTCGTCGATCCCGAACGCCTCCCGGTGATCGGCCAGCAACCCGATCAGCGGCTCACCGATCGTCCCCGTACCGACGACATGCACGATGTTCATTTCTCACCCCTCCAGGTCGTCCGTCCCGAGCTTACCGCTCAGAACTGCTCCCTCTCGGTGGACCCGACCAGCGCCAGGGTGGACGACTCGCCGCCGGTGATCACCGTGGAGACCAGGTCGAAGTAGCCGGCTCCCACCTCACGCTGGTGCCGGGTGGCGGTGTATCCGGCATCCTCGAGGGCGAATTCCCGGTCCTGGAGCTCGACGTAGGCGCTCATCCCCCGTCGGGCGTAACCCCGGGCCAGTTCGAACATGGCCTCGGAGAGGGAGTGGAACCCGGCGAGGGTGATGAACTGGAACCGGTAGCCCATCTCGGCCAGGGCTCTCTGGAACCCGGCGATCCGTTCTTCGGTCAGGTGGCGTCTCCAGTTGAAGCTGGGCGAGCAGTTGTAGGCCAGCATCTTGCTCGGGAACCGTTCGTGGACCGCGGCGGCGAAACGCTCCGCCTCTTCCAGGTCGGGGTGGGCCGTCTCACACCAGATCAGGTCGGCGTAGGGGGCATAGGCCAGGGCTCTGGCGATGGCCTGATCGAGCCCGGCCCTGACCCGGAAGAACCCCTCCGGAGTGCGGTCGCCGGTGCAGAACTCCCGGTCTCTCGGATCGACGTCGGAGGTGAGGAGCGAGGCTCCGTTGGCGTCGGTCCGGGCGATGATCACCGTGGGGACACCGCACACGTCGGCGGCGAGCCTGGCCGCGACCAGGGTGCGGACGTGTTGGGAAGTGGGCACCAGGACCTTGCCTCCCATGTGGCCGCACTTCTTCTCGGAGGCGAGTTGATCCTCGAAGTGGACGCCTGCAGCCCCCGCCGATATGTACGCCTTGGTCAGCTCGAACACGTTGAGGGGCCCACCGAAACCGGCCTCACCGTCCGCCACTATCGGAACGTGGTAGTCGATGGAGGTGTCCCCCTCCGACCACTGGATCTGATCGGCCCGCCGCAGGGCGTTGACGATCCTCCGCACCAGGGCAGGGCCCGAGTTGGCCGGATAGAGGGACTGGTCGGGATAGGTCTCTCCCGCCAGGTTGGCGTCGGCAGCCACCTGCCACCCCGACAGGTAGACGGCCTCCAGCCCGGCCTTCACCATCTGGACCGCCTGCCCTCCGGTGAGGGCTCCCAGGGCCGCCACATAGGGTCTCTCCTGGAGGAGCCTCCAGAGTTTCTCCGACGCGATCCGAGCGAACACGTGGTCTTCGGGGATCGAGCCCCTGAGCCTCACCACGTCCTCGGCGGTGTAGGGACGGGTGATCCCCTCCCACCGGGGGTTGGTCGTCCAGTCTCTGGTCAGGTCTCGGATGAGGGCTTGACGGTCCATGCGGGGTCCTTTCAGGGGAGTCGGTCGTAGGCGGGGATGGTCAGGAACTCGTAGAAGTCCTCTGACAGGGCTACCTGTTCGAACAGTCGCCGGGCTTCGGTTACGTCCCCGGGGATACGAGACACCTCCTCCTCGACGATGTCGGCGACCAGCTCCCGAGTCACGGGCCGTCCGTCCTCCATCCGAGCTCCGTGGGTGATCCACTGCCAGATCTGGGATCGGGAGATCTCGGCGGTGGCGGCGTCCTCCATCAGGTTGTCGATCGCCGCGGCTCCGACCCCGGCCAGCCAGGACGCGATGTAGCGGATGCCGACGCTCACGTTGGTCCGGATGCCCTTCTCGGTGATCGTGCCGCCCCGGATGTGGGTGTCGAGGAGATCCCGGGCGTCGACCTCCACGTCGTCGCGCAGCCGGTCGAGCTGGTTGGGTGCGTCGCCCAGAACCGCGTCGAACTCGGCTCTGGCGGTCTCCACCAGGTCGGGGTGGGCCACCCAGGTCCCGTCGAAGCCCTGGGAGGCTTCCCGCCGCTTGTCCTCGGCCACCTTGGCGAGGGCCCGCTCGGTGACCTCCGGATCGGACCGGTTGGGGATGAACGCCGCCATCCCCCCGATGGCATGGGCCCCCCGCCGGTGGCAGGTGGCCACCAGCAGCTCGGTGTAGGCGTGCATGAATGGCACGGTCATCGTCACCTGCTCGCGGTCGGGCAGAACCTTGTCGGGGCGCCGGCGGAACTTCTTGATGATCGAGAAGATGTAATCCCAACGACCGGCGTTGAGCCCCGCCGCGTGGTCCCGCAGCTCGTAGAGAATCTCGTCCATCTCGAACGCGGCGAGGATGGTCTCGATCAGGACCGTCGCCTTGATGGTCCCGTGGGGGATGTCGAGCCGCTCCTCCGCCCAGGTGAACACGTCGTTCCACAGCCGGGCTTCCAGATGCGACTCCAGCTTGGGGAGATAGAGATAGGGGCCGGTTCCGGCTTCGAGCGCCGCCCTACCCCCATGGAAGATGAACAGGCCGAAGTCGAACAGGGAAGCCGGCGCCGGCTGGTCGTCCACGTGGAAGTGCTTCTCGACCAGATGCCAGCCACGGGGACGGACGACGAGGGTGGCCAGATCGTCCCCCAGCCGGTACTGCTTGTCGGGGGTGTCGAGTGACAGGGTGCGCCGGTATGCGTCCACCAGGTTGCGTTGGCCTTGGACCACGTTCTCCCAGGTGGGGCTGAGGGCGTCTTCGAAGTCGGCCATGAACACCTTGGCGCCCGAGTTGAGCGCGTTGATCATCATCTTGCGGTCCACCGGGCCGGTGATCTCGACCCGCCGGTCGAGCAGGTCCTTGGGCACCGGGGCGATGCTCCAGTCCGATTCGCGGATCGCCTTGGTCTCGGGCAGGAACCGCGGGTTGATGCCCGAGTCGATCTGAACCTGGCGTTCCCGACGCAGTTCGAGCAAGGCG
>FLYL01000193.1_pt1 | contig 11001 bp, 11 predicted proteins | sample 1122611 | NCBI WGS metagenome assembly FLYL01 (sample SAMEA4346791, study PRJEB14843) | hot springs metagenome | biome: Terrestrial Biome; feature: Habitat; material: Sediment | place: India | collected 2012-06-12 | depth 1760 m
CGGCGCCGACTTCATAAAGACCTCCACCGGCAAGGTGACACCCGCCGCCACCCTGCCGGTCACCCTCGTCATGTTGGAGGCGATCCGGGACTTCCATGCCCTCACCGGCCGGAAGGTGGGGATGAAACCCGCCGGCGGTATCAGAACCGCCAAGGAGGCTATCCGCTACCTGGTGGTCCTCTACGAGACGCTGGGTAGCGAGTGGATGACACCCGACCTGTTCCGGTTCGGGGCTTCCTCCCTCCTCAACGACGTGCTCATGCAGATCCGTTGGGTCAAGACCGGTCGGTACCAGTCGGCCGACTACTTCACCCTGCCATGAGGATGGAGCCGGCGAGCGTCGACCATCGGGGGGAGCTCGCCCCCCTCAACTGGGAGTACGTACCCAGCCGTGAGGCCGCCGACCTGGTGGAGATCCAACCCCGGTACGGGCTGTTCATCGGCGGCGAGTTCACCGAGCCGGCGTCCGGCGACTGGTTCCCCACGATCAACCCGGCCACCGAGGAGACGCTGGCCGAGGTGGCCCGGGCCGACGCCACCGACGTGGATCGGGCGGTCACCGCCGCCCGTGAGGCGTTCGTCTCCTGGTCGAAGACCGACCCGGCGGAGCGAGCCAAGATCCTGTTCCGGATAGCCCGGATGATCCAAGAACGCAGCCGGGAGTTCGCAGTCCTCGAGACCTTGGACGGCGGCAAACCGATCAAGGAGTCCCGCGACGTCGACCTGCCGCTGGTAGCGGCCCACTTCTTCTACTACGCCGGTTGGGCAGACAAACTGGAGTACGCCTTCCCCGGTCTTCGACCACGACCGGTGGGGGTCGCCGGACAGGTGATCCCCTGGAACTTCCCGCTGCTCATGCTGGCCTGGAAGGTGGCGCCGGCCCTGGCCACCGGCAACACGGTGGTGCTCAAACCCGCCGAGACCACCCCGCTGTCGGCTCTCCACTTCGCCGCTCTGGCCGTCGAAGCCGGCCTACCGCCGGGTGTGCTGAACATCGTCACCGGGGCGGGAGACACCGGCGAAGCGGTGGTCACCCACCCGGAGGTGGACAAGGTGGCGTTCACCGGGTCCACCGAGGTGGGCAAGCTCATCCAGCGTCGCCTGGCCGGCACCGGCAAACGCCTCACCCTGGAGCTGGGAGGCAAGGGAGCCCACATCATCTTCGAGGACGCACCGGTAGACCAGGCCATCGAAGGGGTGATCAACGGGATCTTCTTCAACCAGGGCCACGTCTGCTGTGCCGGATCGCGTCTCTTCGTCCAGGAGCCCATCGCCGAACCCTTCCTGGAGAAGCTCAAAGCCCGGCTCCGGACCCTCCGGGTGGGTGACCCGCTCGACAAGAACACCGACGTGGGGGCGATCAACTCGGCAGCCCAGCTCGCCAAGATCGAAGAGCTGGTCCGGTCGGGAGTGGAAGAAGGCGCCGAGCTGTACCAACCAGACTGTCCCCTGCCCGACCGGGGGTTCTGGTTCCGGCCGACCCTGTTCACCGGGGTGTCACAGAGCCACCGGATCGCCCAGGAGGAGATCTTCGGGCCGGTCCTGTCGGTGCTCACGTTCCGCACCCCCGACGAGGCGGTGGAGAAGGCCAACAACACCCCCTACGGGTTGGCGGCCGGGGTTTGGACTTCGAAAGGTTCCCGGATCCTGTGGATGGCCGACCGGATCCGGAGCGGGGTGGTGTGGGCCAACACCTACAACAGGTTCGATCCCAGCTCGCCGTTCGGTGGGTACAAGGAGTCGGGCTTCGGCCGCGAGGGGGGACGTCACGGGCTGCTTCCCTATCTGGAGACGCCCCGATGAGCAGGCTCGACGTCCGCAAGACCTACAAGCTGTACATCGGCGGTGAGTTTCCCCGTTCCGAATCGGGTAGGAGCTATCCGGTCGCCAGACCCGACGGAACCGTGGCCGCCCGGGTAGCCCGAGCCTCCCGCAAGGATCTCCGTGACGCGGTCAGGGCCGCCCGCCGGGCCTTCCCCGGATGGGCGGGACGCACCGGCTACAACCGTGGCCAGATCCTGTACCGGGTGGCCGAGATGGTGGAGGACCGCGCGGAGACCTTCGTCGCCCAGCTCCAGGTGTCCGGCGCCGGCCGGCGGGCCGCCCGGGCGGAGGTGACCCGCAGCATCGACCGTATCGTCTGGTACGCCGGATGGTGCGACAAGTTCGCCCAGGTGTTCGGCAACCTCAACCCGGTCGCCGGCCCGTTCTTCAACATCTCCCATCCCGAACCCACCGGAGTGGTCGGCATCCTCGCCCCCCGCGAATCCCCTCTGCTCGGTCTGGTCTCCCGGCTGGCCCCCGCCCTGGTGTCGGGAAACACGACCGTGGTGGTCGCCTCGGAGACCAACCCGCTCCCTGCGGTCACGTTCGCCGAGGCGTTGGAGACCTCCGACCTGCCAGCGGGAGTGGTCAACCTGCTGACCGGCCGGATGGCCGAGCTGGCTCCCTGGCTGGCCTCCCACATGGACGTCGACGCGGTGGACTTGACCGGAGCCCCCCCGGAGCTGGCCCCCGAGCTGGAGACCGCCGCGGCCGAGAACGTCAAACGGGTGGTGCGGTCCGAGGTGTGGGACACCCAGAGTCCCTATCTGGTCGCGGCGTTCTGTGAGACCAAGACCGTCTGGCATCCCAAAGGCCTGTGAAGGGAATGCCGGCCGTACCTCCCGGGTTTGCAGACCCACAAGAGGACCGAGGAGGTGACCGGTGGCTTCGGTGGTGATCGTCGGTGACGGCCCTGGAGGGCTCAGTGCTGCGTTGTTCCTCGCCAAGAACGGCCAGCAGGTGACCGTATTCGGCCAGGACAAGACGGCGGTCCACTACGCCTACCTGTACAACTATCTCGGCATCCCCGAGATCTCGGGATCGGATTTCCAGAAGACGGCCCGGGACCAGGTGGAGCGGCACGGCGCCGAACTGGTCGAAGAGGAGGTGACCTCGGTGGAGGCCGGCGAACGGTTCCGGGTCGTCACCGCCGAGGGACGGACCGTGGAGGCCGACTACCTGATCCTCACCGAGGGAAAGAACCCGAAGTTGGCCCGTTCGTTGGGGCTCGCGGAGACACCCGAGGGGGCCATCGCGGTGGATTCCGAATGTCGCAGCTCCCTCGACCGGGTGTATGTGGTGGGACGATCGATCCGGCCCAACCGCAGCCAGGTGATCATCTCGGCAGGAGACGGGGCGAAGGCGGCCTTGGACATCCTCGCCCGGGAGGAAGGCAAGGACGTCCAGGACTGGGACACCCCACCCAAGTCATCCTGACAGCCGAGCGGCCGCCGCGTCGTCGAGGAGCCACAGGGTGTCCCCGTCGGTTTCGGCCACCACGCCGATCGGATAGCGGGAAGGGTCGCCCTCCAACACCTCGGCCACCAGCTCGGCCTTGGCCGAACCGGTGACCAGCACGATGATCCGGTGGGACCGGCGGATCAGAGTGGGGGTGGCGGTAAGCCGCCAGGTGTCCAGTTGGGGTATCCAGTTGGCCACGTACCAGCGGTCGGGAGGCGCGTGCAGGGCGTCGGTGTCGGGGAACAGCGACGCGGTGTGGCCGTCTTCCCCCATACCCAGCAGGACCAGGTCGGGACGGTCGAACATCCGGCGCAGATCGGCTTCGTAATGCGCCGCCGAATCCTCGGGTTGCAGCAGGTCCGAGTAGAGGGGCCGATGGAACACCGCCCCCACCCGGGAAGCCAGCGCTTCGGCGACCATCCGTCCGTTCGAGTCGGGATGGTCGGGCGGCACCCACCGTTCGTCCGACAGCCACAGATCGACCTCCTCCCACTCCAGATGAGACCAGCTCATCTGCTCGTACACGGGTCGAGGAGTGGAACCGCCCGCCAACCCCAGGTTCGCCCGACGGCCGTCGAGGACGTCCTTCAACGCCTCGATGACCGTCTCGGCGGCCCGGACCGGGTAGTCGCTGCTCGGAAACACCAGGGTGCGCATCTCCCGGTGAGGGTACCCACAGTCCGGTCCGGGCAGCCGGGATATGGTCGAGTTATGCAGGTCGAGTGGTCTCCGTCTCGCCGGGTTCCGGTCGACGTCGTCGGCGAGGGAGGACCGGTGCTGCTCCTAGCTCCCGGCGCCGGCACCTCCCGACGCCACCTCGCCTCCCTCGCCGGCCGCCTGGCCGTTCGTGGCGTCACCGTCGCCACTTTCGACTATCCCTACCGGGCGGAAGGGAGAAGAGCCCCCGACCGGGCTGCCACGCTGCTGGCGGCGCATCGCGCCGTTGCTGAGGCGGTGGCGGCTTCGACGGGGAGTCGGCCCGTTCTGGGTGGCCGGTCGATGGGAGGACGGATGGCCACCGTCCTCGCCGCAGACGGTTTTCCCACCCCCGGGGTGGTGTGCCTGGCGTATCCACTCCACCCGGCCGGTAGACCGGACCGCCTGCGGGTAGAGCACCTCCCCCGAGTCGGGGTGCCGATGCTGTTCGTACGCGGGGGGAGGGACCGGCTGGCGACCCAACCGTGGTTCGATTACCACGTCCGGCGGCTGGAAACGGTCACGGTGGTGGATATCCCGGACGCCGACCACTCCCTCCGATCGCCCACGATGGCCCCCGACAGAGTCGAAGGTCTGTTAGCGGAGCGGATAGCGGACTGGATGATGCGGCTTTGTCGATAACCGTGGCCCTGTGGCATCATGCCGAGGTTCTCAGAGGAGTCACCCGTGCCCGAACAGATAACACTGCGCGCCGAGCCGGGCCGCACCCCCGGCAGCCGGGAAGCCCGAAGGATCCGCCGTCGCGGCGGCGTACCGGCCATCGTGTACGGCAAGGGGGTGGAGCAGCCCATCCCGGTGGTGGTGGACCATCACGACCTGACGGTCGCCCTGGCCTCCGAGGCCGGGTTGAACACGTTGATCAACCTGGATCTGGGTGAACGCACCCTCCTCACCCTGCCCCGGGCGGTCGACCGTCACCCCTATCGGAATCTGATCCGCCACGTCGATTTCGTCACCGTGTCGCTCACCGAGACGGTACGGACCGAAGTCCCGGTGAACCTGGTGGGTGAACCCATCGGGGTGAAGCAGGGCGGCATCCTCAACCAGCAGAGCACGGTGGTGACCATCGAGTGTCTCCCAACCGACCTTCCGGGTCACATCGATGTCGACGTGTCCGGACTCGACGTCCACGACGTGCTCCGAGTCGCCGACCTGCCCAACATCGAAGGCGTCACCTATGTCGACGACCCGGAGGAGGTGATCGCCTCGGTGTCTCTGCCGGCCGCCGAGGTCGAGGAAGCTGTCGAAGAGGCGGAGGAGGCGGCCGAGGTCGAGGGCGCCGAAGCCGCCGAGGCGGAGCCCGAGGAAGACACCGGCGAGTAGATGCGGGTGGTGGTCGGCCTCCGCAACCCGGGGGCCGAGTACGCCGGGACGAGGCACAACCTGGGAGCTCAGGTAGTCGACGCGGTGGTCGACCGTCGAGGTCTCCACTGGCGACGAGGCCCGCTCCGCACCCGGTGCCAGGTGGCGGCGACCCGTATCGACGGGGAACCGGTCCTCTTCGCCCTACCCCTCTCGTACATGAACGAGTCCGGGGGGCCGGTGTCGGCGCTGCTCGACTATCACGGAGCGGAACCCGCCGACCTGCTGGTGGTGCACGACGACATCGACCTGGCGTTCGGTCGTCTCAGGATCCAATTCGACGGCGGCAGCGGCGGCCACAACGGGATCCGTTCGGTGCAGAAGGCCCTGGGAACCCCCGACTTCACCCGGCTCAAGGTCGGGGTAGGTAGGCCCCCGGAGGGGGTAGATCCTGCCGACTACGTGCTGTCTCCGTTCAGCCGGGCGGAACGGAGTGCCCTCGACTCGCTGATCGAAGACGCCGCCGACGTCGTCGAGACCTGGCTGGTCGACCCGGAGCGGGCCCGGATCCGAGCAGCGGAACGGAAGTAGCCGGAGCGGCTGCCGACCCTCCGGTAGCCTGCGAACCGATGGCGATCGACGATCCCCTCTGGCCGCGGGCCGACCAATGGCTCGGTCGGGCCGACCCCGACCCGCAGGTGGCTGTGCTCGGAGTTCCCTACTCCAAGGCGTCTCTCACCCCGTCGGAAGCTCATCTCGCTCCTGGGGCAATCCGCAGGCGGCTCGAGCGCTTCTCCACCTTCCACGGGGAGTGGGGGATCGACTTCGGGACGGTGCGGGTAGTGGACCTGGGAGACCTGCCGATCGAAGGGCTGGAACCCCAGCCGATGATCACCGAGGTCGAGGAGGCGGTGGCGAGCCGTCTCCCGCCCGTCGAGCTGGCTCTCTTCCTGGGAGGAGACAACTCGATCACCCGGCCCCTGGTCCGGGCCGTGTCGAGGGGGAGACTCGATCGGATCGGGCTGGTCACCTTCGATGCCCACCACGACGTCCGGGCCCTCGACCGGGGGCCCAGCAACGGCACCCCGGTCCGGGGTCTGCTCGAAGACGGCCTCGCCGGGGCCGCCGTGGTGCAGTTCGGGATCCACTCGTTCGCCAACTCGGCGCACTATCGCCGTTACTGCGACGAACGGGGGATCGAGGTGGTGACGATCGCCGACCTCGAGGAGGGCGGGGTGGCCGAGACGGTCGCCGACCGGCTGGAATCTCTGGCCGCCCGGGTCGATCGGATCTACGTGGACGTGGACCTCGACGTCCTCGACCGGGCCTACGCGCCTGCTTGTCCCGGGGCCCGACCGGGCGGCCTCCAACCTCGGCGGCTCGCCGACGCGGTGAGGATCTGCGGAGCCCATCCCAAGGTCGTCGCCTTCGACTTCGTCGAGGTCGACCCCAACCGGGACGTCGACGGTCTCACCTTGGACGCCGCCGCCACGGTCCTGCTCGCCGCGGTTTGCGGCTACCGGGAGCGGACATGACCGTGACCATCGACGGCGGCCCTCTGACGGTCGAACAGGTGGTGGACGTCGCCCATCGGCGGCAGCGGGCCGTGCTGGGCCCCACGGTCGCGGCCCGGATGGCGCCGGCCAGGGAACTGGTGGAACGGGCGGTCCGTGAGGGCCGAGTCGTATACGGCATCACCACCGGTTTCGGAGCGTTGGCCTCCACTCGAGTCGACCCGGGAGAGGCCGAATCCCTGCAGGTCAACCTGCTGCGATCCCACGCCGCCGGGGTGGGGGATCCGCTGCCGGCTCCCCTGGTGCGGGCCATGCTGCTGCTCAGGGCCCGAACCCTGGCCCAGGGCCATTCCGGGGTGAGGCCGGTGATCTGTGAACGTCTCCTCCAGCTCCTCGACCTCGACCTGCTCCCCGTGGTTCCTTCCCGGGGGTCGGTGGGCGCGTCAGGTGACCTGGCGCCGTTCGCTCATCTGGCTCTCCCCCTGATCGGTGAGGGCCTGGTCGACGACGGAGGTCGGGTCCGGCCGGCTGCCGAGGCGTTGGCCGACCGGGGGCTGGAACGGCTCCGCCTGGAAGCCAAAGAGGGCCTTTCTCTGCTCAACGGGACCGAGGGGATGCTGGCCTTCGGGGTGTTGGGTCTGCACCGGGCCGAACGTCTCGCTCGGGCGGCCGACGTGGCCTGTGCCCTCTCGGTCGAGGCGCTGTTGGGGTCCTCGCGTCCTTTCCGGCCGGAGGTGCACGACCTGCGTCCCCATCCCGGGCAGCGGGCTTCGGCGGCGCTGATCCGCCGGCTGCTCGAGGGTTCGGAGATCGGAGCCAGCCATGCCGACGACTTCGTGCATGCCGTCCAGGACGCCTACTGTCTCCGCTGCGCCCCCCAGGTGCACGGAGCGGTGAGGGACACCCTCACCCACGTGCGGCGGGTGGTCGAGGTCGAACTCGGTTCCGTGGTGGACAACCCGCTGGTGCTGCCCGAATCGGAAGAGGTGATCTCGGCGGGGAACTTCCACGGTCAACCGCTGGCGTTCGCGCTCGACTTCGCGTCGATCGCGGTGACCGAGCTGACGTCGATCTCGGAGCGCCGCACCGATCGCATGCTCGACCCGCAGCACTCATCGGGTCTGCCGCCTTTCCTCTCGACCCGACCCGGCCTCAACTCCGGGTACATGCTGGCCCAATACACCGCGGCCGCGCTGGTGGCCGAGAACCGGGTGCTGTCCCACCCCGCCTCGGTCGAGTCCATCCCGACATCCGGCTCCCAGGAAGACCATGTGTCGATGGGATGGGGGGCGGGACTGAAGCTGTGGCAGATCCTCGACAACGCCGCCCGGGTTCTGGCCGTTGAGCTCATGTGTGCCGCCCAGGGAATCGAACGGCGGGCGCCGCTCCGCCCCTCCCCGGCGGTGGCACGGGTGGTGGAGACGATCCGGCAGGTGGTACCTCCCCTGGACCACGACCGCCCGCTCGGCGACGACATCGAGAACCTGGCCCGGCTGATCGAAGAGGGTGGCTTCGATTTGGTCTAGAGGGCCGAAGCCAGGAGGTCGGCCAACAGCCTGGCGGACCGGATCCCGTAGTCGGCGTAGCAGTTGTTCATCAGCAGGTGGACCCGCTCCGCCTTCTCGGTCAGCCTCCGGATCCGGGGAATCCACTCGGCCAGCTCTTCGGTGGAGTAGTCCCAACGGAAACGCTCCGCCGGACCGATCCCCTTTCGCTCCCAGTTCTCGGCGTTGCGACCGTGGAACCGCACCTCGGCGATCCGCCAGGTGGCTTCTGCCACCGGCGGCACCGACGACTCGAACCCCTGGGGTTCGTCGACACACACGTAAACGAACTGGTGCTCGGAGAGGAACGAGAACACCGTCTCGGGTCGATCCATCCAACGCCGGTTGCGGAACTCCACCGCCAGGTCGGCTTCCGGTAGACGCTCCCGAAGCCACTCCAGATACCGGTAGACCCGGCGGCTCGGCACCACCCAGGGTGGGAACTGGAAGAGGATCACACCCAACTTCCCCGCCGAGTACAGAGGACCCAGGGCACTCCAGAATCGGTCCAGTGCCTCGCTCCGGAGGTCGCTGGGGAGATGGTCGAGGTACACGTTCTTCCCGGGGTCGATCCGCTCACGGACGTCCTTCCACAGCGACCGGGGAGGAGTCGGGTGGAAGGTGAGGAGCCGGAAGGCCTTCACGTCGAACACGAACCCGGGGGGTGTGCGCTCCACCCACAGCCCCGCGACCCGTTCCGACGGCGGCGAGTAGTAGGTGGCGTCGACCTCGACGATCGGGAAGCGGGCGGAGTAGTAGGCCAGCCGCTCGGCAGCCGACATGTCCCTGGACGGATAGAAGGTCCCCGCCTCGATCAGGGTCGGATCGGTCCACGAGCAGGTGCCTATGTAGATGCCCCGCTCAGCCAGCTCCATGACACTCACCTCGCCCAGTCTGGCCGCTCGGACGCCGACCGGGCGGACCGGGCGAGACGGCGGGCTTGTCGGATCGGCTCCGGGGTTCGGGCCCGAACCACCGACGACAGCACCACCTCCACCGCCTCGGCCATACCCACCCGCCACCCGGGTGACACCGCCAGGGGCCGCACATCGGGTCTGACCCGAAGCCACACCCCCACCTGGTCACCATCCACGATCAGGGGGGAAGTGGCGCCGGGCCGGTCGTTGGGCCAGGAACCCTTCCCGACGAGGGGACGGTGAGTCACCCCGACGGTGGGTAGGTCCAGCACCCACCCCAGGTGCAGGGCGAGGCCCGCCCTCCGGGGATGGTCCCGGCCGGTGGCGTTCACCAGCAAGACGTCGGGGGGCTCTTCCAAACCCCGTACCGCGGCTTCGAGGAGCGGACCTTCCCTGGCGGCGAGCAGCCCCCGACGGTACGGGGCTCCGGCCCGGCCTTCCACCACCCTCTGATCGACCACCCTCCGCCAGGCGGTGGCCACCGCGGCGGCCCAGCCGGGATCGCCCTCCTCACCCGGGGCGTGGCGGCCGAAACAGCAGAACACACCGCCCACGATCATCCCGGGATGGGGCTCCCACCCGGCCGGGTTCAGAGCCGCGATCCTCCGCTGGAGATCCTCCAGGGTGTCCGGGTCGGTGGGCCACACCTCCGGGGACGTCATCCTCCCCCTAAGCATGGCGCACCCACCGGCCGGTCGGTAGGTTTCAGACCATGACCCGGACGGTGAGAGCGGCCCGCGGTCCCGAGCTGCGGGCGAAGGGATGGCTCCAGGAGGCTGCCCTGCGGTGCCTGGAGAACAACCTCGATCCCGAAGTCGCCGAGAACCCGGCCGAGCTGGTGGTGTACGGGGGCAGCGGCAAGGCGGCCCGTTCCTGGGAGGCGTTCGACGCCATCCGAGCCTCCCTCTTGGAGCTCGACGACGACCAAACCCTCCTCGTCCAGTCCGGTAAGCCGGTCGGCGTGCTCCGCACCCATCCGATGGCTCCCAGGGTGCTGATCGCCAACAGCCTTCTGGTTCCCGAATGGGCCACCTGGGACCACTTCTGGGAGCTGGAGGCCAAAGGGCTGATCATGTACGGGCAGATGACCGCCGGCTCGTGGATCTACATCGGCACCCAGGGGATCCTCCAGGGCACCTACCAGACGTTCGCGGCGGTGGCGGAGAAGCGGTTCGGCGGCACGCTGCGGGGGAGGCTGGTGCTGACTGCGGGACTGGGCGGGATGGGCGGCGCCCAGCCCCTGGCGGTCACCATGAACGAAGGGGTCGCGCTGTGCTGCGACGTCGACCCGGAGCGGATCCGGCGGAGGGTCGCCACCGGCTACCTGGACGTGATGGCGGTGTCGATGGAGGAGGCACTCCGGATCGCGTCGGATGCACGCCGACGGGGTGAATCCGTGTCGGTGGGTTTCGAAGGGAACGCCGCCGACGTGTTTCCCGAGATCCTCCGGCGGGGAGTCGAGGTGGACGTCGTCACCGACCAGACTTCCGCCCACGACCCCCTCAACGGCTACATCCCCCGAGGCTTCACCCTCGAGGCCGCTGCCGAGCTGCGGCGAGCAGACCCGGAACGCTACGTCGCCGAGGCCCGACGGTCGATGGCCGAACACTGCGCCGCCATGGTGGGGTTCCTCCGGGCCGGCGCCGAGGTGTTCGACTACGGGAACAACCTGAGGGGCGAGGCGCTGGCAGGCGGTTTCACCGACGCCTTCGCCTACCCCGG
>FLYL01035792.1_pt1 | contig 10820 bp, 8 predicted proteins | sample 1122611 | NCBI WGS metagenome assembly FLYL01 (sample SAMEA4346791, study PRJEB14843) | hot springs metagenome | biome: Terrestrial Biome; feature: Habitat; material: Sediment | place: India | collected 2012-06-12 | depth 1760 m
TCGATCTGAACCTGGCGTTCCCGACGCAGTTCGAGCAAGGCGGCCCGCCGGTCACGGAACGTGTCGACCAGATCGGCGACGAACTCCAAGGCCTCGTCGGAGAGGATGCCGTCGCAACCCTCCGGGACCGGGGCTCTCAACTCGTACCAGCTCACTTGGCTCGTCTCCTTCTCGTCTCGATGTTCTGCCATTGTTTCATATCTCGGCCCCTGGATGGCCAACTTCGCTGGTGAAATATCGGAGGTTTTTTTCCCTCCACACGACTCGCCGAAGGTGTGGCCGAGAAGAGTCAACAGTATTGGCCCCCTTTAAAGACCCCTGAGGCCGAAAGGCGAGTGGACTGCCTCGAAACTTTCCGCTACTTTGCCAAAGGTGGCCGACGCGTTGATCCTCGGGCGGCGAATACGCCACTATCGGCGCCTCAAGGGTATGACCCTGGAGGACCTCGGCGGCCTCATCGGCCGTCCAGCCCCCTTCTTGTCGCTGGTCGAGAACGGTCGACGTCGGATCCGGGACGCCGACTTGGAGAAGGTGGCCGACGCCCTAGGGGTGACCACGGAGGATCTCCTGAAGGAGGAGGCGCCCGATCACCGGTCTTGGCTGGAGATCGAAGTAGAGAGGATCCAGTCCCACCCATGGTTCGAGGGTTCCGGCCTGCCTCGTCTCCGCCCCTCGGCCCGCATTCCCGACGAGGCCCTGGAACTGATCGTCGGGTTGTTCTCCCACGCTGCGGGTTCCGGCCAAACCCCCGACGGTCTCGGGGCGGAGGAGCTGCGGAGGGCCCACGGCGAGCTCACCCGGACACTCCAGGAGCGGGACGGATATTTGGCGGAGGTGGAGAAGGTGGCGACGTCGGTGGTGCGCCGGGCCGACTATCCGGGGACCGGTCCTCTGACCAGCCGAAACCTCGTCGAGATCGCCGATGCATTCGGCTATCGGATAGTTCCGGTAGCCGACGTCCCGGCTTCGGTGCGGTCCATCGTCGACCATCGCAACCACCGCATCTACGTCGCTCAGCGAAACGAGTTGCGTACCCGCCAGGCCCGCAAAGCGGTGCTGCAGACCATCGGCGCGATCGCCCTTTCCCATCGCCCGCCCCGCTCGGTGGCCGAGCTCCTCACCCAGAGACTCGAAACCGCCTATTTCGCAGCCGCGGTCCTGGTGCCCGAAACCCCGGCGGTGGCTTTCCTGGAGCAGGCGAGGCGGGCTCGCGACCTGTCGGTGGAGGACGTCAAGGAACAGTTCTACGTCTCCTACGAGATGGCCGCCCAGCGCCTCACCAACCTGCTCACGTGGCACTTCGGTGTCGAGTGCCACTTCCTCCGCTCCGACGAGGAGGGGTTCGTCTGGAAGGGATACGCCAACGACGGCTTCCCCTTGCCCGACGACGGGTTCGGAAACCCGGTGGGGTCGCGCCTGTGCAGATTCCTGGGAGCCCGCACCGCCTACCGCTCGGAGGACAAGTTCGACATCCACTATCAGTTCACCGACACCCCCCGAGGAAGCTTCTGGTGTTCGACCCACCTCGCCGCCGACCAGTCTGGCCACGCCTTCACGTTCGGGGTTCGTTTCGAGGACGCCAGGGTGTTCAGGGGACGGAACACCCCCCGCCAGCTCAGGTCCGATTGCCCCGACGGCGCCTGTTGTGGACGGCCCCGCGATCCGGATCGGTGGATGGGCCGGGTCGACGTCCATTCCCGGGTCCAGCACCGGTTGGTGACGATGCTCTCACCCGGACTGGCTCCGGGGCTTCCGCCGGGAGAGCTGGAGGAGTTCTGTGAGCGTCACGCCGCGGATTCCCTTCCCAACCCGGCCTCCCCCGGATAGCCTGAGAGCATGGCCGAACGCTTCCGGGGTCGTCTTCGGCTCCCCACCGAGGGCGGACCGGGTATCCAGGTGGAGATCGACCTCACCGACGACGAGCACCTCAGGGTCCGCTCGGGTGAAGTGGAGATCGGCGACTGGGAACTCTCGGAGGTGACCGTCAAGGCCGGCGAAGACGGTTTCCACCTGTTCGTGGAGGGAGAGGAAGCGGTGGTGACCACCGACGACGATCCGGGGTTCGCGATCGCCCTCAAGGTGTGGAATGCTCCTCCCCTCCTCCGTCGCCGGATCTCGGAACGGATGCGCCAGCTCGGGTTGGGATCCGAAGTGGAGATCTGGAACGATTAGACGAGGAAGAGGGCTGGTTCTTCCAGGTTTTCGATGAGCCGGGCGATGAATCGTCGTCCTTGGCCGCCGTCGATGACCCGATGGTCGTAGGAGAGCGACAGGGGCATCATCGGGGCGATCTCGATCTTGGCGTTCCGGGCGATCGGTTTGGGGTTGGCTCTGCCGACCGAGAGGATGGCGGTGGTGCCCGGTGGGACGATGGGGGTTCCGTGGCCGCCGCCGAGGGCTCCGATGTTGGAGACGGTGAAGGTCTGACCGGCGAGCTGGTCGGGGCTGAGGGTGCGGTTGCGGGCACCTTCGGCCAGTTGGGTGATCCGGCGGGCCAGGTCGAGTAGGGGGAGCCGGCCGGTTTCGGGAACGACGACCACCATGAGGCCTTCCGGGGTGTCGACCGCTACCCCGATGTGATGTGTGTCCGGGTAGACGAGGTCGTCGCCGTCGACCACCGCTTCGAAATCGGGGAATTCGTCCAAGACGGGGAGGACCGCTTTGACGAGGAGGGCGTCGAGCGGGATCGGCTCGCCGTGGCGGCGCTGCAGCGCCCGCCGGGCTTCCAGCAGCCGGGTGGCATCGACTTCGTCGAAGGTGGTGACGTGGGGGATCTCCCGCCAGGATCGGCCCATGTTCCGGGCGATGACACGCCGCAGGTTGGACATCCTGACCCGCCGACCTGTCGTCAGTTCCCGGACGAGTTCGGCCTCGGGCGGTGCATCCTCGGCGGGCTCTCCGGCCGGTTTCGACTCGGCGGCGGCGAGGACGTCCTCCCGGGTGATTCTCCCTCCGGGTCCGCTGCCCTCCACCTCGGTCAGGTCGACCCCCAGCTCCCGGGCGAGTTTCCGCACGACCGGGAGCGCCTTGACCCGCCCTGATTCCCGGCCGTCACCCCGGGGTGTGCGGGAGGGAAGGGTCTGGGAGGCGGACGGAAGCGTCCCCACCACCGGTGGCGCTTCGTCCTGGTCGGGCGGCCAGTCCTCGCCTTCCTCCCCGACCACCACCAGGATCTCCCCCACCGAGATGGTTTCTCCCTCCGCCGCACCCAGATGCAGAACCACCCCTGCATACGGGCAGGGGATCTCCACCACCGCTTTGTCGGTCTCCACCTCCACCACCGGCTGGTCGACCTCCACCCGGTCACCCACCCCGACCAACCACCTGACCACCTCGGCTTCGGTGAGGCCCTCACCGATGTCGGGAAGCCGGAACGTCTGCGCCATCAGCCCTCCAACGCCCGTCTGATCCCTGACAACACCCGACCGACGTCCGGCAGGTACAGGTGTTCACCCCGTTTGAGGGGAAACACCGTGTCCCATCCGGTGACCCTGACCACCGGCCCCTCCAGGTCGTAGAGGCAACGCTCGAAGATCTGGGCCATCACCTCGGCTCCGAACCCGCCAGTCCGTGGCGCCTCATGGACGATCACCGCCCGCCCCGTCTTACGCACCGATTCGGTCACAGTGTCCACATCCAACGGAACCAGAGTCCGCAGATCCACCAACTCCACCGAAATCCCTGCCTCGGCCGCCACCTCGGCCGCCTCCCGACACTCTCTCATCATCGCGCCCCAAGACACCACCGTGACGTCCTCGCCCTCCCTCTCCACCACGGCTTCCCCCAACCGCGTCACATACACCTCTTCTGCCACCTCTTCCCTCACCGCCCGATACAACCGGATCGGCTCACAGAACACCACCGGGTCCGGATCCTGGATCGCCGCCAACAACAAACCCTTGGCGTCGGCCGGCCGGGACGGCACCACCACCTTCAAACCCGGGATGTGACAGTAGATCGCCTCCATCGACTCGGAATGGTGCTCCGCCGCCCCGATCCCACCCCCATACGGAATCCGGATCACCATCGGCGCCGTGAAACGATGCCGAGACCGGTTCCGGATCCGGGAGACATGGTTGATTATCTGATCCAACGCCGGATAACTGAACCCCATGAACTGCAACTCCACCACCGGCCGCATCCCCCCGACCGCCAACCCCAAACCAACCCCGACGATCCCCGACTCGGCCACCGGGGTGTCCACCACCCTCTCCGGACCGAACCGCTCCCACAAACCATCCGTCACCCGGAACACACCGCCGGTACGTCCCACGTCCTCCCCCAACACCATCACGTCGTCCCACTTCTCCAACGCCTGGAACAACGCCTGGTTGAGCGCCTGAGCCAGATTCAAGACCGGCATCAACCCCCCTCAGACGCCCGATACAGCTCGAGGGTCGCCTGCTGCTCCCGCAGATGCCTAGGCGGCGACTCGAACATCCCCCCGAAAACGTCCCCCGGACCCGGCGGAGGCAGCGACTCCGCCAACTCCACCGCCCGCTCCACCTCCCGAGCCGCCTTCTCCTCCACCTCGGCCTGCCACTCCGGATCCCACCGGCCCCGCTCAGACAAAAAGACCCGCACCCGCTCCAACGGGTCCCGCCGACGCCACTCCTCCACCTCCCCGGCGTCCCGATACCGACCCGGATCATCCGACGTCGTATGGGGACCCAACCGATACGTAACCGCCTCGATCAAAGTAGGACCCTCACCGGCCCGGGCCCGCTCCACCGCCTGCCGGGTCACCTCATACACCGCGAACAAGTCGTTCCCGTCCACCTGCACCCCAGGCATCCCATAAGCGATCGCCTTCTGAGCGATCGTCTCCGAAGCGGTCTGCGCCGAACGGGGCATCGAGATCGCCCACCCGTTGTTCTGACAGAAAAACACACAACCCACCCCATACACCCCTGCGAAGTTCAACGCCTCGTGGAAATCCCCCTCCGACGTCGCCCCATCCCCGAAATAGGTGATCGCGATCCGCGACGACCCCTGCAACCTCTCCGCCCACGCCAAACCCACCGCATGCACCATATGCCCCCCCACCGTGATCGAAGGAGGCAACACGTTCACATGATCAGGAGGAGAACCCCCCCGCTCGTCCCCCGTACGACCCGCAACCAACAGCTCCATCGGATAACCCTGCGCCCACATCGCTGCCGCGTCCCGGTATGTCGCCACCATCCAATCATCCGGCTCCAACGCAGCCGCCGACCCGATCTGAGCCGCCTCCTGCCCCTCAAAAGGCGCATACGTCGCCAACCGACCCTGCTTCTGCAAAGCCACACACTTCCGGTCATAAGTCCGAGCCACCACCATCGCCCGATACAGACGAACACACAGATCCAACCCGAACGGCGCCTCACCCACCAGATCCCCGCTCGGAGTTAGGAGCTGACGCATGACACCTCGACCCGCACCGCGGCGAGGCTAGCGAAATCGCGGTAGGTACTCACTTGGCTCTGGGGAGGCCGCCCCGTCCCGGGTCGATCTCAGGCATCCACCGAATCCCGGGCCAGCAGCTCCTCCAGCTCCTCCTCGGTCATCAGCACCTCCCGGGCCTTGGAACCCTGCGAAGGCCCCACCACCCCCCTTCGTTCGAGGATGTCCATCACCCGACCGGCCCGGGCGAAGCCGATCCGCAGCTTCCTCTGGAGCATCGAGGTCGAGCCGAGCTGGGAGCGCACCACCAGCTCCATGGCCTGACGGACCAGTGCCTCCTCCTCGTCGTCCTCTTCGTCGGCTCTCGCCGCCGCCGCCTGGGCGGCAGCCTCCAAGACCTCTTTTTCACGGTATCGGGCTTCTTGCTGGGCTTTCACCCATTCCACCACCGCGTGGATCTCCTCTTCGCTCACCCAGGCGCCCTGTATCCGCTGCGGCCTCGGTTCCTTGGCGGTGACCATCAGCATGTCCCCCATACCCACGAGCTTCTCGGCGCCGGCGGCGTCGATGATCACCCGGCTGTCGGTCTGGGAGGCGACGCTGAAGGCCAGGCGGGACGGGATGTTGGCCTTGATCACTCCGGTGATGACGTCGACCGAGGGCCGCTGGGTGGCTATAACCAGGTGGATCCCGACCGCCCGTGCCATTTGGGCGATCCGGACGATCGATTCCTCCACCTCCCGGCCGGCCACCATCATCAAGTCGTTCAGTTCGTCGACGATCACCACCACGTAGGGGAACCGGTCGAACGACTCGGGGTCGAGCCGACCGGCGTCGTACTTCTCCCGGTAGCCGACGATGTCCCGGACTTTGGCGTCAGCCAACAGGTCGTACCGGCGATCCATCTCGGCCACCGCCCACTTCAGTGCGTCGTTGGCCTTCTTGGGGTTGGTGATCACCCGGGTGAGGAGGTGGGGAACCCCGTTGTACTGACCCAGTTCGACCCGTTTGGGATCGACCAGGAGTAGGCGCACGTCGTCGGGGGTGGCCCGCATGAGGATCGAGGTGACGATCGAGTTGATGCAGCTCGATTTGCCGGCCCCGGTGGCGCCGGCGATGAGCACATGGGGAAGCTCGGTCAGGTTCAACATGCAGGGCGTGCCCGAGATGTCCATACCGAGTCCCACCGACAGCGGATGGGGATCGGCCTGGGCGACCGGGCTGCGGAGGATGTCGCCCAGCGCCACCAGACGCCGCTGACGGTTTGGCACCTCTATCCCGATCGCTGAACGTCCGGGGATCGGGACGAGGAGCCGGACGTCTGGGGTGGCCAGCGCGTAGGCGATGTCGTGGGCGAGGTTGGAGACCCGGTTGACCTTGACTCCTGGGGCCAGTTCGACCTCGAATCGGGTCACGGTCGGTCCGGGAACGATCTTGGTGATCGAGGCGTCCACGCCATGCTGGTGGAGCGTCTCCTCCAGCGCCTGGGCGGTCTCCTCGAGGAGCCGCCGGTTGACGTCTTTGCCTCCTCCTTGAGCCAGCAGATCGAGTGGCGGGAGCTGATATCCGGTGTTCGGCTTGGGGGTGGAGATGACCGGCTGCGGTTCCCGGATGGGTTCCGCGGGCGGTGGCTCCGGCTCGGGTCGGCTCGGTGCTGGACGGGACCGGCGGGGGGGCTTACGGACGGCCGGGGTGGCCACGACCCTGGGGGCGGCGTGCCGGCCCCTCTTCTCCGCTCGTGATCGCGGGATCGTCACCCCGGCGGCCAGCTCCTCCAGTCCCTTCCACAGGTCCCCGATCGCCGAGACCAGCTCCCGCACCGAGGTTCGGGTGGCCACCAGCACGCCGGCGGCCACACCCGACGCCAACACCACGAACGCACCCCACAGGCCGAGGAGTCTCCTGAGGGGGAAGGCGATCAGCGAGCCGACCGCTCCGCCACGCTCGCGGACCAGCTCCACCGAACCCGCCAGCGACACGGTGCCGGTCAGGAGGTGGAACAGCGCCAGGCTGGCCACGAACGCAGTGCCGGCTCCTACCGCCAGTCGAGCCGGGGCGTCACCTCTTCGACCGAGGGCCAGCACCATGCCGACGGCGGCGAGGCCCACCGGCAGGGCGTAGGCCCACACCCCGAACAGGAACACCAACCCGGTCGACAGAACCCGGCCCACCGGACCGGCCTGCCCCAGGAAGGCGAGCCCCAGCAACACGGCCAGCACGACCAGGACGATCCCCCAGACGTCGTTGGTCTGCCGCCCCGCCACCCTGGCGAGCGCTCGCCGAAACTCGGCGAAGGAGAGCCGTGGCTCGCGCGCCCGGCTGGATGCGTTGGATTTCTTCTTGGTCGACACCCGTCTCCGCCCCGAACCCCTGCGGGTGGGTGTCTTCCTGGCCATTCGTCTAGAGGTTACCCATGGGAGAGGCGACCACCAACGACCGGGGACTCGGTTTGGCTCCGGAATGGATCACAGCTCGACCACCACCGGGAGGATCACCGGTTTGCGGGCTGTCTCTGCACGGATGACCTGGGCGGTGGCCCGGCGGACGGTCTGCTGCAGGGTGGCGTGGTCGCTCCGTCCCACTCCCACCTGCTCCTCGACGGCCCGGCGAACCGCGTCGGCGGCTTTGGTCAGCACCGGTTCGGGGTCGGCCATCAGACCATGACTGTCCAGGTCGGGACCGTAGATGATCGAACCGGTCTGCCGGCTGATCCCGACGGTGACCACCACCACGCCCTCGTCGGCCAGGTGACCCCGGTCCCTCAACACACCCTGGGCGACGTCTCCGACTCCCAACCCGTCCAGGAACACGTAGCCCGCCTCGACCGCGCTGCGTTCGACCCTGGTCTCGTCCCCGTCGAGCACCACCTGGTCGCCGTCTTCGCACACCTCCACCCAGGGGACCCCCAGGGCCCGAGCGAGCTGGGCGTGGGCAGAGAGGTGTCGGTACTCCCCGTGGACCGGAACGAACGCCGACGGTTTGACGAGGCTGAGGAAGGTGGCGAGTTCGGCCCTGGCTGCGTGTCCCGAGACGTGCACGGGGGCGTTCTTTCCGTGGTAGACCACCGCCCCCTGACGGATCAGGTTGTCCACCACCCTGGACACAGCCGTCTCGTTGCCCGGGATCGGCGTGGCCGAGATGAGGATGGTGTCCCCTTCCTCCAGGGTTACGAACCGGTGGCGGCCTTGCGCCATCAGCGACAACGCCGAGAAAGGCTCGCCTTGACTGCCCGTGGTTACCAGCAGCTGTCTGGCGGGATCCTCCTCTATCAGCTCGGCGATGTCGACCAGCACGCCGTCGGGTACCCGCAGCACACCGAGGGAGCGGCCCACCTCGGTGTTTCGGTGCATGGACCTCCCGAAGAAGGCGATCTTCCTGCCCGCCTCGATCCCCGCGTCGACGATCTGTTGAACGCGGTGCAGATGCGACGAGAAGCAGGCTGCGATCACCCTCCCCGGAGCGTTACGAACGATGTCGAGGATGGGTTGGGCGAGCGATGTCTCCGACGGGACGAAACCCTCCCGCTCGGCGTTGGTGGAGTCGGACAGCAGGAGGCGGACGCCCCGGTCGGCGAGCCGGGCGATGCCGAGGAGGTCGGTGGGGCGGCCGTCCACCGGGGTCGGGTCGAGTTTGAAGTCGCCCGAGTGGAGGACGATGCCGTCGGGAGTGTCGAAGGCGACCGCGGTGGCGTCGGGCACCGAATGCGCCACCCGCAGGAACATGAACCGGAACGGCCCATGGTCGAGCCACCGGCCGGGACGGACCGGCCGGAACGTGGCGTCCACGCCGAGCTCCTCGACCCGACTCTTCGCCAGCTCGACCGTCAGGCGGGTTCCGTAGACCGGAACCGGGAACTCCCGTAGGAAGTAGCCCAAGGCGCCTATGTGGTCCTCGTGACCGTGGGTCAACACCACCAACTCGACGTCCTGCCGCCTGGGAATCATCCACCGCCAGTCGGGGAACACCAGGTCGACCCCGAGCATGTCCTCTTCGGGGAACATCAAGCCCATGTCGATGAGGGCGATCCGGCTGTCGATCTCGATGGCCGCGCAGTTACGCCCGATCTCGCCGAGCCCCCCCAGGAAGGTGAGGCGGGTTGTCATGGGCGAGTCACGCTACCCGGAGAGGCCGGCCAGGGCGTCTTTGATGGCCTGGACGGTCTCGGGACGGGCCGGGGTGAGTGGGAGCCTGGGGTTGCCGACCGGTTCCCACAGAGCCGACATGGCGGCCTTGACCGGAGCGGGGTTGGTCTCCAGGAAGCATGCCCAGCACAGCGGCAGCAGAGCCAGATGGAGGGCGCGGGCCTCCTCCATTTCGCCCCGCCGGGCAGCCTCCACCATCCGCTTCACCTCCCTGCCCGCCAGGTGGGAGATGACCGAAACCACGCCGACGGCGCCCACCGCCATCATCGGCCAGGTGTAGGAGTCCTGTCCGGAATAGACCGCCAGATGCGGAACCCGCCTCACGGTTTCCGAGGTGAAGTCGATGTCCATGACCGCGTCTTTCACCGCCACGATCCGGGGGTGTTCGGCGAGGCGGGCGAGAGTGTCCACCTCGATACGGCGGGCGGTTCGCCCCGGAATGTTGTAGAGCAGCACGGGCAGGTCGGTGGCGTCGGCGATCGCGGTGAAGTGGGCGTACAGGCCTTCTTGGCCCGGCCGGTTGTAATAGGGGGTGACGGCGAGGATGCCGTCGACTCCCACGTCCGCCGCCCTCTCGCTCAGGTGGATCGACTCGGCCGTGTCGTAGGTGCCCGTTCCTGCCAGCACCACGGCCTTGTCTCCCACCGCGTCGACCACGGTGGCGTACAGCGCGACCTTCTCGTCGGCGGTCAGTGTCGGCGCCTCCCCGGTGGTCCCGGTGACCACCAGGCCGTCCGACCCGTTATCCACGAGATACCGGGCGAGACGGGCCGCCCGCCCGTGGTCGACGGCCCCGTCCTCGGTGAAGGGGGTGATCATCGCGGTCAGGACTTCCCCAAATGGCGTCATCGGTTGGCTCCCTTGTCGACCCCGGCCGAGAATACCTCCACGGTTAGCCTCCTAGCCGGGGGTACCCTCCGTGTCATGAACGTGAAAGACGTCACGACCCAGCGTTTCGACGACGAGGTGATCGCCCGGTCACGGACCGTCCCCGTGGTGGTGGACTTCTGGGCGGCCTGGTGTGGGCCGTGCAGAGTGTTGGGTCCGATCCTGGAACGCCTCGCGGCGGAGTCCGGCGGTCGCTGGGAGTTGGCGAAGGTCGACGTCGACGCCAACCCCGAGCTGGCGGGGCGGTTCGGGGTCCAGGGCATCCCCACGGTGATCGGGTTCCGGGACGGAAAGCCGGTAGCCCGCTTCACCGGCGCGATACCCGAAGACCAGGTTCGCGTGTTCCTCGACAGGCTCGTCCCTTCGGATCTCGATCTGAAGGCCCGAGCCGGCGCCGACGCCTACGCG
>FLYL01004110.1_pt2 | contig 10702 bp, 12 predicted proteins | sample 1122611 | NCBI WGS metagenome assembly FLYL01 (sample SAMEA4346791, study PRJEB14843) | hot springs metagenome | biome: Terrestrial Biome; feature: Habitat; material: Sediment | place: India | collected 2012-06-12 | depth 1760 m
CGGTTGAGGTACAAGGAGATGAGAGCCCCGCAGCGGCTCCTCATCCGGGCGATTCGTTCGATGTCCACGGCACCTCCGTCTCTCATTCCAGCGAACAGCTTCCCGGTGGAGGGTACCCGTGGTCTGACTCCTGAAACCGCCCCAGGACGGGCCCGAAGCAGAGGTTCATGTCCTCGTCCAGGGGGGTGGTGACCCATTCGAAGTGCATCCCGTCGGGCACCGTCCACCCTGCACCCCAGGCGAACCCCCATCGACGGAAGGCGTTCCCGATCCGGGGGTCGAGACGAACCGGGCCTCCATAGGGGTTGGTAGACGGGTTGATGTCCACCGCGATCCCCCAGGCGTGCCGGGACAGGGCGAAACCCTGATCCGATCCTCGCATCAGCCTCGGGTTGTAGCAGCCTCCGGCCCGCTGGAAGTCGCCGGTGTCCAGCATCCAGTCGATCCGGAGCCTCTCCACCTCGCGAAGGGCCGCCTCGAGGTAGGGGACGACGTGGCGGTTGCATCTGAACCGCCCCAGCCTGGGATGCTCGACCCACACGATGTTGTCCCGTTCCCAGGCGTCCTCGACGTCGATCCGGTCACCCTCGGCGAAGGCGAAGGAGAACTCGCCGAATCGGAGCTTGACCAGGACCTGGGGCAGGGTCCGGTCCCTGACCCGGGTCGGTTCGCCGGGATGGACGACGACGATCGGACCCTCCGGCAGGAACGCGTCCAGCCCGCTTCGGAGCAGACCAGCGTCGTCGGCGTCCCATATCGCCGCCCATGCGGGCCGCCTGAGCCCGAGGGTCCGGCCGGCGTCCACCGGCAGGAGGATCTCCTGCCATCCCAGAACCGGGTCGGGCACGACCGCCCCGATGGTCATCGCCATCACCGTCCCGTTCCATCCCTCCAGCTCTACCACGTCCCCGACCTCGGCTCCCCGCATCCGGGCCGACAGGGTCGACATCACCAGCTCACCCCTGCCGAGCACGTCACCCACCCCCGGGCCGTAGAGGATGTCGGCGACCGCCGGGTCGGCCACGGCCACCGCCATCGGATAGCCGAAGCCCGGCTCGGGTCGCTGCACGTCCTCTCCGCCCCGCGTCACGCCGAGGAGGCGCAGCATGCCCTGGTCGACGACGGTCCATTCGGCTCCGACCAGCCCGGCGATCTGTTCGACGGCGGACAGGGTGTCCTGACTCAACCCGCCGACTTCCCTGACGATCACGGGAGGCTCGTCCGCCAGCGTCCCCGCCCCGAGCGACACGGCCACCATCGCGGCGGCGAGCAGGTTCACGGCTCCTCCGCCAGACGCTCCACTCCGGACTCCCTGACCGCTTCCAGGTCCTCCCGATACTTGAGCACCACCCCGAGGGTCTGGTCGATCAGCTCGGGTGACAGCCGGTCGGCCCCCATCACCTTCAAAGCTGCCGCCCAGTCGAGGGTCTCGGCCACCCCGGGCGGTTTGAACAGGTCGAGGGACCGCAGATCCTGCATAGCTCGAGCCAGCTGCCGGGCCAGGCGCTCGTCGACGTCGGGCACCCGGGTCCGGATGATCTCGACCTCCCGCTCGAAGGTCGGGTAGTCGAGCCAGTGGTATATGCAGCGCCGCTTCAGAGCGTCGTGGATCTCCCGCGTCCGGTTGGAGGTGACCACCACCACCGGAGGTATCTCGGCCTTGACCGTCCCGATCTCGGGGATCGTTATCTGAAAGTCCGACAGCACCTCGAGGAGGTAGGCCTCGAACTCCTCGTCGGCCCGGTCCAGCTCGTCGATCAGCAGGACGGGGGGTACCTCACCCCGGGCGGCCTCCACCGCCTGGAGAAGGGGCCTGGCGATCAGGAACTCCCGACTCATGATGTCGCCCACGTCGACGCCCCCACCCCCTCCTCGAGCTTCGATCAACCTGATCTGGAGCATCTGCCGGGCGTAGTCCCACTCGTACACCGCATGCCCGACGTCGAGACCTTCGTAGCACTGCAGCCTGATCAGTGGAGTTCCCAAGGTGGCCGCCAGGACCTTGGCCACCTCGGTCTTGCCCACTCCGGCCTCCCCCTCCAGGAATAGGGGGCGACCGAGCTGGAGGGCCAGATGGACCGCTACGGCCAGGCCGCGGTCCGCCACGTAGTTCTGCCTGGCGAAGGACTCGAGGACTTCGTCGACGGTTGCGGGTATCACCAACCGTGCACGTTACCGTCTCCCCAACCCCAATCCGACCGGTCCCGGGGAGAGGGGAGGCCTCGTTCCAATGGTGTGGCCTCCCCTCTCCGGCCCCTCCTCCCGAGGGTCAGGACCTGGCCTCGGCCAGCGCCTGGGTCAGCGCCCGACGCACCATCACCTTCGCCAGGTGGGTCTTGTACTCCACCGAACCGTAGAGATCTTCGATGACCGTGATCCCCTCGGTGGCCCGCTCGGAGGCGGCACGGACCGCCCCCTCGGAGCCGTCGGTACCCACGATGGCTTCCATCGCGGCCCGGGCCAGCTCGGGTTTGGTTCCCACTCCGGTCAGGGCGACCCGTGCGTCGGTCACCGCCCCGTCCGACACCGTCACCCAAGCCGCCGCTCCCGCCACCGCGTAGTCGGTGTGTCCTCCCCGGCGGCCCAGCTTGTCGTATGCCGATCCTCCTCCCCGCTTGGGGATCCGGATCTCGGTGAGGATCTCGTCGGGGGCGAGAGCCGAGGTCAAGGCGTCGACGAAGAACTCGTCGGAGGGTATCTCCCGGATCCCCGAGGGACCTCGAGCCACCATGGTGGCCCCAAGGGCGAGGACCGCCGCCGGCTGGTCGGCGGCCACGTCGGCGTGGGCCACCGCCCCGCAGGTCGTGCCCCGGTTCCGTACCTGTACGTCACCGGTCCAGCACGCAGCTTGCCTCAACGCGGTGGGGAGGACCTCCGAAGACGCCGTGTCCCGGTGGCGAACCAGGGCTCCGATCGACAGGTGATCCCCGGTGTCCTTGATCTCACCCAGACCTCCGATCCTCCCGATGTCCACCACCAGGTCGGGGGACAGGAGGCGGAGTTTCATCAGGGGTATCAGGCTCATGCCACCCGCCATCACCTTGGCGAATTCGGCGTTGCCCAGCTCCCTGACCGCGTCTTCCAGGGACGCGGGAGCTATGTAGTCGAAGGACCTCGGATACATCAGTTCCCTCCCTTCGCGTCCTGGATCGCCTGCCACACCCTCTTGGGACGGAGAGGCATGTCGACGTGTTCCACCCCCAACGGGGACAGCGCATCGACCACCGCGTTGACCACCGTCTGCGCCGAACCGATCGTCCCCGCTTCACCGATCCCCTTGACCCCCAGCGGGTTGACGTCGCTGGGAGTGACGGTGCGCTTCAGCTCGAAGCTGGGCAGGTCGACCGCGGTGGGGAGGATGTAGTCGAGCAGTGACGGGGTGAGGAGGTTGCCTTCGTCGTCGTAGACCGCCTCCTCGAACATGGCCTGCCCGACACCCTGGGCGATACCGCCGTGGATCTGGCCGGCCACGATCATCGGGTTGATGACGTTGCCGCAGTCGTCCACGGTCAGGTACCTGAGGATCCGGACGTCCCCCGTCTCCTCGTCGACCTCCACCAGGCAGGCGTGGGAGCCGAACGGCCAAGTGGCGTTGGCCGGACTGAAGATGGCGTGGGCCTCCAGCCCGCCTTCGATGCCCTCGGGTAGCCGGTGCGGCTGGTAGGCGACGGTGGCGATCTCCTCCCAGGTCACTCTCTTGTCGGGAGAACCGGCGACGTAGGCGCCGCCGTCACCGAACTCGATGTCCTCCTCGGCCGCCTCCAACAGGTGGGCGGCCAGTCGAGCCGCCTTGGCCCTCACCTTCTGGGCCGCCAGATAGGTGGCGGAGCCGTCCACCGCCGCCGACCGGGACCCGAAGGTGCCGATCCCCATCGGAGACTCGGCTGTGTCTCCGTGGATGACCCTGATCCGGTCGATGGGGATCCCCAACTGGTCGGAGACGATCTGGGCCCAGGTCGTCTGGTGGCCCTGCCCCGAGGGTCCGGTCCCGATTATCACGGTCGCCGACGAGTCGGGGTTGACTCTCACCAGACCGGAGCCGTTGAACGCCGACGGCAGTCCGTAGGCCGACCAGGAGAAACCGAGGTCGGCCAGGCCCGAGGGGCCGAACCCGCACACCTCGACGTAGGTGGCGATACCCACCCCGGCCAGTCTGCCTTCGCCCCTCAGCCGGTCCCTCTCGGCGACCAGCTGCCGGTAGGCGTCCGATTCGATCAGCGCCCTCAGGTTCTTGGCGTAGTCGCCGGTGTCCATCGCGAACCCGACCGGCGATACCGCCCCGGGGAAGTCCTCGGCCGGGATGAAGTTCTTCATCCTCACCTCGGCCGGGTCCTTACCGATCTTCCGGGCGTAGGCGTCGATGATCCGTTCCAAGTAGTAGATCGCCTCGGGACGTCCCGCCCCCCGGTAGGCGTCGGTGGTCTGGGTGTGGGTGGCCACACAATCCAGCTTCATGTAGGTGGGGAACCGATACTGGCCGGAACCCACGAACACCCCGAGGAACGGGATGGCCGCGGTGAAGTTCTGGCTGTAGGCACCCATGTCGCACAGCGCCTCCAGCTCGTAGCCGAGGATCTCCCCGTCTTGGGTGCCGACCAGGGTGGCGGTGCCGACCCAGCCCCGGCCCTGGATGGTGTTGTTGGCCGACTCCCGCCGGGTCTCGGTGTACTTGACGGGTCGTCCCAGCTCCCTGGCAGCGAAGCACACCAGGATCTCGTCGGCGTAGATGTTCAGCTTGCAGCCGAATCCCCCGCCCACTTCGGGAGCCAACACGTGTACCGCGTTGGACGCCAACCCGAAGGTCTTGGCGATGGCTCCTGCCAGGGCATGGGGTATCTGGGTGGCGGAAACCACGTCGAAACGCTCGTACCCGGGATTCCACTCTGCGATCACCGACCGGGGTTCGATGGCGGTGGGCAGGAGCCGCTGGTTGCGCATCTCCAGACTGACCGTCACCGTGTCGCCCCGACCCTTGGCCTCGGCGAGCTTGGCCTTTGTCTCGGCGATCCCCTCTTCGTTGCCCCAAGGTCCGGCCTCCCAGGTGAGGATGACGTTGGACTCCAGGTCTTCGTGCACCTTGATCTGGTCGGATGCGGCTTGTTTCAGGTCGACCACCGCCGGGAGGGGGTCGTAGTCGACCTCCACCAGGTCGGCGGCGTCGACCGCCTGGGCCCGGGTCTCGGCGACCACCATGGCGACGGCTTCGCCGACGTGGTTCACCACCCCGTCGGCCAGGAGGGGACGCAGTTTGCCCACCGGGACCTGGGCGGGTACCGGACCCAAGTGCCGTACGTCGTCGATGGTGTACACCGCCAGGACGCCCGGAGCGTTGCGGGCCGCCTCGGTGTCGATCCGGGTGATTCGGGCGTGGGCCAGCGGGCTCCGCACGAACGCCACGTGGGCGGTCGCAGCCTTCTTGACGTCGTCGGTGTACAGGCCCGTCCCTCGGATGAGAGCGGGATCCTCCTTCCGCCTGACGACGCCACCCAAGACGCTGGTGGTGCTCATGCGATCACCTCCTCGTGCTCCCATTCCGGCGGGGGCGGTTCCTCACCCCGCATCTTGGCCGCGGCGTATTCGATGGCCCGGACGATGTTGTGGTATCCGGTGCACCGGCACAGGTTTCCCTCGATGCCGTGCCGGATCTCCTCCTCGGTGGGGTTGGGGTTCTCCTGGAGGAGCCCCACCGCCGACATGATCATCCCCGGGGTGCAGTAGCCGCATTGGAGCCCGTGACGTTCCCAGAACCCCTCCTGGACGGGATGGAGCTGGCCGTCCTGGGCGAGGCCCTCCACGGTCAAGATCTCGGCGCCGTCGGCCTGTACGGCCAACATCGTGCATGACTTGGTGGTCCGCCCGTCAACCAGGACGGTACAGGCACCGCAGTACGAGGTTTCGCAACCGATGTGGGTGCCGGTGAGGCCCAGCTCCTCCCGCAGGAAGTGGACCAACAGCATCCTGGGTTCTACGTCTGCGGTGACCGCGCGGCCGTTCACGGTCATAGAGACCTGCAAGGCGACCTCCTTGTCGTCGGCGACGCCTCCGACGCTACCCGATCCGCGACGTCGATGCCGACCGAGAGCCCCACCATTTCCGCGGTCTGATCCCTCAGACCCACCGGAGGTCATCGGCCCGACAATCCTCAGCGCCGTGTGAATCGGGCCACCGTCTCCACGTGGTGAGTCTGGGGGAAGAGGTCGAGGGGTTGCACCCATTCGAGTTCGTAGCCCTCGGCGACCAGCCACGCCGCATCCCGGGCGAAGGAAGCCGGGTCGCAGGAGACCGACACCACTACTTCACACCCGGATCGGCCGAGGAGCGCGGTGACGTCCCTTCCCAGACCCTGACGGGGCGGGTCCACCACCGCTATGTCGAAGCTGTCCTGCAGTCGGCGCAGGGCCACGGCCATGTCGGCCTCGACGACGTCGGCCTGGGTGTTGGCGAGCAGGTCCCGAACGGCCACCGGGTCCGACTCGACGGCCACCACCTGCTCGGCGTCGCGTCCCACCGTCGCCGAGAACAACCCGACTCCCGCGTACCCGTCGAGCATCCGCATCCCCGGGGACATCTCGGCCGCCTCCCGCACGGTCTCCACCAGATGCTCCGCCCCCCAGGTGTTGACCTGGAAGAAGGCTCGACCGTGGATCCGGAACCTGTGGCCGGCGACCTCCTCATGGATCACCGCTTCGTCCGGGCCGAGCACCGGTAGCCGCCATTCGACCTCCCTCCGGGGAGTCGGGCTGACAACCGCCACCGCCTCTCCGGTGCGGATCCCGACCCGGACGGTGACCCGCCCTCGGAAGGGAACCGGTTCGGCTACCGCCTCGGGGATGGGAGACGCCCCCAGCAGGCACATCTCGAGGGGTAACCGCCCTCCCCGACCGGGCCGGGTGAGGGCCAGACGCCCTTCCACCACCTCGAAGTCCATCCGATTCCGATATCCGTAACGTGGACCCACCTCTCTGCAGGGTCTGACTTCGGCGAGGATCCCCCCTATGTGTTCGAGCTGGGACCGCACCGTCGACGTCTTCCAGCGGAGTTGTGCCTCGTAGGCCGCGAACTGCCAGTCGCACCCTCCGCACTCGCCGAAGTGTCTGCACGGTGGCGAGATCCGTTCGGATGAGGGCTCCAGTATGGAGACCAGCCGACCCCGGTCGAAGGAGGCCCCGCGGCGGACCACCTCCACCTCCACCAGCTCAGAGGGCATCGCCCCGGGCACGAACATGACCTTTCCGTCGACCCGGGCCACCCCGTCGCCACCGTGGGCCACCGACTCGATCCTGACCCTCATCCGAGTGCCCTGAGGATGAGGAGCTCGAGCTCGGCCAGGGCCTGGAGGACCACCGCCTCTTCGTTCCGGAGCCGCTGATAGTGCTCTTCGTCTTCGATGCCCAGACGAGCCGCCAGCGCCAAACGCGCCTCGACCAACACCCTGAGCATCGCTTCCAGCTCTTCGGTGGTGACTTGGATTCCCTCGGACGCCTGCGCCACCACCCGCCGGAAGACCTCCCGATCGGCGTTTCGCTCCGTCGACAGCTCCGAGCCCATCCACCTCCACCACTCCTCGTCGGCTTGTGGATCGCCCGGATACACGGGAAGGCGAAGCCGGGTGAAGGCCGGGTCGCCGGGCTTCAACCCTTCGAGCATGGGAGGTATCTCGGCCAGCCACGCGCAGATCTCGGGGGGGATCCGCACCTCGTAGCCTTCGGAGTGGGGACGGAAGATCACTTCTCGAGGGTGGCCCACAGGCCGTGGCGGTGGAGTCTGTAGCAGTCCATCTCCGCCCGTTCCCGGGGCCCGTCGGAGACCACGGCCCGGCCCTCGTGGTGGATCTTCATGGTCAGCTCGGTGGCCTTCTCCTCCGAGTATCCGAACAGCTTCCGGAAGACCCAGATCACGTAGTCGATCAGGTTCACCGGGTCGTTCCAGACCACCACCTTCCATACCTCGTCGAGTTGGTCGGTGTCGGCTGGATCCAAGGCCGGAGGAGCCGGCTGGGTGGTCATGCCGAAGAATGCTAGGCGCGAAAACCCGCTCTCCACTTCTACGTTGTTGTACGTATGCTTACGTTTTATGAGCATCGAGGAGACGTGGCAACGGCACCCTGATCTGCGAGGGGTGGCCCGGCAGGTGCGGGCCCGATTCGACCATGTGCTGCAGGCCGAACAGGAAGCCTGGGCGGTGAGCGTCGAACGGTCCACCTCTCTCCGGGACCGGATGATCCAGGCCGAGGACCAAGGGGCGAAGGTCCGCCTCCAGCTCGTCGGCGGGGACTGGGTCGAAGGCCTGGTCCGAGCCGTCTCGGCCGACCACCTGGTGTTGACCGCCCGCGGCGAGGAGCGGTGGGTCCGGTTGGAGGCGATCCTCCAGGTCGTCTACCGGCCATGACGTCCCGCCCGGGGATTCTCACGGTGGCGGGTGGAGCCTGGGAGGGCCGACTGGTCGAGGCCGCACGGGTCACCGGCCTCCTCCGGATCCTGGGCCGATGCTGCACCCCTTCGGAGGTGGACCGCCGACTCGATCGGGCCGACATCGTGGTGCTGGGAGCGGAGACACCGTGGCTGGCTCCTCGGGTGCTGGAGCGGTGGCGCCATCGGGCCTGGCTGGTGGGGGTCGCCGACCGGGAGGACCGGCGTGGTCCTTCGCTCCTGATGGAGGCCGGCTGCCACACCTGGGTGGATTCGTCGACGGATCCCGTTCAGTTGGCGCGTCGCCTCGTCGGCCTCCCTCCCCGCGCCGTCCAACCGGCTCCGTCTTCGCGGGTGCTCTGGGTGACCGGAACCCGGGGGGCTCCCGGCCGGACCGAGGTCGCGCTGGCGTTGGCCTGGTTGGGGGCGTCCACCTGCCGGACGGCACTGTTGGAAGCCGACTCGCCATCGCTGGGCCTGCGCCTCGGACTGCGCCCACCCGGCCCGGCGTCCCGCCCTCGACTCAGGGCGGGTCTGCACCTGGTCCCCAACCCCGGCATTCGCCGCCGTTCCCCGGTCCTGGAGCGGCTGATCCTCGAAGAAGCCCGGTCGGCCGACCTGGTGATCGTCGATGTGGGTCCCGACCCACCCCGGCCACCCGACGACTCGGTCTACGTGTGTTCCGGGGATCCGGTGTCGATCGTGAGGGCCGCGATCGACCTCGACCGGTGGACATCTCCGCCCCGGCTGGTGGTGAACCGGGTCGAGTCCGGTCTCGCAGCCCGCACCCTGAGGATGGCCAGACGGGCGACCGGTTTGGAACCGGTCGCTCTGATCGAGGAGACCACACGACCCGATCCGGGAACGCCTCCGATGGTCGAGATGCTCGCCGCCCTGTCGGGGATCGTCACTCAGGAAGCCGCCCGATAGGTACCGAGGAAACGCAAATCGGACAGGGTGGCCAGCGGAGGTTCGAACACCGAAGCCAACCCCTCGGGTCCCGGCGGATGCCGCAGGTCCACGAAGAACCGATACCTCCAGGCTTCCTCCGCCGGCCGCGACTCGATCCGGGTGAGGTTGGCTCCCCTCAGGCCCAGTTCGGTGAGTGCCAGCGCCAGAGCTCCGGGCTGGTGTTTGGTGGTGAACGCAATCGAGGTCTTGTCGGCCTGGGGGTCGATGGGCTGTGGGCCTGCGGCCACCACTACGAACCGGGTGGTGTTGTGCTCCCGGTCCATCACGTTGCGGGCCAGCACCTCGAGCCCGTAGGGCTCAGCCGCCGCCTCGGGCGCCAGAGCCGCCTCGGTCGGGTCTCCCTTCTCGGCCACCTCCCGGACCGCCCCCGCCGTGTCCCCCGCCGGCACCGGGGTCCACCCTCTGGCGGCTATGGTCGCTTCGGCCTGAGCGAGCGCCTCCGGATGGGACCGGACCCGTTCGATGGACCCCAGGTCGGCTCCGGGGAGTCCCAACAGACAGTGCCTCACCTCCACGAGGTGCTCGGCGACGATGTGGGCGTTTCCCGGGAGCAGCCGGTCGAGAACGGGCAGCACGCTACCGGTCGTCGAGTTCTCGATGGGCAACACCAGCCGGTCTATCCGCCCGGCCCGCAGGGCTTCGAAGGCCGCCACGAAGGTCGGGAAGCCGATCCGGCGGTGCCCGGGGAACAGCTCCTCGGCTGCTCGGTCCGAATACGAGTGGGTTTCACCCTGATAGCCGATTCTCATCGAAAGTCAGGCTAGGCGAGGTAGCGACCTCGAAACACACCGCGCTCCACAGGGGGAATCCGGGGTGTGCATACGGAATCTGCGTCGGGTCGAACCCGCCCTCCGCCCCGGGATCCGGGAAGCTGACCAGACCTTGATCCCGCATGCATTCGGCGTACCTCTCGAGGACCGCACGCGCCGTCCCGTGATCGTCTCCTGTCAGCGGCAGCTCACCGCAGACCGCCAGGGCCTCTCGATGGCGGGGATCGAGCGGATCGATGTGCTGCGGGTCCACACCCCGCTCCTCCAGGCAGACGGTCGCCGACCGTCCGGTGGCCTGGGTCGGCCCGACCGGGACGGCGATTCGGGGGGTGGCGCAAGCCGCGGCCAGGAGGAGTATCAGCCCCAGTCGCGGACTAGTCATTCGGAGCGGCCGTCGATTGTCCCTGATCTGCGGCGACGCGTTCGCTACGGTGTTCGACGCGGGCTGGCCGGGTGTCGCCGCCGGGCCGATGCGGGGCAGGAAGCGGGATGTGAGCAAGCGTCGAACTTTCCGTCGCAGGTCCGGCGGAGGCACCCGGGGGCGATCCGGGA
>FLYL01026884.1_pt7 | contig 10642 bp, 11 predicted proteins | sample 1122611 | NCBI WGS metagenome assembly FLYL01 (sample SAMEA4346791, study PRJEB14843) | hot springs metagenome | biome: Terrestrial Biome; feature: Habitat; material: Sediment | place: India | collected 2012-06-12 | depth 1760 m
TCCCGAGTGGTGGGAGGAGATCCGGTTGAGGGACGACCCGGACGATCGGGAAGGCGCCACGTCGTATCGTTATGGAGTCGCCCACCAGGACGGACATCCCACCGGATACGTCCAGTATCGGGTGAAGGGCGACTGGGACGATCATGGGCGCTTCACCGTCAAGGTGCAGGACGCGGTCGCCCTCACCCCCGAAGCCGCCGCCGGTTTGTGGCGACTGCTGGTCGGACACGACCTCGCGGTGATGGTCGAAGCCTCCAACCGTCCGGTCGACGACCACATCTTCGGGCTGCTGGCCGGCCCCCGTCGAGCCGCGGCCCGACTGGTGGACGGCCTCTGGATCCGGATCCTCGACCTGCCCGCCGCCTTCGAAGCCCGTGGTTACCGGACCGACGGACGGACCGTCCTCGAGGTGCAGGACCCGCTGGGCCTGGTGGACGGCACCTGGAGCCTCGAGGTAGACGGGGGGCGAGCCACCGTGAGCCTCACCGATGAAGCTCCCGACCTCCGACTGGGTATCGACGACCTGGCCGCCCTCTACCTGGGACGAGCCGACGTCGACTTCCTCCACACCTCCGGGCGGGTGACCGGCGAACGGCGCGCATGGTCGAATCTGGTGGCGATGACGGGTTGGACTCCCCAGCCGTGGTGCCAGGAAGTGTTCTGACGTTTTCCATGCTCCCCCGGAGGTGGTTACCTTCTCGGCGATGAGCCGGCAAGCCGACTACGTGATGCGGACCGTGGAGGACCGGGGAATCCGGTTCATCCGACTGTGGTTCACCGACGTCCAGGGGTTCCTGAAATCGGTTTCGATCAGCCCCCAGGAGCTGGAAACCGCCTTCGAAGAGGGGATGACCTTCGACGGGTCTGCGATCGACGGCTACGCCAGGGTACAAGAAGCCGACATGTTGGCGGTTCCGGACCCATCCACCTTCCAGATCCTCCCATGGCGGAAGGACGAGCAGGTGGCCCGGATGTTCTGCGACATCTACACGCCCGACGGGGAACCGTTCGAGGGCGATCCCCGCCGGGTCCTCAAACGGAACCTGGCCCGAGCCGCGGAGCTGGGTTACACCTTCTACGTGGCTCCCGAACTCGAGTTCTTCTATTTCGCCGACTCGGGACCCGAACCCAAGATCCTCGACCGGGGCGGCTACTTCGACCTGACACCCCTCGACGTGGCCCACGAGTATCGGCGTCTGACGATCCGGGCGTTGGAGCAGATGGGGATCCCGGTCGAGCACTCCCACCACGAGGTGGCCCCCAGCCAGCACGAGATCATCATCCGATACACCGACGCCCTCACCATGGCCGACTCGATCATGACCTTCCGCCTCACGGTGAAGGAGATCGCTCTGGAAGGAGGCATATACGCCACCTTCATGCCCAAACCGCTGGAGGAACACGACGGCAGCGGCATGCACCTCCACATGTCTCTGTTCAAGGAAGGCCGCAACGCGTTCCACGCCGAAGGCTCGGACACCGGGCTTTCAGACACGGGACGCATGTTCATCGCCGGTCTGCTCCGCCACGCCCGGGAGATCACCGCGGTCACCAACCAGTGGGTGAACTCCTACAAGCGGCTGGTCGCCGGTTTCGAAGCCCCGATCTACGTCACCTGGGCCAGGAACAACCAGTCGGCGCTGGTACGGGTCCCCACCGTGAAGAAGGGGAAACCCGACAGCGTCCGGGTGGAGTACCGGTCGCCGGATTCGGCCGCCAACCCCTATCTGGCCCTGTCGGTGGTGTTGGCCGCCGGGCTGGCCGGGATCGAAGGAGGCTACGAGCTACCTCCGGAGACCCAAGCCAACGTGTTCGATCTGAGCGACGCCGAGCGGCGCCAGATGGGGATCCAGCGCCTCCCCGAAACCCTGGCGGATGCGCTGGACGAGATGGAGAAATCTGATCTGGTGCGTCGGGCGCTGGGGGATCACACCTTCGACTGGTTCCTCCGCAACAAGCGCAAGGAGTGGGAGCGGTATCAGCACCACGTCTCCCGCTTCGAGCTGGAGCACTATCTGCCGTTGCTGTGACGAGTCCTCCATGAACGTGGCGCTGTATCCCGGTGACTGCTCCGAAGATCTGGCCTCCGCCCTCGCCATGGCCGGGATAGATCCCACGCCGGTGGACAGCCTGGAGGCGGTGGCCCTCGAGACCTCCGGCGAGTGGTCGGTACTGGTGGTGGAACTAGGCGACGAGCCGATGCGACGGCTCCGCCACGTCGGCACCTTGGCCGAGGAGAGCGGACTGCCGATCCTGGTGGTGGTGGAGCCCCCCCACTTTCCCCTGGTCGAGAAGGCCAGCGGGGTTACCGATCTGATCACCTCCCCGGTAGACGCTGCCGAGTTGGGGTTGAGGATCCGCCGTCTGGGTCGACTGGCCGAACAGGACGGGGTGCTCCGATACAAGGACCTCGCGCTCAACCCACTCACCTATCAGGCCACCCTTTCGGGCGAACCGCTGGACCTGACCTTCATGGAGTACGAGCTGCTGCGCTTCTTCGTCGAGAACCAGGGGCGTGTCTGGACGAGGGAGCAGCTGCTCTCCAAGGTGTGGGGGTACGACTACTTCGGCGGGGCTCGAACCGTCGACGTCCACGTTCGTCGCCTGCGAGCCAAACTGGGTGAGGAGCGGGCACGGTGGATCACCACCGTGCGTTCGGTCGGCTATCGCTTCGGCTGACCGGGCAGCCGACTCGACTCCCCGGGGATCGTGTCAACCGAACTCGATTCCCTGGGCCAGAGGAAGGTCTTCTCCCCAGTTGATGGTGGTGGTCTGGCGTCTCATGTAGGCCTTCCACGCGTCCGAGCCGGCTTCGCGTCCTCCACCGGTCTCCTTCTCGCCTCCGAAGGCTCCCCCGATCTCGGCGCCCGAGGTGCCGATGTTCACGTTGGCGATGCCGCAGTCGGATCCCTCGGCCGACAGGAACCGCTCGGCGGTTCGGAGCGAGTCGGTGAAGATCGCCGAGGAGAGGCCCTGACGAACCCCGTTGTGGACCGCGATCGCCTCCTCGTAGTCGGACACCCGGATGATCCAGAGGATGGGAGCGAAGGTCTCCTCCTGGAGGATCGGCGCTTCCTTCGGCATCTCCACCAGGGTGGGTTCGACGAAGTGGCCGGGACGGTCTATCCGCCGACCTCCGAACAGCACCTTGCCGCCTTGGGAGGCGGCCTCCTCCAACGCTGCGAGGTAGACCGAGACGGCTCTCTCGGTGATCAGGGGGCCCATCAGGGTGTCGGGATCCATGGGATTTCCTACCCGCACCTGGGCGTAGGCGTCGATGAGCCGATCGACCAGCCGATCGGCCACCGCTTCGTGGACGATGAGGCGACGGAGGGTGGTGCACCGCTGCCCGGCGGTGCCCACCGCGGCGAAGAGAACCGCTCGCACCGCAAGGTCGAGGTCGGCGTCGTCCATGACGATGATCCCGTTGTTGCCACCCAGCTCGAGGATGGTGCGGCCGAGCCGGGCAGCCACCCGGGGGGCGACCTCCTTTCCCATGCGGACCGAACCGGTCGCCGAGATCAGGGGCAGCCGCGGGTCGTCGACCATGTAGGCGCCGACGTCTTGGGCGGTGCCCACCGCCAGGTTGAACACCCCTTCGTAGCCGCTTCCCTCCATCACCCGCCGGCATATCTCGGTGACTGCCACCGCAGTGAGGGGAGTCAGCTCGGACGGCTTCCACACCAGGGTGTCGCCGCACACCGCGGCGATGGCCGAGTTCCAAGACCACACCGCCACCGGAAAGTTGAACGCGGTGATCACTCCGACCGGTCCCAGGGGATGCCACTGCTCGTACATGCGGTGGTGGGGACGCTCCGAAGCCATGGTCAACCCGTAGAGTTGCCGAGACAGTCCCACTGCGAAGTCACAGATATCGATCATCTCCTGGACCTCGCCTTCCCCTTCCCCGCGGATCTTCCCGTTCTCCAGGGTCACCAAGGCGCCCAGGGGTTCCTTCAAGTCCCGTAGGGCGTTGCCCAGCCGCCTCACGTACTCTCCCCGCTTGGGGGCGGGCAGCATCCGCCACCGCCGGAAAGTCTCCACCGACGTTTCCACCACCCGTTCGTAGTCGGCCCGGGAGGCGGTCACCACGGTGCCCAGCGGCTCTCCCGTCGCCGGGTTCTCCACCACCAGTTCGTCCCCCTCTGCCTCCACCCAGCGGGCCGCGTACACCCCGGAGTTGACCGGCTTCAGGCCGAGGACCCGGAAGATCTCCTGCACGGTCATGCGATCCTCCTCATCGCGCCGCGATCACCTCTATCTCCACTTTGAATTCGGGACGGGGAAGGGCGCCTGCTTGCACCGTGGACCGGGCCGGCGGGGCATCCTCGAAGAAGGAGGCGTACACACGGTTCACCGCTCCGAAGTCGCCGATGTCGGCCAGGAAGATGGTGGTCTTGCAGATATCGTCGTAACCCAGCCCCAACCCTTCGAGGATCCGCCCGATGTTCCTCATGACGAGCTCGGTCTGAGCCTCCACGTCGTCGGGTACAGGCCCCCCGTCGGGATCCAAGGCCACCTGTCCGGACACGAACACCAGGCCCGCCGCTTCCGTGACCAACGAGTACGGCCCCACCGGAGCCGGGACGCCCTCCAGGGAAGGGACCTGCTTGGGCAAGGGAGAACCTCCTGTTCGGCTACGTACCCGAGGCTAACCGGGCGTCGAGGAGGTCGCTCTTTCCTCCCGGGCGACCCTTCGGAAACCGGTCCTCTCCATCTCGCCCCAGCCGGTGGTTCCCCTCAACACGTCGACGATCCCCAGGAGACGCCACAGGTTGGTGAGTTGCCGGTAACCCAGGTTGTCGACCACCGCGTAGACCAGCATCCGGACGATGTCTCGTGTGCGCTGATGACGTCGGAAGCTCAACTCCTCCAGCGCGAGGGCCGACACCGAGAGCAGCGTGCCGGTGACCACCGCGAGCAGGAAGAAGGCCAGCGCGAAAGCCGGAGCCAGGAGCCCCAACCCCCATGCCAGAGGGACGACCAGGTAGCCGGCCAGCTCGACGACGGGTCCGAGCATCTCGAACACCATGAAATAGGGGGCCGCCAGCAACCCCAACGCCCCATATCGCGGGTTCCCGACGATGCGGCGGTGACGCACCATCGTCTCGATCAGGCCCCGCTGCCAACGGCGGCGCTGCCGGCCGAGACCGATGAGGGTCTCGGGGGCTTCGGTCCAGCACACCGGGTCGGGAACGAACACCACCCGGTAAGGGCGCCTCGCTTCACACATCCGCCGGTGCAGCCGCACCACCAGCTCCATGTCCTCACCAACGGTGTCAGTCGCGTATCCCCCGGCCTCCAACACGAGCGACCGGTCGAACAGGCCGAAGGCACCCGAGATGATCAGGAGGGCGTTGATCCTGGACCAGCCCACCCGACCCACCAGGAAGGCCCGGAAGTACTCCACCACCTGGAGTGCCGGCAGGTGGGCCGACGGGAGGCCGACTTCCACCACCCGCCCGTCGTCGACCAGACATCCGTTGGCGATCCGGACGATCCCACCCGCCGCCACCACGCGGGCCGGGTCTTGGACGAAGGGCGCCACCACCCGGAGCAGCGCATCCGGTTCGAGCAGAGCGTCCGCGTCGATGGAACAGACCAGGGGATATCTCGCCGCGTTCAAGCCGGCGTTGAGGGCATCGGCCTTGCCCCCGTTCTCCTTGGAGACGACGACCAGCCGAGGGAACCTGGAAGACGCGAAGGTGGCTCTCACCGGCGCCGTCTCGAGATCGGTCCGCATCACCTTGCGGACGGGCACCAGCTCGAACGCTTCCACCAGTCGGTCGAGGGTTCCGTCGGTCGAGCCGTCGTCGACCACCACCACTTCGTATTGGGGGAACCGGAGCTGCAACAGCGATCTGACACTGTCGACTATCCCCGCCTCCTCGTTGTAGGCCGGCAGGAGGATGGAGACCGGTGGGGTGAGGGGACTGCGGAATATCTCTTCGATGGGTGCGGTCTCCCGTCCGTGGCGATGGCGGGACAGTTCCCTCCACGCCACCACGGTGAACACCAGGTACGCCAGATTCAGAACGGTGAAATAGGCCAGGATCGTCCAGGAGAAGACCTCGAAGACCGTCGTCATCGCAGGGCCTCCAGATCGAGAGCCTCGGCCACGTGCGGTATTCGGGCGCACTCCTTCTCAGCCCTCACTTCGTCCAGGGTCACCAACGCCTCGGCCGCGGCCCGGGCGGCGTCGTAGGAGTCCTCGGCTGCCATGGTGACCAACCGTCCCCACGGGCTCCGATCTCCCAGAGCTGCCAGGGAACGGGCGGCTGCGCCCCTGACATAGGGGATCGGATCGTCGAGGAGGCGACGCAGGGCGGGCACGGCCGCTCCGGCTCCCAGCCTCCCCAGCGCCCGGGCGGCTTTCACCCTCACCTCGGGATCCGGGTCGTCGAGGAGGTCGATCAGATGGCGACCGTGGGCGGGGGCCCCCACCAGACCCAGGAGCTCGGCCGCCGCGGCCCGCACCTCGGGCTCTTCCGCCCTGAGAAGCCGCGTCACCCATTGGGCGGCGGGTGACCCGATCGTCATGAGAGCCTCGGCGGCCAGGGCCCGTGGGACCCGTCCCAGGGCCATGAGGCGCACGATCCGGGGGACCGCCTCGACCGCGCCGAGACGACCCAAGCTCCGCAGAGCCGCCATCCGCACCTCCGGGGAGCGATCGCCCAGCGCCGCTACCAGGGGTCGCCAATGGGTGTGCCGGTCCCCCAGGTCGCCCAGCAGGGTGGCTGCAACGGCGCGTCTCCAGGCGCGACGATGCCTCAGCTTGGCCACCTCTTGGGAGATGAGGTCGCGTCCGGCTCGGGCGATTCTCTCCCGCGCCTCTCCCCGCAGCAGCCGTGCATACCTCTGCAGCAGGCGAGCCAGCGCTTCCCGGGATGTGTCGTCGAGGGGAGGGAGCGTCGCCTCCTCGCCGTCGACCAGGGCCAACACGATCGGCTTGAGATCCCGTTCCGCACGTTCGAGAGCGGCTTCCCGGCGTCGGACCCGGAGCCGTCGCAACGTCAGTGCTAACGCTACGAGCAGGTTGACCGCCGCGAGCACGACGGTGGCGGCCACCACCAGGTCCGTCAGGTTCATCGTCTCTGGAGGGCGGCTTGAACCCGGGCCTTCAACTCGAGAGGGCTGAACGGCTTCCGGACGAAGTCGACCGCACCGGATTCGAATGCTCGAGCGGCGTCCTCCTCCTGGGAGAGGGCGGTGAGGACGATCACCGGGATGTGGGAGGTGGCAGGGTCGGAGCGGAGCGCCTTGGCCAGTTCGTAACCGTCCATGTGGGGCATCATCACGTCGGTCACCACCACGTCGGGCCGGTGTTTCACCGCCAGTTCGTGGGCTTCGCGGCCGTCCGACGCCCGGATCACCTTGAACCCCGAGCGTTCCAACCGGAAGGTGACGATGTCCAGGATGTCCCGATCGTCGTCGGCGATCAGAACGGTGGGCGCGTCGCTCATGGGTGCACCTCGTCGACCTGGTTTTCGACCGCTGCCGCGGGCAACTGAACGACGAATCGAGACCCTGCCGGGGACGAATCGACCCGGACCCGGCCACCGTGGGCGGATGCCACCGCTTCGACGACGGACAGGCCGACCCCCGGCCCGGGAACGTGGTTGGCCACTGCGTGTGCCCCCCGCTCGAACCGCCGGAAGATCCGGTACCGATCCTCGGGCCGGATGCCCACCCCGGTGTCGGTGACCTCCACCTCCAGCGAACCGCCTGGATCCCGACGGACCACGATGCTCACCGAACCTCCCGGCGGGGTGAACTTCACGGCGTTCGTGACGAGGTTGTCGACCATCTGGCGGAGTCGGACCGGGTCGCCCCGGATCCATGCCGGATCCCGCACCTCGACGGTCAGTCCGACCCCTTTGGTAGACGCGTCGACGCGGTTCCACTCGGCGACCTCGTCGGCGACCTGGGCGAGCGAAACCGGTTCCCGTTTCGGAGCGAACCATCCGGTCTGTATCTGCCCCACCAGGGTGAGGTCTTCCACCATACGGTGGAGGCGGCGGGCAGCCCGCTGTATGGCTTCCACCAGTCGTCGACGTTCGTCGTCTAGGTCGCCGCCGGTGTCGTCACCCAGCAGCTCGGCGGAGCCGATGATCACACTGAGAGGTGTGCGGAACTCGTGATCGATCCTGGCTGCGATCGTGCCATCCAGGTCCTTCTGCCGGGGACGGCGCCGGGCGAGCCGGGACCCCGTCCACATCCCGCCGGCGAACGCCGCGCCCACCGAGAGGAGTATCCACGGCCAGTCGGCGGGGAGACCGGCGAGGGCGAACACCCTCCACTCGAAGCTGGAGAACACCACCCTCCGTTATCGGAAGGCGGGGACGTCGGGTTGAGAGATGTCAGGCGAAGCTGTTGCCGCACCCGCAGGTACGGGTGACGTTGGGGTTGTTGATGGCGAACCCCGCGCCCATCAGCCCATCCCGGTAGTCCAGCGTCGAGCCTCGGAGCCGGTCGGCCGATTCGGGATCCACCACCACCCGGACCCCGTCGAACTCCTCGACCAGGTCGCCCTCGGCCACCTCGGAGTCGAAGTAGAGCTCGTAGGAGAAGCCGGAGCACCCGCCAGGCTTGACCGCCATACGCAGCGCCAAACCGGGATCTCCTTCGGCTTCCAGCAGCTCGATCAGCTTCGACCTGGCGGTGTCGGTCAGGTTCACCACCCGGGGGGGACGGTTCGACTTGATGGTGAGGATCTGGGTCATGTGGGCTCCTGCCGCTCGACCGTTCCGAACTCCAACCTAGCGCCGTCATAGTGTAACCGGACGGTTCCACCAGCATTCACACTACGCCCATAGTGGAAATTACGATGATCGCCATGGCCGCCCCACTCACCGTCGAAGACGTCTACGGGGCTCTCCGCGGGGTGATGGACCCCGAGCTCGGGGGCGACGTGGTCGAACTGGGGATGGTGGCCGACGTCGAGTTGGACGACGCCGGCGGGGTGACGGTCGGTTTGGCGCTCACCATCGCCGAATGCCCGCTTCGCTCTCGGCTCGAAGAGGAGACCCGGCGTAGGGTGGGGAGCCTGCCCGGAGTCACCAACGTCACCGTGAGGACCAGGGCGATGACCAAAGCCCAGCGGGCCGCTCTCATGTCGAAGGCCCGTGCCAAGGCCAGGGAGGCCGCCGAGCCGACCCAGGTGGCACCCAGTACCCGGGTGTTGGCGGTGAGCTCCGGCAAGGGAGGGGTGGGCAAGTCGTCGGTCAGCGTCAATCTGGCGTTGGCGATCGCCGATCACGGTCACCGGGTGGGTCTGTTGGATGCCGACATCTGGGGTTTCTCCATTCCCCGGATGCTGGGAGCAGACCAGCGTTTGCGGGCCGACCCGGACACCCGGCTGATCGTCCCGGCAGAGGTGCAGGGGATCCGGCTCGTTTCGACCGGCTTGATCGTCGAGACCGAGGAGACGGCGCTCATGTGGAGGGGCCTGATGCTCTCCAAGGCCCTGGAGCAGTTCCTCAAGCAGGTGGAGTGGGGACCCCTCGACTATCTGGTGATCGACATGCCTCCGGGGACGGGGGACATCCAGATGGCTCTGGCTCGGATGCTCCCCCAGGCCGAGATGCTGGTGGTGACGACCCCGCAGAAGGCCGCCCAGAAGGTGGCGGTCCGGGTCGGGGACATGGCTCGCCGGTCCCACATGCCGATAATCGGAGTGGTGGAGAACATGGCCGGTTTCGTCTGCGAGCACGGCACGACCTATCGGCTGTTCGGCGAGGGGGGTGGACGTCGTCTGGCCGAGGAGCTGAACGTCCCTCTGCTGGGTTCCATACCGCTAGACCCGGCGGTGGTGATGGGGGGAGACGAAGGCAGGCCGGTGGTCAGATCGGCGCCGGACGGCCCGGCCGGGGAGGCGTTCCACGCGTTGGCGGCCAAGGTGTTGGAGGTGCTTCCCCCGGTGGTGGACGAGACCTGCACAGGCCGACTCGCCAAACTGATCGATCAGCTCGAAGCCTCGTAACTAGTCACTTGGATCGTTCTCGAAACGGTCTGGAGTTTCGGCGACGTGCGGCCGATCATGGGAGGGAACGTGCCACCGGCGGCGAAACGGGAGCCGGCTGGGAGAGATCTTCGAGACCCGAGCGTCTCGATTCGCACGAGGGCCCGAATCCCCCGCGGGCCCTCGTGCCGCGTCAGCGACACAGCTCGACGACCAGCGGGTAGGGGTTGACCGCCGCCCCGCCGCCAGGGTGGTACTCGAAGTGGAGGTGGGGCAGGTAGTCCGGTGCGTTCCCGGTCGACCCCACGTATCCGAGGACCCTCCCGGATTCGACGGTCGCACCTTCGGCTACGTCGGGTGCATATCCGTCGAGATGCGCGTAGTAGTACTCGTCGCCGTTCCTGTCACGCAGCCAGACCGTGAGCCCTCCCAGCGTCGACGTTCTCATCCGAAGGACGGTTCCGTCGTAGACGGCGACCACCGGGGTTCCCCGGGAGGCGATCATGTCGACCCCTTCGTGGAAGCGGCCTCCCGAGCGGGGTGCACCCCACGAGTCGACGAAAGAGACCGGACCCGCCACCGGACACGCACCGGAGGCTCCACCCACCGGGATCGTGGTGGTGGTGGTCGTCGGGGCCTGGGTGGTGGTGGTCGTCGGCGCTTGGGTGGTCGTGGGCGTCT
>FLYL01002450.1_pt1 | contig 10582 bp, 9 predicted proteins | sample 1122611 | NCBI WGS metagenome assembly FLYL01 (sample SAMEA4346791, study PRJEB14843) | hot springs metagenome | biome: Terrestrial Biome; feature: Habitat; material: Sediment | place: India | collected 2012-06-12 | depth 1760 m
ATCGTCCCCTCAGTAACCGTCTCCCCCAACTGCGGCATCGAAATCGTGGTCGCCATCTAGTCGAGGGTCTTCTTGACGGTCTCGTAGATGCGATCCACCGAGGGGAGCGCCAGATCTTCGAGGTTCTCCGCGGCCGGCAGCGGTATGTGTGGGGTGGTTATCCGAACCACCGGTCCGTCGAGGTCCCAGAAGGCCTCCTCGGCGACGATGGAAGCGACCTCGGCACCCCATCCGCACACCCGCGGGTTCTCCTCGACCGTGAACATGCGGCTGGTCTTGGCCACCGACTCCAGGATCGTCCTGGCGTCGAGAGGGATCAGGGACCGGACGTCGATCACCTCGGCGGAGATGCCGTCTTGGGCGAGGCGTTCCGCGGCCTCGAGCGCCCGGTGGGTCATCAGGGCGACCGCCACGATGGTGCAGTCGGTCCCCTCCCTGACGATCTTGGCCTTGCCCAGAGGCTCCACGATCTCCCCGTCGGGGATCTCCTGACTGGTAGCCAGGAGGGACTTGTGCTCGAAGAACACCACCGGGTTCGGGTCCCGCACCGAAGAGGCCAGCAGGCCGATCACGTCCACCGGAAAGGAAGGCGCTACCACCTTGAGCCCGGGGATCATCATCGCCCAGTTCTCCACGCTCTGGGAATGCTGGGCTCCGAACCGGACCCCACCCCCGTTGTGGGTCCGGACGACCATCGGGATCGACACCTGGCCGCCGGTCATGTACCGGGTCTTGGCAGCTTCGTTGGCGAGGATGTCCCAGCACACCGCCAGGAAATCGGAGAACATGATCTCGGCGATGACCGGAACCCCGGTCATCGCCGCACCCATCGCGGCTCCCAGGATCGCCTGCTCCGAGATCGGAGTGTCACGGACCCGATCCGGGCCGAACTCCTCGAGCAGACCAACCGTGGTCTTGAACACTCCACCGGCTGCCGCGATGTCCTCTCCCAGCATGACCAGCCGGGGATCTCTCCTCATCTCCTGGGCGATGCCGTAGGCGACCGCCTCGCGGTAGGTCAGTTCCGCCATTCCGAACCTCCGTCCGCCCAAACATCGGTCAAAAGGTGTTCGGGTCCCGGCCGAGGAGACGCCTTGGCGAACTCGGTCGCCTCGTCCACCCTGCGGGCCACATCCTGCGCGATCTCGGTCAAACGTGACTCAGGCACTCCTAGACGCAGCAGGCGCTGGTGGTACAGCTTGATCGGATCCTTGTCGAGCCAGGCTTGTAGCTCCTCAGAGGGCCGGTACTTGCCGGGGTCGGCCCGGCTGTGGCCACCCTGACGGTAGGTGACTGCCTCCACCAAGGTGGGGCCTTCCCCCCGACGTGCACGGGAGATGGCCTCCTCGGCGGTCACGTAGACCTCGTCGGCGTCGTTCCCGTCGATGAGCACGGCCTCCAGGCCGTAGGCAGAGGCTCTGTCGGCGGCGGGATGCTCGACCGGCGTCACCAGGTCGATGGGGGTGTACTCCATGTAGAGGTTGTTCTCGCAGACGAAGACCACCGGCAGCTTCCACAGCGCCGCGAAATTGACGGCCTCGTGGAAGGCTCCGATGTTGGTGGTGCCGTCACCGAAGAAGCACACGGTCACCTGGTCGGTGCCCCGCATCTGCGACGACCAGGCCGCGCCGTTGGCGATACACAGGTGGGCTCCGATGATGGCGTAGCTCCCCATCATCCCGTGCTCGACGTCGGTCAGGTGCATCGACCCGCCCTTGCCTTTGAGGAGGCCCGTCTCCCTGCCGAGGAGCTCGGCGAGGACCTTCTTGATGTCGGCCCCCCGGGCGATGGTGTGGGCGTGGCCCCGGTAGGTAGCGAAGGTGTAGTCGTCGGGACGCATCGCCCTGGCGAAACCGGTCGCGATGGCCTCCATGCCCAGACTGAGGTGGGTGGTCCCCTTCACCAGGTTCTGGAGGAACAGGTCGTGAGCCCTCTTCTCGGTCTGGCGGATGAGCTGCTGCATCTCGTACATGCCCACCCGTACCTCGAGATCGATCGGCAGATGATCGTTCTCGGGCTTGGGGGGATCGGGCAGGCGGGGCGGCCTCAGCGCGTAGTCGTACAGGCCGGGGTCGGCGCGCATCTCAGTACTCATTGGCGACCATAAGTTCTTCGCAGGGGAAGAGGGTGATCACCTTGGGTCCGTCTGCGGTGACCACCACCTCCTCTTCGATTCGGGCGGCCGAACGACCGTCGGCGGCCGGTGCGTAGGTCTCCAGCGCGAAGACCATCCCCTCCTTGATCTCGATCGGATCGTCGAGGGAGTTGAGGCGGCTGATGATGGGACGTTCGTGCAGTCCCACGCCCACCCCGTGCCCGAACTGCAGTCCGAAGGCGTCCATCTCGTCTTCGAAACCGAACTCCTCGGCCTTGGGCCACACCCTGGCGATCTGGTCGGTCGTGACCCCGGGCTTGACCAGTTCGATCGCCGCGTCCATCCACTCCCTGGCCTGCTTGAAGGCGTCCCGCTGGGCCTGGGTGGCGCGGCCCACCACGAACGTCCTGTAGTAGCAGGTCCTGTAGCCGTTGAACACGTGGATGATGTCGAAGTAGGCCTGATCCCCGGGACGGATGAGCCGGTCGGAGAACACGTGGGGGTGTGGGCTGCAGCGTTCCCCGGCGATCGAGTTGATCGCCTCGACGAACTCCGATCCCATCTCGAAGAGCCGGTAGTGGGCCAGCGCGACGATGTCGGACTCCCGCACTCCGGGCTTCAACGCCTCGAAGATGTCCTGGTACACCCCGTCGACCATGGCGCAGGCCTGGGTCAGGAGAACGATCTCGTCCTGGTTCTTGATCTCCCGGGCCCGCATCATGGCCTGTTGGCCGTCCACCACCGTGAGGCCTTCGGCTTGGAGGGCGAGGAACACCGACGTCTCCGCCATGTCGACGCCGATCCTCTCCCCGGCGAGGCCCTCCTGGGTGAGGATGTCCTTGATCTCCTTGGCGGCGTTCGCCTGGAGGCCCGAGGCGGGACCGATGGCCCCCTGCAGGCCGGTGTTGCCTCCCCGCGAGTTGGTTTCGTCGTACAGGAAGGGAAGCTGCAGTCGATGCGCCTTCGCCGCCGAGCCGAAGTCCCAGATGCGGGGCGGTCCGGACCGGGTGAGCAACGCGTAACGCTCACCCTTGTTGAAGGCCCAATAACCGATCTGGGTGGCGGTGACGTAGCGGATGTTGGAGGTTTCGAAGAGGAGAAGCGCACCCAGGTCGAACTCCTCCATCATCTTGCGTGCCCGACCGAGGCGGTACTCCCTCAGACGGGCGAAGTCGACCCGCTGCTCCCAGTCGACGCCCATCACCCCCGGTGACGGAGTGGTGGCAACGGGAAACTCTTCCATTCTCGGCCTCCTTCCGGTGTGTCCCCACCCGACTCTACTCGGAAATTCAAGCGTTTGCGATCCGGCCTAGGATCTGGGGCGGGATCCCTCAGGAAAGGCGGTGAGCGACATGCGAGTAGCAGTAGTCGGTCTGGGTCGTATGGGGTCGGCCATGGCCAAGCGACTGGCCGAGCAGGGCTTCGACCTGGTGGTGTTCAACCGGACCAGGTCCAAGGCGGAGCAGGTGGCGGAGGCTACGGGCGCCGAAGTGGCCGACGATGCGGCGGCGGCTGCGGCTGCAGCGGAAGTGGTCGTGTCGAGCCTGGCCGACGACGCGGCCCTCCTGGAGCTGTACCGGCAGGACCAGGGCCTTCTGGCTGGCCTCGGGCCGGGGAAGATCGTGGTGGAGACCAGCACCGTCGACCCGGACACGGTTCGATCCCTGGAACGGGAGGTGTCGGCCAAAGGCGCGGTCCTCCTCGATGCTCCGGTCTCCGGGTCGGTGCCGGCGGTGGAGTCCGGGACCCTCACCTTCATGGTCGGAGGGGACCCCGATGCTCTGGAGAAGGTGAGGCCGGTCCTGGAAGCGTTGGGATCCAAGATCTTCCATCTCGGTCCGGTGGGGGCCGGCGCGACCGTCAAACTGGCGGTGAACTCGATCGTGCACGCCATCAACGTCGCCCTGTCCGAAGCTCTGGTGTTGGCCGAGCGGGCTGGAGTCGAGCGGAGCCGAGCATACGACGTGTTCGCCTCGAGCGCCGCGGCGGCTCCTTTCGTGCACTACAAGCGGGCGGCGTTCGAACGCCCCGAGGAAGCCGGCGTGGCGTTCAGTCTCGATCTGGTGGCCAAGGACCTCGACCTGATCCTGGGTTTGGCCGGGAAGGTGGGAGCGCCGATGGCCCAGGCCGAGATCACCCGACGGGTGACCGCCCGGGCCATCGAAGCGGGCTACGGGAACGCCGACATGTCGGCGGTGGCCAGCTACCTACGGTCAGGTCAGACCTGAGAACGCAGCCGACACGTACACCGGCTGTCCGCCCACCAGGGTCAGGGCGGATCTGGTGCCGGGAAGAGAGTCCGGGGGTATCCGGAAAGGATCCCGGTCGAGAACCGCCAGGTCGGCCAGATAGCCGGGTTCCAGCATTCCCCGTTTCCCTTCCTCGAAACTGAACCAGGCGCTGCCCACGGTATAGGCGGTGAGGGCCTCGGTCACCGTGAGACGGTGACGTGGATCCCGGGGCGGAGCCCCATCGAGCGACTCCCCGGTCACCAGCCACCATATGCAACGCCACGGGTCGTGAGGGGCGACCACGGTGGCGTCGGTGCCTGCTCCCAACGGGATACCCAGCTCGAGTATGTCCCGCAGGGGTGGAGAGCGTCTGAGGACGTCCTCCCCCCACATACGAGCCGAGTCGGCCGCTCGGAAGATGAGCCGGTCCTGGACGGCGATGCCCAGACCCAGCCGGGCGGCCCGCCTGAGGTTCGTGTCGCCGATCGGCTCGGCGTGGGCCAGCGAGAAGCGGCGCCCCGAGATCGGCCGTTCCCGGTCGATCTCCTCCCAGACTTCGAGCACCTCCGAGATGGTCTCGTCGAGGATGGCGTGCAGGTGGATCGGCCAGTCGTGGACGACCAGGAGCCGGGTGATCTCGGCCAGGAGACGCTTGGCTTCCTCGGTTACCCGGTGGGGACGCACCCCCTCCATATCGTGGCATCCGAAGGCGAGGACCTCACCCATCCCGATGTAGGACACCATGTCGTCGCCGAACCGGGGATGGATGTACCGGACCCAGGTCCGAACATCGTCCAATTCACGGCCGGGGGCGGAAGGCACCAGATAGAGCCGAACCCTTACGGGTAGGCGACCCGTCCGGTGAGCGGCGAACAGGGCGTGGTAGGAGTCGGGGGTCACTCCGAAGCCTCCCGGATCGATCACCCCGGTCACTCCGAGAGAAGCGAAATCACGGCCCAGAGCCTCGGTGGATGCCACCTGCCCGTCGAGGGATGGCTGTTCGAATCTCTCGATCACCGCCCGAAATGCAGCCGGCCGGAGGAGCCGGCCGGTCGGAGACCCGTCTTCTGAGAGCTCGACTCCCTCCACCGAGGCCGGATCCGGGAAGGCCGATCGGAGGGCGACCGAGTTGACCACCGCCTCTTCGTAGAGGAGCTGGACGTAGACCGGATGATGGGGAGCCGCCTCGTCGAGATCTGCCCTGGTCGGCCCCCGGCGCTCGGCGAGCATTCCCGGATGCCAGCCACCCATCACCCTGATCCACGAACCTGGGGACATCCGCCGGGTTGCCAGCCGTATCCGTTCCAAGCCCTCCGCCAGACTCGAGATGTCGTCCCAGCGGACCACGTCGTTCCAGGTGAGGCCCGCCCTGACGAAGTGGGTGTGGGAGTCGATCAGGCCCGGAACCACACGGCGACCCTCCACGTCGACGATCGTCGCGTCGGGAGGCGCCGCCCCCAGCACGTCCTCGTTGCTCCCCACCGCCCGGACCCGCCCGTCCGTGACGAGCACCGCCTCGGCCTCCCGGGAGCCGGTCCACACCAGTCCGTTGGTGATTGCCAGCGATTGCATCGACCGCACCTTAGAGCACCGAACGCCGCACGTCCCAAGCGGTTTCGCTATGGTTGGAAAGCGGGTTCAAACGCTTGCAGCTCCTGCCGGAGGGGGCTGCACGAGAGAGGGAGGACCGCATGGCAGACCGCATTCTCCTCAAAGGAGGGACCGTCCTGACCATGGACCCGAACCTGGGTGACCTACCCAAGGGCGACGTTCTCATCGAGGGGGACAGGATCGCCCAGGTCGCGCCAACCATCGAAGCGGCCGACGCCGAGGTGATCGACTGCACCGGGGACGTGGTGATCCCGGGCTTCATCGATTCCCACCGGCACACCTGGGAGACCGCGATACGAGGCTGCGCCCCGGACGCCACCCTCGACGACTACTTCGTGGAGGTGCTGGACTCGTTCGCTCCCCAATACCGGCCAGAGGACGTCTACGCCTCCAACCTGTGGGGTGCCATCGAGTGTGTCAACGCGGGGATCACCACCCTGCTCGACTGGTCCCACATCAACAACACACCCGACCACCCCGACGCGGCCATCCAGGGGCTGAAGGAGGCCGGGCTCAGGGCGGTCTACGCATACGGAAGCGCCAACACTTCGCTGTCCGACTACTGGTTCGAGTCGACCATCGCGGTGCCGGAGGACGACGTGCGCCGAATCAAGGAGACCTACTTCTCCTCGGACGACGGTCTCATCACCATGGCGCTGGCGACTCGAGGCCCCGGCTTCTGCAAGCCCGAAGTAGTCCAGAAGGAGTGGAGGCTCGCGCGGGAACTCGGGATCCCCATCACCGTCCACGTCGGAATGGGCCGGCTGGCAGGCCGCTTCGGGATGGTGAAACAGCTCGCCGACATGGGTCTGCTCGGCCCCGACACCACCTACATCCACTCCTGCTACCTGTCCGACGAGGAATGGAAGCTGGTGAAGGACAGTGGAGGGACCGTCTCGATCGCATCCCAGGTGGAGGTCCAGATGGGGCACGGGAGGCCGCCCACCGGCATCTGCCTGAAGCACGGGCTGCGTCCAAGCCTGTCGATCGACGTGGTGACCACCGTTCCGGGGGACATGTTCACCGAGATGCGGTCGGCTTTCGGAACCGAGCGGGTGTACGTCCTGGCCGAGGCATGGAAGGAGAACGTCGATGCTCCGGCCGACATGATCAAGGCACGGCAGGTGCTGGAGATGGCCACCATCAACGGCGCCCACGTGGTAGGACTCGAAGACCGGACCGGCTCGCTCACCCCCGGCAAGAAGGCCGATGTGGTCGTCATCGACGGGACCGCTCCCAACACCGCACCGGTGATCGATCCGGTTGCCATGGTCACCCTGTCGGCGGACGTGTCCAACGTGGAGACGGTGATCATCGACGGGAAGATCCGCAAGAGGGACGGCAAGTTGGTGGGATACGACCTGGCGAGGGCCCGCAGCCTGGTGGAGGCCTCGCGGGACTACCTCGTCAGGCAGGTCCAGGCCAAACCGGAGTGGTTGCCGGTCGGCTGACACCCGAGACGAGAGGAGAGAGGAGAGCATGGACGTGGCGTCGCGCCATCTGGTACTCAAGGCGGACCAGGCGAACTACGAGGTCCCGGAGGTATATCGAGATCGGAGTGAAGGATTCCGACGTTGGGAGATCGTCGGCGAGAAGACCCCGGGAGCGGTCCACACCGGATTCTCGGTGTGTGAGCTGGAGCCAGGGGGGTGGGTGGCCCGCCACGTCCACTCCTACGAAGAGAGCTTCTACGTGATCGAAGGAGAGGGGGTGTGCGAGACCCCCGAAGGCGTGTTCGCCGTGCGGCCCGGAGACTACGGGGTCATCCCCGTCGGTGTGGAACATCGGTGGCGCAACGACGGGTCGACACCGGTTCGCTGGGCGGAGATGCTCGCTCCGCAGCCCCGGGCGGCGCACGGTGAGGACTCCTACTTCGTCGCCGACGTGGTCTCGGAGGCTCCACCGCTGGCGGTGGACGTGCGGGATCCACGCACCCGCTCGTTCGGCCACATCGACCCCGAGAACATGGACGTGGACAAACAGACCCAGGATCGGCTGGCGGTATCGGCCAGTATGCGCACGGCTCTGCTGGTCTACTCGGGTATCACCGTCAAGATGATGGTGGACACCGACCTCGGATCGCAGCTGCTCACCATGTTCATGGTGCAGTACCAGCCAGGCGGGTTCGCTGGGCCCCACGACCATCCCCTCGAGGAGACCTACCTGTTCCTCGAGGGTGAGGCCGAAGGGGTGTTCGACGGCCATCGTTACCGGCTTGAGCCGGGTGACGTCGCGTTCGCCGGCGTGGGCTGCATCCACGAGTTCTCCAACGCCGGTGACGGGATAGTCCGCTGGCTGGAGACCCAGGCGCCCCAGCCCCCGGCCCGCCACTCCTACCGGTTCGTACGCGACTGGCGCTATCTACAGGACAAGCTGACCTGAATCAGGTGAGCAGCCAGCCACCGTCGATGAACAGATCGAACCCGTTCATCCCGGTGTTCTCGAGGAGGAACACGGCCGCGTCCACCACCTCGGCGGTGGTGACCAGACGTCCAGTCGGTGTGCGGGCCCGGAAGCGCTCCAGAACCTCGGCAGGCTTGTCGGCCCAGTAGGGACTGTCACTGATGATGGAAGGATGGATGGCGTTCACCCTGCGGGGCGCGAGCTGCAACGCCAGGGTCCTGACCATGCCGGTGACCCCGCCGTTCACCGTCGTGACCGTGGTCGAACCCGGGTAGGGGCGCTCCTTGGCCAACCCCCCGAAGAGGACTATCGACGCGTCCTCGGGGAGATCGGGGAGGACCGAGTGGATCACCTCGGTGTATCCGACCAGCTTCATCGTGACGAGCTTCTTGGCTCCTTCGATGTTGTAGTTCTCCACGAAGTTCTCGTCTCGATGCACGGCCACCAACGCCAACCGATCGATGGTGCCGACGTCCCGCAGGGCTTCACCGATGGTTTCCGGCTCGGTCAGGTCCAGGGCGATGCCGGTGGTGTTCCCGCCGATGTCGGCCGCGGCCTGTTCGGCCCGTTCCCGGCTGCGGGAGGTCACTATCACCCTGCGGCCCTTCTCGGCGTAGTGTCGGGCCAACGCCTTGCCCAGTCCGGACGACCCCCCTACCACGAGAACTCCACGATCGTCAGCCACTCACGACCTCCTTTCAAGCGATTGCAGGCAGCCTAATCAGCCGGAAGGCGTCCTGTCGTCTCCGCCGCCGACCGGTTGCCATCGTTTGCATTAGGGTAGGGGGCGTGGTAACACACCGGTAACACACAGCGAACACAAACGCTTGCAAGGACCGCGGGCCGATGAGCGGCACCGATCGATGAGTCGAGGAGGTCGGGAAGAATGAGAAGATCAGCCACGATGGTCATGGGGGTCGTACTGGCCCTCGTGCTCGCCGCCTGCGGAGGCGGTGGAGGAGACACCACTACGACCACGGGGGCTCCACCCGCTACGGAGGGGACCACCACCACGACGGCCGGGGGAGGAGCAACCACCACGACCGAGGCCGAGCCTTCCGGCGAACCGATCGTCATCGGTAGCACCCTGTCCCTGACCGGTTTCCTGTCCGCCACTGGCCAGATCCACAAGGCGGTCGGGGAGGCCTTCGTCGAGAAGCTCAACTCCGAGGGCGGACTGCTCGGTCGGCCCGTCGAGTGGCTGCTGTTCGACGACGAGTCGACCCCCGATCGCGCCGCCGCCTTGTACGAACGGCTCATCACCGAAGAAGGCGTGGACCTGATAATCGGTCCCTACGGAACCGGCAACATCACCGCGGCGATGGCGGTGGCGGAACGGTACGGGTACGTGTTCCCGCAGCACACCGGGAGCCTCACCTACACCTACACCTACCGTTGCCAGTTCCCGGCCTGGCCCACCGGGGTGCGATCCAACATCACCAACCCCGAACTCGTCTTCGATGCGATAGCCAGTGCCGGCGTCGATTCGGGCACGGTGGCGTTCGTGGTGAACGAGTTCCCCGGAACCCAGTTCATCGCCTACGGCCCGCCCGATTCGGACGAAGGTGGCGCGGTGAAGGTGGCCGAGGACCGAGGCTGGGACGTGGTGCTCGAGGTGGACTTCCCCACCGCGATCTCCGACTGGGGACCGATCGCCTCCCAGGTGCGGCAGGCCGACCCCGACTTCGTGTACCTGGCCGGACTGGGGGTGGACGGCCCCAACCTGATCAACGCCGCGGCCGCCCTCGGCTATCAGATCCGGAACATGTTCGTCCAGTGGCCGGCGCCAGGGCCGCTGGTGGCCCTGGGTGAAGCCGGCGAGGGCGTGATGTCGGTCACCGCCTGGGAGCAGCACCCGCCGTTCACCGACGACCCGGAGGCCGCGGCCGCCGCCGAGATCATCAACCAGGCCCTGACCGAAGCCGGTATCCCCTATGTCAAAGCGGAGACCCAGTCGGTGGCTTCCTGGACGGCCTGGGAGTTCCTGGTGGAAGGCGTCGAAGGGGCGCAGTCCCTCGACAACTCCGAGGTGTGCGACTACCTGGTCAACAACACCATCGACACCACCTTCATCGGGGAGGTCGACTTCGACCCGAACCAGAACAACTACTACGGCGACCTGTCCTTCGTGAAGCAGATCCAGGACGGGGACTGGTGGGTCGTCTACCCGCCGGAGAAGGCCGCACCCGGTCGCTCCGTGGAGTGGCGCTCGAGCTGAGTGGTAGGGGCCTGCCCGCCTCCG
>FLYL01013696.1_pt3 | contig 10425 bp, 11 predicted proteins | sample 1122611 | NCBI WGS metagenome assembly FLYL01 (sample SAMEA4346791, study PRJEB14843) | hot springs metagenome | biome: Terrestrial Biome; feature: Habitat; material: Sediment | place: India | collected 2012-06-12 | depth 1760 m
AGGGTCGGGAGCTCTGGTCGTACACGGGAACCGAAGGCTCGCCCCTCGGCCCGGTCGACGTCGACCTGGCCTACGCCGACGGGGTGGTCTACGTGGCCGACCGGGAGGGTCGGGTCCATCTGGTGGACGTGGCCGACGGGACGGCGGTGTGCGAGCCGTTCGAGGCGTTCGGCCCGGTGGTCGGCAATCCGATCGTCGCCGACGGGATCACCTACCTACCCACCACCACCGGCGCCCTCCATCTGCTTCCCGCGGGACGGTGCTCGGGAACCCCACCCGGGGTGGTACCCCAGATCGGAACCAGCGTGGCGTTCCAGCTCCCACCGGCGGTGGCGAACGGTGTGGTGTACGCCCTGGAGGAGCAGCGCCTGCTGGCCTACGACACCCGAGACGGCCAGCTTTCGGTGTGGGCGATCCCCTACGACGCGGGAAGCCGAATCACCACCGCTCCCCTGGTCGCCGACGGGCTCGTCTACATAGGCACCCAGGACGGGCGGGTCATAGCCGTCGACGCCACCGACGGGACCGAGGTTTGGTCGTTCCGGACGGGCGAACCGGTGGCCGCCACCCCGGCGGTCGTCCCCGGAGCGGTGTTCGTGGTGACCGGAGACGGCTCGGTGTGGGCATTGGCCGGTAGGTGAACCGCTAGCCTGCCTGACGCATGACCGTGGCCCTGGAGGATCCCATACAGACCGAGAGCCCCGCCTACAGCGGTTTGGCCCGGGTGTTGGACCTCAACGGGATGCTGCTCGACGTCGGCAAGGGTTGGTTCTGGGTGACCGACCCCGAGGTGGGGAGCTGGCGGGGCTCCATCCGGGTGTTCCGGGGTTCGTGCCTCGAGCCCCGCTCCCTCACCTGCCTGATCGAGATCGCCGACGGTCGCCGGTTCAGGGCCCAGGTGGGACCCAAGCTGGCCGACGTTCCCGGCGATCTGGTCGACGTCAAGGTCGTGGGAATCGACCCGGCCCGCTTCTAACCGCGCCCCAGCCTGAGGATCTGTCCACGCACTTCTCCCCCGGGGTGGGCGGCGGTGTGGACGTTGACGTACGTCTGCCCGTGTCGAGCCTGCCAACCATGACCACCGACACCGGGTCACCTCGACGACCTCGGGGGCTCACAACCTGGTCCGGACCTCCCACAGTTCGGGGAAATAGACGTGGTCGACGGCTCGTCTCAGATAGTCGAGACCCGAGGTCCCTCCCGTTCCCCGTTTCCGACCGATGATCCGCCGGACGGTCTGGAAGTGCTCGAACCGCCAACGGCTGAAGGCGTGCTCGACATCGAGGAGCTTCTCCCCCAGCTCGTACAGATCCCAGTAGGAATCCGGATCGCGGTAGACGGTGAGCCACGCGTCCACCACCCTGGGCTCTATCTTCCCCCAGGCCACAGGCCCGACCTCGAAGCCTCGGCGTCCCAGGAGGGCCACCACCTCGTCGTAGAGGCTGGGCCGGTCCGACAGCCGATGTAGGTAGGCGCGTTCGTCGGGGGGATGGCGTCGCAGGATCGATGGGCGTCGCCGGCCGAACAGGATCTCGATGGCCCGGTATTGGACCGACTGGAGTCCCGAGGCCGAACCAAGCCGGCTCCGGAACATCAGGTAGTCGGCCGGTGTCATGGTGGAGAGCACCTGCCAGTGCCAGGTCATCACCTCGAAGGTGCGCACCACCCGGGCCAAGGCCTTCACCGCCGGGCCGAGCTCGTCGGCGGCGACGTTCCGCTGGGCGTACTCCACCTCGTGGATGATCAGCTTCATCCACAGTTCTGTGGCCTGATGGACGACGATGAAGAGCATCTCGTCGTGGTGTTCGCTGAGGGGACGTTGAGCGTCGAGGATCAGGTCGAGCCGCAGGTAGGTGGAGTAGTCGTCGGCGGTTTCCCATGCGGCTGTCATCGACCGAGCACCTCGGCGATGGCCTCTACCGCCCGCCACACGTCGACGTATCTGACGTATAGGGGGGCGAACCCGAACCGGAGCAGGTCGGGGGTGCGGAAGTCGCCGATCACCCCCCGGTCGATGAGGGCCTCGATCGCCTCCTGGGCCCGGGGATGGCGGAGACTCACCTGGGCGCCCCGCCGATCGGGATCCCGGGGGGTCACCACCTCGAGATCCAGACCCTGCTGGTCGATCAGCCGGATGAACGTCTCCGTCAGCGATCGGGCTTTGGCCCACACTCGCTCCATGTCCACCCCGTCGAAGACATCCAGGGCCGCGTCCAGAGCGGCCAGCGACAGGATGTGAGGCGTGCCCACCCTGAGCCGGTCGATACCCGGCGCCGGGACGAACTCGGGTGAGAACGAGAACGGGTCGGCGTGGGCGAACCATCCCACGATCGGGTTGCGCAGCCGCTCGAGATGGCGGGGAGCCACGTAGACGTAGGCGGGTGCTCCCGGACCGCCGTTCAGGTACTTGTATCCGCATCCGACCGCCATGTCGACCCCCCATGTCGCCAAGTCGAGCGGGAGCACCCCGGCCGAGTGGGACAGGTCCCACACCGTCAGGGCTCCCGCCCGGTGGGCCGCTTCGGTGACGGTTGCGATGTCGTGGCGGCGCCCGGTTCGGTAGTCGACCTCGGTGAGAGCCACCACCCCCATACCCGGGGTGATGGCATCCAGGATCTCCTCTGGGTGGACCACGGTGGGTTCGCTCAGGGACTGGAGGACGTACAAGTCGGTCGGGAAGTTTCCCGAGTCGGTGAGGATCCTGCCGGGGTTGATGTCCAGGGCAGCAGCGACCGCCTTGTGGAGGTTGATAGTGGTGGAGTCACATGCCACCACCGAGCCGGGCTCGGCCCCGAGGATCGACTCCAGGCGGGCACCTACCCGTTTCGGCAGGTCGAGCCATCCGCTCTCCCGCCATCCCAGGATCAACCGCCGACCCCACTCGTCCTCCACCACCTGCCGGATCCGGTCGGGAACGTTGCGGGGCAGGGCACCCAGGGAGTTCCCGTCGAGATATACGGTTCCTTCCGGAAGGTGAAACAGGTCGCGAAGGGGAGCGAGCGGATCGGCGGCGTCCAAGGCCCGGCAGTCTTCATAGCCGATCACGGCTCTCATTGTGGCCGCGGGTCATCCATCGAACCAGTCACCCGAGGGGATCAGGGTCGTCTCGGGGAGTTCATCGGGTCGGGCCGCGAAGTACGTCCAGGCTCGGATGGTTCGGTCCTGGTCGTCGATCACCTCCACCTCGACCCTCGAGTACTCGGATCCCTCGTACCGATCGGTCTCTGCCAAGACCCAAGAGGGGACCCTCACCAGCTCACCCACCACCTGTCGGCCCACCCGGGGGGCGACGAACGGATAGGGAAGCCCTCTCCCATAGAGCCCATGGCCGGGTAGGCGCCCAGAACGGATCTCGAGGACCCGGTCCCCCAACACCGTCTCGAACGCCGAGGCGCCAGGGCGGAGGGTGCCGTACACGAACAGCCAGACCGAACCCACCGGCCGGATACTAAAGAGCCGCCGGAAACTCCACCTGGAGGCAGGCACCCCCCAACCGGCATCCATCCGCCACCAGGATGGACCCTCGATGAGCCTCCACCAACGCCTTCACCAGATACAGACCTACTCCCGCACCCGTCACCCGGTTCTCGTCCAGTCGGCGGAACCGCTCGAAGACCGCGCGCCGGGCCTCGGGAGGGATACCGGGACCGTCGTCCTCGACCCGGATCGACACCCGGTCGCCGACCCGGCGGCCTTCCACCCACACCTGCCCCTGCCCATATTTGCAGGCGTTCTCCACCAAGTTGGTCACGACTTGCCTGAGCCTCGCCCCGTCCCCTTCCACCCACAGCCCCTCTTCCACCTCCAAGTCGATGGAGCAACCAGGCTGCACCACCCGTACCAGGTCGGCGGCCTCGCGTACCACCTCGCCGACGTCGACCCGGTCAGTCGCCACCGACAGCATGCCCGCCTCGAGCCGGGAGAGCTCCAGCAGATTTGCGATCAAGCCGGCGAGGTGGGCCGATTCGCGCCTTATCAGCGAGACGAACTCGACGGCTTCGGGAGCTTCCACCACCTCTTCGAGGAGCTGGGAGAAACCCATGATGGTGGTGAGCGGAGTCCTCAGTTCGTGGGAGACGGTCGCCACGAAATCCATCCGCATCCGATCCAGTTCTTCTAGCTGTCTGACCGTCTCCTCCCGGGTTCGGAGCAGTCGAGCCAGCCCGATGGCCACCGCCCCTTGAGCCGCCACCGCGCTCGCCAGGCGCAACTGCCCCTGCGAGATGGTGCGGGGGTTCCGATGGTCGAGCACCAGCACCCCCATCCGTTCCCCCCAAGCTTCGAGGGGAACGATCAGGACCGACCTCAGTCCGAACGGCTCCACCCACTGCGGGTCGATCGTCTCAGGATCGGTCCGGGTGTCGGCCACCACCAGCGGGGCGCCGCTCTCCACCACCCGATGGCCTGCCCGGAACTCGCTGGGATGGGAGCGGAAACGGCGCCAGGCGTCCTCGTCGGCATGTCCGTCGGCGAACTGGCTCATGGTCGGGACGAGACGCCCCTCCTCGTCGAGGAGGAAGATGGAGGCCCGCTCGAATCCGGCCACCCTGGCGCCGTTGCGGGCCACCGCAGCGAGGACCGGGGTGAGCTCTACGCTGCGGCTCAGCACCGACGCCACCTCCAGCAGCGCCTCGGCCTCGGCCGCCCGGCGCATCTCCCGCTCCAGCGCCTGGGCGTTCTGGATCGCCAACCCCACGAACCCGCACAACTCGACGAACTCCGACCGGTGGGAGGTCAGCACCTCCGGGTCGCCCTCCACCAGGACCACCCCGAGGAGGCCTGCTTCACTGCGTAAGGGGACCGCCAGATAGGGTCCGATCTCGAACCGCTCCACTATCTCGGCCGGGAACCCCATGTGCGGATTCCGGTCGAGTATGGAGTCGACCCCGGCTTCGATCCTGACCGTCAGCGGCAATCCCCGCAGGTCCCCGACGGACCTGAAGTGGGCCCACATCTCCGGCCGGGTCTCGCCGGTGGCGTACTCGGCGACCAACGGCAGGAGCCGCCCCCCAGGTTCTTCGTACATGTAGACGCTCACCCGTTCGACCGAGAAAGACCCGGCCATGAACCGGGCCATCTCGGCCAACAGCTTGGTGGTGGAACGTTCGGTCCCCGCCCGCCGGGCGAAGACCAGCAGCTCGGTGGTGAGGCTCACGTCCCTCTACATCGGCCCCACACCGGTCGGGCTTTACGACGAGGAGATCTGGGCGGGTTCGACGACCCGGAACGTCAGCTCACCGTCGACCGCGTCGACCTCGACCACGTCGCCGTCTTTGATCTCTCCCTCCAGGATCTTGGTGGCCAGTGGGTTCTCCAACCGGCGCTGGATGACCCGCTTGAGCGGCCTCGCCCCGTACGAGGGGTCGTATCCCTCCCGGGCCAGGAGATCGGCCGCGGCGTCGGTGAGCACCAGGTCGATTCGGCGCTCCCGTAGCCGGGCCCGCAGCCGGTCGATCTGGATCTCGACGATCTGGCGGATCTGAGTGGGGGTGAGCCTGCGGAACACGATCACGTCGTCCACCCGGTTGAGGAACTCGGGACGGAAGTGTCGACGCACCGCCTCCAACACCCTCTCCTCCACCACCTCGTCGGGCAGGTCGGGCTGGATGTGCTCCGACCCCAGGTTCGAGGTCATGATCAACACCGTGTTGGTGAAGTCCACCGTCCGGCCTTGGCCGTCGGTCAGTCGCCCGTCGTCGAGGAGTTGCAGCAACACGTTGAACACGTCCGGGTGGGCCTTCTCGATCTCGTCGAGCAGGATCACCGAGTAGGGGCGACGCCGCACCGCCTCGGTGAGCTGCCCTCCCTCCTCGTAGCCGACGTAGCCGGGAGGCGCGCCGATCAACCGGGAGACGGCGTGGCGCTCCATGTATTCGGACATGTCGATGCGGACCATGGCCCGCTCGTCGTCGAACAGGAACTCGGCCAACGCCCGAGCCAACTCGGTCTTTCCCACCCCGGTCGGCCCGCAGAAGATGAACGAGCCGATCGGCCGGTTGGGATCGGCCAGACCGGCGCGGCTCCGGCGGACGGCGTGGGCCACCGCCGCCACTGCCCGATCCTGGCCGACCACCCGGCGATGCAGGTACTCCTCGAGGTGGATCAGCTTCTCCACCTCACCCTGCATCAGCTTGGCGACTGGGATTCCCGTCCACCGGGAAACCACCTCGGCCACGTCCTGGTCGGTCACCTCCTCCGACAGCATCCGGCCTTCGGAGTGCAGCTTCTCCAATTCCTCCTGCCGGGCCTGCAACTGCTGCTCCAACTCCCGGAGGACTCCGTAACGCAGCTCGGCGGCCCGCTGGAGATCGCCCGCGCGTTCGGCCTGCTCGGCCTCCACCCGGGTCTGTTCGATCTTCTCTTTGATCTCCCGGATCGACGAGATCGCCTCCTTCTCGAGCTGCCACCGGGCGGTCAAAGCGCTGATCTGCTCCTCCAGGTCGGCGAGTTCCTTCTCCAGCGCCTCCAGCCGTTCCCGGGACGCCGGGTCGGTCTCCTTCTTCAGGGCCTCCCGTTCGATCTCGAGCTGGATCTTGCGGCGAGTCAGCTCGTCGATCTCCTCCGGCATCGAGTCGATCTCGATCCTCAGTCGGCTGGCCGCCTCGTCGATCAGGTCGATCGCCTTGTCCGGCAGGAACCGGCCGGTGATGTACCGGTCGGACAGCACCGCGGCGGCCACGATCGCCGAGTCGGCGATCCGCACACCGTGATGCACCTCGTAGCGTTCTTTCAGGCCCCGGAGGATGGCGATGGTGTCCTCCACCGAGGGTTGGTCCACGAAGATGGGTTGGAAGCGGCGCTCCAAGGCTGGATCCTTCTCGACGTACTTCCGGTACTCGTCGAGGGTGGTGGCGCCGATCATCCGCAGCTCGCCTCGGGCCAGCATCGGTTTGAGCATGTTGGAGGCGTCCATCGCGCCTTCCGCCGCTCCGGCCCCGACGATGGTGTGCATCTCGTCTACGAAGGTGATGATCTCACCCTCGGCGGCCCGGATCTCGTCGAGCACCGCCTTGAGCCGCTCCTCGAACTCCCCCCGGTACTTGGCGCCGGCGATCAGGGCACCGAGGTCCAAGGCGATGATCCTCTTGTTCTTCAGACCTTCGGGGACGTCCCCGTTGGCGATCCGCTGGGCGAGACCCTCCACGATGGCGGTCTTACCGACCCCGGGCTCGCCTATGAGAACCGGGTTGTTCTTGGTCCGCCGTGACAGCACCTGGATCACCCGGCGGATCTCCTCGTCCCGGCCGATCACCGGATCCAGCTTTCCTTGGCGGGCCAGCGCGGTCAGGTCGCGTCCGTACTGCTCCAAGGCGTTGAAGGTGGATTCGGGTTCCGGGCTGGTGATCCGCTGGTTGCCCCGGACCTTGCGGATCGCGTCGAGGAGACGGTCCTCGTCGATCCCGGCGTCGCGCAGCACCCGGCCGGCGGGGTCGTCGGAGGCGACCAGCGCCAGCAGTAGATGCTCCACCGACGTGTAGTCGTCCTTGAAGTTCTGTCGATAACGGTCGGCTTCCTCCAGGATCCGCGCCAGGTCGGGCGTGATCTGCGGTTCGGCCCCTCCGTACACCTTGGGAAGGCTCCCCAGGAGGGACTCCACCGCGGCGCGCACCCCGGCCGGCTGCACCCCCAGGGTCTGAAGGAGGGGAGGCACCACGCCGTCGGTCTGGGCGACGATCGCCCTCAGCAGGTGGGCCGGGTAGATACCCCCGTGGTTACGGGCCTTGGCCTGGTCACGGGCCTGAAGCAGGGCTTGCTGGCTCTTGGCGGTCAGCTTATCGAGGTTCATATTTATCAAACTCCTTCTGCAAAAATCTGAGTCTCCCCTTATAAGGCTCTACGGTCGGTCGATATTCCGGCTCATCGAGCCCGCCGTCGAGGAGCCGGCTTCTCCGGACGTTCCGGCTCCCCGTACGGCATGGGTATGTATTCGACGCTGGGACGGCGGCCCCGGGGCTGGGGGTAGAGGCTCATCAGGCGACGCACCTCGTCGGGCAGGTCGGTCGACACGGGCAGACCCAGGGAGGCGGCCAGCTCGGCGTTGATGGGAAAGTCGTGAGTCCATCGACCTTCGGTCAGCATGGTGGCCACCTCCTCGGCCCGGGCGCGGTCGAAGTGCCGTTCGAGGAGTCGGGTCACCGCCTCCCGCATCTGCCGGATCGCCTTGTCGGCGATGTCGGCCATGATCAGGGTCTGGTCGTCGATCTCGTTGGGATCCTTCCTGGCCACCGCGGCCAGGATCGAGGCAGCCGGCAGGTTGCCGAGCTGGGGATCCACCGGGCCGAGGACCGCCGAAGGGGCCATCACTATCCGATCGGCGGCCAGCGCGATCAGGGTTCCTCCACTCATGGCGTAGTGGGGCACGTAGACGGTCACCGGCGCGGGATGGGCGGCCAAAGCCGAGGCGATCTGTTCGGCGGCCAAGACGAGACCGCCCGGGGTGTGAACGATCACGTCGAGGGGGATGTCGTCGGCGGTCATCTCGATGGCCCGTATGACCGCCTCCGAGTCGTCGATGTCGATGAAACCACCAAAGGGGATCCCCAGGAAGGAGAAGCCCTCCCGGCGGTGGATCAACGTGATGGCCCGGGAGCGGTTCCGACGCTCCAAGGCTCGGAGGGCTTGAACCCTCTGCATCAGCAGCCATCTCTGGGCCAACAACGGCTGGAGGCTGGAGAGGAGGAAGAACAGCCAGATGATCTCGACGACACCCATCAGTCCGTGATCCTCCGATTTATCGCGTCCAACACCGCTTTGGCGACCGCGGCGAGTCCGTCTCCGCTGCGCACCAGAGCCGAACCCACCAGGTCTCCCTTGCCCGGTTCCCTGACCTGGGCGACCGCCACCCGGAGGTCGCCCAGGTCAGACCAGCCCACCGCCTCCAATTCGAAGAGGCGCCGCCCGTCGATCCGCCTCACCGCGTCGAGGGTGGCCTCACCCACCAGACGCGGGAGATGTCGCTGATCGAGGTCGCCCCGGGCGGAACCGACGTAGGGGACGTCTCGCCATCCCAGGGTGACCTCCACCCTGAGACTGTCCGGCTCGACCCGATGGTCGATGGTGGCGAGAAGGGCTCTGGCCATGTCAGACGCACCTTAGAAGACCACGAGCCGTCGGGCATCAGCGGCTTGAATGCCCCCCACATATCGAGGAGGTAGGTCATGTGGCAGGAGTTCCGTGCATTCATCTCCCGCGGAAACCTGGTCGACATCGCGGTGGGGTTCGTGGTAGGGGCGGCGTTCGCCACCGTGGTGTCCACCTTCACCGGACGGGTTGTCTCACCGCTGATCGGCATGCTGTTCGACCTGTCGGGGCTCGAAGCGGTCGGAACGTTCGGTCCGATCGATCCCGAGACCGGCCTGCCCCAGGGTTCGGTGGGCGCCTTCGTCCAGGCGGTCCTCAACTTCCTGATCGTCGGTTTCGTCATGTTCCTGGTGGTCAAGTCGTACAACCGCCTACAAGCCCAGTGGAAGGAGGAGGAGCCCGCACCGGCGAGCCCGCCGGAGGAGATCGTCCTGCTTCGGGAGATCCGTGATGCCCTCAACCGATGAGCTATGCAACCCGGTTGACTACTAGGCGATGTCGCCTAGCCTAAGTGGCGTGGTAGACGCGGATCGTTCGTCTCAGCTGCTGAAGGGCGTGCTGGACATGTGTCTCCTGGCCCTCCTCTCCGACGAACCGGGCTACGGGTACGAATTGGCCAGGACGCTCACCCGGCAGGGCCTGGAGCTGGCCAACGAGGGCACCATCTACCCGGCGCTGAGCCGCCTCCAACGCCGGGGACTCGTGGAGGGATATCTGGTCGAATCGCCCGAAGGGCCGGCCCGCAAGTACTACCGGATCACACCCAAGGGACGGTCCGCTCTCGGATCCTGGGTGTCGGAATGGGAGAGGCTGGTGGAAGCCACCAGCCGGATCCTTCGAGGAGGAGAGCATGGCTGAATCGGCCGATGTAGCCCGAGTCGTGGCCCGCTGCGAAGAGAGGTGGCGCCGGATGGGACTGTCCCGCTCGATCGTCGCCGAGATGCGGCTCGAGCTGACCCAACACCTCGAAGCCGCAGCCGCCGAAGGCCGCAGCCCGGACAGCGTGGTGGGTCCCGATCCGGCCTCCTTCGCCGACTCGTGGGCATCGGCCTACCTGGGAACCGAACCCACTCCACGTCGGGAGACCTCCCTCATCTGGGGCTACGCCGCGGGAGCGTTGGCGCTGGTGGCCGGGGCGGTGGCCGGCAGCCTCGCCGCCGGAGGGACCGACCCCGAAGAGCTGGGGGTGTGGCGCTGGTTGTGGACCCTCTTCGCCCTGGGCATGGGAATCGGAGAGATCTTCACCGCGGGCTTCTTCCTCCTCCCCTTCGCGATCGGCTCGGCGGCCGCCGCCCTCCTCGCCTGGCTGGGGGTGGCGGTGCTGGCCCAATGGCTGGTTTTCTT
>FLYL01005311.1_pt2 | contig 10338 bp, 11 predicted proteins | sample 1122611 | NCBI WGS metagenome assembly FLYL01 (sample SAMEA4346791, study PRJEB14843) | hot springs metagenome | biome: Terrestrial Biome; feature: Habitat; material: Sediment | place: India | collected 2012-06-12 | depth 1760 m
GTCCCACCAGGAACACCTGGAGTGCGGGCCGCCAACTCCCGAAGTCGGTGGTGGCGAAACCGGTGGTGGTGATGATCGACACCGCGTTGAAGGCGGCCTCCCGGACGGCCCGTTCCACGCTCTCGCCGGCTTCGAACAGCCCGCCGGCCACGATCAGGACCGCCACCAGGCTGATGATGGCGTACAGGCGGAACTCGGGATGTTCCAGATAGGAGCGGGGACGACGCAGAGCCCGGAAGTGGAGGGCGAAGGACGCCCCGGCCAGGAACATGAACACGGTTATCACCCACTGGGTGTAGGCGCCGAACCCGGCGATCGAGGTGGCCTCGGTGCCGAAACCCCCGGTGGACATGGTGGTGAACGAGTGGGTCACCGCCTGGAACAGGTCCATGTCGCCGGCCCATAGGAGGAGCGCCTCGAGGGCGGTGAGAGCCGCGTACAGAAGCCACAGCCGGCGGGCGGTCTCCTGGAAGCGGGGGGTGAGACGGTCCGGGGTCGGACCGGGCGACTCGGCCCTGGCCAGCTGCACTCCCCCCACACCCAGAAGGGGAAGGATCGCCACCGACAGGACGATGACACCCATACCTCCCAGCCACTGGGTGGTGGCCCGCCAGAAGAGCAGACCTCTGGGCAGCTCACCCGGATCGGCCAGGATCGACGCGCCGGTGGTCGTGAAACCGGAGACGGTTTCGAAAAAGGCGTCGGTCACCGACGGGATGGCGCCCGAGAAGAGATAGGGGAGGGAGCCGAACAGGGAGATCACGAACCAGGCGAGGCCGACGGTGGCGAAACCCTCCCGGAGGGTGAGCACCGCCGGTCGACCCAGGAAACGCCACGACACCCAACCGGCTGCCGCCGTCACGGCAGCCGACAGTCCCAGAGCCAGCGCAGCGTCGACCTCGCCCACCACGATCGACACCACGGCCGCGGGGAGCATCGCCACCGACGAAGCGATCACGACCGCGCCGATCACGTAGGCGAGACGACGCGGCATCTCCCACACCCGGCCGACCGTCATACTCGGCCGAACAGCCGTTCCACCGCTCCGATGCAGTCGGGCATCGCGAAGAAGATGACCCGGTCACCCGCCTGCACCACCGTGCTCCCGGATGGGACCAGGGTCTGCCCGTCCCTGAGGATCCCGCCGACCACCGCCCCTCTCGGCATACCCAGCTCGAGCAGCGAACGCCCCACCGCCGGCGAGCCCGAGTCGACTTCCAGCTCGATCGCCTCGGCGTCGGTGTCCTTGAAGGTGACCACCGAGTGGATCCTTCCCCGCCGCACGAATCGGAGTATCGCCCCGGCGGCGATCAGCCGGCTGGAAACCGCCGCGTCGATCCCGACCCCGGAGAGGAGGTTGACGTATTCGATGCGGTTGAAACGGGCGACGGTGGTGGAGGCGCCCAGCGCCTTGCCCACCAGGCAACCGAGGATGTTGACCTCGTCCCATCCGGTGAGGGCCAGGATGGCGTCGCTCTCGTCGAGATGTAGGTTCCCCAACGTGGTGGGATTCGTCGGATCGTCGCAGATCACCAGGGCTTTGGCCAGGTGTGCCGCCAGCTTCGAGCAGCGTCGGCGATCCTGATCGACCATGACGACTTCGAAACCCTCCTCGAGGAGGAGCGCGGCGGTGAGTTCGGCCAGCCGGGTCGAGCCCAGCACCACCACCCGCCGGATCGTGTGGTGGCGAACCCCGAGGAGCTGGATGGCTCTGTCGACGTCGGTGGTCTTCACCATGACCAGCACGTGATCGCCAGCCTCGATCGCGGTGTCGCCGTGGGCGACGATGGTCATGCCGTGCCGCACCACCGCTGCCACGATCCACGGCCAGTCGGTCGACCTGCGTAGATCCCCCAGGTGGGAACCGACCAACCGCGACGTCTGGGTGACGGTGGCTCCGACCAGGGTGAGGCGCCCCCCGGCGAACTCGACCAGCTCGGATACCCCACTTCGACGTACCAGGGTGACCAGCTCGTGGGACGCGGCTTCGCCCGGGTCGATCACGAAGTCGACCTCGAGGCCGGCCAATGCTTCTCTCATGTCCGGGTCTTCCACCCGGGCTACGGTCCTCTTGACCCCCAGCTCGGCCGCCACGTGGCAGGCCAGCACGTTGGCTCCGTCGGAGTTGGAAACCGCGATGAGGAGATCCGCCTTGTCGACGCCCGCCGCTTCCAGCACGGTGGGGCTGGCCCCGTTCCCGGTGATCACCAGGGCGTCCAGGCGGTCCTGGAGCTCGGCTGCTCGTTCCTCGTCGTCCTCGATGACGATGACGTCCTGACCCTCCGAGGAGAGACGCTCGGCCAGGTAGGAGCCGACCGCGCCGGCGCCGACGATGACGATTCGCATAGGGGATCCGAAACTAGGAGGCCTGGAGACCGTTAGGATACAGCGGGTTCTCGTCCCCCGTCTCGTCGAAACTCGGAGAGAGCTTCCATATGACCGAACCGTTCCAATCGCCTGCCGCCGTCGCCGATGCCCTGCGGTCCGTCGGATATCTCCCCGATCCCCGGATCGCGCAGGTCGCATTCCTCGCCCATCGGCTGGGCAAACCGATCCTGGTGGAGGGCCCCGCCGGGGTGGGAAAGACCGAACTCGCCAAGTCCCTCGCCCGTATCACGCAACGGAAGCTGATCCGGCTCCAGTGCTACGAAGGACTCGACGAGGCCAGGGCACTGTACGAGTGGAACTACAAGAAACAGCTCCTCCGCATCCAAGCCGACCGGGACCACGACTGGTCGGAGATCGAAGGTGACATCTTCAGCGAGGAGTTCCTGCTGGCCAGGCCGCTGCTCCAGGCGATCATGTCCGAAGAGCCGGTGGTGCTCCTGGTCGACGAGATAGACCGGGTGGAGATGGAAACCGAGGCGCTGCTGCTCGAGGTGCTGTCCGACTTCCAGGTCTCCATCCCCGAGTTGGGGACCATTTCGGCCACCACCACGCCGATGGTGGTTCTCACCTCCAACAACACCCGGGAGCTGTCCGAAGCCCTCAAACGCCGGTGCCTGTTCCTGCACATCTCCTATCCGACCCCGGAGCGGGAGAAGGAGATCCTCCTCACCCGGGTGCCCGACCTCCCCGAGCGTCTGGCCGAACAGATCGCCCGGGTGGCCCGCTCGGTCAGGCAGATGGATCTTCGGAAGCACCCGTCGGTGTCGGAGACGATCGACTGGGCCAGGACCCTGCTCGCCCTCGGTGTCGAGAGCGTCGACGGGCAGGTGGTGAGCGAAACCATCCACGTGCTGCTCAAATACCAGACCGACATCGACCGGGCTCTGAAAGAGCTAGAGCCGCAGACGTGATCTCGGTCCTCACCGGTTTCGTCGACGAGCTGCGCCGGGCCGGGGTTCCGGTGTCGATGGTCGAGGCGATCGACGCCATGGAAGCCGTCGGCCACGTGGACCTGGGAGACCGCTCCGCCCTCAAGGAGACCCTGCGAGCCACCCTGATCAAGAACTCCCGGCACGAGGACGCCTTCGAGGTGGCCTTCGAGGTGTATTTCGCTCTTCGCAGACGGGAGGAGGATCGGCCCTCGACGACTCCGGCAGCAGGGGAGCAGGCCGGCTCCGGAGGCGCCCCGGGAGGCCAGACCGACCTGGACGGGCTGGTCGACGCCCTGTTCCGAGCGTTGGCCGCCCAGGACTTCTCGGCGCTCAGGCACCTGGCGGGGGAGGCGGTGGAGCGACTGTCCGGGATGGAACCGGGGAGACCGGTCGGAGGCACCTACTACCTGTACCGAACCCTGCGAAGACTCGACGTGGAGGATCTGGAGCGGCGACTCGCCGAACTCCTCCAAGCCGACGAGACGGACCACCTCGGACGCCGTTTCGCGGTGGAGGAGGCCGCCGATCGTATCCGCCGGCTCCGGGAGGAGATCGAGGCCGAGATCAGGAGACGCCTGGTCGAAGACCGCGGAGCCGAGGCCGTCGCCAAGACCCTGCGGGAGACCCCGGTCGAGGAGCTGGACCTGATGCACGCCACCCGTGCCGATCTGGAGAAGATCGAGCGGGTGATCGAGCCACTGACCAGGAAGCTGGCGGCCCGTCTGGCTCAGCGTCGCCGTCATCTGCGCAGAGGACGACTCGACTTCCGTCGGACGGTGCGGGCCTCGCTGGCGGCGGGAGGTGTGCCGGTCGATCCCAGGTTCCGGACACGTCGACCCCATCGGCCCGAGATATTCCTGCTGTGCGACATCAGCGGGTCGATGGCGACCTTCGCCCGTTTCACCCTCCAGTTCACCTACGCCATGGCGGGCCAGTTCTCCCGGCTGCGGGCATTCGTCTTCGTCGACGCCATCGACGAGGTGACCGACTACCTGAAGCCGGGAACCGACTTCGGTGATGCGCTGCGTCGGATCAGCACCGAGGCCGACGTGGTGTGGTTGGACGGCCATTCGGACTACGGCCACGCCTTCGAGCAGTTCGTCCACCGTTACGGGAGGGAGCTGACCCCCCGGTCGACGGTGATCGTCACCGGCGACGCCCGCAACAACTACCGGGAACCCAGGGCGGCGTACCTCGAGGAGATCGCCAGGTCGGTACAGGCTCTGTATTGGCTCAACCCGGAGCCCAAGGCCTATTGGGATTCGGGCGACTCGGTGATGTCGGTGTACGCGTCCCTGTGCGACGAGGTGTTCGAGGTGCGGAACCTCCGTCAGCTCGAACGCTTCGTCGAGCACGTGGCGACACGGCCGGCTCGGCCCCGCAGAAAAATCGGCTCAACCGAGCGGGGGGTGCTGCCGATCATCAGGTGAGCCGATCAGGAGTGTTTTGAGAGAGTGGGTCATCGCATACTCGTCATCGAGGATTCGGCCGTCATCCGGCGACTCATAGAGGTGTGCTTGCGGGCCGCCGATCTGGAGATCGTCATGCGGGAGGACGGACCGAGCGGCCTCGAGGCGGTGTTCACCGAGCATCCCGACCTGTTGATCCTGGACATCGGCCTACCCCGGATGGACGGCTGGCAGGTCCTCGACCACATCCGGCGCACCCCCGAGACCAAGGACCTGCCGGTGGTGGTGTTGACCGCCCACGCCGAGGAGGAGTCTCGTCGCAGGGCTGACGAGGGGGGTGCCGACGCGTTCGTCACCAAGCCGTTCCAGCCCAACGACTTCCGTCAGACGGTCCTCGACCTCCTCAGCTGATCAGGAGGCGGGCAACAGCCGGGCCATCCGCTCTATCAGGTCGACGACCCGGTTGGAGTAGCCCCATTCGTTGTCGTACCAGGCCAGCACCTTCACCAGAGTTCCTCCCAGGACCTGGGTCGACTGGGCGTCGAAGATGGAGGAGTGGGGGTTTCCGATGATGTCGGTCGAGACCAGGGGATCCTCCGAGTACTGGATGATCCCCTTCATCGGGCCCTCGGCTGCCTTGCGGACCGCCTCGTTCACCTCCTCCGGGGTCACCTCCCGTTCCAGCTCGGCGACCAGATCCACCGTGGACCCGTCGGGAACGGGCACCCGCATGGCCATCCCGTCGAGTCGGCCGGCCAGTTCGGGAAGCACCTTCCCGACCGCCTTGGCGGCCCCGGTGGTGGTCGGGATGATGTTCTCGGTGGCGGCGCGGCTGCGCCTGAGGTCCTTGTGGGGGACGTCGGCCAGACGCTGGTCGTTGGTGTAGGCGTGGACCGTCGTCATCAGGCCCCGCCGGATTCCGAAACTCTCGTTGAGCACTTTGGCGAGGGGAGCGAGGCAGTTGGTCGTGCACGAGGCGTTGGACACGATCCGGTCTGAGGGGTCGAGTCGTTCGTCGTTCACCCCCAACACCACCATCTCGTCGATCTCGTCCTTGGGGGGAACGGTGAGGATCACCCTCTTGGCTCCTGCGTCGAGGTGTTTCTGGAGGCTGGCCCGGTCCCGGAACACGCCGGTCGACTCGACGACGACGTCGACGCCGAGCTCTGCCCAGGGGAGGAGCGCCGGGTCTCTCTCCATCAACATCCGGACCTGGTGACGTCCCACCTTCATGAAACCATCTTCCACCACCGGATCCAGACCGAGGTGGCCCATCACCGAGTCGTACTCCAGCAGGTAGGCGAGGATGTCGTCGTCGGCCAGGTCGTTGACCGCCACCACGTCGACGTCGGTGTCGCGTTTGAGGATGATCCGGAACACGTTGCGGCCGATCCGCCCGAAACCGTTGATCGCCACCTTGACCGTCATGCCGCCACCCCCTCCCGGCAGTGTCGTGCCATCGTCTCGGCCACCTCCACCAGGCGGGCCGAATAACCCCACCCGTTGTTGAACCAGGTGATGGTCTTGACCATCACCCGATCCATGACCATGGTCGCCAGACTGTCGAACACGCCCGAATAGGTCGAGTCCCTCACGTCGGAAGACACGATCGGGTCGACCGAGTATTCGATTATCCCGGAGAACCGGCCTGCGCACGCCGACCTGACCGCGGCGTTGACCGAGTCGACGCTGGTCGGTGTCTTCACCAGGGCCACCAGATCGACGGTCGACCCGTCGGGCACCGGAACGTTGAGGGCCACCGCGTTGAGCCGACCCTCGAGGTGGGGGAGCACGCCGGTGAGGATCTCGACCGAGTTGGTCGAGGCCGGGATGATGTTCTCGCCGGCGGCTCGACTCTGACGGAAACCGGCCGAGGGGACGTCCGCCAGCCTCTGGGCGTTGGTCATGGCGTGCACGGTCGTGTAGAAGGCCCGGTCGATCCCGAATGCTTCGTCCAGGGTCTGGAGGATGGGAGCCAGGGCGTTGGAGGTGTTCGAACCGAGGGCGACGACGTTCACCTGGGGGGTGAGGACCTCGTCGTTGGTGCCCTTGAGCAGGATGGGTATGTCGCCGGGGGTCTCCGGCGTGGAGGCGAGGATGACCTTCTTCGCCCCGGCAGCCAGGTGCTTCTCACACCACTCGCGGGTGCGGTAGCTGCCGGTGGCCTGCACGACGATGTCCACCCCGAGCTCCGACCATGGAGCGTCGCCGGGCTCCTTGGCGTCCAGGAAGGGGATACGCCGTCCGTCCAGGAAGAGGTTGCCGTCGGCCAGCTCGACGTGACCGGGGAAGCGGCCGTAGATCGAGTCGTACTTGAGTAGGTAGGTCAAACCCACCGGGTCGGCGATGTCGGCGATCGCTCCCACTTCGAGGCCGGGATGCTTCCACAGCATGCGGAACACGTTCCGGCCGATCCGCCCGAAACCCATCAGACCTACACGTGTGCGGCTCATCCGCTCTCCCCGATCAGCTCGAGTCCCACGGTAGTCGTATCCCGAACCCATCTTCACGACCTGTCGTCCCTGCCGTAGGGTGGGGAGGCGGCGGCGGGGAGAGGAGCCCTGATGATGACCGCGCTGTCGGGAACCGTCCTGTCGCTGATCCTGTGTCTCTCGCCGCCGGTCGACGGTCCGGTCACCTCCCGGTTCGACCCGACGTGGGACGGCGGCCACTGGGGATTCGACTTCGAATCTCGGTGGGCTTCGCCGGTTCGGGCTACAGGTTCGGGAGAGGTGACCTTCGCCGGTTCGGTGGCGGGGATGAGGAGCGTGACCATCGATCACGGCTCGATCCGAACCAGCCTGTCGTACCTGTCGGCGGTGCTGGTGTCGTCCGGTGAGTGGGTAGCCCGGGGCCAGGTCGTAGGTTTGTCCGGTCTGGCCCACGGATCCCCGGCGGTCCACCTGTCGGTCCGCGAGGGATACAGATACCTGGATCCCCAAGCCTTTCTCTGCCGATCGGTCTACCGGGTGAGGCTGCTCCCACCCCCCTTCGGGGCTCCCTATCCTGCCGGCTCGGTGCGCATGCGGAGGACCGGAAGCCCGAGATGAGACGAGCCATATTGGGTGGAACCTTCGACCCTCCCCACATCGCGCATCTCCTCGCCGGGGAGGCCGCCTACCGGCAGCTCGGGGTCGATGTCGTGACGTTCATGCCGGCGGGTGCTCCCTGGCAGAAGGCGGACCGGGAGGTGAGCGACCCGGTTCATCGGTGGCGGATGACCCGGCTGACCGTGGAGGGGATCCCCTATTTCGAGGCGGATCCCCGCGAAGTCGAGCGGGACGGATGGACCTACACCATCGAGACGCTGGAGTCCTTCCCCCCCGAGGAGGAGCTGTGGCTGGTGTTGGGCGCCGACGCGGCAGCCGGTCTGCCCACTTGGCATCGTTACCGGGAAGTCGTGGAGCGGGCACGCATCGCGGTGGCGCCCCGGCCGGGCACCGACCGCCGCCAGATCGTCCAGGGCGACGCGGTGTGGCTCGACATGCCCGAGCTGCCGATCAGCGGCACCGAGCTGCGCCACCGTGCCAGGGAGGGGAGGAGCATCCGGTTCCTGGTCCGCGACCGGGTATGGGACTACATCTGCACCCACGGTCTCTACCGAGCGGAGACCGGTAACATGGGTCCTCGTCCGTGACCCGAGAGGAGAACCTGCTGGAGGACACACCTACGACGACCCTGGCGAAGGCCGCGGCGGACGCCCTGGCCGACAAGAAGGGAGTCGATATCGTCCTCCTCGACGTAGGGGACCTGCTCACCATCACCGACGTGTTCGTCATCGCCACCGGGACCTCCCGTCCCCACGTTCAGGCCCTCTCCGAGCACGTGGTCGAGCGGCTGAAGGACGCAGGCCGCCGGCCCCTCCGCGACGAAGGACTGGAACAGGCCGAATGGGTGCTGCTCGACTACGGCGACTTCGTGGTGCACGTGTTCCAGGACGAGCAGCGTCACTACTACGGGCTGGAGCGGCTCTGGGGGGATGCGCCCAGGGTCGAATGGGAGCCGGTGGTGAGCGACGCCTGAGCCGTTGGTACACTTCGGCTCCTTCCGGGGCTGTAGCTCAGTTGGCAGAGCGCTTGCATGGCATGCAAGAGGTCAGGGGTTCAAATCCCCTCAGCTCCACTCGCTAGGTGCCTCCCACGGTTTGGGTGCCGCTGTCTTCTACATCGGGCGGCGCCAACCCGCCCGGGTCGGTTCGTAGGCTGGAGGCCGACGCGTGGCCGTGCAGCCTTTCCCCTGGAAGCCGATCATCTTCCTGTCCATCACGGTGATGGTGTCTTTCGGGGTGATCTTGTACGGCTTTTCGGTCTATCTCACTCGTGGGGCGGCAGGCGGCGAGTTCAGCACCGGGCTCCTCTCGGTGGCATACGGGGGATCGGTCTTGACGGGAGGGCTCCTCGCGTTCCCGGTGGGGCGGTTCGCCGATCGTCGAGGTGTGAGAGCCATCCTCGGTGTGGGATCGCTGGCGGGGAGTGCAGGACTGGCGGTCTTCTCCATCGCGGATCGACCCTGGGAGGTGCTCGCCGCCTGGTGGCTCTTGATCGGCCCCGCGAGTGCCATGACCTTCTATGAACCTGCCTATGTGGCTATCGACCGGTGGTGCCACGACGCCGATCGTCCCCGAGCGACCGCGATCCTGACCCTGGTGGGGGGTCTCGCCGGCCTCGTGTTCATCCCCGGGATCGAAGCTCTGGTGGGCCGGATCGGTTGGCGTCCCACGTTGCGTCTCCTGGCGGGTCTGCTGGCGGTGGTCGGTGTCGGTACCGCCTGGTGGGTCCTGCCACCCGACACGTCGACTCGCCAGAGGGCCTGGCCGGGGCGGTCGTCGCTCACCGGGCTGGCCAGGGACCGCAGGTTCGTGCTGTACAGCGTCGGCATGGTGCTCAGCTTGTTCGCCGCTCAGGGGGTGATCGCTCACCGGGTGGCCAGGTTCGAGGAGGCCGGTTTCGCCCTGGGGGTGGTCGCAGCCTGGGCTGGACTGTCGTCACTGGCGAGCCTTCCCGGCCGGTGGCTGGGACCGATGGCGACGGTTCGGTTCAGCCCAACGGCACTCCAGGGAACGGCGGTTGCCATCCTGGCGGTGTCGGTGGCACTGCTCGCGGTGGGCTCGAACCGGCTCCACCTGGTCGGGCACTTCCTGCTCTTCGGCTTGGCGTTCGGGGCGGTGCTGCCCCTCAGGGCCCTAGCCATGGGGAATTGGTACTCGGGGGCCCGTTACGGCAGGGTGATGGGCGCCCAATGGACCCTGGTGGCGCTGGGTAGCGCGGCCGGTCCGGCGGCCGTCGGTTTGGCTCGTGACCGTCTGGGCGGTTACGAGTGGCCGGTGGCCGGACTGGCCGCCGTTTATCTGGCCGCCTCCGGGCTGATCCTCTGGGCAGGCCGCAGCCGAGCGGCGCCGGTCGGTGGGGAGCCAGACCGGCGAGGCGGGCCGACCGACTAGACGTGAGGGAGAACACCACCGGTCACTGCGAGCCGACACGGGCCCGCCACAGGACGACCGCTCCGCCGACGACGGTGGCTGCTAGATACCAGATGGCGACACTGTGGTCGAGGGAGGGCCTGATCGGCTCGGTGACCAGGCGAGCCAGTCCGGCTCCTGCCACAGCGGC
>FLYL01011118.1_pt2 | contig 10313 bp, 9 predicted proteins | sample 1122611 | NCBI WGS metagenome assembly FLYL01 (sample SAMEA4346791, study PRJEB14843) | hot springs metagenome | biome: Terrestrial Biome; feature: Habitat; material: Sediment | place: India | collected 2012-06-12 | depth 1760 m
CCAACTTCGTGATGGCTGCCCTGGGGCTGGCCGCCGCCTTGTTCCGAACCGCGGGTGTCGACTTCGAGGTGTTGGCGCCGCTGACCCGCACCGTCGTCGACAACGTCTTCCAGCTGGGACCCGAAGCCGCCCTGACCGGCCCCGTGGCCCGGGGCGACTGGGGGACGGTAGCCGCCCAGGTCGCGGCCGCCGATCGGGCGGGGGTGGGAGACGAGTTCCGGCTGCTGGTCAGAGTCACCGCCGGGTTGGCGGGGCGGACCGCCGAGGCCGAGGCGGTGCTGGGATGAAGGTGGTGACCACCTTCCGGGAGGCCCGGGAAGAAGCCCGCGGTCGGGTGGTGCTGGTCCCCACCATGGGCTACTTCCACGAGGGGCATCTCCGCCTGATGGAAAAGGGCAGGGAGCTGGGTGACACCCTCCTGGTGTCCTTGTTCGTCAACCCCCTCCAGTTCGACGATCCCGACGACCTGGCCCGCTATCCCCGGGACCCCGACCGGGACGCCAGGCTCGCCGCCGAGGTCGGGGTCGACGTCCTGTTCGTGCCGCCTCTCGAAGAGATGTACCCCACCGAGCCGCTCACCCGGGTGGTGGTCTCCCGCCTGACCGAGACGATGGAGGGGGTTCACCGGCCGGGCCACTTCGACGGGGTGGCCACCGTCGTGACCAAGCTGCTCGTCGGCCTGCGTCCCCACCTGGCGGTGTTCGGCCGCAAGGACGCCCAGCAGCTGGCAGTAGTCAGGAGGCTGGTGGTCGACCTCTCCATCCCCGTGGAGATAGTCGGCCACCCGGTGGTGCGGGAACCCGACGGACTCGCCCTCTCCTCCCGCAACGTGTTCCTCGGACCCGACCACCGGCCGACCGCGCTCGAGCTGAGCCGGGGGCTGATGGCCGCCGCCGACCTGGTGGAACGAGGCGAACGGCGAGCCGCGCCCATCGTCGCTGCGGTGCGGGACACCGGCCGGCACCTGGACCTCGAATACGTGGAGCTGGTCGGCCAGGACGACCTGACCCGGATCGAACGGCTCGACCGCCCGGCGTTCCTGGCGGCGGCCGCCCGGGTCGGCCCGGTGCGGCTGATCGACGCCCTGTTCTTCGACCTCTCACCTCGAGGGGAACCCGTCACCGACCGGGGAGTGTTCCTGGAGGCTCCTTCGGTGCTGTACCGGGAGGCCGGTTGATGCTGCTGGTCATCGACGTGGGCAACACCAACACCGTGATCGGGGTGTACGAGCACGACACCCTCACCCACCGGTGGAGGGTCTCCACCGACCCCCACCGCACCGCCGACGAATACCGGCTGCTGTTGCGGGCCCTCCTCGACGACGGCGAGGTGAAGGCCGAAGGAGCCGCCCTGTCGTCGGTGGTACCCCCGGCGGCCACCGCCCTCCGGGCAGCTCTGGGCGACCTGGTGGGGGACCGTCTGGTGGTGGTCGGGCCCGGGATCAAGACCGGGATGGCGATCAACATCGACAACCCCCGGGAGGTGGGAGCCGACCGGGTCGTCAACGCCATCGGCGCGGTGGAGGTATACGGCGCCCCGGCGGTGATCATCGACTTCGGAACGGCCACCACGGTCGACCTTGTGGGACCCGACGGGGACTACCGGGGTGGAGCGATAGCCCCGGGAGTCGAGGTCGCCGCCGACGCCCTGGTGGAGCACACCGCGGCGCTCCGGCGGGTGGAACTCACCCCGCCCCGCCGGGTAGTGGGACGCAGCACCGTGGAGGCCATCCAGTCGGGACTCATCTACGGGTACGTCGGCCTGGTCGACGGCCTGGTCGCCCGGATCGTGGAAGAGGAGGGGCTGCGAAACCCGCCCATCGTCGCCACCGGCGGACTGGCAGACCTGATCGCCCCCATGTGCCGGCATCCGGTGGTGGTCGACCAGGAGCTCACCCTGAGGGGGCTACGCATCGTCTACCGGCGGAACCACCCGACGATTTGAACCCGGACCCCGGACGGTCCAAAGTGGCGGCGGTGAACGACGAGCATCCACCCCTAGCCGAACATCCCCTCACCCGGGCCCGGCTCGAGAAGCTGGAACGGATCCGCCGGGCCGGACTGAACCCGTACCCGGTCAAGTTCGAGAGGACCCACCGGTCCGCCGAACTCCACGACGCGTTCGGGGATCTCCCTCCCGGAACCGAGACCGACCAGGTCGTGTCGGTCGCCGGCAGGGTGAGGCTGCTCAGGAGCTTCGGCAGGCTGGTGTTCGTCACCCTGGAGGACGCCAGCGGTCGGATCCAACTCTTCGTCGAACCCAACACCGTGGGGGAGAGCTTCGACCATCTCGAACTGGTCGACCTGGGCGACTGGCTGGGGGCCACCGGACGGGTGATGACCACCCGCAAAGGCGAACTGTCGGTGAAGGTGACCGACTACGCCATCCTCGCCAAGGGGCTGCGTCCCCTGCCCGACAAGTGGAAGGGCCTCACCGACGTCGAGGCCCGGTCCCGGCGCCGCTACCTGGATCTGATCGTCAACCCGGACAGCCGACGGGTGGCGGTGCTGCGATCCAAGGTGGTGTCGGAGCTGCGCCGACAGTTCGACGCTCGGGGATACCTGGAGGTGGAGACCCCGGTCCTCCAGACCCAGGCCGGTGGAGCGCTGGCCCGACCCTTCGTCACCCACCACAACGCCCTCGACCTGGACATGTACCTGCGGATCGCCACCGAACTGCACCTCAAACGCCTGATCGTGGGGGGTTTCGAGAAGGTCTACGAGATCGGCAAGGTGTTCCGCAACGAAGGGATCGACTCCACCCACAACCCGGAGTTCACGATGTTGGAGTCCTACGAGGCGTTCGCCGACTACCACGACATCGCCCGACTGGTGGAGGAGGTGCTGCCCGCGGTCGCCGAAGCGGCGCTGGGAACCACCGAGATCACCTATCAGGGACGTCCCCTGTCGCTGCGACCCCCCTACCGCCGGGTGCGGATGGTGGACCTGGTGGGCGAGGAGCTGGGGGTGGAGGCCCCCCACCGCCTCGACCGGGAACGGCTCGCGGAGGACGCCGCACGGCGGGGAATCGCGGTGGATCCCGGATGGGGGGCGGGCAAGCTGGTGGAGGAGCTGTTCGACCACCTGGTCGCTCCTCGGCTGTGGGAACCCACCTTCGTGATGGACCACCCGGTGGAGACCTCACCGCTGGCCCGGCGACACCGCGACGACCCCGACCTGACCGAACGGTTCGAACTGTTCGTCGCCGGGTCGGAGTACGCCAACGCCTTCTCCGAGCTCAACGACCCGCTCGACCAGCGGGCCCGTTTCCTGGCTCAGGCCACAGCCAGGGCCGGCGGCGACGAGGAGGCCCATCCGGTCGACGAGGACTATCTGCAGGCCCTCGAATACGGCATGCCCCCCACCGGGGGTCTGGGCATCGGAGTCGACCGCCTGGTCATGCTGCTCACCGACCGTCACCACATCCGGGAGGTGATCCTGTTCCCGACTCTGAGGCCCGAGGACCCCTGAGGGTTCAGACGTGGCGTCTCACCCGGCCCAGCAGCTCGTCGGCCGAACAGTCCACGAGCAGGTAGTCGTCGGCCCCTCTGTCCAACGCTTCCCAGGCCTGGGCTTCAGAACCGGCGACCAGCATCACAGGCGGGCAACTCTCCAACCCCTTGGCCTTGGTGACGACGTCCAGCCCGTCGATCGCCGGGAGGTCCGCCTCGACGATCGCCAATGAATACTGGGAGGTTTCCAGAGCGTCCAGAGCCGACGCACCGTCCCGGTGGTGTTCTACCTCGAACCCGGCTCCCTCCAGCCGGGCGATGAACAGGGCGGCCCGACCGGTGTCCCTCATCGCCAACAGCACCCGAAGCCGCCCACCCTCGGAGTGGCACACCACCACCCGGTCCCCACCCTCCCGGTTGGCGTCCAGGGCGAAACGGTGGGCCCGCAGGTAGGCGTCGGCCAGGCCCCAACGTTGGGCATCTCCCAGCACCCCGGCCGAGAAGGAGCACAGGCCTCCCTCCAGATAGGGGTGAGGTCGGTTCCTCAGGGCGTACCTGGCCCTGGTCATGGCCGGCACCAGATCGAAAAACCCGGGCGCTACCACCGCCGGCTCACCCGGCGCCCACTCCGCCACCGTCACCTCGTCGGAGAGGGCGGCGGTGAGGACATCGACCACGGCCGAAGCCACTCTGGGGTCGGGTCCCTCGGAGCGTTTCCCGCCGGGGCCATGAGTCTCGGGGACCACCGCAGCCACGGTGACCGACGACGCCTCCGACAGGAGCCGACGGAACGACGCCATCAGCTCCGCCCGGCCGTGGCGGGCCTCCGGTCGGCGCTCCAGCAGCGAACCGACCACCACCCTGAGTGCGTCCGGGTCGAAGGGTTTCGACAGGTAGACGTCGGCTCCCATGGCTTCGACCTCCAGCCGTGCGGTGCGGGCCGAAGCCCCCGAGACGACCACCACCGGCACGTGCCAGGTGTCCTCCGACGCTCTCAGCTCGGCGAGCAGCGTCCTGCCGTCGCCGTCGGGGAGGAACAGGTCGAGCACCACCAGGTCGGGCCGTCGGGCCCGGAGGGCCGCTCTCGCCTCCGCCAAGGTGGCCGCCGTCATCACCGTCCGGTCGGGGCCGGTGAGGCGCAGCTCCAGCAGCCTGAGGATGAGAGGGTCGTCGTCGACCACCAGCACGCTGTGACGGGTGGCTCTCATCCGTTCCATCTCGACGAGCAGCGCCCGGACCGCCGGCACCAGGTCGCCGGGGGCGGCTTCCTCCACCCGGGCCGCCAGGGCGGACACGGTGGGGAAACCGCAGCTCGCGCCCGAACCCCGAACCGAGGAGGCGAGACGCCGGATCCGTTCCACCGCACCTCGATCGCCCTCCAGGAGGTCGTGCAACGCCGCTTCGAGGCGTCGGATCTGATCGAGCGCCGCCGCGGAGAACCCGTCTTCCGCCATGGGAGGTTGATCGGCGTCGGCCCGGGCGAACTGAAGTGGGAACCTCTAGGTGGTGACCCCGGCGACCCGCTCCACCAGATACCGACCCAGATCCTCCAGGACGTCCCGCACCGGGCCGGGCGGCAGGGCCTCCAACGAACGGGAGGCGACCTCCAGTCGCGAGCCGGCCGCCACCAGGGACTCCTCGACGTGACCACCTGCCTTGACCAGGTCGATCACCTCGGCTACCACCTCGTCGGGATACGGTCGGGGCGTCTCCAACAGCCGACGTACCCGACTCCCGTCGCCTCCCCTCAGCGCCAACAGGACGGGCAGGGTGAACTTCCCCTCTCGGATGTCCGACCCGGTCGGTTTCCCCAGCTGGGAAGCGGTCGACACCAGATCCAGGGCGTCGTCGGCGATCTGGAAGACCATCCCCACTTCGGTGGCCCACCGGGAAACCGCCTCCACCACCCCCGGCTCGGCGTCTGCCGCCATCGCCCCGAGCCGGGCCGAAGTCCGGATGAGGCTGGCGGTCTTCAGGTAGATGACCCGCTCGTAGTCGTCGACGCCGTGATCCAGATCGAAGTCGAGTTGCAGCTCCCGGGTCTGACCCTCCACCAGGTCGGCGTAGGTGGCCGCCAGCAGGCGGACCGACTCCTGGCTGAGAGCAGCCGCCGCGGTCTCCGACGCCTTGGCCATCAGGTAGTCGCCGGCGAGGATCGCCACCGTGTTCGACCAGTTGGCGTTCACCGATGTGGCTCCCCTCCGGGTGTCGGCCTCGTCGATCACGTCGTCGTGGTACAGGCTGCCCAGATGGATCAGCTCGACCGCCACCGCGGCCTCCACCGACCGGTGGCTTCGGGTGGGGCCCAGACGGGAAGCCAAAACGGTGAGGAGCGGCCGATATCTCTTTCCGCCGGCGGTGAGGAGATGCTGGGCTATCCGGGTCAGATACGGGTCCTGGGAGGTGGACACCTCGAACAGGCGGCGCTCCACCACCTCCATCTCCTCCCATACGTCGTCGAGGGGAACCAGGCTGCGGAGCTCCGACATGTCCCCGAGGAGGCTACCCGCGGCGAAGCGGAGGCCGGTCGGGGAACACCGGCGCTCCTTTCGGGGTTTTCATATGTGCTGCATCGCCGGGGGTCCGGCACCGCCGGAAAACCACCCCCCGGTATACTGCATGTGCCAGGGAAGGAGCGAACGTGTTTGAACGCTTCACCGACCGGGCTCGCCGAGTGGTCGTGTTGGCCCAGGAGGAAGCCCGTCTTCTGAACCACAACTACATCGGAACGGAACACATCCTGTTGGGGCTGCTCAACGAGGGCGAGGGAATCGCCGCCAAGGCGTTGGAGAGCCTGGGGATCAACCTGAACGCGGTTCGTGAGCAGGTCGTCGAGATAATCGGACAGGGCCAGACCGCACCCAGCGGTCACATCCCCTTCACCCCCCGGGCCAAGAAGGTGTTGGAGCTGAGCCTGAGGGAGGCCCTCCAGCTCGGCCACAACTACATCGGAACCGAACACATCCTGCTGGGGTTGATCCGGGAGGGCGAAGGCGTCGCCGCCCAGGTCCTCCAGAAGTTGGGAGCCGAACTGCAGAAGGTCCGCCAGACGGTGATCCAGCTCCTGTCCGGCCCCCAGGCCGCCGAGGAGCAGACCGCGGCGGGTACCGCCACCGGGTCGTCCCGGGAGCAGTCCAGCCAGGGTTCCACCGTGCTGGACCAGTTCGGCCGGAACCTGACCCAGGCCGCCCGGGAACGGAAACTCGACCCGGTGATCGGCCGGACCCGTGAGATCGAGCGGGTCATGCAGATCCTGTCCCGCCGCACCAAGAACAACCCGGTGCTGGTCGGCGAACCCGGGGTGGGCAAGACCGCCATCGTCGAGGGTCTCGCCCAGCGGATCGTGGCCGGTGACGTGCCCGACACCCTGAAGAACAAGAAGCTGTACACCCTCGACCTGGGTGCTCTGGTCGCCGGGTCCCGCTACCGGGGCGACTTCGAGGAACGCCTCAAGAAGGTGCTGAAGGAGATCAAGACCCGGGGCGACATCATCATCTTCATCGACGAGATCCACACCCTGGTGGGGGCCGGCGCGGCGGAAGGCGCCATCGACGCGGCTTCCATCCTCAAGCCGATGCTGGCCCGGGGTGAGCTGCAGACCATCGGCGCCACCACCCTGGAGGAGTACCGCAAGTACCTGGAGAAGGACTCGGCGTTGGAGCGTCGGTTCCAGCCGGTCCAGGTGGACGAACCGTCGGTGGCCGACACCATCCAGATCCTGATGGGCCTGAAGGATCGTTACGAAGCCCACCACTCGGTGCGGTTCACCGAACAGGCGATCGTGTCGGCCGCCAACCTGGCCGACCGTTACATCTCCGACCGGTTCCTGCCCGACAAGGCGATCGACCTGATCGACGAGGCGGGCAGCCGGATGAGGATCTCCCGTCCGGCCACCAGCCCCGAGTTCGAGGAGATCGACAAGAAGCTGGCCGAGGTCCGCCGCCAGAAGCAGGAGGCGGTGCAGGCCCAGCAGTTCGAACGGGCCGCCCAGCTCAGGGACCAGGAGAGGGTGCTGCTCGACGAGAGAGCCCAGATCGAACGGCGAGTCCAGGAGGAAGGCGGCGCCTCCGGCTGGGTGATCGACGAGGAGGAGATCGCCGAGGTGCTGGCCCAGTGGACCGGCATCCCGGTCCATCGGCTCACCGAAGAGGAGACCTCCCGGCTGCTGCGGATGGAGGAAGAGCTGCACAAGCGGATCATCGGCCAGGAGGACGCCATCGCCGCGGTCAGCCGGGCCATCCGCCGGACCCGGGCCGGGTTGAAGGACCCGAAGCGTCCCTCGGGTTCGTTCATCTTCCTCGGCCCGTCCGGGGTGGGCAAGACCGAGACCGCCAAGGCGCTGGCCGAGTTCCTGTTCGGGGACGAGGACGCCCTCATCCAGCTCGACATGTCCGAGTACATGGAGAAGCACACGGTGAGCCGGCTGATCGGGTCCCCGCCCGGATACGTCGGCTACGACGAGGGCGGCCAGCTCACCGAGGCGGTGCGGCGCAAGCCGTTCTCGGTGGTGCTGTTCGACGAGATCGAGAAGGCCCACCCGGACGTGTTCAACACCCTCCTCCAGATCCTGGAGGACGGGCGGCTCACCGACGCCCAGGGCCGCACCGTCGACTTCAAGAACACGGTGATCATCATGACCTCCAACCTGGGTACCCGGGACCTGCACAAGAAGGCGATCGGGTTCCGGGTGGAGGACACCCGCGACACCTACGAGAAGATGCGGGAGAAGGTCCAGGAGGAGCTGAAGCGCCACTTCCGGCCCGAGTTCCTGAACCGGATCGACGAGGTCATCGTGTTCCACGAGCTGAGCCTCGACGAGGTGAAGCAGATCGTCGACCTGATGCTGGGTCGGGTCAGGGAGCAGCTCAAAGCCAACCACCTGGATCTGGTGCTGACCGACGACGCCAAAGCGTTCCTCGGCACCAAGGGTTACGACCCCGAGCTGGGTGCCAGGCCGCTGCGTCGGGCCATCCAGCGGCTGTTGGAGGACCCGCTGTCCGAGAAGGTGCTCCAAGGCGAATTCGCCTCCGGGTCGACCATCCTGGTGGGTGTCGACGAGGACGCCCAGGAGCTCACCTTCGAGGCGATCGAAACGCCCAACGTGCCGCCCATCGAGATGGCCGGCTCCGAGTCGGACTGAACCCGGTTCAGTAGGCCAGGGTCAACGTGCGGTGGTGCTCCCCCATACGGGTCGCCTCCGGCCCCAGCACCGCCGACCACCACAGGTGGTAGTCGAGCTGCGGTGAGGTGACCGGATTGCCGAGACGGTGGAGCTCGTCGAGGAGACGGTCGGCGGCAAACACCGTGGCCCAGCGGATCGCGATCTCGGCCTGCGAACCGTAGGGGAGCAGCCGCCGCCGATCCACCGCCCGGGCCAGGTCCCGCCGATACCGCAGCACCCCCCGGTGGCGGAGGAGGCGGGGGAGCATGTAGTCGGGGTACACCCCAAGCTGGTCCACCCGGTCGATCGGTAGGCGTTCGCCCATCATCGCCACGCACAGCCGGGCCAGCTTGTCGAACCCGACTTCGCCGCCGGGGGTGGGGAACCGGTCCCGGAAACCGGGAACCGTGTCGACCAGCAGCTCGACCGCCCGTGGTGCGTCCCACCCGGCTTCGGCGAGGAGCCGGGTCGGGTCGCCCCCGTAACGGGACTCCAACGCCTCGTCGACCCGGACCAGACGCCGGGCCCGGGCGCCGACCAGCTGCAGCACACCCCGGCCGGCGAAGAACCGCACCGGATCCCAGTCGCCGAAGAATCCCCTTCGCCAAGCCTCCGCCCGGGTGAAACAGGCGAACACCGCCGGCGCGTCGCCCAGCCAACCCCCCTCGAACTCGACCTCCCAACCGGATCGCCCATCCGGCGGCCACAGACACCCCACCACCGAGACGCCCAACACGCAGAACCGCAGCCAGTCGACCCCGTCGATCTCCGGCACGCCCGGATATTCGAACCGGGGTCGGGAGAAGTCGTGGGCGGCTAGGGCTTCCGCCAGCCGCTCCACCGCCTCCCGGTCGACCGTGACCCCCCAGTCGGGGGGCGGTGGAACACGGCGGATGTCGACCACTTCGGACATCCCGAGGAAGCTAATCTTCTCGGACGGCCCCACATGCGGGCGTCTGACTATCGAGGAGGAATTCGACGTGAGAAAGACCAGACTGATCGCGCTGCTGGCCGTGTTGGCGCTGGTCGCCTCGGCCTGCGGAGGGGGCGAAGGCGCCGGCGACGAAGGCGCCGACGTCCTGGTAGGCCTGGCCTACGACATCGGCGGTCGGGGCGACAAGTCGTTCAACGACTCGGCGGCCGCCGGCCTGGACCGGGCGAAGGAGGACTTCGGGATCGAAGCCCAGGAGTTGGAGCCCACCGCCGGTGGGGAGAACCGGGAGGAGAACCTGCAGCTCCTCGCCGAAGCGGGCGCCGACCTGATCTTCGCCATCGGTTTCGCTTTCGCCGACGGGGTCGCCAACGTGGCTCCCAACTTCCCCGACACCAGCTTCGGGATCGTCGACGCGGTGGTCGACCTGCCCAACGTGGCCTCCCTGGTGTTCGCCGAGGAGCAGGGTTCGGCGCTGGTCGGTTGCATCGCCGGCCTGATGACCGAGTCGGGCACCGTCGGGTTCATCGGCGGGGTCAACATCGACCTGATCCAGAAGTTCGAAGCCGGTTACATCTTCGGTGCCCAGCACTGCAACCCGGACGTCCAGGTGGAGAGCCGCTACCTGACCGAGCCGCCCGACTTCTCCGGGTTCAGCGACCCGGCCAAGGGCCGTGAGGCTGCGGCCGCGCTGTACGACGCCGGAGCCGACATCGTCTACCACGCGGCCGGTGGGTCGGGCGCCGGCCTCTTCGAGGAGGCCGCGGCCC
>FLYL01001072.1_pt1 | contig 10303 bp, 13 predicted proteins | sample 1122611 | NCBI WGS metagenome assembly FLYL01 (sample SAMEA4346791, study PRJEB14843) | hot springs metagenome | biome: Terrestrial Biome; feature: Habitat; material: Sediment | place: India | collected 2012-06-12 | depth 1760 m
CAACACTCAGGGGACTCCTCTTTTGTATCTCAAATTTGGAGAATTGGTATAATAACTTTTCCAAAAAAGTTTGAGCACTACTTACCACCACAGCAATTTAGTTCAACATTAAGCGATCGAGTACGGAACAGTACCCTGTTGGGTAATGCTATAGGGCAGCATGTTTTCAATAATGGAGCAAACCGAAAAGTCTCAAAGACCGATGTGTGTCCTCTCTCATCATTCATCGGAGGATGAACTATTAGACAATACAGGAGAAAGATGATGCTCAAATATTTAGCAATTTGTACAGGGCTGACCCTGATGAGTTACAGCTTGTCATCACCTGCGATGGCACAAGAGCGAATTGAGCGAGTGCCAGTTGCAGAACCAACACCGACACGGGTACAGATTGAACCAGGTCCGTCTACTCCCTCAAATATTCTTGTAGCGCCCGATGATGACGGTGGAGAAACCGCAGGCGTTCAACATTATCCGTGTAGCAGTATCACCTCATGCAATGTTTTAATTTCTAACTGCGCAGAATGGGGAGGCACTTGGGTGGAAACGGGCACTCCGGGTCCTCACGGTGAACCTCAGAAGGGCACCTGTACAGTCAATAACTAATGAGGTATCAGCGTAGACTGTGCAATGCACAGACCATCAGCACCTGCATTGCACAGCATCAGTAGCGCGGTTTACAATCGCTAAAACTCAAACTTTCGTTATCTAAAAAACTTGCCAGCGCCATCTCTAACACCGCTTCTACTGGATACTCAATGTCTGCCGATCGTCTTTCAAAGGCTTCCCGGATTTCATCAGGCAGCGCTGCCAGGATCATCCGAGATGCGACTGGGCTGAGATGCTCTCGTGTTTCTTGGTCAGCAGTAGGTTGCATAGTTAGTCCCTCATCAGGATGCGGGCATTAAATGGCAATCTACTGGTATGGAGAATAAGACGCTTTTGCTCTGATGATAGCGATCGCCACCAGCAGAAATTTCCGATTCGCTTCATTCTCCCAGCTTTAGCACCAGGAAAGTTGATCAATCTGCTCTATTGCATAGCTAGATTACCATTATCAGGACAATACTCTCCTACACATGGAGGTTTCTTCAACAATTCTCTAAGGGATGGGGTAGCCTTGTTCGATCGGTCTTCTGTTCCCATGTGTATCCGAGCAGGGTTGATCGCCTCTGGAATCCCTCCTTGCTCCTGGACTGAAGAGCTTTTTGTAACTGAAGAGCTTTTTGTAAGTGGATCACCTATCTGATTTTCGGAATTAGAAGGAACGGGAGATCCAGAAGAAAGCCCCCGTTCCCGCTTCTCCTTCCGCTGAGCCAGGATGGCGATCGCCTCTTGCCATCCAAGGAGATGCAATCGGTACACCCTCAGTTTTTCGCCCTCATGTCCTGGCACCGATCGCGACCAGCGGAACTCGGTTTTGATGCCGAGTTGCGACAGCAGTTGATGAATGATTTGCACATTACTCATGTCCTCCGTGATTGTAAGACTGAGGGCCTGCTTGATCTGGGCTGCCCACCCTCTGGCTTTAGCGGCATAGGGATAGAGGTCATACTTGGTCCACTCTTTGTTCGGGTCCAGAAAATCCGTTAGCCCCAGCCGCTCTCGAAGCGCTCGACGTAGCTCAGCGCTGGAAATGTCCCAGGGGCACAGCGACTGATTCCACTTCAGTTGGCTCTCCAGTGCCTTCACTGTCCGATCGACCGCCACACCAGGATAAAGCAGTTCTTCCAAGCTTCGCAGTTCGCCCCGTCGTCTGCCCTCCTTATCTGCTAGCACGTCTTCAACCGTTAGCTCCTCCAGTCCGTAGAACTCTTTGAGATAAAACTTGGCGATCGCCCGCTGTTGTTCGGGGGAAGTACTCTCCAGTGCCTCCAGTTGCAGCACATCGCTTAAGGTCAGGTCATCTGCGCCAACCATACTCTCTGCGTCCAGCTGCCGCAACTCATCACGGGAAATCTTCAACAAGTCACCCATTGCTCCATGTCGTTCTCGCTCCTCGATTGCCACCTGGTTCCCCTCAAACCGGAGCCGCACCGTTAGCGCATCTCGCAGCTGCAACATCGACTTGTTTTGCTCAGCGGCAATCCGACAGTAGAGGTTGAGGTGAGGATCAGCTTGCCAGTCATAGTTCGCCAAATTAGGTACATCTTCCCGTAAGGATGAACGGATTAGACTGATGGTAGCAGAGGTGCGGCTTTGCAGATGGGCTTTTAGCTCTAATGAATGGGTCGATCGGGATGCTTTGCTAAAATTGCTGCCCCGTTTGGCACACCACACCACTCGCTCCACCGGCTCTCTCACTCGTCCCAATGCCTGGGACATATCTGCATCAGTAGAACTGACGCCAGCAAAGATGCCATAGACCTTGGCAACAGTGCCTTGGGCTTCAATGCTGACTCCGGTAGACATCGAGGGAGAGCAGATGATGATATCGAACTCATCCTGCGCTAATACCGCATCCGGATTCTGAATAAACGATTGCTCGACTTCCCCGCCAGCGGTTTCCGAGTTAATCACCAGCACCCGCAGCCCTGCAAATTGCTGCTCGATCGTCCGTGCCAGGGCCTTGGAGGTGGCTTTGCTGTCGGTGGCGACAAACAGCACCTTGCCTTTTTCCAGTCTGGTGATGTCTTGCAACAGATCAGCGGTGATGGCGGTGCGATCGGGGCACTGAATCATGCGCACGTTGTACCCTTGTGGCTGGTAGTCGTTGCGGATCAGGAACACCGGCTGCTCATCGCCCCGCAATTCTCGCAGGTAGTGCAGTGTGGCGTTATCAAGATCTGCATCAGCCACAATCACCCGGCGAGCAACTCGGATCAAATGCCTCAATCGTGCTAGCAGGGCAGGGCGTTTGCCGTCTTTGGCACAGGTGCTGGAAGTCAGCAGGTGGCGAATCACCTGTACCACCTCGTCAATCACCAGGTCACAGCCGCGAAACTTCTCAGGGTCGATCGCCAGCAGAGAATCGACAACAAAGCTGATGCGGAGGGTGTAGGCAGAACCTGCGATAAACTCCCCATTGGCTTTATCCAGATTGCCGATGTAGTCGAGCTTCAGCCGTTCACTGAGAGAGCGTTGCAGCGATCGGCGGTGCCCGGCGGAGAGGACTTTGTCGAGTCCTTCGACCTGGTGAGCAATCCATTTGGTCTTGCCTGTACCTTTAGGACTGCGCAGAGCAATGATGCCCTCGTGGGGCAACTGACTCAGATCCAGGGTAGATAAGTCGGTGGTCTGGAGTCTAACCGCTGGATTCCAGGTGAGTTGTCGCGCTAACTGCTGCCAAATGCGCCAGTGTTCCAGGGAGAGTGCCTCGGTATAGGCTTGCTCCCAGGCTGCCGTTCCCCGATTCACGATCAGATCATCAGCCCCCTTGCCGTCCTTGCCACTCCATTGGGCGATCGCCACTGTCCCACCTGTTTGTTGTAGCAGTCCCCCAAAGCGAGACAAAGCAATATTGACCCGCTGCCGGGTTTTGTCGTCTGGGTCCTGGTCGAACGCCAGCACATGCTGCCTGTCTGCTTGAGCGAAGCGTGACACATCCGCAATCAAAGCCCGATCGCCAATCGCATCTGTGGTGTAGCCACCATTCACCCCATAGAGGGCGATCGCCACGTAGCCCAGACTAAGAAGGGATAGGGCTTTCTTGCCTCCCTCCGTCCAGATGATCGGAAGGTCAGGGTGGTCGTCAAGCCAATCCCAAAAAGAACCAGCTAAGGGGACTTCGACCTTGTAGCGATCGGCAATTCTTTGTCGAATGGCGATGGGAAGGTCAGGCAGAAAGGCTCTAGAGCCATTGCCAACGGGAGTTTCATACTTGTGAACCTTACCCTTCTGGTTAACTCTGGGTTGGCTTAACTTTGCCTGCCAGCAGGAGCCGTCTTCGTTGAGCAGCAGCGCCGCTGAAGGAGCGATCGGTTGTTTGATCCAAAAGCGAGTGTATTTCCAGTTCAACCCGTCATGGAGGGGTGTTTCCAGGACCTCCCCGTTGCCATAGATGACATCAGGGACGACTCGCACCGATGCCGCAAACAGGACTGGATCGATCGCACTGCCACCAATGAATTCTTGTTCGATCGCGCTGCTGAACTGTTCCAGGGAAGGGGAAGGCAGTGGTGTCGTATCGCTATTTCCGGCTTCGTATCTTCCTGGTAATAGCGAATTTTTTGGTACAAAACCCTGTGGAGCCGAGACGAGCCTCGTCCCAGTAAGTGAACTATTCATAGTGATGGTTAGTGAATGAAGTGCTTAAGTTGTTGCTTTGTCCGCGACTTGAGGGGGAATAAATGAAGCGGTTTCCCGTCAATCTGGAGAAAAGATTGCAGCAAAAATTGACGCACTGGCCAAACGGTGTGCTATCTTTATCTCAAGACTTGGGTGATTTTTAAGCAAAGAATCCCCGCCGCTGAAAGAATTGCTTTTTTCAGCGTTCACCCCTTAGGGGGACTTATGAAAAACCAAATAACGAGTTAGTAAAAACCGCTGTAAGAGATTGGCCCCTCGTGAGCGGTTTTTGACTTTCTGTTACTGGTTTTTGTTTGTTTGAGCATAGGTCTATCGGTTGCACCTCCTTTGTTTAAGTGGACAAGCTTGGTTGCTCAGTAGACCTCTACAGGTAGTGTTGAGATCTACTAATTTGCAAAGTATAGATCCGATCGGCTGTTGAGAGAAAATTCATCTCAGTTCAATAAGCAGCATCAGGGTCTCAAAACTTGGTTAGGCTCTGTGCGATCAACTCCGCCTCGTCTAGGGTGAACCACCGACCGACGGAAGACGATCGAATCTTGGCTGTAGTCTCATATTGCTCTTTGGGTTCTGCGTCTGGATGCATGGTTGCCTCCGTCCTTAACAATCCGTGACGAAGCTCTATCTTCAATCCTGCAACCCAGTGCGACTCTTTATCGTAGCGATGCTCTGCTAATGTCTTGGCGACCGCGTTAGCACGGTGCAGCAAGGGCAAGAGAGAGCCGATCGCGTCTTGAGGTACCAGATCACTCATTTTTGATTCATGCCACTAATCGTCCTCCATAGACATGACGAATCACCTGACTATCAATGTGGTCGGCTAATGCGTCAATCTTAGACTTGTTGCGGAATAGGGGATAATCGAAAGGACTTCATCGAGTTTGAGCCTGCATGATCAACCTCCATCGTGCGTTGAATGACGACCGTCTGCTGCGTGCTCTGACTGGTCTAAACCGGAAAGCCTTTGATGAGCTATTGCCTATCTTTACTGCTGCATGGCAAGCACAGGTAGAAGCGCAGGTGCGACAACGTGCCCCTGGTGGAGGTCAAGCGGACAAAGCTCGATTGTTGAGTCACTCAGAGAAGCTGTTCTACATCCTGTTCTACTTCAAGTGTTACCCCACCTTTGATGTGGCGGGATTTCTGTTTGACTTTGACCGTAGCCAAGCTAATCGCTGGATGCACCGACTGCAACCGATACTTGAAGCCGCCCTGGGCCAAAAGATGGTGCTACCGGAACGAAAACTCGAAAGTATTGAGCAGTTCTTGAAACGCTACCCGCAAGTCAAAGAAGTGATGATTGATGGGACGGAGCGACCCATTGCTCGTCCCAAAGACCCTGAGCGGCAAAAGGAGCATTATTCGGGAAAAAAGCGGCGACACACTCGCAAACATCTAGCAGCGGTAGATGAAGACAAACGGGTATTGGTGCTAACTCAAGCCCGAGAGGGAAAAGTGCATGATAAGCGGTTGCTGGATGAGGAAGAGATAGTCCAGGGAATTCCTGATGAGATTCCGATTGCAGTCGATTTAGGCTTTTTAGGGTTACAGAAGGAGTATGACAACATTGAGATTCCTCACAAGAGACCCCGAGGAGGCAACCTCAGTGAAGAGCAGAAACAGGAGAATTATGAGAAAAGTAGTCGGCGGGTGCGATGCGAGAATGCATTTGCAGGAGTGAAACGATACAGGATTGTGAGCGATATTTCCAGAAATCGTGTGAGTGATTTTGATGACCGTTCGATGTTGACCGCAACAGGACTATGGAACTTCTACTTGATGGCTGCTTAACTCAGATGGAAGTGACAAGGGAAGATTATTTCCCTGAAAAATTCTTATACCGCAACAAGTCTCTTGTTGTCCAAGTCAGTCCATCCAGGGGGTTCGCCGTCTAGCTGTTCAAAGAACAGAAGCGCATGAATTTCAATGCCAAAACGATGGGCAAGTTGAACGAGTTGGGGCTTAAACCCTAACCCTTTGGCAATCTGCCACACTTCATCCGGATCAACGATCGCCAGATTGACAGAGAGATAATGCTCTCCTTTGTTGGGGAGGTACGGGATGGATTGAATTCCCTGGATCGTCGCGGTTGTCATATTTCACCCAGAAATCCCATTGCGGTTTATTAAGCCCCCATGCGACGGATTAGGAAATCAACCGTACTTGCCTGAGTGGCGACTAGCTTAGAGAGTTCTGAAACATTAGCTGACTGACTTTCAGCCACTTTCAGATGACCATTAATCGCCTCAGTTTGTCGATCGAGCGCCTGTAGGATTTGCCGTGACAAGCCTTTAAGCTCGCTCATGCCAGAGTTGAATTGTGTGACTTGAACTGTCAGCACATCCATTCGCTCACCCAGTTTCTCAACCACTTGAGTCACCCGATCGAGCCTTTCAGTGAGCCGCTGATCCATTGAGTAGATGCGCGCCTCTGTGGCTTCCAGTTGTGCCTGAATTGCTTCTCTTGCCATGCGTCGATCCTTCTCTACTTATCCTGCTTTGATTTTGGGACAAACTCTTTTTTGTCCATCGCTGATCTCAGTCCAGATTCAATTAGATAAGCAGCAAGATTTGCTGTGGGTCTCCCCTGCGCCTCTGCCCACTCCTCCAATAGTTCAAATATCTGGTCTGGTACTGTCACCGAAAATTTTTTGCTCACTGATAGCATGGTGAACTCCTCAGTTCAATCCTACTGAAAGCATCCACCAATATTCCAAAATCTGCTAATCATAAGCCTTTAAGAATCTAATTAGATGCTAATATTCAGATTACCAGCAATTCCCATGAATCGGATCAAGGCATTTGTGGATCGTTGTACTGGCGATACGGTAAGGCGAAAGTAAGCCAGAAATTTTGGAGGATTTAATCACCTATGAATCGCTTAGCAGTGCACAGAACACCTGTAGAATTGAGTGTTCAGGCATCAGACAACCAAATTGAGCGCACGATTGAATCACTAGGATCGTCAGCCTTCACCCGCTCCAGCTTTATTGGGCAGTAATGGCAAACTGAGGCACTGCAGGAAAAAACTGTACTTGAAGGAGTGTACTCCGATCGCCTTCGATTTGAGCATGAATCAGCAGCATTAGAACAATTCAACATTTTTCAACTTGGAGCACAACAATGGTGCCGGTCTATCTTCGTGTGTTAATTCCCTGCTGGGTGCTGAAGCAAGCCGAGTTAGGGTCTGATGAGTATCAGCGAGACATTCGAGCCTACTGTGGTTTAGACGAGACGATTCTCTCTCTGCCGAACCTACCGCCAATGGGTACCACTATCCTGGTTCGAACTCCCGATGGAGACACCCCGATGAAGGTGGTGCATGTCAAACTCGAAGCCCAAACCAATTTAATTGGCGATGAACTGGGGGTTGTTTTTGCAGTGCCGGAAGACTGTTTCTAACTCCACTGCGACTCAAGCCACCACCTTTCAAAAAGTTTTGGAACCACAAGCAACATAAGCCAGTACTCCCTAGCTTTCCAGGTTAACCCGTTAAGCATTTAGGTTGGCAATAGCACGATCGCACCCCTTCTCCACAGGATGGTTGCCATACCGCAAGATCCAATCTGTTTGAATCACCGTGAATTTTATCAACGTTTAAGTGACATTCTACAAGGAGTAACATTATGAACCCTCGCTCTGCATCTAATCGGAGGCAGGATGGTGTCTGGTACATTACTGTTCCAAAGCAGCAGGAATTTACAGAACCTAAATTTCACTTTGGACATCAAGTGCGGTGGCGAAGAGAAGCGATCGAGCATTCAGAAGATAGACAAACAGGACGAATCATAGGCATACAGTTTGTTGTTCAATCTCAAAGATGGCAGTATCAGATTGTGATGAATAGTTTTGAGAATCAATTAGGGAATAATAGTGACCCGATTTATGTGATGGAAGAAGAACTAACTGAAGTTCAAACTGTTCCATCAATTCAGTCAAGATTTGAGCCGAGTAGTGATTGGCTATCGACCAGCCAAGCGGCAGTTAAGCTGACTGTACTCCAAGTCAGCTCGCTGCAAGTTAGCATCACTCAGTTCAACACGCTCTAACTTTGCTCGGCTTAAATTGGCTCTACTCAAATTGGCGTTGAAGAGTTTGGAAGCTGTTAAATCAGCCCGACTCAAGTCAGCATTGCTGAGGTCAGCCGATTCCAGGTGAATTCCTTTGAGCCAGCTACTACTCAGTTTTGCTTGATGCAAATTTGTTTGCTTGAGTATTGCACCACCAAAATTCGCATTTTCTGCAGTGACATTCCTGAGATCAGCACACTTAAGATTAGCGCGGCACAAGCTAGCATTTCTCAAATTAGCATTGCTTAGGTTCGCCTTGGTCAAGTTAGCTCCCCGGAGGTTGACCCCACTTAAATCTGCATTGCTCAAGTTGGCTTCACGCAAATTAGCACCACTGAGATTTGCATTGCTTAAATCAATACCTTGTAAGTTTTGATTTGATAGATCACATCCTGCGTAATCGCCACAAGAATTTAGTTCTAGTCGATCAGAAGAAGTAAAAGATACAGGAATTGGATTGATTAAATTAGTACTTGTACCAGTAGCTGAACTACGACGGATTAACTGTCCAATAAAGCTCCAGAAGAAAGTATGCATATTGTTAGGGGCTATAAATATAATTCTGCTCCTATTGTCGTTCACACAATAACTGATTGCAAATCTAATAACTACACATAGGTGATTTTTTTACCCTCATTCCGTTCTCAGTTAGTTGATGAATTAGTTCAGCAGAAACTCAATCCTCAATTTCTCTAACCATCATCTTTTCTCCTCCTCAAAAGTTCCAGGGTTTGGCAGATCGGCTGCCTCAGCACATAAACTGATCGCTCTGCCTGGGGTGATTGAAGGGTTACTGTCATGAAGTGCAATTAGGCTAAAAACATTGTAGGGTAGGAGCTTGAGAGCAGATCTCTTGTACTAAAAATTTTGTTGCGCCTCTCAAACTGCCTCTATTGGTTAACGAATTTGCGTTGTTTCAGACTTCGGATTAGCTCTAATTCGGGTATGTTTAGCAAACGCGAAAAAAACAACGCTAAACCTGAAAGCCTGACTGAGCAAAGGTTTCAAGCTCAAATTTTACCCATTTCACAATAGTCTTAACGGTCGTAGCCCTTGCCTGTTCTGGTTTTCAGCTAAATTAAAGCGATATTTGCGATAGGGATTAATATGCTCAAACCGGGCTGGAGACAGATGAGCAATGTCCTCCTCACTAATTGGATACCCCTCTTGCTTGAGATACTCCAACACGGCTGCCATGTAGATCGTGTTCCAGACAATCTCAACATTGGTCACTAATGTCAAACAATGGGATTAATTGGCTAATTCCTCCTGCTTGCGTCGTCGCAGTTCACCCTGGCGTGCAAACAACAGAAACCGTCGCAGATCATGGATCGATTCCGCCTTTGTATAGCAATGGAGTTAAACTCAGCGGAGCAGTCACCCACTCCGCTGAGTTTAACGCAATCCCTTATTGCAGAACAGATTGTCACTGCACAACTCGAACAGCTCTCCCATGTGTCAGTGTCAACGATCCCCCCGGTTGAAGCCATTCTCGAAGCCTTTCTTTTTCCTCCCTTACACGTAGTGATGAGTGTCGGAGAACAGAGTCTATATCGTGCCCGATTTATGGGACGGTGCAGGACGGAGCCTGATCCCGTGCAATCGATTGCTAAACAGGAATTTCATGCCAGTAAGCAATCATTTCTAGATGTGTTGCAGCGATCGCTCCCGGAGCAATCTCGCACAGAACCGCACAGAACTGTCTTGGAAACTTGATCTAGTTGTTGCCTCTCTAATTCGCGTGGCGACTGAAGTCGGAAAACCGGGTGCCCTTTTGCAAGGCAATACGCTCGATGATCTTACAAAGCACGGTTTTACACCTGGTTAGCTTCTTGGCTGCTGAGTTTAAAACAACCGTTTAAGGGGGTATCTAACCAGGCAGTCCTGGCCATTTTTACCCAAGCCTCCCAGAGAAGTCGTACAACCCCTACCAGACAGTACGGTCAGGGGTTCACACAGTTGCTTTCTATTCGCTATAGTAGGGAA
>FLYL01003556.1_pt1 | contig 9757 bp, 8 predicted proteins | sample 1122611 | NCBI WGS metagenome assembly FLYL01 (sample SAMEA4346791, study PRJEB14843) | hot springs metagenome | biome: Terrestrial Biome; feature: Habitat; material: Sediment | place: India | collected 2012-06-12 | depth 1760 m
GCTCAGTTGGATAGAGCGCTGGTCTCCGGAACCAGAGGTCGGGCGTTCGAATCGCCCCAGGCGCGCCACTTATCCCGTTGACACGCCAGCCAGTTCCGATTTCAGCATTTCCTCGTTCGGTCGAGAGTTGGGAACATTAGGGAACAGAACCTCGCGCTCCAGCCTTTTGATGGCTTCATGTTGCCATCGGGGCAGCACATGCGTATAGCCGAGCGTGGTCTGTAAATCCGAATGTCCCAAGATTGCTTGTGCCACACGAAGCGGCTCATGCTGGTGCAAGAGCGTTGCGCTTGTGTGGCGCAGGTCATGCCAGCCCACCTTCGGAATTCCGAGGCGTTCACACGTAGGATGGATCACGCGCTTGAGGATATTTTCCGGTCGCAAAGCTGTTCCTTTGCGACTGGCAAACACTAATGAATCCGCTGCTCCGCCTTTCTCACGAAGGCGCAGCAGGGTTTCTCTAAGCGCCTCGCCCATCGGGATCGTGCGAACGCTGCTCTTGGTTTTTGGGGCATTAAACTGGCCGTCGTACACGGACTCGCGCACCGCGATCAGTCGGCGTTCGAAGTCCACCGATCTCCACCGCAGAGCAAACAGCTCACCTCGCCGCAGACCCGTCAGCACCGCCACCAGAACCATGCTTTTGCATGGCTCCGGCAAAGCTTCGATGAGCCTGCGAATCTGATCCGAGGTTAGAGCGATGCGTTCGCGATGGACAATTCGGGCGGGAAGTCTCACGCCCGTAGCGGGGTTGTCCGGAATGTAGCCCCACTCCAGGGCCGTGTTGAGGATTTTGCTGAGCAGCGCCTTAGCCAGACGAACGCTTTGCGGTGCCAAGCGGATGCTGAGCGCGGCCACAAATCTCTGTACCGCTTGGCGGTTGATTTCCGCCAGTTTGAGATCGCCGAAGAACGGAAGCAGGTATTTGTGGAGAATCTGCGCGTAGCCCCGCCGCGTGGACAGTTTGAAGGTGGGGAAGAGACTCGGTTTCCAGTGTGTTTCAGCGAATTCTCGAAAAGTCAGGGTCGTTTTCGGGCGGTAGATGCCTTCGTTTATTGCCCGCAAGCGAGAATCCGCAACTCGCTGCGCCATGCGCCGTGTGGGAAGGTCGGCGAGGTCCCCAATTATTTCGGATCGGTGGATCCTTTTGATTTCTCCACTTGGCAGCATGACGTCCTCACGGAAGCGAAGCACCCAGACTTTTCTCCTCTTGCCACGAAGGAACAGACACCCCCGTTGGTACCTTCGACGAGCCACTCGTGATGCTCCTTTCTCCGTGGCCCGTCTTGCCCTTAGTTCGGGCAAAAGCTTACGACTTGTCTCTTCCAGCAGCAAGAGTTTGTCGCGCCCCAAAACAAAGCAGTGGCCTAGGCTGGGTTGTGACTCCGATTCCGCCCGGCATGGAGCTTGTTCTGGGTGTTTAAATGGCGAATAAACAGCACCACCGTCGCCGCTGCCAGAACGATCATTGCTGCTCCTAAAACTGTGATTTTCACCGTTTCTTCTCCCATGGCACGATTGCCTTGCAATCCCTCTGCGGGCATCGAAATCCCTTCAGACTTCCATCGAAAGCACTTGTTTTGACCAGCTCCGGCTCGGCCCAGAATTTATTCCCGCATTCCTCGCAGGTCAGGCGGTAGCGTCGTTCCATCTCTGCAAGCCGCTCTGACAGCCTGATCCGGTTTCCGCGCTCGACCAGGCGTTCGAATTCCGCGATTCCTGTAGGGCCGCGAATGAAGAGCTGCACTCCACATGGGTCGCAAGTGATGTAAGGCTTATTCTTTTTTGTGATCCGCACGTCCAGCGGGTGTGCACAGACCGGACACGGGAACTTGTCACCTGTTTTTGTTGGCATCTTCTTCGCCATCACTGACGGTCTGCTCCGACAGCAGCAGGCCGCATTTCAAGCAGCTACATTATGGCGCCGGTTCTTGGGAAAGCCGGGGTTGGTGGGTTGGCAGGATGTGAGCAGCCGGGAAATCTTACCGCACAAATCTGCTCCATGGGACGGGAATGTTCCGTAAAATTCAGCTTGGTTTTCTGACGTCTGCTCGCAAAAATGCCGAGGCGTAAAAAATCGGAGAAAAATTTTTCTCAGCCTCTTGACAAGGTTTCTGAGAAACGGCGTAGAGGACGGCGTCCTAGGATGCCTGCTTCAGAGCTCTTGGGTCGCGCTGAGAATTTTCGATGGAGTTTGGAGCCGGTTTGGGAACGGCTGCGCGGTCCGCTCTTGCAAGCCCAAACAGAAGAAGAGGTGGTCAAAGCGTTTGAAGAGAACGCTGGACCTCACGCTCGCAAATTTGTTCCTGCGCTGGCCCCATTTATCTTGCGAGTATTGCGCGACCCCAGGTTCCCAAAACGCGAGCCAAAACTCCCGAAACGCAAAACCAAATCCGGCGCGATGAGAAGGAATCCTCGAATTGTCTTCCTGGCAGATTCTCTAGCGGGGATGGGAGAAGTCAGCCCACGCCGTTCCCGCGACATAGTCGCCCAAGAACGCGCACGGATTCGCGCCAGAACCAAACATCGTATCCTGCGCTACGAGTACTACATCGAATGCTCCTGCGGTTACAAAGGACCAGCCCGCGACAACGCTTGCCGCAAATGCGGTGCACAAATTTTGCACTTGCGATTCCTGCCCTTTGGTGCTTTTTCCCCTTGAGCCTGTTTTCGTCTGGTCTTCTCACAACATAACGTACGTAACGTATCTTACGAAGTAGAATTTAAAGTTTTCTAGATGCATATTTAGTTTAATTGTGCATGGCATCAGAAGTTGTCTGCTTGATCAGGACGAACGAAGCTTACTGGCAATTCTTTTCCAAGACCTCGGCGCCAATCTGTCTCAGAGTTTCTTCCACCTTGTGATCGAGTGTGGTTTTTTTTAGACCGTCTTCGGATCGGGCTGTCAGGGCTACTTGCACCTCGATGTCGGCCCCATCTTCTTTGAGGGGACGCAGGACTCCGCGCACAAAGTCTGCCAGTTTGTCCCAAGGCAGCTTGAGCCTGAGGCTTAGCTGGCGCACTTGGGTGTCTGGCGGAGTGGGTGTGGCCGGGCCTGAGATTGGCAGAGGGGGCTGGGTCCCACCTATGGGTTGCGTTACCCCACCTGTGCCGCCAGCAGCCGCCGCTCCAGCAGCTGCCGCTTTCTCTGCCTCGGCGACTTCCTTGCGGACCAGCAACGCAGCCGCGTCCAGCGCGCCAAGCGGCAAGGATTCCTCAAAGTACAGCCGTCCGCTCCGCAAGCCGAAGAGGCCGTCGCGGACGCCGTCTTGCACAGCGTTGTGCAAGACAGTCTCGGATTCGAGCATCGGCAGGTTTGGGTACTTTAGGAAGGCCTCGTAAATCTCACCCAGGGGCTTCTCGTTTTCGTCCTCGCGCAGGGTCTTTTGCAGCACCTGTCGCGGCGAGATCTTAGCCAGCAACATTTCTTGGGCCTTCAGGTACTCCACAACCCGCTTCGCCAGAGACGCGCGCTCCCCCACAGTAGGCAATCCCAGGTCGAACCACTCGATCTTCTCACCTGTAGCCTTGGCCAAGTGCCGATAGGTAGCCAGGATGCGGAACGCCAGCCCGCCATCTGCGTCTTGCAACTTCGTACCGAGAGTCTGCCTGTTCTCCTGCGAGAGATTGCCGAGCAGCGACTCATCCGCCTGAATCGCTCTTAGAGCAAGCATCCGTTTGACCTGTTGTCGCAACCCGGCGAACTCGCCTACGTCAGCCGCCAGCACGAGCAGCCTGTTGCGGTAGGTGCGGAATGGCTGACCAGATCGGTTTAGTAGTTCCTCAACGTATTTCGTCGTCGGCTCGCCTCGTCCCATATTGTCACTCGAAAGGACGGCCAACTTCAGGTCTTTGTTATCGGGAATGTCGTTTGATGCCGACGGGTGAATGTACACGCGCAATTCGTTGCCCGCCAGCTTCTCCAGCCGTGTGCGGATTTCTTCTGCGATCTGGACTTCGCTGACGGCTTCCTCTTTTTCCAGGATGACCCGATTCAGGTTCGGCTGGTTCGTGAAGTAGTAAAGGCCAGCCTCCGTGTGCAGATACCACAGATCTTCCTCCAGGCGCCTCAAGGCGTCGCCTATCACGGCCCGTGGAATCTCGCTGCGTAGTGAGGCTACCCGGAGCCGCGTGGTACCTGCGCCACGCTTCTCTGCACCGCTGAATGAGTAGAAGAAAATTGCCGTGGCCAGCCCCGAAGCCACACCGAAGCGGGCAAATTCCGATCCTATTTCACGGTCAATCTTTTGAGCTTTGGCATTGCTGTCGGCAATGTCCGAAGCCACAACACCCTCGAACTCATTTCCGATGTGCTTGATGAACTCGGTTCGGATTGCCTGGTTGACGAGGTTGATGTGTGCCGGCTGAATCAGGGGCGTCGGGTAGCGGCTCTTGTACAGGTCAGCCACAACCTCGGCCAGCAACCGGAGCACACCCCGCGTCCGCTGGAAGGTGGGGAATGTGCTCCACCGCTCGAATAGCCCGTCTATCAATTCGGGATGGAATGGGTATGCTTTGCGAATCTTGTCCCGGTAGCTGACTTGCCGCACCTCCGACGGGACATCATCGCCCAGCCGCTGGTAGAGCTGCCAGTAGTCCTCTGCCACACGCCGCGCCTCTTGGGGATCGCCTGCGTCCTCGAAGAGCCGCCGCCGGATGACCTCGTAAACCTCTTCGCCTTCGACCGGCGTATAAATGGCCTCGACACGACCGAAAATCCGCTGCAATTGATTCAGCGCCCGCTCGCCTTCTTCTCCATAGGGGGCGCTCGAAGGCAGGGTAACAATCAGCGCACAGCGGTCGAGCACCTTGACGGTTTCCGTCAGCTCCTGGAAGAAGGCCATCACCTGGTCGCTAAAGTCGCGGGCCTTCACGCTGTACTCAGCAATTTCGTCCATCAAGATAAGCGTTGGCTCGTCCTTTAGCAGCTTATGGAGTAGGTCTTTCCCCGGTGCACGCCGTTTCTGGTCGTGCTCTTTGAGCAACTCGTAGTGACCCAGTTGCTCGGCCATCTCACCCCACGGCGTCTTGCCCCGCACGGGGTCTGCCGCTGTGCCGACAAAGTGAACTACGCGCACTTGCGGAAGCGTCGCAACTTCAGTTTCCTGAAGCGCTTTCTTCACGGCATCTGTGTGTTTTGCCTGCTCACCGTGCTCGAACAGGTGATAGAGAGCCACGAGGCTATGCGTCTTTCCGCCGCCGAAGGGGGTCTGAATCTGAATCACGGCCTCTCCCTTGCCCTGACCAGCCAGACGCGAAAGAACTGCCGTGAGAAGCTTCAATAGGCCCTGTGTGGGATAGGTCTTCCGGAAGAAGGTTTCGGCGTCACGGTATTCTGCCGGGCCGCGATCATTGACGACGTCATTTAGGTCAGCAGCAAACACCGATTCGTCGAACTTTCCCTCGCGAATGTCGCGGTGCGGGACGGCAACCTGATGCCAGGGCTTGACCGCGCCTGACATCGGGCGTTCTTGTTCCGCCAGGCCTGCCTGGCTGAGGTAGAGATCAACCGTGGAAAGGAAGGTCTCGGCCTCCTGCCGGGTTATGGGTTTGTCGCCTGGATGGGCAGCCCGGTTTCGCAGTTCGCGCCACATCTGAGCTTTCTTCAGGAAGGAGAAGTCGCCCTTCAGGACTCGCTCCGCGATGTCGTAGAGCCGTGTTTCCTCGAACAGGCCCATCAGTTCGCCCATCGAGAGCTCGCCAACTGCCTTGCCGTGCTTTTCCAGAGCCTTAGACACAGCCTGCTGCTCTTGCGGCTTCAGCCGTGGCTGGACTTTCGTGTAAAGCCAGCGGTAGAGGGCTTCCAGAATCTGGCCGCCGACCACTACGGCTTGATCGTAGAGGCCCTGTTTCAGCAACGCCTGTGCCTGTTCGCGTTTCTTCGGAAGGTCTTGGGTCATCCCGTCTGCCTCACCTATTCTTCAAATTTCAGCGTCCCGCTGGTCGGTGCAGCCTCCAAGTGTGCCCGCGAGCCGTAGAGCAGGCCCTGAAGAAGCTGCTTTTCCTTGTCTCCCTCAGGCAGGACTTCCGCGATGTGCTGCGCTACCTGCCAGAACATATCGTTGGCACCGTATGTCTGCTTCAAGTGCTCGTCAAGCTTCTTGCGCTCGCCGCGCTCCCAGTAAATGCACGCGCGATGCAAAGCATCCACCATCGTGCCGTCTCCTGTGCGGTCCATGAACTTTTTGTCTCTTTCTCGATCCTTGGGGCCAAGAACGCGGACATATTCTTTTTCCTTGCTGACCAACTGGCCGGGCCTCCACATGGCAGTCAGTTCTGTGCCTACGGCAGTAGCCAGTTTGCGGGCTTCGTCGAAGGGCACGCGAGCGTGGTTGAACGTCCAGCGCCAGAGCAAGTAGAAGCGCGTCTCGGGGTCTACGCCGCCGAGTTCGGCAGAACCGAGAATGCGCTCCAGGGCAAATTCGCTCACGACCTTCCGGACGTATTCAAGGAGTTCTTTTACTTCGACTGGCTCACCGGAGAGTTTTTCGACTCGTTCGTAACGGCCAAACACCTCGACAGCCGGTCCAATGGCGCTCATGAAAAAGTCGGCACCTCGAATGCCTTCCGTCCAGAACTTATCTAGTTTTTCCTTGACCCGCTCGTCGATTTCTTGTCGCACCCTAGGAAACTCGCCAATCTCCATCGCCACACGCTTGCGGCAGAGCATATAAATTGAGGAGGCAAGAGAGGCAGTCTCCTGAGCATTGAGTCGCTCCTGCATCTCCGTATGGACGGGCCAGGATGCGGTCATGTACATGCCTGCCTTGAGGAGCGCACCAATGATAGCTTCCCAAGCTTCTGTTTTCTTATGGGCGAAGACGATCACAGCAGGTCTGTCCGATTTAAGCACACGCTGAATCTCGCGGAATGATTCCGTTATTTTTCGTTCGAAGAAATCCTTGCCTGCTTCGTAGTTTCCACCGTGGCGCTGATGCCAGATGATTTCTTCGGATTTCGGTGTAAGTGGCGTCGCAAACAGTTCAGGATAAAGGTTGCCAACCGTGCGCTTGAGCCAGACGTAAAAGAAGTCGCTGAGGTCGCCATAAGGGACGTTGTCATAGTAGGGTGGGTCGGTAAGGACAGCGTCGAAATGGCCATCGTCCCAGGGCAGGGCGGTTGCAGTGCCCTGTGTAGCTACTGCAGCCCTATCATCATGAACTTCTGAGCAATGGGAAATCACATCGAGAACTTGCCCAATCATGCTCTCAAACGTGCCTGTAAGAATCGGTGCAAGCGGTACTAACTCTGCGTAGTCCCACACCATCGGCACTGCCTGCCGCGCAAACGTATTTGGAATAAATTCCCACTGCGGTTGCCAGCGGCAAATCACAGACTCAAAATCTGCCATCCGTGAGATAACTAACGCCAGGTATGTCGCCACAGCCTTCGAGAACTCAGGCTCAGCACCCTGAACCAACATTCGCTGGTGCATCTCTCGCACTTCGCTGGCAAAAGTAACCAGCGCCAGTTTCTGGCGGGAGTTGAACAGGTCGCCCCATTTGCGCATCTCATATCGCGTAATTGCTGACAGACCACGTGCGTTTGGTGATGGCCGTTCTTGGGGCAATGGTTCATCCGGCACGGGGTCAATACCCCATTCGGCCCACAATGCCTGCCGCTTCTTTTCAAGGGCCTTTTCCGCAGCATTGTAAGCTTCAAGGTCACGGTCGGTTGGCAAGCGGTAGCTCTTGCCGGTTCGTTGTGGATGATGCAGGACAACGGCCACCATTCGCTGGCCGGATTTGCCTTCACGGAACAGCTTCCGGGTTGTGTCGTCGTCCACCGTGCTACCGCAAATTGGGCAGCGCACGTGGGCACGGCTGACTGTGCCTTCTTCAGGGTCGAAATCAATCTTCTTTCCTTCGACGATTTCAAACTCAACCTGCTTCCGCCGCTTGTTGGGCATCATCCGCAGGGCGACTTTCTTGTTGTCTTTCTTCGCCAGCCAAGTCTGGCGCATCAAGGGAATCTCAGCGCCACATTCGGGATTCTGGCAGGGGAGCGTCCGGGCCCAGATGTAGCCCACCGGAATGCTGCCGTCCTGGTCCTTGGGATAGAACCGCTCCAGTTCCTTGCGGGCTTCCTCCAGCACCCAGTTGCCCCAATAGCGGACCGCGTGAAGCAAGGGATTAGGGACTGGGGATTGGGAATCAGGGAGGAGGTCTATCTGCTGCCGAGACTTCGGATGAGGCTGTTGATGCGCTTGCCCAAAACCTCCACTTCCTTCTGCAGTGCTGCCAGGCGCTCCGGGGAGAAGTATCCCAGCCGGGCGGCCAGGATCAGATGCGTCTCCAACTCCATCAGCGACCCTCGCGCCACCCGCAGGAACTGGATGTATTCCTTCGTCGAGCCCCTTCCCCAGCCCTCCGCGATGTTGGCCGGTATCGAAGTGGCCGCCCGCTGAATCTGCGAGGTCAGGCCGAATTTTTCCTCCGCTGGAAGCGTCCGCGTCTGCTGATAAACCTTCACCGCCAACTCCACTCCCTGCTGCCAAACCTCCAATTCCTTGTAGTTCTTCATCCTTCCTCTCTCCCCAATTCCCAGCCCCCGGCCCCCGAATCCTCCCAAACTTCTGTGGCAATTCGAGCACGGCCTTGTTCAGCAGTACAGCCACGGGGTTGTAGTCGAGGGCATAGGTCTCGCAGCCAAGCCGCAGAGCTTCGAGCGGAATCGCTCCGCCGCCGGCGAAGCAGTCGAGCACCCTTGGCGGTTTTCCACCATTCGCTTCGAGGATTAGTTTGCGGGCCTTTTCGAGCAGCGCCCGGTTCTGCGGCGTCTCCCCGGAAACCACTTCCCAGGGTGCGATGTCTCGGACAAGTTCGAGCAAGTCTTGCTGCTTGGCATCGTCGCCCGGGTCCGGGAGCAGGGCCGCCAGCGCCGTTGCCCGCGAAGCAGCCAGAGGCCGTCGCGCCCACCAGATGTGCAGGGTCGAGATGTGCCCGTGCCGGATGTTCTTCTCCCGCACGGACTGCGCGGACACTTCCTTCAGCGGGAAGTTGACCTCAATCAAACGCTTAGGGACTTCGCTCATAGACGGAATCCCCCGGTTTAGACCTTGCTGCCAGTTGCGCGTTCAGCAAGAACTAACAAAGACCACACAGCGAGAGCAGCGGCAACTTCGGTAGGCAACTCTTTGCGATCCGTTCCAGTTACATAGAGGGTGACCCAGAATTTGCCCGATTGGAATTTGTAAGAAATACCCGGCGTTCCCCGCTTGGTCTGGTATGTCATCTCTGGGTGCTTAGGCAGGTATTTAAGAATCTGGTCGAACTCCATGTCGTTGACCTCCGTTGTAAGTCACTCCAGAATTGCCACCTTCTTCCAGTCTGTTACGACGTAGCGCACGATCTCGACTACTTCGTTGGGCTTCAGTTTAGCCGCCGGGTTTTGGATACGGTAGAGGGTCGGCTGGCTGGCCGCATTTTCCACGACATAGAGCCAATACTCCTCGCCCAGCCGGTGCGCCATCAGCCATTCATTGGGCGTGAGCGCTACGGCTCCGGTGCGCGACCGCGCCTTGACCTCGATGTAGCGCACCTGCTGGCTCGTCGTCGAACGGATATCGTAGCCCAGATTCTGCGCTGACACATCTTCTGGCACGCGGTTCTGGGAGCGCTCGTATTTCATCGCGGCTTCCATTCCGATCTGCTCGATGGCATCGTCCTCGCGCAGATTGCTGTCTGCGGCTGGCTCCGGGAGCACGCGGGCTACGCCCACGATGCGAGGCTCCTGCGGCAGTAGGCTGGTCTCCCAG
>FLYL01000811.1_pt1 | contig 9720 bp, 15 predicted proteins | sample 1122611 | NCBI WGS metagenome assembly FLYL01 (sample SAMEA4346791, study PRJEB14843) | hot springs metagenome | biome: Terrestrial Biome; feature: Habitat; material: Sediment | place: India | collected 2012-06-12 | depth 1760 m
GTGGACTTCGCCCTCCAGTGGCTGGACATGGGTTCGAGCCGGTACTCGCCGGCGCTGGACACCCTCCGCAAGCTCCACATCGACGCCGCCGCGGCCCGTGGGGAGCTTCCCGGTCAGACCAAGACCTCATGATCCCTCGCCAGCCCCGGGTCGCGAACCAGGTCGAGACGCCGATCCCTCACCGGGATCGGCGTCTCGGGGGCCCACACTGGTGGGATCCCGACCGGATCCAGCATCTGGACGACATGCCCCACCACTGCCCGGCGTGTGGTTCCTCGCTGGACGGATCCGGGGGGATCGTCGTCGAGTACTGGGAGGCCGACCGACGCCTGTACCACGTGTGGTGCCGGGCCTGCCGATGGACCGGAGACGTGGTTCGTGTCCGCCGCATGATCGGACACGAGGCCGCCGACTGACCGCTCAGAACTGGAGGGCGGCGGCTCCCCAGTGGAAGCCGGCTCCGAAGGCGGTGAGGACCACCAGGTCGCCGGGGTGGATCCGTCCGACAGCTTGGGCTTCCCACAGGGCCAGCGGCACCGACGCCGACCCGGTGTTGCCGTACTCGGTCAGGTTCACGTAGACCCGGCCGGTGCCGAGCTTCCGTCCCACCGCGTCGATGATCCGGGCGTTGGCCTGGTGGGGGATGAGCAACGCCACGTCGCCGATGCTCCGGCCGATCGACCCGAGCAGCTCCTCCACCGCCGACGACATCCGTCGTACCGCCTCACGGAACACCTCTCCCCCATCCATGGTGAGGTGACGATGCTCTCCCCTTTGGGCGGCTTCCAGGGTGAACGGTCGGCGGGTTCCTCCGGTGAGGAGCCCGAGGATGTCGGTCTTCGACCCGTCGGTGCCGGTGACGACCTCGAGAATGCGAGCCTTGCCGCCTTCCGGGCCGAGGAGAACCGCGCCGGCCCCGTCGCCGAACAGCACACAGGTGGACCGGTCCTCCCATGAGATGAGGCGGGAGATCAACTCGACCCCCACCACCATCACCCGTCGGGGCCGGTAGGCGATCCGGGCCCGGGCAACGTCGAGGGCCTGGACGAACCCGGCGCATCCGCTCCCCCCGAGGTCGTAGGCGGGGATCTCCCTCATCCCCATGCGGTGTTGGAGGAAGGCCGCGGTGTCCGGGGTGTAGACCTCCGGGGTGTCGGTGGCGACGACCAGCTCGTCGACGTCCTCGGGTTCCAGCCCGGCGTCCTTGAGGGCCTCCCAACAGGCGGCCTCGGCCAGGTCGGCGGTGGCTTCGTGATCGGCGGCGAACCGGCGCCGTTTGATCCCGGTCCGCTGGGTGATCCATTCGTCGCTGGTGTCCACCAGTCGAGCCCAGTCGTGGTTGCTCATCACCTTTTCGGGCACGTAGCCACCGAAACCCAGCACTTCGGCCAACGAACCACCTCCTCGGGCCCCAGGCTATCGGTTGCGGCCCGGGCGGGAGCCGTAAGCTTTCGACGTGGCCGAGGCCTACTTCACCACCCGGGACGGGACCTGGTTCCAACCCACCGCCTACACCCGCGGGCCCTGGGACGCCGACTCCTGCCACGCAGGGCCGCCCACCGCCTTGATGGTGCGGGCGGTCGAGAGCCTCGGGCTGCCGCAACGGCTGGTGCGGATCACGGTGGAGTTCTACCGGCCGATACCCATGGCCGGCTTCCGGGTCCAAGCCGCGGTTCGACGACCTGGACGTTCGGTGGCCCACAGCCGAGCGGAGCTGCTCGACGACCGCCACATCTACGCCCGCCTGTCGGGTCTCCACATCCGGGAAGCCGATCTCGGCCCGCTGCCCAACCCCGAACTGTCTCCGCCCGACTTCTCGGTATCGGTACCGGGACCTTTCCCGATCCGGGAGGCCTCCCACGGTCTGGTGGGGTTCACCGCCTCGGTGGAGTGCCGCTACGACCCGTCCACCCCCGACGGGGCGGGGGGACCGACCACGGTGTGGGTGAGGACGCTTGTACCCATCCTCCCCGACGAGGAGCCCTCACCCTTCCAGCGGATCTGCCCGCTCGCCGACTCGGGGAACGGGATCAGCTTCAACGCCCCGCTCACCCGGTTCCGTTTCATCAACCCGGACCTCACCGTGTTCTGTCACCGTCCCCCCACCGGCGACTGGTTCGCTTCCCGGGTGGTCTCTCACTGGCACGGCGACGGGATCGGGGTGGCCGACGCGGAGCTGTTCGACGTCGACGGTCCGGTCGGTCGTGCCACCCAGAGTTTGATCCTGTCAGCGGTCGAGCAGTAGGTCCAGGTCGGCCAGGACCTGGTCGGGATGGGAGGCGATGTCCTCTCTTCCCACCTCGTACACCTTGCGGATCGTCAGCTCGGGGTCGATCACGAAGGTGACCCGTCGGGGAAGGCCGTAGTACCGGTCGCCGGGGTCCCGTTCCACCTCCAACACGGCGCCGAGACGCCGATCGGGGTCACAGAGCAGGGGAAAGGCGAATCCCATCTTCTCCGCCCACGCCCGGTTCTCCTCCGGGGTGTCGTAGGAGATGCCGTACAGGTCGACGCCCCGCCGGTCGAACTCGGGGGTTCTGTCCCGGAACCCCTCACCTTCCACCGTTCATCCCGGGGTGTCGGCCTTCACGAACCACCACAGCACAGTCCACCGGCCCTGCAGGTCCCGGTGGGTGACCCTCCGGCCGTGCTGGTCCACGGCTTCGAAGTCGGGGAGCTTCATGCCTTCGGTCAGCATGGCCCCATGATGCCAACCCGGCTTGCGGTTTACCCGCCACGATTGGCAAAATCGTGGCCGTGACCGACACCGTCACCAGACCCCAGATCCGGCCCGACACCGGCCAGGGTGACCACGACCGGTTCGCGCACTACGTCAGGAAGGAAGACATCGTGCGGGCCAACGTGGAGGGGGTTCCGGTGGTCGCACTGTGCGGCAAGAAGTGGATCCCCAACCGGGACCCCAGCCGCTACCCGGTGTGTCCCACCTGCAAGGAGATCTACGAGGCGCTTCCCGACGCCTGACCGATCGTCCTCACCAACAGGGCCGTCTGACCTCCTCGTCCCCTGTAGCGGGGGTGGAACAAGCCACGATGGGATGTAGCACACCCGCTGTGTCAGGGCCGCACCTCGACGAAGCCGGCAGCCGCGAAATCCCCGTCGAAACACAGCGCCTCGACCAGACGTCGGCGACGCATCACCACGAAGCTGGTGGCGTCCACGAAGGAGTAGACCCGCTCGCCCCGGGTTCTCAGCCAGGCCCAAGCCTCCTCGACCACTCCGGCATCCACGTGGACGACCTCGATTCGGGGAGAGGCCCGCACCGCGTCGATGAGTTCCACCACTCGGTCGTGGCTGGTCCCCCGCACCCGGAGCAGGGTCCAGGTCTCTCCCAGCACCAGGTCGGTCGTTACGATGCGCCCTCCCTCCCTCCAGAGCTCGACCGCCGGTTCGTGCCGTCGATCAGAGGCGATGTGCAAGCCGAACCAGAAGCTGGTGTCGGCGAACCGAACTCTCATCCGTACAGAACACGGTCGATGTCATCCACCGGTTCCCCGTCGCCGGCGCCGATCACCGCTTCCACGGGGTCGCGACTGGGACCGGGAAAGGCCTGACGTACCAGCTCTCGGATCAGCGCGGCTTTGGAGATCCCGCGGCGGGCAGCCTCGGCGGCCAGGGCGTCGTCGACATCCTCCTCCAAATGGATCTGTATACGTCTCATATGATCATGATACACACCTTCATCCCGGCGTCGGAGCCGAGCGACAGGTCCCTCCCCAACACCACCGGCCCGCCACCCGGGGTGTCCCACCTGCAAGGAGATCTACGAGGCGCCGCCCGAGGCCTGACCGATCGTCCTCACCATGTCGGCCAGCCGCGCGGCGTCGTCGGGTCCCTCCACCGGGATGGAGAACTCCACCCCGGTGCACACCCCCAGGTAGCGGTCCCGCACCTTGGAGGCGATCTCGTCGTAGGTTCCCACCACCGCGATGGTCTCCACCATCTCGTCTGTGACGAGCGGCTCCATCTCGTCCCATCGCTGCTCCCGGGACAGCACCGACAGCCGCTCCGCCACCTCCCCCCATCCGTGCAGGTCGAAGACCCTCCGGTAGGTGCGGGTTGAGGCGTAGAAGGAGATCCGGGCCCGGACGTCCCGCACCGCCCGGGCCACCGCCTCGGTGTCCGGCCCGGTGGCTACCAGAGGGCTGGCCACCATCTCGATCTGGGCGGGGGACCTACCCGCCTCCCGGGCGCCGTCGGCCACCGCCGGCGACAGCACCTCCTCCAGGTAGCGGCGAGTGCAGATCGGGTGGGGACGGACCCCGTCGGCCACCCGGCCCGCCACCCGGGCCATGTAGGGGTTGACCGCGGCCAGGTGGATGGGGATGTGGGGATGCTCGATCGGACCCGGGTCGAACAGGGGGTTCATGAGGGTCAGCTGGTAGTGCCGGCCGTGGAAGTCGAGAGCGGTTCCGTTCTGCCAGGTGTCCCAAACCGCCCGCACCGCCCTCACGTATTCCTCCATCCAGGGGCCGGGAGCCGACCACCGGAGCCCGTACCGACGTTCGATGTGTCCCTTCACCTGGGTTCCCAGCCCGAGGACGAACCTCCCCCGGGAGCCCCTCTGGAGAGTCCAGGCGGTCATGGCGGTGACGGTGGGGCTGCGGGGGAATGCGATGGCGACTCCGGTGGTGAGCCGAATCCGCTCGGTGGAGGCGGCCGCCATCGCCAACACCACGAACGGGTCCTCCTTGGTCTCGGTGAGCACCAGACCGTCGTAGCCCAGCTCCTCGACCAGCCGGGCGTCTTCGGGTACCCGGTCGACAGCCAGACGCCGGTCGGAGGGACGGATCCCGGGGTCGACCTTTCCCAGCGGAAGGTGAGTCTCGACCTTCATCCCAACTCCAGGGTGGTACCGGTGAAGGCGGCCACCAAGCCGTCCGGGCCGGTCACGTCGATCCGCCACACGGTGCGGAGCCCTTCCCGCATGCCGGGTCGGGCCGTCGCCACCAGACGGGTACCTGCCGGACATCCTGAGGTGGTCGACAGGTGGGCGGCCACCGCCATCGCGGTGCGGAGACGGTTGGAGATCAGACTCATCGCGCAGTCGGCCAGCCCGAATAGCACCTCGGGCGCCACCCGGCCATCCTGATCGAGATGACCCTCCTCCAGCCGGAGCGCGACCACCACCTGCTCCTCGGATACGTCGTCGAGCTCCACCCCGAGGTGAGCGGCGTAGCGGTCGGCGGCGAGGAGGTCGGCGGGTTCGGGCATGGGCGGGATTGTCGACCTTCGACGGCGACCTGTCCAGTCGCCAACCGGACGTTGGATGGCCTAGCCTGGGCGCCCATGAGCTTCCTCATTCGTCTCGGGTCGACCATGTTCGCCCTGTGGGTGGCGGTTCAGATCGTCCCGGGTCTCGAGTTCGACGGTTCGGTGTGGGCATTGGCCGGCATCGCTCTGGTGTTCGGACTGGTGAACGCGTTCATCCGGCCGATCCTCACCTTCCTGTCGTTGCCTCTGCTGATCGTCACGCTGGGGTTGTTCAGCCTGGTGTTGAACGCAGTTGCGTTCCTGATCGTGATCTGGATCTCCGGTGCGCTCGACCTGGGGTTGAGCACCAGCGGATTCTGGCCGGCGTTCTTCGGGGCGATCGTGGTGTCGATCGTAGGTTGGGCGGTGAACGCCATAGCCGTGGACTGACCGTGGCTCTCGTCTACGAGTGGGGTTTCTTCGTCAAGGAGGATCGGAAACCCGAGTTCCTGGCTTGGCTTCGGGACCACGAGGAGGAGCTCGCCCGCCACGCGCCGGAGCATCTGGAATATCTGGGCACCTACACCCCGGTATGGGCGCCCGAGGAACGATGCGACTTCTATCAGCTCTGGAGGTGGAGGAGCCACATCCCGTCGTTCTCGTTGAGGGAGGTGGCCAGGGCCGAGTCGTCGGCGTTCACCGAGCTGGCCCGCCAGTTCCTGTCCTTCGTCGACGACGACCGGAGCTCCGAGGAGTCTTTCCGCCTGCACCGGTCGGCGGTGGTGACCTAGGGGACCAGCACCGCGGTTCCGTCCAGCCGTCCCCGGTCGAGGTCGGTGAGGGCTCGCGCGGCCTCGGCCATGGGGTAAGGCCGAGGGTGGGTTCGGATACCGACCCGGGAAGCCACCGCGAGGAACTCGGCGGCGTCCCGCCGGGTCACGTTGGCGACGGAGGCCAGGCTGCGCTCCCACCAGAGGAGGCCGTAGTCGAAAGCCGGGATGCCGTCGAGGTGGATGGCGTTGATCACCACGGTGGCGCCCCGGTCGACGTGGCCCAGCGCCTCGACCACCACCCGCCCGACCGGGGCGAAGGTGATGGCCCCGTCGAGGAGGACCGGCGGCGTCTCCCCCGGGCTTCCCGCCCAGGCGGCTCCCAGCTCGAGCGCCCGGGCCCGACCCTGCTCGGAACGGGTGACGACGTAGACGTCGCAGCCCCAACCCACCGCGAGTTGGAGGACGAGGTCGGCGGACGCTCCGAACCCGTAGAGACCCAGACGTCCTCCCGGCTCGACCCCGCACCGCCGGAACGCCCGGTACCCGATCACGCCGCCACAGAGGAGGGGTGCCAGCTCTTTCGGGTCTCCCGGTCCCATCGGAACCACGTAGTCAGCGCGGGCCACCAGATGGGTGGCGAACCCGCCGTCGCGGTCCCAGCCGGTGAACTCGGCTCCCACACACAGGTTCTCCCTGCCGGTGGAGCAGAACCGGCATGTGTGGCAGGCCCCTGCCAGCCAGAAGACCCCCACCCGGGTCCCCACCGTCACACCCTGGCTGTCGGGCCCCACCTCGGTGACCTGACCAACGGCCTGGTGCCCGGGCACCACCGGGAGTCTGCGGGGTGGGAGATCGCCGGCACAGAGCTGCAGGTCGGTGCGGCACACCGCGCACGCTTCGACCTCGATCAGCACCTCCCCCGGCCCGGGTCGGGGGTCTTCCATCTCGACTTCGCGCAAGGAGTCGAGGTCACCCGGCCGGGTGAGGGGCACCGCCCTCATCGCCGGTAGGTTCCGATCAGGGTGGCCTCCCCCACGGTCTTCCCGGCCGCTGCCGACAAGACCTGGTCCTTGGTGGCGCCCTCCCCCAGCTCCAGGGGGCCGTCCAGAGCGAGGACCCTGAACACGTAGCGGTGGGTTCCCGAAGGGGGACAAGGTCCGCCGTAACCCAGCCGCCCCCACGAATTGCGGCCCTCGACGCCCGGGGATTTCCCTTCCGGGATCTCCCTCACACTTCCCGGAATGTCGTACAGCACCCAGTGGTCCCAGGTGCCCCGGGGAGCGTCGGGGTCGTCCATGACGAGGACGAAGTGGCTGGTTCCCTCGGGCGGATCGGAGATGATCAACGGCGGGGAGACGTCCTCACCGTCGCAGGTGTAGCGGCGAGGTATAGGTTGACCTTCGGCGAAGACGGGGGATTCGAGCTTCATGTCGGATTCCTCCACGACGACCGACGGTGCCTCGGCGGGTATGCAGGCCATCACCAGCAGCAACCCAACCAGCCGACGGGGCGACCACACCGCCAATCGTACGTCAGTCGGCGTGCAGTTCGACCACGTCTCCGTCGGCGACGACGTGGTCCCTCCCCACCTGCTGGCCCTGGTATTCGCCCGAGCCCCACAGCCGTGCGTAGGCGAAGCGTTCTGCCAGTTCTTTGTGGACCAGGCGAGCCACGTCCAAGACGGTCTGGCCCTTTCTGACGGTGAACGGACGTTCCATGTCGGGGGGCCTGCCCGGGGCCTTGGCGTACACCCGGACGATCCCCAGCTCGTCGAAGAGGAACCGTCCTATCCGGTCCAAGCCCTCACCCGTCTCCGCCGACACCGTGAGGGTCGGGTACCGGTAGCCGGTGAGTTCACAGAACGCGGCCATCTCCGCCTCGGGGTCGTCCAACAGATCGACCTTGTTGACCACCAGAGCGGCGGGGAGCACCTTGACGAAAGGGTCCTCCTCGGCCTGGATCTCACCCTCGGCAGGCCACTTCGGGGTGAGCACCACCTTCTTTTCGGCCAGTATCCGGTGCAGGTCGATCGTGCGTTCTATGCAGTCCGGGTCGGTGAGGTCCACCACCAGCAGAGCCCCGTCGGCGGGTGACAGGGCGTTGCCGATCCAACCGATGGGGTGCTCTTCGGCCACCGAGGGGAGGTCGACGAGCTGGATGTGGACGTCCTCGTAGGAAAGCATGCCCGGGTCCGGGAACTGGGTCGCGAAGGGATAGGGCTCGACCGCGGCCCGGGAGCCGGTCAGCCGGGAGTGGAGTGCAGACTTGCCGGAGTTGGGAGGACCTACCAGAGCGACCTGCGCAGCCCCCTCCGGGCGAATGACGGTGGGGGGGCCGGTCCTGGCGCCGCCCCGCCGGGTGGCCAGCTCCTCGGTCAGCTCCTTGATCCTGGATTTGATGTCGGCCTGGAGATGCTCGGTGCCTTTGTGCTTGGGGATGGTTCGCAGCATCTCCCTGAGGGCCTCCAACCGGTCGTGGGGGTCCCGGGCAGCCCGGTAGGCGGCTTCGGCGGCCTTGTACTCAGGGGTCACGTTGGCGGGCACACACCGTTCCTACCACAGCCGGTCCGCACCGCGGATGTGGCGAACCGCGGATGTGGTGAACTGCATCCCGTGGGAAGACCCCGTCCCGTCCTCATCTTCGCGATCACGCTGATCGGGATCACCGCCAACACCGTGATCGCCCCCGCCATCCCCGAGATCCTCGATGCTTTCGGGGCGGACGACGCCGCGGCGGGTCCGCTGGTGGCAGCGGCCACCCTGCCTGGGATCTTCCTGGCTCCCATCATCGGGCTGCTCGCCGACCGGTATGGACGCCGACGGGTGTTGGTCCCTTGTCTGGTGGTGTTCGGGGTGGCGGGGGGCGCCGGCCTGGTGGCACCCAACCTTGCGTCGCTCGTCGCCCTCCGCTTCTTCCAGGGGGCCGGGTCGGCCGGGCTCATCAACCTGGCGGTGGTGGTCATCGGCGACCACTGGACGGCCCCCGACAGGTCCCGGATGATCGGCTACAACGCGGGGGTGCTCACCGCCGGGCTGGCGCTCCTCCCCACGTTGGGAGGTGTGCTCACCGGCATGTTCGGATGGCGGGCCCCCTTCGCGGTGTATCCGGTGGCCCTGGTCGTCGCCGCGGCGGTCCATCTGGGGCTGACCGAGGTTCCCAGACCCCCTGTCGGGTCGGTGTCGGGCCAGTTGAAGGGGATCTGGGAAGCGTTGAGGAGCCGCCGTATGGCCCTGCTGCTCGGCCTGTCGTTCCTCAGCTTTGCCCTGATCTTCGCCATGCTGCTCACCGTCCTGCCCGTGCACCTCGACCGGGGGTTGGGGATCCCCGCCGAGAGGAGAGGCATCCTGCTGGGTCTGCCCGCCCTGGCCACCTTCGCGGTGTCGGTCAACCTCGGTCGGTTGGTTCCCCGGCTGGGACGGGCCCGGCTCCTCGGACTGGGAACCGCCGGCTTCGCCGCCGGGTACCTGGGGCTTGGTTTCTCCCAGGGCCCGGGGACGTTGGTGCCGGCCCTGCTGGTGGCGGGAATGGCCGAAGGGGCGTTGATCCCCACCATCCAAGACGCGGTCGTGTCGACGGGACGAACCGAAGAGAGGGGCAGCCTGATGGCGTCGTTCGTGGCGGCGGCCCGGGCGGGTCAGACGATCGGTCCTTTGACCGCGGGAGCCCTGATGGGTGCCTACGGAACCCGGACGGCGTTCCTGGTCGGCGCCGCAGTGGCGGGGGTCATGGCGGGGAC
>FLYL01001683.1_pt2 | contig 9686 bp, 8 predicted proteins | sample 1122611 | NCBI WGS metagenome assembly FLYL01 (sample SAMEA4346791, study PRJEB14843) | hot springs metagenome | biome: Terrestrial Biome; feature: Habitat; material: Sediment | place: India | collected 2012-06-12 | depth 1760 m
ACGCGACCACCTGCTCCCACAGGTCGTCGTCGAAGATCCCCTCCCCCATCATCAGGTAGTAACCGACCCGCTGAACCCGACCGTCGTAGCGGTTCTTGATGGCCTCACCCAGCTCGTCGGGGGGGGCGATGACCGCGGCCGCTTCCACCATTTCGTCGGGGACGAGGCGGGTCATCTCTTCCCACTCGCCCCGGCGGCTCAGAGCGTTGAGACGGTCTCCTATCTCTCCCCAACCGTGGGTGTCCAGCACGATCCGATACGAGGGCGTCGAGGCGTAGAAGGCGATCTGGTTCCTCACCGCCTCCCGCATCTGGTCCATCTCCTCCTGGTTCCGACCGGTCACCACGAACACGGTGGTGATCAGTTCGACTTGGCTGGGCTCCCGCCCCGCCGTCTGGGCTCCTTCCCTGATCGCGGGAAGCACCACCCGGTCCAGGTAGTCGACGGTGTGGAACGGATGGACGTGGAAACCCTGGCAGAGCTCGCCGGCCAACCGGCACAGGTAGGGGTTGACTCCGGCGATGGCGATCGGAATGTCGGGATGAGGGATCGGACCTGGGTTGAAGAAAGGGGTGAGCAGAGAGAACCGGTAGAACTCTCCTTCGTAGCGGAGGGGCTCCCCGGTCTGGAAGGAATGCCAGATCGCCCTCAGCGAAAGGATGTAGTCCCGCAGGCGGGGTCCCGGCGAGTCCCACGGCGTCGAGAACCGACGGGTTATGTGGGCCCGAACCTGAGTTCCCAGCCCGAGGATGAACCGACCCTGAGAGGCAGCCGCGAGATCCCAAGACGTCTGGGCGACGACCATCGGAGATCTGGGAAAGGCCACCGCGATCGCGGTCCCCAGGTCGAGTCGCCCCGACTCGACGGCGGCTATCGCCAAGGGCAGAAACGGGTCGTGGGTCGTCTCGGCGGTGAAGAACCCGTCGAAGCCGAGCCGCTCCGCCCTTCGAGCCGCCTCCGCCGCAGCAGGAAACAGGACGGGAGGCAGGTAATAGTCGACCTTCATGGGACCCCACGGTAGAGCATCGACTGGACCCCTGCAGGGTTAGGATGCGTTGCGTGAGAAAGCTCGCTCGTCTAGTGGGGGTGATCGGCGGGATCGTCGCCGTGGTGTGGGCCATGAGAGACCGGCTCGTTTCGATCGCGGCGCCACGGGAACCCCAACCTCCCAGATTCCGGGTGGTGCCACCGCCGCCACCGGCTGAACCGACCGGGGAACTGACCGCAGTGAGAGGTGTCGGGCCGGTGTTCGCCAGCCGTCTCGCCGAAGCGGGGATCGCCACCCCCCACCAGCTCGCCAACACGGATGCCCGACGGGTGGCCGAGATCCTCGACGTTCCCCTGGGCAGGGCAGAGGACATAGTGAGGGAGGCCTCGGCCACCATCACGTCGTGACCGCCCTCTACCTGGTCGCACCCGAGCGGCTCCACGAAGTGGTGGCCGATCATCCCCGTTACCGGACCTCCCAGTTGTGCGACTGGCTGTACCGGAGGCCGGTTCTGGATCCGATGGAGATGACCGACCTCCCCAAGGACCTCAGGAGACGCCTCGTCCTCTATCCGTTCCGGGTCGAACGACGGCAGGTGGGTGATGGCGGAGCGACCGTCAAGTGGCTGTTTCGGACCGACGACGCCAAGGACATCGAGGCGGTTCTCATGGGGTATCCGAAGAAGGCCACCCTGTGCCTGTCGAGCCAGGCGGGCTGTGCGCTCGGCTGCACCTTCTGCGCGACCGGCCAGTTCGGGTTCGAGCGCCAACTGGATGCGGGTGAGATGGTCGCCCAGGTCGCCTACGCCCAGGCCCATCTCAGATCGGTGGGCATCCCCGACGCATCCGACCATCTGACCAACATCGTGTTCATGGGAATGGGCGAGCCGTTGGCGAACTATCGGAACCTGCGGGAGGCGCTCCGCCGGATCATCGAGGTGATGGGCTTTTCGGCCAGGGCGATCACGGTGTCGACGGTGGGAATCGTTCCCGGGATCCGCCGTCTCGCCGCTGAGCCTTGGCCGATCCGATTGGCGGTTTCCCTCCATGCCGCCGACGACGAGCTCAGGTCCCGGCTGGTGCCCATCAATCGGCGCTACCCGTTGGAGGAGCTGGTTGCAGCTGCCGACGAATACGCCCGGGTCAAGCGCCGGCGGATCTCGATCGAATGGACCCTCATCGACGGGGTCAACGACACCGACGACCAGGCCGACGGTCTGGCCCGGATCGCGCTACGGCTCCGAGCCCACGTGAACCTGATCCCGTTGAACCCCACACCCCTGTCTCAGGATCGTCCCTCCCCTCCCGACCGGGTCGAGCATTTCGCCCGGCGGGTGCGCAGTCACGGTGTGGAGGTCACGGTACGGGACATCCGGGGCGCCGACATCGACGCCGCCTGCGGGCAGCTCCGCGTCAGGTCGAAACTTCCCACCGGACTTCCCGATCATTAGAGTGGCTGTTCGGGCGTGGTCAGGGGCACCGATCCAGGAGGGATCGAGTTGCCACGAACCACCAACATCGCACCCCGCGGACGGCACCTCCGTCATCCGCACGCTCCCCGGCCATCCCGATGGGCGGTGGCGCTGGCGGGACTGTTGACGGCCGGTCTGGTCGCGGCGGGATCCGCCGGCTACGTGGTGCGACCAGGCGACACCCTGTCGGGGATCGCCGCGGCTCATGGCGTGTCGGTGAGTGAGCTGGCCCGGGTGAACGGGATCACCAATCCGAACCTGATTCGGATCGGCCAGGTTCTGACCATCCCCGGCGCCGAAGCCACCACCTATCGGGTGCAGCCGGGGGACACGCTGGCGAGCATCGCCCGGCGTTTCGGGACGTCGGTGTCGGCGCTGGCGAAAGCCAACGGGATCTCTGATCCCAACCGGATCTACGTCGGGCAGGTGCTGGTAGTGCCCGGCTCGTCGGGCGGGTCGGCATCGGGAGAGACCATCCACGTGGTCCGTCCCGGCGAGACCCTGTATTCGATCGCGACCCGCTACGGAACCACACCCGACTCGATCGCTGCCTCCAACGGGATCCTCCAGCCTTGGACCATCTACGCGGGCACCGGGCTGATCATCGGGGGGCCTCCCACCCCGGTGGCCGGGGGGACCGCGACTGTTGTCATCCACCGGGTAGCGCCCGGTGAGACCCTGTCGTCCATCGCCCGACGGTATGGGGTCTCTGCCGCCGAACTGGCCGCCTCCAACGGCATCTCGAACCCCGACCGCATCTACGCAGGCCAGGAACTAGAAGTGGCCGGAGGTAGCCGGTGGGTGTGCCCGGTTTCCGGGGCTCGCTACTTCAACGACTGGGGATTCCCCAGGTCGAACAACCGCTACCACCGAGGCAACGACCTGTTCGCTCCCCTCGACACCCCGGTGCTGGCCCCCGTGTCGGGGGTGGTGACCCAGAAGATCGGCTCGGTCGGTGGGAACCAGTTCGTCCTGGAAGGCGACGACGGCTACACCTACATAGGGAGCCATCTCAACCGGTTCGGAGACAAGGGCAGGGTGGCTGCCGGGACGGTGATCGGCTACGTGGGGAGCACCGGCAACGCCGAAGGGTCCGAACCCCATCTCCACTTCGAGATGAGCGTCGACGGCCGGACGTTCAACCCGTATCCGACCCTTCGCCGGCACGGGTGCTGATCTCGGAGACGACCAGCCGGCGGAGCCTGTCCAGCCTCATCTCTCCGTTCACCAACAGCACCCGGTGGAACCAGCGGGGATCGAAACCCTCCCCGAGGCGGCTCTCGGCCAGCTCCCTCAGATCGAGAAGCGCCCGCTCTCCCACCTTGTAGCTGATCGCCTGGCCGGGCCACCCCAGATAGCGGGTGACTTCGGAGGCGGCTACGTCTCGGGGTTGGAGTGCGACCCGTTCGACGTAGTCGACCGCGACCTCGTAGTCCCAGGGCCTACCTTCGTGGAGGGGAGCCCCTTGGGGGATCGACAGCCCGAGGTGGAGGCCGATGTCGACCACCACCCTCACCGCCCTGAGGATCTGGCTGGCCAGGTATCCGAAACGGTATTCGGGTCGCTCGAGGAACCCGAGCTGGTCCATGACCCGTTCGGCGTACAGTGCCCAGCCTTCCCCGTAACCCGAGTACCACACCAGCAGCCGGTGGGCTCGGGTGAGCCGGTCGGCCTGGACCATGGCGGTGCCCACCTGGAGATGATGCCCGGGGAAGCCCTCGTGGTAGGCGGTGGACACCTCCTGGTAGACGGGGAAGGAGCGGCGGGAACCGACCGAATACCAGACCGAACCCGGCCGGGTGAAGTCCTCGGACGGCGGCAGGTAATAGGCACCGAGGGCTCCACCGGGCGGTGCGATGTGGACCGTCACCTTCTTGATCTGGTCGGGCACGTCGAAGTGCCGTCCGTCCAGCCTCTCCAGCGCGTCGTTCAGCCGGTCCTCGACGAAGGCCACCAGGTCTTCCGGAGAGTGGACGGCACGGTCGGGGTCGGTCTCGAGGAGCTCCGCCACCTCCTCGATCTGGGCGCCGGGTTGGATCTCCTCGGCGACTCGGCGCATCTCCGAACGGATCCTGGCGATCTCGTCCCAGCCCCACTCGTACGTCTCGAGGGGATCCACCCGTCCCCCCACCAGCCGGTCCGCCTCTCGTTCGTACCGCTCCCCGCCGACTCCGTCGGAGGTGGGAGCCTGCGGGAGGTAGTCCTGTCTCAACCATCGGGCGAACTCGGCTACCGCTCCCTTGGCCGATTCGAGAGGCCGGTCGAGGAGCGTCTCGTCGGGGCAGGCGTCCACCAGGGTGTTCCACGCCGACTCCGGGCCGGCCAGGTGCTCGGCCTGTCGGGCCACCGACTCGACCTGGCGCCGGGCGGCTTTCAACCCGAGCCGGATCCCCTCAGCCAGAGTCCTCCGGTAGCCCCCCAACACGTTCCCGACGGCCCGCAGGCGGGAAGCCACCGCCTCCCAATCCTCGATCCTGTCCTTCGGCATCTGGTCGAAGACCTCCCGGATCTCCTGGAAAGGAGATGCGATGTGGCAAAGGCTGCGAAAGTGCTCCCCGGCGGAGAGGTAACGGAGGCGTTCGTCCAACCAGTCACACAGGATTCCGGCCGCCAACGCCGTTCCGGCGTCCCGATCTCCCAGGTAGGGCTCGAAGACCCACCGGTAACGCTGGAACAGATCCCGCCGGGCCTCGAACCCGTCGGGCGACATGTCGGGCCAGAGGTGGTCGTAGCCTCGGATCCCCAACTCGGTGGCCAAGACCGGGTCCAGAGCGACCAGTTCGTCGACCAGCCGGGAGGAGTGTTCTTCGATGGTGTCCATGCCGTCCAAGGGTACGGGTTGTTACAGTTCGCGCCCATGTCCGGGCCGGTCGAACCAGAACTGATCGACGTCCGACCCGACGAACGGTTCGACGAACACCGTCTGGCGTCCTGGCTCAGAGATCGCATTCCTGGTGCCGACGGTCCGCTCACCGTAAGACAGTTCTCCCGGGGCAAGGCCAACCTCACCTATCTGCTCCGGTTCGGTGAGGGCGACCGAGCGGTGGAGTACGTGTTGCGACGCCCTCCCCTGGGTCCGGTAGCCCCGGGGGCCCACGACATGGCTCGGGAGTATCGGGTCCTGTCCACCCTGTGGCGGGCGTTCCCCAAGGCGCCTCGGGCGTACCTGTTCTGCGACGACCCCGAGGTGATCGGGGCCCCGTTCTTCGTGATGGAACGAAGACGGGGAGTGGTGGTGCAGAATGTGGTCCCTCCCGAGTTCGGGGGTGGCAAGGACCCGATCGCCAACCGGAAGCTGTCCGAGGTCGTGGTGGACACCCTGGTCGAGTTCCATGCGGTCGATCCCGAGGAAGCCGGGTTGGGGGACCTGGGCCGTCCCGACGGGTTTCTGGAGAGGCAGGTTCGGGGATGGGTGGAGCGTTGGCACCGGGCCAAACACGAAGAGAACCCGTTGGCCGACCATCTCGCCTCCTGGTTGGTCGAACGGATGCCGGCTTCTCCGCCTCCCACCCTGCTCCACAACGACTGGCGGCTCGACAACATGGCGGTGGCCGAGGACGACCCGGGCCGATGCGTCGCGGTCTACGACTGGGACATGTGCACCAGGGGAGATCCCCTCGCCGACCTGGGAACGGTGATGGCGGTCTGGTACGACGAAGGGGAGGTCCCTTCCTCGCTCAATCCGATGCCCACCCAGACTCCGGGGTTCATGGATCGGGACGAGGCAGTGGAACGTTACGCCCGGCTGTCGGGCCGGGACCTGTCGGATTTCAACTGGTATCTCGTGTTCGGAACCTTCAAGCTCGCGGTGATCCTCCAGCAGATCTACATCCGCTGGCTGCGGGGCCAGACGCAGGACTCCCGCTTCGCGGTCATGGGTGAAGGAGCCCAGCATCTCCTCGAGCTGGCCGAGGAGCGTCGCGACTCCAGCTAGGCGGCCAACGTCCGCAGCGTCCGCATACCGCCCGGGTCGTCGGCGGTGGCCGGCAACACGGCCGGCTCCACACCTGCCTCCCGGTAGGTATCCAGCCGGGATCTCACCTGTTCTTCGCTTCCCCAGGCCACGACCTCGGATAGGGCGCCTTCGTCCAACAGCTCCCGGATCCGCCCCGGCGGTTCACCTGCCCTCGCTCGGGCCACCGCCTCGCCGAATCCGGCCTCGGCGAGCAGCGTCCGGTAGCCGGGTGCAGCCAGATAGCGGGCCAGTTGGGCGGCGACCTGGTCTCGGGTGGCTGGGCCGGGATCCACCGCGGCCACCACCCAGGCCGCCAACTCGGGTACCGGCCGGCCCGCCGAGGTGGCTGTCTCGACGACCCTGCGTGCGAGGCGGGCCGCCTGCTCCACGGTCACCAGGTTGAAGACCACCCGGTCGGCGATCCGGGCCGCCAGGTCGAGGACTCGGGGACCGAAGGCGGCGACGGTGATGTGACATTCCTGGGGAGGGAGGGCCGACCGGTAGTTCCGGTACCGACCGCCTTCTAGGAGGACTCGCACTCCGTTCACCGCCTCCTCGATCCGAGCCACGGGGTCGGCCCAGGAGCGGCCGTGGAACGTCTCCACGATGGTGGGATTGGCCGACCCCAGGGCCAGCCGTGCCGGCCTCCCTCCGAGTAGAGACACCGACGCAACCCCACGAGCCAACATGACCGGATCCCTGACGCCGACCGGGAGCGGTCCGACGCACAGGGTGACGTCGCGGGTCGTCGAAGCGAGGTAGCCGGCCAGGGCGAAGGCGTCGAAATGATGCAGCTCCCCCATCCACACCTCGGAACAGCCCAACCTCGCCGCGTTCTCCGCCACCGCGATCGCGTCCTCGGGGGGACGGTCCTGCCAATAGGGAACGACCACCGCGTTCATGGTTCCCGGTTGCCGAAGCGGTTCCAGTGGGTCACCGCGTCGGCTGGTCTGCGGGGCGCCACACCGAAGCTGCCCCGAGGTCGACCCATCGGCACCAACGCAGCGATCTCGTATCGCTCGGGAACGTCGAGAACCCGGCGGAGTTCGTCCATCTCCGACCAGTACACCGTGGTCAGCACCGTTCCGATCCCGAGGGCCCTAGCAGCGAGACAGAAGTTCTGGACGGCCGGGTACACGGACGCGTAGATCGGCCCGATCTCCACCCTGCCGTCGGCATCGGAAGGCGCCAGATCCACGTCGGGGACCAGGAACGCAACCAGCGCTGCTGCTTCGTGGATGTGGTCGGCCAGGTAGCGGGAAGAGCGGAGACTACGGAGGAAGGTCTCCCGGTCGGCGTCGGTTCTGAACTCGGGTAGGGAGGCGAGCTGGGCCGCTTCCCATCGTCGGTAGGCCCGCCGGTAGATCTCGCCGATCTGGCGCTTGACGTCCGGGGCGGTGACCACCAGGTACTGCCAGGGTTGGGAGTTCCCGCCGCTGGGGGCCTGTTGGGCGGCCCGCAGGCATTTCCGTATCTCTTCGACCGTCACCGGCTCGTCGGTGTACCGGCGGATCGCCCTGGTGGTGAGGATTCCCTCGTACAGGTCGATCATCACCGCCCCTCGAAACGCGGGGGGCGCTTCTCTCGGAGAGCCTGCAACGCCTCCCGATGGTCGTCGGACCCAAAGGTCACCAGCTCGTACGCGGTCGCGACGTCGAAGGCCACGTTGGCGGCCTGCTTGATCCACTTGTTTACCGCCAGTTTCGTGTAGCGCACTGCGAGCGGAGGTAGCGAGGCCAGACGCCGGGCGAACTCCCGCGCATCCTCGAGAACACGGTCCCGGGATGAGACGTGGGTGGCCAATCCCAGGGTGCGCGCCTCCTCGGCGGTGACCGGATCCCCGGTGAGGAGGAATCTCTTGGCGGCCACCGGACCCAGCACCAGCGGCCACAGGGCAGTGCCACCGTCTCCTGCCACGATCCCCACCTTGACGTGCGGGTCGGCCAGCACCGCGTCGTCGGCCATGAACACCGCGTCGCAGAGCAGCACCAGGGTGGCCCCCAACCCGACCGCGGGACCATTGACCGCGGCGACCATGGGGATCTCCACGTCGAGCAGATCCCAAACGAGCTGGCGTCCTACCCGCCTCACCTCCTCCCTCACCCGGGGATCGGCGAGCTGGGTGAACCACTCGTAGTCGCCGCCGGCCGAGAATGCGCGGCCGGCCCCGGTCAGGACGACAGCCCTGGCTTCCGTCTCGTTCTTGAGATCCACGGCGAGGCGTCCCAGGTCTCGATGCAGTTCTCCATCTACGGCATTGAGAGGTGGGCGGTCGAGGGTCACCTCGATCACCCCGTCTCGCCGGTCGGTGCGGATGTGTGTGTACCCGCTCACAGTTCCGGGTGGTCGTCGATCCCGAGCAGTACTCGTCCGCCCAGTTCCCAGGTGGGCCGACCGACCATCATGTGCTGGGTAGCGGTGTGGACGTCCCGGAGCCGGCGCTCGAGAGGAGCCGACCGATACACCGCGGTCCCGCCCGCCATTCGATACAGGTCGGTGGTCACCCGCGCTGCCTCCTCGACCGCGTGGGTGGCGGCCAGCCTGAGCCGGGCCCGGTCGGACGGATCGAGGGAGTCGCCGGCAGCCGCCTTCGCCCACAGATCCTCCAGCACGGCGAGCAGATACCTGCGGGCCGCTCCCAGTGCCGTAGCCGCCTTGGCCACCCCCTCCTGGGTGGATGCCCTGGCCGCCAGGGTCCTTCTGGCTCCGGTGGGAGTCTTCTCGAGAGCGAGGGCTACGAACGCGTCGAGGGCGCCTCCGGCGATTCCGAGACAGACCCCGGCGATACCGGAGGCCAAGAGCCCGAAGATGGGAAAGCGGTAGAGGGGCAGATCCACATAGAGACGACCCGCCCGGACGTCGACGATCCGGGAGGCCGGCACCGTCGAATCTTCCACGGCGAAGTCGTGGGATCCGGTAGCACTAAGGCCGATCACCTCCCAAGTGGGGTGGACCGTGACTTCTGAGGAGGGGAAGAACGCCAGGCGGGGGCTCCCATCGATGATCACGCCCCCTGCCAGCCAGTCGGCGTGCAGACAGCCCGAGCCGAAGGGCCATGTTCCGGAGATCGTGTACCCACCTTCCGCGGGGGTCGCCACGCCTTTGGGGGCGTACACCCCGCCCACGATGGCACGGGGGCCGCCGGCCCAGATGCGAGCCGCTTCGTCGGGAGGAAGGTAGGCGGAGATGACGGCGGTGGTGGCGGCGATCATCGCCACCCATCCCGCCGAGCCGTCGGCCCGGCCCACCTGCTCCAGCACCGCGACCGTCTG
>FLYL01005311.1_pt3 | contig 9639 bp, 11 predicted proteins | sample 1122611 | NCBI WGS metagenome assembly FLYL01 (sample SAMEA4346791, study PRJEB14843) | hot springs metagenome | biome: Terrestrial Biome; feature: Habitat; material: Sediment | place: India | collected 2012-06-12 | depth 1760 m
GGATGCTTCCGGATCCTGAGCACGCCGAACGCCGCGGCGGTCAACAAGGCTGCCGCGTACAGCTCGGTGGGGTGCCGTCCGACGTCGCTACCCGGGAGGGTCGGCGCCCAGGGGAGGTCGGTGGCGGCGCCCAGGCAGTCGGCCCGGAGCAGACAGCCGGCGTGCCATCCCGCCAGGCCGAAGAGGACGGGAGCAGCTGCCGCGTCGAGGCCGCGCCACAGGTCGTGGCGTAGGCTCCAGGCCAGGGCGGCGACCGAGGCGATGGAGGCCCACACGGTGTCTACCCCGCCGCGCACCACGATCACGTCGCCCGGGGCCGACAGCGGGTCGATGCCCTGCCCGATCATGGCGGCGACACGTCCCGCCGCCAGCCCGACCAACCCGGCTCCCAATATCCGGTCGAATAGGTCCTCGGGAAGAGCCCTGGTGGCCCCGATCAGGCGTACCGCCACCCAGGTCGCTGCCACCCCGACGAGCGCAGCCCCCAGGAGACCGAACTCCATCAGGATCGGAGCAGCTCGTCGATCCGCAGGGCCAGGGTGCGTTCGTCGATGATGCCCATGTGGGAGTACACCAGCTCACCTCCCGGGGCGAAGAAGTAGGTGATGGGCACGCCGAACCCGCCCAGGGAGTCCCGGACGGCTCCCGGCGGGTCGAAGTAGTTCTCGTAGGTGATGCCGAACTCGGTCAGGAACTCGGACGCCTCGGGTCGGGTGTCTTGGATCGCCACCCCCACGAAGCGGATCTGGTTCCGGTGGATCTCGTAGGCTCTCCGCAGGAGGGGTGCCTCCGAGCGGCAGGGGAGGCACCAGGACGCCCAGATGTTGACCACCACCGGACGGTCCGACGTCTCCAACAGTTGGGTGAACTGGTCGGGAGTGATCGTCGGGAGTTCGGCGGGAGGCGCCCCACCCGGCGCAGGTGTCGATGAACAGGCCGCCACCAGCAGGAGGCCGACGACGAATCGGCTGCCGATCACCCGCCGAGTGTACGGATGCCCCGTCAGTACTCGTAGAAGCCCCGGCCGGTCTTCCGGCCCAGCATCCCCGCCTCGACCATCCGGGTGAGCAGGGGCGGAGGCGCGTACATCGGCTCCTTGTATTCGTCGAACAACACGTCGGCTACCAGCTTCATCGTGTCCAGGCCGATGAAATCGCACAGCTCCAGCGGCCCCATCGGATGGTTGGCGCCGAGCTTCATGCCGGTGTCGATGTCCCGGGCCGACGCGAACCCGGCCTCGTACATGCGGATCGCTCCCAGGAGATAGGGCACCAGCAGCATGTTCACGACGAATCCGGCCCTGTCCTTGGCGCGGATCACCGTCTTACCCAGCGTGTTGGCTGCGTAGTCCTCGGCGATGGCCTCCACCTCGGCCGAGGACCTCACCGTCGTGACCAGCTCCATCAGCGCCATCACCGGAACCGGGTTGAAGAAGTGCATCCCGACCACCCGTTCGGGTCGACTGGTGGCCGCGGCCAGCCGGGTTATCGGGATCGACGACGTGTTGGAGGCGAGGATCGCTTCTTCGTGCCCCAGGATGTCGTCGAGTCGGCGGAAGATCTCCTTTTTTAGGTCCTCGTCCTCGGTGACCGCCTCGATCACCAGCTGCCGATCCTCGAATTCCCCCAGGTCGGTGGTGAAGGTGATCCGCCCCAGGGCGGCGTCGCGTTCGGACTCGGACAGCTTCTGACGCTCGACCGCCCGGTCGAGGGACGCCTCGATCCTCTGACGGGCCTTGTCCAACAGCTCCTGGGTGGGTTCGGACAGCAGAACGTCCGAGCCTGCCCGGGCTGCCACCTCGGCAATGCCCGAGCCCATCAGACCTCCGCCGACGATTCCGATTCGTTGGATCTTCACCTGGTTCCCTCCGGTCGCTTCCTTCTCACCATGATGCCACTCGGTTACCGGTCGGCGATCGAACGGCTCGCCCCGGTTCGCAGATGACAGGCGGCCAGATGGTCGGCTCGGTCGGGTCCGGGCGCGAGCGGGGGCGCCTCCACGTCGCACAGGCCGGGTCGGGCTATGGGGCAACGTGGATGGAAGTGACACCCCGAAGGCGGGTCGAGGGGCGAGGGAATCTCGCCTTGCAGGACCATCCTCCGTCGGGGACGGTCGGGGTCGGGGATCGGGATCGCCGACAGTAGGGCTTCGGTGTACGGGTGGAGGGGGGCCCGGTAGAGACTCTCCCGGTCGGTCACCTCGACGATCCGTCCCAGATACATGACCGCCACCCGATCCGAGACGTGCTCCACCACCGCCAGGTTGTGGGCGATGAACACCATGGTGAGGCCGAGCTCCTGCTGGATCTCCTTGAGCAGGTTGAGCACCTGGGCTTGCACCGAGACATCCAGGGCCGACACCGGCTCGTCCGCTACCACGAAGGTGGGTTCGAGGATGAGCGCCCGGGCTATGCCGATCCGTTGCCGCTGACCGCCCGAGAACTCGTGCGGATAGCGGCGGGCGTGTTCCCGTTTCAGTCCGACCAGCTCCAGCATCCGACCGACCCGTTCGTGCCTCTCGTCACGGTCGGTCACCCCGTGGATCCGCAAACCTTCGGCGATCGACTCACCGACCGGTGTGCGGGGATCGAGGGAACCGTAGGGGTCCTGAAATATGATCTGGGCGTTCCGTCGGAACCAGCGGAGCTCCTTTCCGCGGAGGTGGGTGACGTCGCGGCCGTCGAACTCGATGGTTCCCGAAGTCGGTTCCAGGAGACGGACCAGCATCCGTCCCAGGGTGGTCTTGCCGCATCCCGATTCTCCCACCAACCCGAGGGTCTCTCCCCGCCGGATCTCGAGGTCGACCTCGGAGACGGCTCTCACCCACCCGACGGTTCGCTGGAGGATGCCGGCCCGGACTGGGAAGTCTTTGGAGACCCGGATGGCTCTCACCAGGGGCTGGTCGCTCAACCCGCCTCCCCCGGTTCGTGGTACAGCCAGCAGCGAACCAGATGCCCTTCCTCCACGGGAAGGAGCTCCGGCTCTTCCTCGAGGCAGATCTCCAGGCCGGCCTCCAGACGGGCCCGGCATCGGCCGGCGAACCGACACCCGGGGGGCAGGTCCACCAGGTTGGGCACCACGCCCGGAATCACCTCGAGCCGTTCCTTCACCTCACCGAGTACTGGGATGGACCCGATCAGACCCCGTGTATAGGGGTGCCGTGGGCTCTTGAATATGGTCCTCACGTCGGCCTCCTCCACGATCCGGCCGCAGTACATCACCGCCACCCGGTCTGCCATCTCGGCCACCACTCCCAGGTCGTGGGTGATGAGGATGACCGCGGTTCCGTAATGGTGTTGGAGGTTGCGCATCAGGTCGAGGATCTGGGCCTGGATGGTGACGTCCAGGGCCGTCGTGGGCTCGTCGGCGATCAGCAGGTCGGGCTCCAACGCCAACGCCATGGCGATCATCACCCGCTGGGCCATCCCGCCGGAGAGCTCGTGCGGGTACGCCCCGGCCCGTTTCCGGGGGTCCGGGATACCCACCTTCTCGAGCATCTCCACCGCCTTCTCCTCCCGGACGTGTTCCTCCATCTCCTTGCGGTGGAGTTCGAACACCTCGGAGATCTGGGCGCCGACCCGGTAGACCGGATTCAGGGAGGAGGTCGGCTGCTGGAAGATCATCGAGATGCGTTCGCCCCGGAGACGAGCCATCTCCTCCCGGTCGAGCCGGGTGAGATCGACCCCGTCGAAGATCACCCGACCCCTCACCACCCGCCCCGGATGCGGGATCAGACCCATGATCGACAGGGAGGTCACCGATTTGCCGCATCCCGACTCACCCACCAGGCCGAGGACTTCCCCTCGCCGAACTTCGAACGACACACCGTCCACGGCTCGAACCACACCGTCGCGGGTGAAGAAGTGGGTGGCGAGATCCTCGACGCGGAGGAGCGGATCCGAGGTCATTCGTTGAGGCGGGGGTCGAGGGCGTCGCGGAGGCCGTCTCCCAACAGGTTGAATCCGAGCACGGTCAGCATGATGGCCAGCCCCGGGAAGAAGACCAGGTGGGGGGCGGAGAAGATCTGGTTGCGTTCCTCACCCAGCATGGTTCCCCATTCCGGGGTGGGTGGCTGGGCTCCCAGGCCGAGGAACGACAACCCGGCCGCCTCGAGGATGGCCGAGGCGATCCCCAGGGTGCCCAGAACCACGAGGGGGGTGAGCGCATTGGGGACGATCCGGGTCAGGAGGATCCTCGCCTTGGAGGCTCCCAACGCCTCCGATGCCGCCACGAAGTCCAGCTCCTTGATCTGCAGCACCGAGGCCCTCATCACCCGGGCGTACTGAGGGATGCTGACGATGGCGATCGCCAGGAGTGCTTGACGTAACCCACGTCCCAGCACCGCGACGATGGCTATGGCCAGCAGCAGGGCAGGGAAACCCAACACGACGTCCATGATCCGCATGATGATGTTGTCGATCCAGCGACCCCAGTAGCCGGACACGGCGCCCAGGGCGGCGCCCACGACGATCGCGATGGTGACGGTCGTCACACCGATCGTGAGGCTCACCCGGGCTCCGTAGACGATGCGGCTGAACTCGTCGCGGGCGTTGCCGTCCACACCGAGGATGTGCTGCGGTTTGGAAGGGTCACAGCCGAGGAGATGGATGCAGGGTGGGTCGCGTCGCCGGACGTCCTCCACCCCCAACAGCACCTCGTTGGGGTCGTAGGGGGCGAGCACCGGGGCGAACAGCGCCACCGTCACCCAGAACCCGATGATGATCATCCCGGCTATGCCGGTCTTCCTGCGGCGAAGCCGGATCCAGGCGGTCCGCCAGGTCGACACCGGGCGGTCGAGGAACTGCTGCTCCTCCGCCAGGGCCTCGAGCTCGGCCACCCGGGCCATCCGGCCGTTGGCCGGGCGTCGCGGAGGCGTGGGCCGTTCACTCAAGGCGGATCCTCGGGTCCAGGTAGGCATAGGAGATGTCCACGGCCAGGTTTACCAAGACGTAGCTGGATGCGACCACCACGGTCACCCCCTGCACCACCGCGAAGTCCCTGGCGAATATGGCCTCGACCAACGCCCGACCCACTCCCGCCAGGTTGAACACCGTCTCGGTGAGGACTGCGCCGCCCAGTAGCAGGCCCAGCTGCAATCCTCCGATGGTGACCACCGGCAGGAGAGCGTTGCGGAGGGCGTGCCGGGCCACCACCCTCCGCTCGAGCGCGCCCTTGGCTCGAGCCGTCCTCACGTAGTCGGCGCCGAGCACCTCGAGCAGCGAAGACCGGGTGATCCGGGCGATTATCGCCATGGGGATGGTGGACAACGCTACCGCCGGAAGGATGAGGTGAACGATCGCGTCCCAGGCGATGGCCCATTGACCGGTGATCAGCGAGTTGAACACGAAGTGGTTGGCCACGAACTCCATGAGATCCCCGGTGAGAGAGTCGAGGTCGACCTGCCAGCCCCACACCTCGTAGAACGGCCGAGGCCGGATGCCGGCGGAGAGCCGCCCCGAAGGTGGGAGGGCGAGCGGGGTTCCCTTGAGTATCACCGCGAACAGGTACTGGAGCATGAGACCCAGCCAGAAGACCGGCATCGAAACCCCGACGTTGGCCAGGGCCATGGTGGCTACGTCGACCGAGGTGTTGTGCCTCATCGCCGCGGCGATCCCCAGCCCCACACCCACCACCGTCGCCAGGAACAGAGCGGCCACCGCCAGCTCGATGGTCATGGGGAGCCTCTCGACCAGGATCTGGGCCACCGGGCGGCTGAAGCGAATCGACTCGCCCAGGTCGCCTCGCACCAGCTTCCCCAGATAGATGCCGAGCTGGACGGGAATCGGCTCGTTCAAGCCGTTCGCCTCGTAGAAGGCTTCGCAGGCTTCGGCGGTGGCCCGTTCGCCCAGCATCGCCTTGCAGGGGTCTCCCGGGATCATCCTCACCAGGAGGAAGACCACGACCACTATGCCGAGGAGAACCGGTAGCGCGTAGAGGAGCCGCCTGATGACGTAGTTGAGCATCGGAGGGGATGTGGGTCGGGGAGGGGGGCTGGGACCCCCCTCCCCGAGTCTCGGTCACTGCTCCTGGTTCATGAGGCCGTTCCAGAGATAGGTGGGATACTCGAAGGCACCCGTGTTACCCACGTGGAGGGGACTGGAGGCGTCCATGGCCGCGCCCAGCGACACCACCACGTCGTTGGCGTCGAAATCGCTCCCATCGTGGAACTTGACGCCGTCCCGCAGAGTGCAGGTCCACACCGTCGAGTCCTCGTTCGGCTCGCAAGCGGTGGCCAGCGCGGGGACCACGTTGCCCTCCAGGTCGTACTGGAACAGCGGCTCGACCACCTGCTGGCAGGCGGACAGCGATTCGCCGTCGGTCTCGTCGGCGCAGTACAGGCTGATCGGCTCGGCGTTCTGCATGAACACCAGGGTGTCCTTACCCGGGTTCATCAGCTCGAACTGGGGCGCCCCGAACACCGGCCACGGGTCGGCGCCCTCGAGTCCGGCCACCGACGCTCCGGCGGCTGCGCCGTGGGCGATGGGCACCATCGGCACCAGCTCCTTGATCGCGTTGTTGGCCTGCTCGTAGAGGGGAGCCGCCTCGTCGGGGTCGGCGATCCGGGCCGCCTGCTCCAACGGCTCGTAGATCTCGGGATGCACCGCACCGAACTGCGGGTTGGTTCGACCGAAGTGGAAGTCCAGGAAGTTGGTCACGTGGGGGTAGTCGGCACCCCACCCCAACAGGTACATCGGGTAGTTCCCCGCGGTGGACTCGGCGATGAACTCACCCGACTCGATCACCTGCACCTGGGCGGTGATCCCCAGGTTGGCCTGGAGCTGGGCGGCGATCTCGTTGGCAACCGCCCCCGGTTCGGGCAGGTAGACCCGGAACACGTCCCGGTAGTAGATGGTGGTCTCGAACCCGTCCGGGTAGCCGGCTTCGGCCAGGAGCTGGCGAGCCGCGTCGGGGTCGAACTCGTACCAGTCTTCGCCCTGGCAGCCGTTGGGGATCGAACAGGGGGTGAAGTGGGACGCGACCTCCGACCCCTCCGGGTAGAAGTTGTCGACGATCCTCTGCCGGTCGATTCCCATGGCGATCGCCTGCCGGACCCTCACGTCGTCGAAGGGGGTGAAGTTGGTCGACATCCCCAGGTAGAAGATGTTTGGGTTCCGGATCGGCAGGAGCTGCAGATTCGGGTCGGCCTCCACCGCCTCGATGTCGTCGGTGGCCAGGTTGGTGATCATGTCGACGTTGCCCGACTGCAGCTCGATGAGACGCTGCGCCGACTCGGTGGCCCACCTGAACACCAGGGTGTCGAAGGCGGGCGGACCGTCCCAATAGTCGGGGTTGGCCTTGAACACCACCGAGTCGCCACGGTTCCACGCGTCGAGAACGAAAGGCCCGGTACCGATCGGGTTGTCCAGGGGTGCTCCTCCAGTCGCCTCCAGATGCTCGGCCGGTTGGATACCGAACGGGGTGAAGGCCATGATCTGGGGGAAGGCCGGGACCGGGTTACACAGCGTGAACCTCACCGTCAGTCGGTCGAGGGCCTCGATGGAGAGCATGTTCCCGGTCGATTCACAGTCCGGAGCTCCCACCGTGAGACCCTCGAACGCTCCCGTGGTGGGTGTGGGAGCCTCGGTGGTCGTCGTGGCTCCACCCGGTTCTGCTGTCGTCGTCGTGGTGGTCTCCGTGGTGGTCCCGCCGCACGCGGCGACCACCAGCGCCACCAATGCGAACAGGATGGTCATTCGTCGCATGGATCGTTCCTCCCGTTTCGAACGCCCGTCCTGTGACGGGCGTCCCCCAACCCTACCCGATCCGGGAGGGGCGGTGGGTGTCAGATCCCGACCAGTTCGGAGGCCTTCTCCCAAACCTCTTGGGCCAGTCGGTCGTCCCGGGCCAGGGGAGAGGGGTCGACCGGTCGGCGATTCGACCAGTAGAGGCCGCTACGTCCCTCGACCTCCGGGTCGGCGGCGCACATCAGCACCGTGGTGGCCCCCTGCTCGGGGGTGAGGAGTCTGCGGGTGTACAGCCACCGGAAAGGCTGCGGCATCCGCCGCCAGATCCCGGTGGCCACCACCCCGGGGTGGACCGCGTAGACGTCCACGTCGGACCGCCGGCGGGCGAGTTCCCGGGACCATGCCACCATCGCCAACTTGGAACGGGCATACTCCGGGAAGCCGGTGAGCGACCTGGTCGGACCCCGCACGCCGTCCCAGTCGATCCCCGTGGCTCGGTAGTGGGCGTGAGAAGCCACGTTGACCACCCGGCCCGACGCCAGCCGCCCGGCCAGCAGGGCCGTGAGCAGGAACGGCGCCAGGAAGTTGACCCCGAACATCAGCTCGAAACCGTCTTCGGTCACCCCACGTTCGGCCGTGCCCGCATTGTTGACCAAGATCCCGATCTCGGAGGGCAGCTGGTCGGCGGCCTGGCGGACCGATGTCAGGGACGACAGATCCACCACCAGGTATTCGGCTTCGCCGCCTGCCCGGCCGATCTGCTCTTGGACCGGGAGCAGGCGGTCCCGGGAGCGACCGACCAGGACCACCGGGAACCCCATCTCGGCGAGTCGGACCGCCACCACCCTTCCGATCCCCGAGGTCGGCCCGGTCACGACGGCCGGGCGTCGGGGAACCGTCAGCGGTACCTCCAGACGATCCGGCCCATGGTGGGGTCGTAGGTCGACACTTCGACGTCCACCTCGTCGCCCGGCAGGATGCGGATCATCCGACCTCGCCGCATCCTCCCGGCAGGGCGGGCGGTCACCTCCAGGCCTCCCTCCACCTCCACGATGAAGGTGGCGTCACGGAGGACCTGTTTGACCTTCCCCCGCATGCGGATGTAGTCGTCGGTGGTTTCGGCCATCAACCTCTACGTCGCGGCTCTCTGGGTCGTGCCTCGTTCACGTTAACCCTGCGGCCCCCCATGTCGGAACCGTCGAGGGCCTCGATGGCGCGCCTCGCCTCGTCGTCGTTGGGCATCTCCACGAAGCCGAAGCCCCTCGAACGCCCGGTCTCTCGGTCGGTTATCACCTGAGCCGAGTCGACCACCCCGTATGGCCGGAAGGCGGCCGCCAGATCCTCTGAGTCGAAACGGAAGGGGAGGTTCCCCACGTAGATGTTCATCCTGAGCCCATGCTCCTCGTTCCATGGTGCCTACGGCACCTCGACCTACCGACAGGTCGGCTGGAAGCACGGACCCGTCGGAGCGACTCGTGTCGCCCGGGACGACAGCATAACCAGCGGAAGGGACCACCCATGCCCGGGAGCTAGCCTGGCCGTTGCCATGTATCGACTCGAGGATCCCGGTCCGCTGTTGGCGCCGGCGTTGGTGGTGGCCTTGGACGGATGGGTCAACGCGGGTCAGGCCGGCACCGAAACGGCCGAGGTGGTGGCAGCGGGCGGCCAGGTGGTGGCCGAGTTCGACTCCGATCTCCTGTACGACTACCGGGTGAACCGGCCCACCATCGACTTCGTGGAGGGGGTGATGCGTCGGGTGACCTGGCCCGGCCTGGTGATGCGGCTCCGCCACTTCCCCAGCCGGGACGTTCTGGTGCTCACCGGGGCGGAACCCAACTGGAACTGGAAACGGTTGGGTCGGGAGCTGGGTGAGTTGGCGCTGAAGCTCGGGGTGGTGGAACACGTGTCCCTCGGGGGGATACCGTGGGCGGTCCCCCACACCCGTCCGGTCACCG
>FLYL01026884.1_pt4 | contig 9438 bp, 10 predicted proteins | sample 1122611 | NCBI WGS metagenome assembly FLYL01 (sample SAMEA4346791, study PRJEB14843) | hot springs metagenome | biome: Terrestrial Biome; feature: Habitat; material: Sediment | place: India | collected 2012-06-12 | depth 1760 m
GCCTACCGCAAGTTCGTCGAGTCCGGATGGGGCGCGGCTCACATACCCGAGGAGTACGGCGGAGGAGGGCTGCCCTACACGGTCGGGATCGTGCTTCAGGAGATGTTCAAGACCGCCAACATGGCTTTCTCCCTCTGCCCGATGTTGACCCAAGCCGCGATCGAGGCCCTGATCCAACACGGCGACGACACCCAGCGGGGCCTGTACCTGGAGAAGCTGGTGACGGGCGAGTGGACGGGCACCATGTGCCTCACTGAACCCCATGCCGGCTCCGACGTGGGCGCCCTGAGCACCCGGGCCGAGAGGCAGCCCGACGGCACCTATCGGCTGTTCGGACAGAAGATCTTCATCACCTGGGGTGACCACGACCTGACCGACAACGTCATCCACCTGGTGCTGGCCCGCACGCCGGGTTCGGCACCGGGCACCAAGGGGATCTCCATGTTCCTGGTGCCCAAGGTACTGGTCGAGGCGGATGGGTCGCTGGGCAGACGCAACGACCTCAGGGTGGTGTCGCTGGAACACAAGCTGGGGATCCACGCCTCCCCCACCTGTGTGATCAGCTTCGGCGACGCAGGCGAAGGGGCGGTCGGCTACCTCATCGGCGAGGAGCAGAGGGGCATGCGATACATGTTCACCATGATGAACACCGCCCGGATCGGGGTGGGCATCGAGGGCCTCGCCATGGGAGAACGCGCCTATCAGCTAGCTCTTGGCTACGCGCGGGAGCGACGCCAGGGCCGCCCGGTGGGCGGCGACCCTACGGTCCAGAGCCCGATCATCGAGCATCCCGACGTGCGCCGCATGCTGCTGACGATGCGGTCCTACAACGAGGCGATGCGGAGACTCCTCTACGTGATCGCCCGCCACGTCGACTTCGAGCGGAGAGCCGAAACCGCCGAGGAGCGGGAACGTCACGGCAAGGTGGTGGCGCTGCTCACACCGGTGACCAAGGCCTGGTGTACCGACCTGGGAGTCGAGTTGTCGTCGATCGGGATCCAGGTCCACGGAGGCATGGGTTACGTGGAGGAGACGGGAGCCGCCCAGCACTATCGGGACGCCCGGATCGCCCCAATCTACGAAGGGACCAACGGTATCCAGGCCATCGACCTGGTCCTGCGGAAGCTGCCGCTGGACGAAGGCCGGGTGGTGCACGGATTCATCGCCGAGATGCGCTCGGTGGCAGAACCTCTCGCCACGGTCGACTCGAAGGCCGCGGCCCGGCTGACCGAGGCGCTGGACGCCCTCGCGACGTCCACCGACTGGCTGCTCGGCCGGCTGGCGGGAGGCTCGTACAACGACGCCCTGGCGGGCGCCACCCCCTACTTGACCCAGTTCGGGACGGTCACCGGAGGATGGCTGATGGCCCGATCCCTACTGGCTGCGCACCGGATGCTGGACGCCGGCGAGGGAGACGCCCGGTTCCTCCGGTCCAAGATCTCGTCCGCTTCCTTCTACTTGGACCAGCTCCTACCACGGGCGAACGGTCTGGTGCCGGCGGTAACCGCCGGCGCCGAGCCGTTGATGTCCCTCCCGGCCGGCGACCTCTGAGCGCATGGAACTCTCCGGGAAGGTCGTGGTGGTCACCGGAGGTGGTCGCGGCATAGGCGCGGCCATGGTCAGACGCTTCGCCCAGGAGGACCCGCGAGGACTGGTGGTGGGAGACGTCGACGGTGATCTCGCAGCCGAGGTGGCTAGGGAAGTGGGTGGTCTGGGTGTGACCGTCGACGTCGGCAGGGAAGAGGACAACGTCCGTCTGATCGACGCCGCCACCGACCGCTTCGGCCCGGTCGACCTGTTCTGCGCCAACGCGGGTTACGCCATCGAGGGCGACGAACAGACACCCGACGTCGAGTGGGACCGGATGTGGCGGGTCAACTTCATGTCCCACGTGTGGGCGGCCCGTCGCCTCATCCCTGAATGGCTGGCCAGGGGAGAGGGTTACCTCCTCCACACCGCGTCGGCCGCGGGGCTCTTGACCAACCTGTTCGCGCTCCAGTATTCGGTGACCAAACATGCGGTGGTAGCGCTCGCCGAGTGGCTGGCGGTCACCTACGGCGACCGGGGGTTGAAGGTTTCTTGCCTGTGTCCCCAGGGCGTGAACACCCGTCTGCTCGACGCCGATGAGAAGATCCGACGGCTGCTTGCACCCGTCGCCCTCGAACCTGAGGAGGTCGCCGACCGGGTGGTGGAGGGGATCGAGAACGAGGAGTTCCTCATCCTCCCCCACCCCGAAGTCGAGAGGTACTTCCAGAACAAGGCCAACGACTACCAACGCTGGCTGGACGGTATGCGCCGCCTCCAACGGCGACTGCTCGAATAGCCGGCGTCGGCCGGTCACGGCAGAAGGAGGGACGGAATGGAACGCCGGAGAGTGGTCGTGACCGGCGTCGGTGTGGTCGCTGCCCCCGGCGTCGGAACCGACGACTTTTGGAAGGGTCTGGCCGTCGACCCCGGTCCCGGACCCCATGCGGTCGAGGCCTGGGATCCCGAACCTTGGCTGCCGAAGCGGGAGCATCGACGGCTCGACCGGTTCTCCCAGTTCGCTCTGGTCGCGACCCATGAGGCAATGCAGATGGCGGGCACCTTGGACGAGTACCCACCCGACCGGGTCGCGGTCTCGCTGGCCACCGGCATCGGCGGGTTGGAGTCCCTCGAGCTGCTGATCCGGGAGTCCTACGAGTCCGACGACCCCCGCATCTCCCCGATCTGGATCCCGATGATGATGTGCAACGCCGCTGCGGCGGCCATCTCCATCAAATACGGGTTCGGGGGTGCGGCCGCCACCCCGGTCGTGGCCTGCGCCGCCGGCGCCCAGGCGGTAGCCGACGCCTTTCGGCAGATCCAATGGGGGTACGCCGACGCCGCGGTGGCGGGAGGTAGCGAGGGAGCGATCCGGAAACCGACCGTGGACGGGTTCTCGGCCGCCCGGGCCCTGTCACCGACCAACGTGGCCCGACCCTTCGACGCCGACCGGGACGGTTTCGTCTTGGGAGAGGGAGCCGGGGTGCTGATCCTCGAAGAGCGCGAGACGGCCCTGAGGCGGGGAGCCCCCATCCTCGCCGAGCTGGTCGGGGCCGCCTCCACGGCTGACGCCCACCACATAACCGCTCCCCATCCGGAGGGAGAAGGCGCCGAGCGAGCCATCCGGCTCGCCCTGGAGGACGCCGGCCTGTCCCCGGCGGACGTCGGGTACGTCAACGCCCACGGCACCGGGACCGACCTGAACGACCGAACCGAGGGTCTCGTCATCGCCCGGGTCTTCGAAGGTCGGCAGCCGGCGGTGTCGTCGATAAAGGGCACCACCGGTCACGGGTTGGGAGCGTCGGGGGCGATCGAGGCGGTGGCCACCGTGCTGGCGGTGCATCGGGGCGAGCTTCCACCCAACGTGGGCATACGCCGCCAAGACCCCGAGATCCCCCTCGCCGACATCGTCACCCAGACTCGACCCTGGGATCCGCGCCCGGCCATCTCCAACTCGTTCGGTTTCGGGGGTCACAACACTGTGTTGGTGGTGGCCCCGCCGGAATGATCTCCCGAGGTCGATAGGATGCATCCCAGGCGGGAGCTCGGTGCGACCGGGCTGAGAGGGGACCTCGGAGGTCCCGACCGTATGAACCTGATCCGGGTAATACCGGCGAAGGGACATCGCAACCGGTCGCTCCCGCGGAAAGGAGCGACATGAGAGCAATCCGGGCGACCATCCTGGTGGTGGTCCTGGCGGCGTGCACACCTGCGACCACACCCACCACTACCACCACCGCGCCCTCCACCACCAGCACGACACAGGGCGCCAGCACCACTGAGGGCGTCACCTCCACCACCCAGCTGCCTCCCGAGCGCCTCACCATCGTCTCCCACGACTCTTTCGCCGCCGGGGTGACCCCCGACACGTTCGCCGGATTCACCGCCGAGACCGGCATCGAGGTCGAGGTGCTACCCGCCGGCGACACCGGGCTGCTGGTCAACCAGGCGATCCTCACCCGGGACGACCCGGTGGCCGATGTTCTCTTCGGGGTGGACGACACATTCCTCTCCCGGGCCCTCGAAGCCGGCATCTTCCTCCCGTACCGCTCGCCGCTGCTCGACCGGGTACCCGACCGGCTGAAGCTCGACCCCGAGAACCGGGTCACGCCGATCGACTTCGGCGACGTGTGTTTGAACTATGACAAAGCCGCTTTCCAGACGGTGCCTCCCCCGGACGGTCTGGGCGACCTGGTGGAACCCGAATACCGGGGTCTCACCGTGGTGGAGAACCCGGCGACGTCGTCGCCCGGCCTGGCTTTTCTCCTCGCCACCATCGGGCTGTACGGACCGCCCGGCTGGCAGCAGTTCTGGCGAGACCTGGCGGCCAACGACGTGGAAGTGGTGCCCGACTGGGACACCGCCTACTACGGGGAGTTCACCCGCTATGGGGGCGACGATTCGATCGTGGTGTCGTACGCCTCTTCGCCCCCGGCCGAGGTGATCTTCTCGGATCCGCCGGTCGACGAAGCCCCCACCGGCGTCGTCACCGAGGGTTGTTACCGTCAGGTCGAATTCGCGGGGATCCTGGCCGGGACGGACCATCCCGAAGCCGCCGGCCGTCTCATCGACTTCATGCTCTCGGTGGAGTTCCAGGAGCAGATCCCCCTCACCTGGTTCGTGTTCCCCGCCAACCAGGACGCCGAGCTGCCGACCGAGTTCGTCGAACACACGGTCCTTCCTCCCGATCCCATCACCCTGGACCCGGCGGAGATCGACGCCAACCGGGAGAGGTGGATCGACGAGTGGACCTCGATCGTCCTCGGTTGAACCGGTGAGGAGACCGGCCGTCTGGGCGGTGGCGGCCCTGCCGGTGGTCTTCCTCGCCTACCTGTTCGTGTATCCGCTGGGGCGGATCCTGTGGATCTCGCTCTCCGGCGGCGACGGGTTCCGTGAGCTGCTGTCCGACCCCCGGATCCGCACCGCGGTGTGGTTCACCGTCTGGCAGGCCGGGCTGTCCACTCTGCTTACGGTGGTCGCGGCGTTTCCCCTCACCGCGGTGGTGTCTAGGTTCCGGTTCCCGGGACGTGATCTGGTCAAGGCCTGGGTCACGGTCCCTTTCGTGCTTCCGACCGTGGTGGTGGGCACCGCCTTCCTGGCCCTGGGCGCGGAACGGTCGGTGGTCACCATCCTCGCCGCCCACGTCTTCTACAACCTGGCGGTGGTGGTGCGCACAGTCAGCGGGGTGTGGTCGCGGATCGATCCGTCTCTGGTGGAGGCGGCTCGCAGTCTGGGGGCTCCCCGGACCCGGGCTTTCCTCGAGGTGACCCTGCCCCTCCTCCGCCCGGCATTGGCAGCGGCGGCGTCCATCGTCTTCCTGTTCACCTTCACCTCCTTCGGGGTGGTCCTCATCCTGGGCGGCCTCAGATACAGGACCATCGAGGTGGAAATCTATCACCAGGCGGTGACCCTCCTCGATCTCTCTACCGCCGGGGCACTGGCTGTGATCCAGCTCGTGGGGGTGTCGGCGATCATGTTCATGTACAGCAGGTATCAGGAGACCCGGGCCGTCCGGTTCCGCCTGGTGCCCGAGGCGGCCAGCCTGCGTCGGCCGGCGACGACCGGGCAGCGGGTGGTGGTGGCGGGGGTGGTGTCGGCCACCTTGGCCGCGCAGACCCTGCCGCTGGTCGCCTTGCTCGGCCGCAGTCTGGAGGGTGGGGCAGCCGGATGGCGTTTCCTCCTCGACCCGGGACGACTCGCCATCCGACCGGGCGAAGCGATCCTCAACTCCCTTACGTTCGCGGCGGTCACCGCGTTGGTCGCGACTGCGGTGGGTCTGGCTTCGGCCCACGTGATCACCCGCGACCCGGGGACACTGGGTCGAGTCTTCGACACCCTCCTCATGCTCCCATTGGGTACGTCGGCGGTCACCATCGGGTTCGGATTCCTCGTGGCGCTGGACTGGCCGGTGGACCTGCGCGGCACCGCAGCGCTGGTTCCCCTGGCTCACGCGCTGGTGGCGGTTCCCTTCGTGGTGAGGGCCACCGTGCCCGGCCTGCGGGCCATCAGGCCGGAGCTGAGGGAAGCGGCCGCGGTGCTGGGGGCTTCCCCACGTCGAGTCTGGAGGGAGATCGATCTTCCTCTGATCGCCCGGGCGGCGGCGGTCGGCTCCGGGTTCGCCGCGGCGGTGTCCCTCGGCGAGTTCGGAGCCACCTCGTTCATCGTGCGACCCGACACCATCACGGTGCCGACCCTCATCTTCCGCCTCCTGTCCCGGCCCGGCTCGGTTACCTTCGGTGGCGCGATGGCACTGGCGGTGGTGTTGATGTTGTTGACGGCCGGGGTGATCCTGGCCGTCGACCGGTTCCGGACGGGCGAGTTGGGGAGCTTCTGATGCTCGAAGTGCGGATGGTCACCAAACGTTTCGGTGAAACCACCGCCCTGGATCGGGTCGACCTGACGGTGACCGACGGCGAGGTCATGGGGCTCCTGGGTCCCTCCGGATGCGGGAAGTCGACCCTGTTGAGGGTGATCGCCGGGTTGGAGACCCCAGACGAGGGTCGGATCTTCTGGGACGGCGAGGACATCACCCGGACGCCCCCTCATCTCCGCCGCTTCGGCTTGATGTTCCAGGGCTACGCCCTGTTCCCCCATCGGACGGTCGCGGAGAACGTGGCTTTCGGTCTCCGGATGAGGGGGCTCTCCCCCGCCGAGATCCGTCGTCGGGTGGACGAGGTCCTCTCCTGGGTGGGTATGGGAGGCATGGGCGACCGTGGCATAGAGGGCCTGTCGGGTGGCGAGCAGCAGCGGGTGGCGCTGGCCCGCACCCTGGCACCCCAGCCCCGGCTGGTGATGCTCGACGAGCCTTTGGGGGCTCTCGACCGTCTGCTTCGGGAGAGGCTGATCGTCGAGATCCGAGAGCTGCTCTCCCGGAGTCGCACGACCGCCCTGTACGTCACCCACGACCACACCGAGGTGGCTGCAGTCGCCGACCGGGTGGCGGTCATGCGGGAGGGACGCATCGTCCAGGTGGGACGGTGGGTCGAGATCCGATCGGAGCCGGCCGACCGTTGGGTAGCCGAGTTCGTGGGAGTGTGAAGTGGAGCTGGTGCTCGGGATGGTCGCCGCGGCCCTGGGTGGCGGTCTGGTGGGGGCCACCGTCGCCCTGATCTGGGTCAGACGGAGGAGAAACCACCGGGTCGAACGGGTCCTGGCGGATCTGGCTCACGAGCTGAAGACACCCCTCACCGGACTGCGAGGCAACCTGGAGCTGCTAGCCACCCACGAGCTCCCCGCCGACCTCCGCCGGGAGCTGATCGCTGCGGCGCTCGACGAGGAACACGAAATCGAGACCCTGGTGGAGTCGATGGTCGACGAGGAGCCCCTCTCATATGTGGATCTGGCGGGTCTGGCCAGGGAGGTGGCGGCCCGGTTCAGGACCCGGACACATAGGGCGGTCGTGGTGATCGTCTTGGGCGAGCCCGCAACCGTGGAGGCTCGGAGGCGGGAAGTCGAACGAGCCGTATCGAACCTGGTGACCAACGCACTCAAGTGGGGGCCACCGGACCGGCCGGTCGAGGTGGTGGTGTGGGGGACTTCGATCTCGGTCCGGGACCACGGTCCCGGAATTCCCCCCGAGGACCTGGGTCGGATCTTCGAACGGAGCTACCGGTCGCCGGCCCGGTCCCAGGTTCCGGGCACCGGCCTGGGCCTGGCCATCGTCGCCGACGTGGTGCGACGCCACGGCGGCACGACCTTTGCCCGGAACCTGGCAGAGGGCGGCGCCGAGGTGGGGTTCACCCTCCCGGGCTGATCCGCCTCACCTTCCCCGATGATGCCGGAAGAGACGGCGAAACTCCGCGACGGTGATCTCGTCGTCGGACAGTTCCTCCAGCACCTGCCGCGCACGGGAGTCTTCCGGGAGTTGGGCGATCTCGTCTTGGGTGATCACGCCGTCCGACAGGAACTCCTGGATCTGTTCACGCAAAGCCTGCCGCTCGGCGCGGATCTCTTCCTTCTTGGCGGCCACCGCGTCCAACACCGCCTCGGCCTGACTCTCGTCTAGCACCCCGTCGGAGACCAGCTCGTCGAGCACTTCACCGAGGATCCCGAACCGGGGCCTCTCCGGGGCTTCCGACCCGCCGCCTTCGTCGGTCTGCGCGACTGCCACCAGGGCTCCTCCTGCGACCAGAACCGCCGCGAACCCGACGATCAAGAACCTCTTCATGCGTGTGCCTCCTTTCTCGACTCACTCCAATCATCGGAGGCGACTGTTCGAAAAGGGTAAAGAGAAGTCAAGAAGCCGGCGAAAACCGGGCCGCCTTCTCCCGAAAGAGCTCCGGCGGACGACGAGGCCGGCCCTCCAGGTCGGTGAAAGCGGCTGTCACCGAGAGCTCCACCAGCAGCTCCCCTCCCCTTCGAGCAACCTGCTCCCAGCGGCTGGTGGCCCGCCTCACCTCGGCGACCACGGTGGTGACTTCGATCCGGTCGCCCAGGCGGGCGGGAGCGTGGAATCGGGCGGCGAGGCCGACCAGGACGATCTGGAAGCCCATGGCCAGCATCTCGTTCATGCCGAGTCCCATCTCCTCGAGCAGCTCGATCCGGGCGGACTCGAAATAGGAGAGGAAGCGGGCGTGGTTGACGTGGTTGTAGGGATCCAGGTCGGAGAAGCGGACGACCAGGCTGGTGGTGTGGGGCACGGCGGGCAACCCTAGCCGGGCTCGTCTACCCTCGGCCCACCATGCGTGCTTGGAGGCTCCACGAAACCGACGGACCCGATTCCTACCGGCTGGAAGAGGTCCCCGACCCCGAGCCGGGACCCGGCGAGGTCAGGATCGCGATGCGGGTATCGGCCCTCAACCATCTGGATCTGTGGATGTCCAAGGGTCTGCCCCGACCCGAGCACCTACCCCACATCACCGGCGCCGACGGAGCCGGGGTGATCGACGCGGTGGGGGAGGGGGTCGATCCGAGTCGGGTCGGCGAGGAGGTGATCATCAACCCCTCGACCTCCTGCGGAACCTGTCCGCAGTGCCTGGCAGGCGAGATCGTGTTCTGTCGACGGTTCGGCATCCTGGGAGAGCACAGCCCCGGCACCCTGGCCGAGAGAACCGTCGTTCCGGCGGTGAACGCCGTCCCCAAGCCTCCGCATCTCGATTGGGAGACCGCCGGGTCGTTCGCTCTGGCCACCGGCACCGCGTACCGGATGCTGCGACGGGCCCGCCTACGGGCCGGCGAGGTGCTGCTCGTGGTGGGGGTGGGAGGGGGGGTTTCCAGCGCCGCCGCACTCCTGGGCAGGGCCATGGGCGCCCGAGTGTTCGTCACCTCCCGCAGGGACGACAAGATCGCCTGGGCGGTGGAGCATGGCGCCGAAGGGGGTTTCGCCTCCGACTCGGAATTCTCCAAGGAGCTGAAGGCGACGGCGGGAAGGGGGGCCGACGTGGTGGTGGAGAACGTCGGGGCCGCCACCCCGGG
>FLYL01008981.1_pt2 | contig 9344 bp, 9 predicted proteins | sample 1122611 | NCBI WGS metagenome assembly FLYL01 (sample SAMEA4346791, study PRJEB14843) | hot springs metagenome | biome: Terrestrial Biome; feature: Habitat; material: Sediment | place: India | collected 2012-06-12 | depth 1760 m
CCGAAGAAGAGAAGAGGGTCGCCTTGGCCGCCGCGCTGGCCCATCAGGCGGAACGCCGGAAAGCCAGCCGGGTGTTGCGCACCATACCCAGCGGATGGAGGAACAACCCGTCCCAGCTCCAGCTGGTGTCGTTCTCGGGTGAGCATGGCGAGGTCCGGGTCGGCTACCGGTTCGAGCCCCGGGGCGGGTTGACGGTCGAGGTGAACGGGGAGCGGTGGCCGGATGTGAGGCTCGCCGAATGCAAGCCCGACAGGGTGGGACTCGAGGTGTCGGGCCACCTCCGGTGGTATCGGGTCCACAGGGTGGGGTCGGATCACTACGTCGACGGCCCCGACGGCCCGGCCCGGCTGGTCGAACTACCCCGTTTCCCGATTCCCACCCTGGAGGAGGAGCCGGGGTCCCTCCACGCCCCCATGCCGGGGAAGGTGGTGGCGGTGAAGGTGGAGACGGGAACCGATGTGGCCGAGGGTCAGGTGCTGGTCATCCTCGAAGCGATGAAGATGGAGCATTCCATCCGCAGTCCCTTCGCGGGAACGGTGAAGGCGGTGAAGGTGGCGGAGGGCGACCAGGTCGACGCCGATCAGGTTCTGGTGGTCGTGGAGGAGAGGTGACCGGACCGGTCGGGTTCGTCGGTTTGGGGATCATGGGGTCGGGTATGGCGGCCAACCTGGTGAGAGCCGGGCACCGGGTGGTGGTCTGGAACCGCACCAGGGAGAAGGCAGACCGCCTGGAAGGGGTCGAGGTGGCCGAATCCCCCGCCGAGTTGGCCTCCCGATGCCGGGTGGTGATGCTGTGCGTATCCGACACCCCGGACGTCGAGGAAGTGGTGACCGGCCCCGGCGGGCTGATGGAAGGGCTGGGTCCCGGTTCGGTGGTGGTCGACCACTCCACCATCAGCCCTTCCGCCACCCGTCGCCTCGCCGAGCTGGTGGCTTCCAAGGGGGCGGCGTGGTTGGACGCACCGGTGTCGGGAGGTTCGGAGGGAGCAGCCCGGGGGACCCTGGCGGTGATGGTGGGGGGCGACCCGGAGACCCTGACCGAGGTCCGGGAGCTGCTCGACGCCTATTCCTCGTCGGTGACCCACGTCGGGCCGGTCGGATCGGGCCAGATGGCGAAGCTGGTCAACCAGATCCTGGTGGTGGTCAACCAGCTCGCCGCCTCCGAGGCTCTCCTCTTCGCCCAGGCGGGCGGGCTCGACCCTCACGTCACCCTCGAGGCGGTGAAGGGCGGAGCCGCCGGGTCGTGGATGCTGAGCAACCGGGGCCCCCAGATGATCCGCCGGGACTGGAGTCCCGGATTCACCATCGACCTGCAGGTGAAGGACCTGCGGCTGGTGTTGGAGGAGGCCGAGCGGCTGGGATTTCCGCTCCTGGGGACCGCCCTGGTGTTCCAGCTGTACAAGGCCCTCCAGGCCCGCGGGTTGGGTGGTGAAGGCAACCACGCTTTGGTCAAGGCCCTGGAGGAGCTGAGCGGCCGGAGGTTGGGCCGGTGAGGGACGCCCTCGACGACCTCGCCGCCGAGCAGGACGCGCTCGACCGGATCGTCGCCGACCTGCCCGACCAGGCCTGGGAGACGGAGACACCGGCCCGACCCTGGCGAATCCGGGACCAGATAACCCATCTCGCCTTCTTCGACGAGAGGGCAGCGCTGGCGGCTCGAGACCCCGACGCGTTCACGGCCGAGCTCGACCGGATCACCGATGTGGAGTCGTTCCTCCGTCGGCACCTGGAGACCGGTGCCGGGCTGTCACCGGCAGCGCTGCTGGCCTGGTGGCGGGAGGCCCGGCGGGGGCTGCTCGACGCCCTGGCGTCCCGCGGCCCCGACGATCGGCTGCCCTGGTACGGCCCTCCGATGAGGGCCGAATCCTCGGCTGCGGCCCGGCTGATGGAGACCTGGGCCCACGGCCAGGACGTGGTTGACGCCCTCGGGGTCACCCGACCGGTCACCGACCGGCTGTTCCGGGTGGCCGACCTGGGGGTGCGCACCTTCTCGTGGAGCTTCACGGTGAGGGGTCTGGAGGTCCCCTCCCGGAAGGTGCGGGTCGAGTTGACCGGGCCGTCGGGTAGGTCCCGGGTGTGGAACCCGGACGAGTCCGAGTCGGTAACCGGCGACCTGGAGGAGTTCTGCCTGGTGGTGACCCAACGGCGCCACGTCGACGACACCCGTCTTCGGATCGACGGGCCCGTCGCCCGCCGCTGGATGGAGATCGCCCAGGTGTTCGCCGGTCCGCCCGGCCCGGGTAGGCCCCCGACCGGCGGGTGATCACCACCCGGCCAGCGCCTCCCGGAGGATCGCCGTGTACAAGTGCGGCTCGATGAGGAACGAGTCGTGGCCCTTCTCGGAGTGGACGGTGTGCCAACGTACCGGCACTCCCGCCCGTTTCAGCCGGGCCACCATGTCCGCCTGCTCTTCCGGGTAGTAGCAGACGTCGGAGTCGATGGTGAGCACCTGCCACCGCTGGTTCCGGCAGCGGGTCAGGAGCTGGTCGACCGAGTCGGCGCCGACCTCCCCGGCGAGGTCGAAGTGCTGCCACATGTTCATGATCCGCAGGTAGCTGTTGGCGTCGAACCGTTTCACGAACTTCTGACCCTGGTGGAGCATGTACGACTCGAGGGGATGCCCCACCCGGTAGCCGCCGATGTCCTCGAACTGGACGATCTCGTCCCTAGCCCGCTCCTTCAGGGTGGTGAGCGACACGAAGGTCTTGTGGCCGATCATCCGGGCCAACGCCAACCCCAGTTCGGGGCCGGGACCGGGGTAGTAGTCGCCGCCCTTGAACTCGGGGTCGGTGACGATGGCGAACATCTGCTCGAAGTTGTGGAGGACCTGGAGGCTGGTCACCTCGAAGCCGGCTGCCACCGGGATCACCACTTCGACTCGTTCCGGGTATCGGGTGGCCAACACCGCGCACATCATCCCGCCGATCGAGCCGCCCACACAGGCGTGGAGACGGTCGATGCCCAGATGGTCGAGGAGCCGCATCTGGGTGTCCACCACGTCGGTCATGGTGACGTGGGGGAAGGAGGAGCCGTAGGGTCTGCCGGTGGTGGGGTCGACGCTGGCCGGCCCGGTGGTGCCGTAGCAGCCCCCCAGGTAGTTGACGCAGATGACGAAGTAGCGGTCGGTGTCGACCGCCTTGCCGGGTCCGATGAACCCGTCCCACCAGCCCTCCTGCATCTCGTCGGTCCACCGGTCCCCCACCCCGGGCACCGCCGGGTTGAAACCGGCGGCGTGCTGGCTGCCGGACAGGGCGTGGAACACCAGCACCGCGTTGTCCCGGGCCGGCGACAGGGTGCCGTAGGTCTCGTAGGCCAGGGTCACCTGGGGGATGGTCTTCCCCTTGATGGTGGTGAACGGGCCGATGTCGAGGAACTGGGTCTCGACGATCATGCCGCGGATCCGTGTCTCACTCAGGTCACCTCCTCGTGTCCGACGCGCTCTCCGGTCGCGCCGCCTACGGGAGGTCCCGTCGACGGCGTCTCATCGATCAGGCGTTGGCACCGTGCCGGCGACCGGCCGGTTGCCGCGGCTTCCCAGGGCCTGTCCCTCCACCGCTCTGGATGAGCGCTGTCAACCCGTCGGAGTGTGCCACCCGGCTCGGTCTCGGTCAAGGTCGGAGGAACGAGGCGGCCAGCTCCAACAGCTCCCCGGGTCGGTCGAACACCATCCCGTGTCCCGCGCCGGGGAGCTCCACCAGTTCGGCTCCCGGGATGGCGGAGGCGAGGGCCGCCCCTGCTTCAGGGGGGGTCATCACGTCGGCGGCGCCTACCAGCACCAGGGTGGGGCACGTCACCTTCGGGGCCCGCTCCGCACCCGGATACGCGGCGCAGGCCCGTAGGTCGACGGCCAGGGTTCCGGTCCGGAGGGCCCGTTCGAGTAGGCGGCGTGTGATCCCTCTGCTCCAGGATCCGGGTTGGGGGTGGCCACCCAACTGGTCGGCACCCCGGTGGATCCAGTCGACCATCATGTCCACCGCCCGAGGGGACCGCTGCTCGGCGGCTTCCAGGAGCCCGGGATTGACCGCCATCGTGCCCGAGGTGGCTACCAGCATCAGCTTCCCGACCAGGTCGGGTCGGGAGGAGGCCAGCTCGAGGCCGACCAGGCTGCCCATCGAATAGCCGATGATCCCGACCTGGTTCAGATCCAGGGCAGCCACCAGCGTGGCGGTCACCTCAGCCATCTCCTCGATGGTGTTGGCGGCCGGCGGGGGGCTGGCGCCGTGCCCGGGGAGATCGGGCGCGAGGGCCCGAAAGCCTCTGTTGGCCAAGGCTCGGGTGAGGAACCGGAAGGTGCTGTGGTCTCCTCCCGCGCCGTGGAGGAGGAGCACGGGTGGGCCGTCGCCCGACGCGGTTCCGTGCACGAACACACACCTGCCGCCTGTTTCGACCAGCAACCTCAGCCTTCCTGGGAACGTCGGAGCGCTTGACGCAGGTCGGCGATGAGGTCGTCCGGGTCCTCCAACCCCACCGACACCCTGATCAGTCCCTCGTCGATGCCGGCCGCCTCGAGCTGTTCGGTGCTCATCTGCTGGTGGGTGGTGGACGCCGGGTGGATCACCAGCGACCTGACGTCACCCACGTTGGCCAGGTGGCTGAACAGGCGGACCGACTCGATGAACCGCCGCCCGGCTTCCCGGCCACCCCTGATCCCGAACGCGAAGATCGACCCGGCGCCCCGGGGAAGCAGTTTGGCCGCCAACTCCCGGTCGGGATGGTCGTCCAGCTCCGGGTAGCTGACCCACTCCACTTCGTCGGCCTCGACCAGGTAGGCGACGATCCGACGGGTCGACTCCACGTGGCGTCTCATCCGGACCCCCAGCGTCTCGAGGCCGCGGATCAGCTCGATGGCCACGTCCGGGCTCATGCAGGCCCCGAAGTCCCGCAGGCCTTCGGCTCTGGCCCGGGCGGCGAAAGCCGCCGGGCCGAACTCGTCGGCGAAGACCACCCCGTGGTACGGGGGGTAGGGGTCGGTCAGGGTTGGGAAGCGGCCGCTGGCTCTCCAGTCGAAGGTGCCACCGTCGACCACTACCCCGCCGATCACCGTCCCGTGCCCGCATATGAACTTGGTGGCCGAATGGATGACCACGTCGGCTCCCCATTCGAAGGGTCGGCACAGGTAGGGACTGGCGAAGGTGTTGTCCACGACCAGCGGGAGTCCTGCCTGGTGGGCGATCTCCGCTACCTCGGGAAGGTCGAGGACCTGCATGGTGGGGTTGCCGATGGTCTCGCCGAACACCATCCGGGTCTCCGGACGGATCGCATCCCGGAAACCACTCAGGTCGCGAGGGTCGACGAAGGTGGTCTCGATCCCGAACCGGGGCAGGGTGTGGAGGAACAGGTTGGCGGTGCCTCCGTACAGCGCCGACGACGTGACGATGTGGCCGCCCGACCCCATCAGGGTGACCACCGCCAGCACCAGGGCCGCCTGCCCCGAGGCGGTGGCCACCGCCGCGACTCCACCCTCCAACGCGGCCATCCGCTCTTCGAACACCGCCACGGTGGGGTTGGAGATGCGGGTGTAGATGTGACCGGGGATCTCCAGGTTGAACAGCGACGCCGCCTGCTCGGTGTCCTCGAACACGTAGGAGGCGGTTCGGTAGATGGGGGTGACCCGGGCGCCGGTGGTCGGGTCGGGACGGGCTCCGGCGTGGACCGCCAGGGTGTCGAAGCCGGGGCGTTCGGCCATGCGGGGAACTGTAGAAGGTGGAGGGGTACGCTGTGGGCGTGCTGGTGGTGGTGACGGGAGGGACCGGGGTGCTCGGGTCCCGGGTGGCCGGCATCCTCCGGGACCGGGGACACCAGGTGCGGGCGGTGTCACGACGCTCCGGGGACCTTCGGGTGGATGTCACCACCGCGGAGGGGCTGCCTCAGGCGTTGGAAGGCGCCGACGCGGTGGTGCACTGCGCGACCAGCTCCACCCGCCCAGACCAGGTGGACCTGACCGGCACCCGACGTCTGGTGGAAGCCGCCCGGAGAGCGGGTGTGCGACATCTGGTCTATCCGGGCATCGTCGGGTCGGACGTGATCCCGTTGCGCTACTACCGGGCGAAGACCGCGTCGGAGGACCTGGTCGCCGGTTCGGGCCTGGGTTGGACGATCCTCCGCTCCACCCAGTTCCACCAGCTCCTCTGGAAGGGCCTCGAGCTGCTGGCTCGGCTGCCGGTGATGGTGGTTCCCGGCAACACCCGGTTTCAGCCCATCGACCCGATGGTGGTGGCGCGTCTCCTCGCCGACGCGGTGGAGGCAGGACCCCGGGGAAGGATGCCCGACGTGGGCGGCCGCTACATCTACACCACTCGGGATCTGGCCCGGTCCTACCTGGGTGCCACCGGGCGACGCCGACTGGTGATGGCGGTCGACTACCCGGGGTTGGGGGCGGCCGCGTTCCGAGCCGGCGCCAACCTGACGCCCAACCGGGACTCGGAGGGCGAGACGTGGAACCAGTTCGTGGCTCGCCAGGTGGCGGCTCAGTGACCTGGCGAGCCCTCGGCGAAGATCCGAGCCAGGTCGTCGAGTAGGTCGGACGCCCGGTCGAGGTGTCCTCGGGCCCGGAAGGCGTGGGCGGCCGCCTGGTCGGGTCGTCCCTCCTCCGCGGCTTGGCCGGCTGCCGACGCCGCGGCGGCCGCCTTCTCGCATTCGTCGGCCAGGCGCTCATAGCCGTCGGCCAGCTCCTCCAGATACGGTGCCCGGGTCGGAGCCCGACGGGAGGTGGTGGGCAGCTCGTCCACGCTGACCGGCCGGGTCGCCGGAGGTTCGGCCAACACCTTCTTGGCGTCTTCGATGCTGAAACGTCCGCTGGTCACTTCCCGGCCCACGATGACCCCGGCCAGTCTCCGCCCGTTGGCTTCGAGACCGACCAGGGTCCGGAGGTCGTCCAGGTTGCGGACCCCACCTGCTGCGATCACCGGTTCGGAGACGATGGTGAGGGCCTCGACCAGGATCCGGTAGTCGGGAGGTTCGGTGAGGGCGTCTCGGCCGGCTTCGGCGATCAGGAAGGCTGCCGCTCCCGCCGACGACATCTCGATGAGCACCTCCTCCAGGTAGCGGCCGCTGTTCTTGGTCCACCCCCGGGTGGCGATCTCTTCGTCGGGCCGTACGTCCAGGGAGATGGCGACCTTCCCCGGGTAGTCGCGGCACAGGTCCCACACCATGTTCTGGTCCTCGATCGCCGCGGTGCCCATCACGATCCGCCATGCGCCCCGGTCGATCAGCCGTGCGGCCTCGACGTGGCTGCGGATCCCGCCTGCCACCTGCACAGGCACGTCGAGTTCGGAGATGATCCGGTCGATGAGGGGCCGGTTGACGTAGTCGCCGTAGGCGGCCGCGTTGAGGTCGACGACGTGGATCCGGTCGGCGCCCTGCTCCACCCAGTGTCGGGCCCGGTGCAGCGGGTCGGGGTCGAGGGCGATGGCCTCCCGCAGGTCCCCCCTGGGGAGCCGCACCGCGATTCCGTCGAGGATGTTCACCCGGGCGTATAGCTCCATGGGGGCAGCCTACGCGGCGGAGGTGCCGGTTGGCGGCCCGATACCCAGGGCCGCCTCGGCCTCCTCGAGCCGTTGGCCGCCTCCCAGCACGCCTCTGAACAGGTCTCCGTGCCGCCGTAGCCGATCCCATATGTCGTCCATGGTCACCCTCCTCACCGACCCGACCTCCGACCAGGCGAGGGGAGCCGACACCGGGGCTCCGGGGCGGGGACGCACCGAGTACACCGAGGCGATGGTCTGTCCGAAGGCGTTCCGGTTGTGGTCGATGAACACCTTGCCGCGCCGTTTGTCCACCTCCCATTCCATGGTCAGGTCCTCGGGGTCGGCGGCAACCAGCAGTCGACCCACCGCCTCCACGAATCGACGCACCCGGCGGAAGTCGTATACCGGGTCGAGGGGGACGTAGACGTGCATGCCTCGCCCCCCCGACAGTTTGGGGTAGCTGCGCAGGCCGAGTCGGGTGAGGGCGGTCTCGAGCAGCTTGGCCGCGACCACCACCTGCTCCCATTCGGCTCCCTCGGCCGGGTCGAGGTCGAAGATCGCCCAGTCTGGTCGGTTCAGGCTCCCCCGACGGGAGTGGAACGGGTGCATCTCGATGCAGGCCAGGTTGGCGAGCCACATCAGGGTTTCCCTCCGGTCGGCGGTGACGAAGTCGATGGTGCCGTCGGACGTGTCCACCGCGACGGTGTGCACCCACTTGGGTCGGTGTCGGGGGGCCCGCTTCTCGTAGAAGTGCTCGCCGTGGATCCCGTCCGGGTAGCGGGCCAGTGACAGGGGACGGTCGGTCAGGTGGGGTAGGAGGACGGGGGCGATCGCCCCGTAGTAGGCGATCAGGTCTCCCTTGGTGGTGCCGTCTTCGAACAGCGGTTTGTCGGGATTGGAGATGGTCAGGGGAACCCGGGTGCCCTCCACCTTCCAGCGTTCGGCCTGCGGCACGATCCGCACCCCACCCGGTATGCGTCTCCGGCCCGAGGCGAGCGACCTCCCCTCGGGGGATGGCAGGCGGTCGAGGGTGGCGAGGACCTCTTGGTGGATGGCCCTATGGCTGTCCTCTTCCCGGGCTTCGGAGATCAACACCAGACGCACCCCGGACCGGGCGGCTGCTTCCACCAGAGGAGCGACCCGGAGGGTGCCTTCCCCATAGGCGACGTGTCTCACCTCGCCCCGGCGACCCACCTGGTTGTCGGTGAACTGTGTGTGGAGGGGATCGAGCATCCAGGCGGGGAACGACTCCTGGAGGAATCCGAACACAGCCTGGAAGGCCTCCACCGAGGTGAGACCTCCACCGGTCCGGGCGTGGATGTGAGCCCAGTCGACCACCGGCCGGACGAAACCGAACCGGGAGGCGAGGAGGGCGATGTCGCCCAGGGTGCCGAACTGGCCTTCCCGTCCGGCGGTCTCGAGACCCAGACCCACTTCCAGATCCTGCACCTTGGGAGCCAGGTACTCGAGGCGGGTCTCCACCAGGTCGGTCACGGTCTGCGGGTCACGTTCGCCGATGGCGCCGGGGTGCACACACACCAGACGGGCTCCCATCGCTGCGGCCAGCTTCATGGTGTGCTCCACCGCGGCGAGGCAGCGCCTGGCCCTGTCTTCCTCGGGTACGGTCAGGACCGCGAAGTAGGGGGCGTGAACCGACAGCCAGAGTCCGGCTTCCTGGGCCGCCCGGCCGAACTCCCGGCAACGCCGTTCGTCCCACGGGAAACCCTGGACGAAGGCCAGCTCGTAGGCGTGGTGGCCCTGGGAGGCCAGTCGACGACAGAACAGACCGGGATCGGCGTCGTCGGGGGGGAGGCCCGAGACGCCGAACCGGAAAAGAGGCTCCGGGTCAACCCGGAGCCTCCCCTCATCCGGCACCTAG
>FLYL01000408.1_pt1 | contig 9342 bp, 8 predicted proteins | sample 1122611 | NCBI WGS metagenome assembly FLYL01 (sample SAMEA4346791, study PRJEB14843) | hot springs metagenome | biome: Terrestrial Biome; feature: Habitat; material: Sediment | place: India | collected 2012-06-12 | depth 1760 m
CGACGCGGCTCGCCGACACGGTGTCGAGATCAACCGTCTCGGAACCTTCGAAGGAGACTCGATCCTCCTCGAGGGTCCCGACGGACGCGAAGCCGTGTCCCTCGAGGAGGCGAGCGCGACCTATCTGGGTGCGATCCCCCGGAGGATGGCGACCTCCCACGCCACCTGACCGGGCCCTAACCTGGGATCGTGACCGGCACGATCGGGATCCTGACCGCCGGCGGCGACTCACCCGGGCTGAACGCGGCCATCCGAGCGGTGGGCAAGGCAGCCGAACGGGCCTACGGGATGCACGTGATCGGATTCCGGGATGGATTCGCCGGGTTGATGCAGAACCGGACCGTCCGACTCGACGGCGATTCCCTCTCGGGGATCCTCACCAAGGGTGGGACCATCCTCGGCACCAGCCGCATCAAGGTCCACAAAGTCGACCTCGGGAACGGCGAGAAGGTGGACATGCGTCCGATGATGTGCAGGGTGGTGGAGCAACACGACCTGACCGCCCTGATATGCATGGGTGGGGGAGGCACCATGAAGAACGCCCTGCGGCTCCACGACGTGGGGATCCCGGTGGTGGCGCTGCCCAAGACGATCGACAACGACGTGTGGGGGACCGACACCACCTTCGGCTTCGACACGGCCCTCTCCATCGCCACCGAAGCCGTGGATCGGCTGCATTCCACCGCCCACTCCCATCACCGGATCATGGTGGTGGAGATCATGGGCCACAACGCCGGATGGCTGACCTTGGGAGCCGGTCTGGCCGGCGGAGCCGACGTGATCCTCCTCCCCGAGATCCCCTACTCGGAGGACGCGGTCGCCCGGTCGATCCTCCAACGGAAGGCGGCGGGATCCAACTTCTCGATCGTGGCGGTGGCCGAGGGGGCGATGTCGGCCCAGGTCAGGAAACGTCACGACGAGCTGAAGGCGCTGATCGACCGGTGCGACGACCCCGAAGAGGAGAAGCTGTTCGAAAAGGAGCTGGCCGCCCTCCACGAATCCGAGCGACGCTCCACCGAGCGTCTCGCTGCCGCCCTAGAGGAGCGGACCGGTCTGGAATCGCGGGTCACGATCCTGGGACACGTGCAGCGGGGAGGCACCCCGTCGGCGGTGGACCGTCTCCTCGCCACCCAGCTCGGCACCGCGGCGGTCGAGGCGGTGGTGCGGGGTGAGACGGGGGTGATGATCGCCGTGCGTGACGGCCGACCGGTCTCGGTGCCTCTCTCCGAGGTGGCCGGCCGCCGCAAGACCGTGCCGCTCGACCATCCGTGGATCCAGTCGGCTCGACGTCTCGGGGTGTGCCTGGGGGACTGAGGACGTGCAGTTCCACCACGACGGTTTCCGACCCGGTGATCCGGAGCTCGCAGAACCCGCAGCCGACATAGAGGTCCGTGACCCGGTGGACGTGCTGATAGTGGGCACCGGCCCCACCGGGTTGACCCTGGCAGCCCAACTGTCCCGCTTCGGAGAGATCCGAACCCGCATCGTCGAGCGTCGGCCCGGTCCCCTGCGGGTCGGTCAAGCCGACGGGATCGCCTGCCGCTCGATGGAGATGTTCCAAGCGTTCGGCTTCGCCGACAAGGTGATGAAGGAGGCATATTTCGTCAACGAGGTCACGTTTTGGCGACCTGGACCGGACGGGGTGGGCATCGTTCGGGCCGATCGCATCCAGGACGTCGAAGACGACCTGTCGGAGATGCCCCACGTGATCCTCAGCCAGGCACGGGTCCACGACTTCCTCCTGGAGATGATGCGTAAGTCGCCCCGGCGTCTGGTTCCCGACTACGGCGTCGAGCTGCGGGACCTGAAGCGAACCCGGTCCGACGACTACCCGGTGGAAGCCGTCCTGGTCCGGGTCGACGACGGGAGCGAGGAAACCGTCCGCTGCCGCTACCTGGTGGGGTGCGACGGGGCCCACAGCACGGTGAGGAAGCTCCTCGGCTTCCCGATGAAGGGAGAAGGGGCCCGCCAGCTATGGGGCGTCATGGACGTGCTCGCGGTCACCGACTTCCCCGACATCCGCCTCAAGTCGGCGATCCGGTCGGCCGCCAAGGGAAGCCTCCTCATCATCCCCCGGGAAGGGGGGTTCATGGTGCGGATGTACATGGAGTTGGACGAGCTCGCCGAGGGAGAGCGGGCCTCCGACCGTAACCTGTCTCCCGAGGCGCTGGTGGCCAAGGCCAACGAGATCCTCGACCCCTACACCCTCGAGGTGCGCCAGGTGGCCTGGTGGTCGGCCTACGAGATTGGCCAGAGGCTGTGCGACCGGTTCGACGACTCGGAACAGGGCGAACCCCGCGTGTTCATCGCCGGCGACGCCTGCCACACCCACAGCCCGAAGGCGGGTCAGGGGATGAACGTGTCGATGGCCGACGCCTTCAACCTGGGGTGGAAGCTGGCTTCGGTGCTGAAGGGACAGGCCCACCCGTCCCTCCTCGTCACCTATTCCGAAGAGAGGCGGGCCAAGGCCAAGGAGCTGATCGATTTCGATCGGGACATGGCGAGGCTCTTCAGCGAGGGCGCCCGGGATCCGGCCAAGGCCGAGGAGTTCGAGCGCTACTTCAAGAAGCACGCCCGTTACACCGCGGGAGTGGAGACCAGATACGACCCGTCGTTGCTGGTGATGCACCCTGCCCACCAAGACCTGGCCCGGGGTCTGGTGGTGGGCATGAGGTTCCATTCCGCCCCGGTGATCCGTCTGGCCGACGCCAAACCCATGCACCTCGGTCACGTGATCGAAGCGGACGGCCGCTGGCGTCTCCTGGCGTTCGCCCCGGCCGACGACACCGGTGCTCCGGGCGGGGCCATCGCCCGGCTGTGTTCCTTCCTGGCCGAGGACCCGACCAGTCCCCTGCGCCTGTACACGTCGCCGGGGCAGGACGTCGACGCGGTGATCGACCTCCGGGCGGTCTTCCAGCAGCATCACCGGGCGTTGACCATCCCCCAGATGCCGCCGCTCCTCCGCCCATTCAAGGGGCGTCTCCGGTTGGTCGACTACGAGAAGGTGTTCTGTCCCGATCTGGTGCGGGGTCCCGACATCTTCGACCTGAGGGGGATCGACCGGCGTAGGGGGGCGCTGGTGGTGGTGCGTCCCGACCAATACGTAGCCGGCGTGTTGCCACTCGACGCACACGCGGAGCTGTCGGGCTTCTTCTCCCGTTTCATGCTCCCTCAGGTCAGATCATCGTCAGGCCACCCGACACCGACAGGGTCTGGCCGGTGATGTGGGCCGCCTCTTCGGAAGCCAGGAAACACACCGCGGCGGCCACATCGGCCGGGGTGGCGAGACGCCGGAGGGGCGTCTGCCGGATCATCGCCTCCAGGATCCTGGACGACTCGGCGCCGAATATGGCCAGGAAGGGGGTGTCGGTGGGTCCCGGCGCCACCGAGTTGACCCGTATCCCGTCCCGAGCCACCTCCCTGGCCAGCGCCTTGCCGAAAGCGATCAGACCGCCCTTGGCCGCCGAGTAGACGGCCTCACCCGACGATCCGACCCGCCCGGCGTCGGAAGCAACGAACACCACCGACCCTCGGCCGTGAGCCGACATCGAAGGGAGCACCGCGTGGGTGACACTGCTCGCGCCCCTCAGGTTGACGGCCAACACCCGATCCCAGAGCTGGGGGTCGGAGTCCACGAACCGGACGATCCGATCCCAGCCGGCGGCGCTCACCAACACGTCGACCCGGTGGAACTCGTCGATCACCCGCCGAACCGCGGTCCGGACCGCCCCGTCGTCGGTGACGTCGCATTCCAACGCCAGATCCGATCGATCGCCGGGCGCCAGGTCCAAGACGGCCACCCGGCCGCCCTCCGAGGCGAGGCGCTCCACCACCGCCGCACCGATACCCGACCCGCCGCCGGTGACCAGACAGACTCGATCTCTGAAACGCATCGCTTCCATGGCCTGGTTAGCGTCACCTCATCCGGAGACGACCGGCCCAAGCCAAGCAGATCCGGGCCGCAGAGCGGCGGAGGAGGATGAGATGGTCGAACAGGAGCGTTACCGGCATCTTCGTTTCGAGCGTCCCCACCCGGGGGTGTTGGAGATCGTGATCTCTCGTCCCGAGCGCCTCAACGCCCTGGATCTCGAGGGACACAGGGAGATCACCTACGTGTGGGAGGACGTAGCCCACGACGACACGGTTCGGGCGGTGCTGGTGACGGGAGAGGGCCGGGCTTTCTCCGCCGGCGGCGACTTCACCATGGTCGAGGCGATCATCGACGACCCCGAGGTGGGGAGGCGGGCCGTGAGAGAGGCGGGAGACCTGGTGCGCAACCTGATCGAATGCCCCCAGCCGATCGTCTCGGCCATCAACGGACCCGCGGTGGGAGCCGGTCTGGCGGTGGCCCTGCTGGCCGACGTTTCGATCGCGGCTCGTTCAGCCCGGATCGTCGACGGGCACACCACTCTCGGGGTGGCGGCCGGCGACCATTCGGTGGTGGTGTGGCCGCTGCTGTGCGGAGTCGCCAGGGCGAAGCTCCATCTGCTCACCAACCGTCCCCTCGACGGCGAGGAGGCCGAACGGATCGGGCTCGTATCGATGGTGGTCGACGACGACCAGCTCATGGCCACCGCCCGGGAGATCGCCTTCCAGCTGGCCGACGGAGACCCGTCCGCCCTCCAGTGGACCAAACGGACGATCAACCACTGGCTCCGTATGGCGTTCCCGGCCTTCGACGCCTCCCTCGCCTACGAGTTCCTCGGCTTCAGGAGCCCTCAGGCTCGCGAAGGGTTGGCCGCGGCCAAAGAGAAGCGACGGCCCCGGTTCGACGGCTGAACGGCAGACCGCTCCCCCGGTCTATCCTCGGGGCGTGCCCGACAGCCCGAAACCCGGGGAAGCCTGCGGTGTCTTCGGCATCTACGCCCCCGGAAAGCCGGTGTCCCATCTCATCTACTACGGGTTGTTCGCGCTCCAGCACAGGGGCCAGGAATCGGCCGGCATCGCCACCTCCGACGGCGAGACCCTGACCCTGGTCAAGGACCTGGGCCTGGTGTCCCACGTGTTCGACGAGTCGGACCTCGCGGCTCTCGACGGGCACCTGGGGATCGGCCACACCCGCTACTCGACCACCGGTTCCAACTCCTGGAGCAACGCCCAGCCCGCCCACCGCCAGGTCGGTCACATCTCCATCGCCCTGGGCCACAACGGGAACCTGACCAACCCGGGGTCGCTGGCCGCCGAGCTGGGCATCAAGGGCTCGGGCAGCGACTCCGACCTGATGGTGGAGGCCATCGCCCGAAGGCTCGACGACCGGCGATCCGACGACCGGGGCCTGGAGTTGGCGCTCATGGAGGCCCTTCCCTCCTTCCGCGGCGCATTCAGTCTCGTGGTGATGGACCAGGGCAGGCTGATCGGAGTCAGGGACCCACACGGTTTCCGGCCGCTGGTCCTCGGCTCCCTGGACGGAGGCTGGGTCGTCGCCTCGGAGACCGCCGCCCTGGACCTGGTGGGAGCAAGGTTCCTGAGGGAGGTGGAACCGGGAGAGATGGTGGTGATCGACGCCCAAGGTCTCCGCAGCCTCCGGCCGTTCCCGCCGGCCGAGCCCAGACTGTGCGTGTTCGAGTTCGTCTATTTCGCCCGTCCCGACAGCGTCCTCGGCGGAACCAACGTCGCGATGGCGCGGAGGGCGATGGGTTCCCGGCTGGCCGAGGAGCATCCGGCCGATGCCGACATCGTGGTTCCGGTCCCGGAGTCGGGGATCCCGGCTGCCCAGGGGTACGCGCAGCGGTCGGGGATCGCCTACGCCGACGCCTTGGTCAAGAACCGTTACGTGGGGAGGACCTTCATCGAACCCACCCAGGAACTGAGGGACAGGGGCATCCGCCTGAAACTGAATCCGATCTCGGCGGTCCTCTCCGGGCGGAGGGTGGTGCTGGTAGACGACTCGATCGTCAGGGGCTCCACCACCCGCCAACTCTGCCGGATGCTGCGGGAGGCGGGGGCCTCCGAAGTGCACCTGCGGGTGTCGTCACCCCCCTACCGCTGGCCCTGCTTCTACGGGATGGACACCTCGGATCGTTCCCAGCTCCTCGCAGCCCGCATGGACGTCGACGAGATGGTCGGGTATTTGGGGGTCGACTCCCTCGGCTACCTGTCGCTCCAGGGTCTGCTCGACTCGGTGGGGCCGGGCGGCTTCTGCACCGCATGCCTGTCGGGCGACTATCCCACCGACGTGTCCGAGGCGGTCGGCAAACTGGCGTTGGAGCACACCGGGTGACCGCGTACCGGGACGCCGGCGTCGACCTGGAAGCCGCCTCCCGACATGTCGACCGTATCCGCTCGCTGGTGGAGGCGACCTGGGGCCCCGGGGTGGTCGGCGGGTTCGGAGGGTTCGCCGCGGGAGTGGAGCTGCCTCCCAACCTGCGGCGACCCGTCCTGATGCTCACCACCGACGGGGTGGGCACCAAACTGGAGCTGGCCCGCAGGCTGGGACGTTGGGACGGGGTGGGATTCGACCTGGTGGCGATGTGCGTCGACGACCTCGCCGCAGTGGGTGCCCGTCCGCTGGGCCTGGTGGACTACCTGGCGGTCGGTCGGTTGGACACCGACCGGGACACCGCCATCCTGGCGTCGGTGGCGGAGGGCTGCCGGAGAGCCGGCGCTCCTCTCCTGGGTGGGGAGACCGCCGAACATCCCGGAGTGATGGAACCCGACCAGGTGGATCTGGCGGGGGCCGCGCTCGGCGTGGTCGAAAGGGGCAGCGAGGTGACCGGGGAAGGCATCCGGCCCGGCGACCTCGTGGTGGGTCTCCATTCCCCCAACCTCCGGTCCAACGGTTTCTCGCTGGTGCGTAGGGTGTTCCACTCGGCAGACCTGGACCGCCAGGTGGAGGCAACCACCCTCGGGGAGTTGCTCCTTTCTCCCTCGGTGATCTACTCGCCGGAGGTGGTCGCCGCCTGCGCGACGGGACACGTCCGGGGAGCAGCCCACATCACCGGTGGTGGGATCCCCACCAATCTCGGACGGATCCTCCCCGAGGGACTCGGCACGGTGATCGACACCTCGGCCTGGGATCCCCCCACCATCTTCGAGCTGATCCGGGTCGAGGGTCGCCTGGGACCGGACGACATGTGGTCCGTCTTCAATATGGGCATCGGTTTCTGTCTGGTGGTGGATCCCGCCGGCCTCGACCGGGTCGCCGAGCTGGTCTCACCCCACCGACCCACGGTGATCGGCCGGGTGGTGGAGGGCGGCAGCAGGGTGGAACTCACCTAGCATCGGGGTCCATGGCCATGAACCGGCCCCTGGAGGCGAGAAGGAACCTGTTCGCGGCTCCCTAGGCGAGGTCGGTCCCCGCGCACGCACCGACCCCTGATTCAAGGAGGAGCCAATGTCCGATCTCGTCGAACGTCACAGCCAGGTAGTCGCTCCGGTCATCGCCTTCGACACCGCGATCGAGGTGATCGAAGCCCGAGGCCTCTGGGTGTACGACCGGCAAGGCAACCGCTGGGCCGACTTCGCCTGCGGCACCGCGGTGACCAACCTGGGTCACAACCATCCCGCGGTGGTGGAAGCCGCCCGGCGTCAGCTCGACCGTGTGGTCCATTCGGGTTGCATATTCCGATACGACACCCTCGTCGAGGCGGCCGAACGCCTGAGGGACATCACACCCCCGACCATCGAGAAGTTCGGGTTCGCCAACTCGGGGGCCGAGGCGGTGGAAGCAGCGGTGAAACTGGCCAAGAAGGTCACCGGCCGCCAAGGTGTGCTGGTGTTCCGGGGCGGGTTCCACGGAAGGACCATGGGCTCGGTGGCCTACACCACGTCCAACGCCCTCTACCGGGACGGCTACCACCCCCTGCTGCCCTCGGTATTCGTCGCTCCCTTCCCCCACCCCTACCGGTGGGGCATGTCGGAAGAGGAGGCGGTGTCGTTCTGCCTGGACGAGCTCGACCGGATCCTGCGCCACGAGGTGACCCCTTCCAACCTGGCGGCGGTGCTGGTCGAACCGGTTCAGGGTGAAGGCGGGTACTACCCGGCTCCCCAGTCGTTCCTCGCCGCCCTCCGCGAGCTATGCGACCGTCACGGCATCCTCCTGATCTTCGACGAGGTGCAGACCGGTTTCGGCCGCACCGCCGAATGGTTCGCCGCCGACCACTATCCGGTCGACCCCGACGTCGTCGCCATGGGCAAGGGGATAGCCAACGGGCTGCCCCTCTCCGCCTACGGAGCTTCGGCGGAGCTGATCGACGCCTGGCCCAAGGGTTCCCATGGAACGACCTTTGGGGGGAACCCGGTGTCGTGCGCGGCGGCGGTGGCGGTGATCGAAGCCATGGAGCCGCTGCTGCCTCACGCCCGGGACCTGTCGAAGCTGGCCTTCCACCGGTTCGCCGACCTGGCGGCCTCCCATCCCACCATCGGAGACGTCCGAGGGTTGGGCCTGATGATCGGGGTAGAGCTGGTCTCAGACCTGGAGACCCGCAGACCCGATCCGGAGGCGTTCCGGTTCGTGCACCGCTGGTGTCTGGAGCGGGAGATGATCGTCATCGACTGTGGACCCGACGGAAACGTGATCCGCTTCATCCCACCGTTGGTGACGACCTCCGAGGAGCTCGAATGGGCCATCGGGCTGATCGACGAGGCCTTGACCGCGTACGAATCGTGAGTCTCACCGTTTCACGGCGAAGGTAAGTCCGTCGCCGACGGTGAGGATCACCGATTCGAGGTCGGGGTGGTCTGCGACCATCCGGTTGAACTCCCTCAAGCCGAGGGCGTCGTCTCCTTCGTCGAACCGGTCGATGATCCGGCCCGCCCACAACACGTTGTCGGCCAGGAGCAGCCCGCCGGAGCGAAGCCGAGGCGCCAACAGCTCCAGGTAGACGGGGTAGTTGTGCTTGTCGGCGTCGATGAAGGCCAGATCCACGTGGGGTTCGGCGGGGAGGCTCCCGAGCTGTTCGGCCGCCTGCCCGATCCGCAGCTCGATGCGGTCGGCCACCCCCGCCTCCTCCCAGTACCGGCGGGCGATGGCCGTCCATTCGTCGCTCCGGTCGAAGCAGATGACTCGGCCCCCTGGTTCGAGGGCTCTGGCCATCCACAGAGACGACATACCGGTGAAGGTGCCCACCTCGACCACGGTCCGGGCTCTCACCAGCCGGACCAGGAGGTAGAGCAACTTGGCCTGGTCGATCCCGACCTGCATCGAGGACTGGTCGGGTAGGACCCGGCGGGTCTCTTCGGCGAGCCGTGCGGTGATCGGATCGTCGGGTACCGCCAGCTCCGCCAGGTAGCCGTACAGGGCCCGGTTGACGGGGGTGGGAGGACGTCCCCAGGTCATGCCGGAGAGCCTAGGCCGTGTGGCCCACGTTTCGACCGGACGGTTCAGTGGGTGTTGATGTCATT
>FLYL01034337.1_pt3 | contig 9224 bp, 11 predicted proteins | sample 1122611 | NCBI WGS metagenome assembly FLYL01 (sample SAMEA4346791, study PRJEB14843) | hot springs metagenome | biome: Terrestrial Biome; feature: Habitat; material: Sediment | place: India | collected 2012-06-12 | depth 1760 m
AACTGCTGGAACAGCTCCCCTCCTCGGATCCGACCACGGTCGAGGAAGCCCGAAGGGCCCTGGAGGACGTGGCGGCGGAGACCAGTCCGGAGGCCTTCTCCGAGACGTTGGACGAGCTGCTGGAGATGGTCCGGCGCAATCCGGGCGAGGTGAGCGGCAGAGAGGTGGCAGCCAAGGCGAAGGAGCTCGGGGAGGCCGTCAAGGCCAACCCGCCGGGACGGAGCCAGGACCGAGGTCGCCCGGACGACGTCGGGCCACCAGATGGTCCGCCCGGCCAGAGCCCTAGACCTTGAGCCCCGGGGCGTAAGCTCCCGCCGAATGTGGGGGATTCGGTGAGTGCATCGTGGCCGCCCGATCCTGATCGGGTGGAGTCGGCCCGCTCCGGCGACCGGGACGCGCTGGGAGAGATCCTCGGCCGGGGCTACCCCAAGCTCGTTGCCTTCTACGTGGGGATGGGTCTGAGCCCTGCCGAGGCCGAAGACCTGGCCTCGGAGGCCTGCGAGGGGGTGCTGCGGAACCTGTCCCGCCTCCGCAGGATCGAGGCGTTCGAACGCTGGTTCTGGACGGTGGCCCGCAATCGCCTGCGGAGCAGGCTACGGGCCCGTTACCGGGAACCCCGGGCGCCGTACGACCCACCCGCCGACGACCCCCTGGCCGAGGTGATCTCCGGGGACGAGCATCGGGCGATAGTTGCAGCCCTGGCCGAGCTGTCACCCCGGGACCGGGAGATCTTGTGGCTCCGCGAGGTGGAGGAGCTGTCCTACGAGGACATCGCGGGCAGACTGAGGATCGGTGTTGGCGCCGTCCGGGTCGCAGCGCTGCGCGCCCGGCGGCGCCTGGAAGAGGCGTACGAGCGTTTGGCAGGATCTTGATCCGCATCGGCTTCGGCGGGCCGTCACCGGGGCTGACCTAACGTGACCGAAGTGATCACCTCCCCCACCAACCCCAGGATCAAGGCGCTGGTCAGGCTACGGGACCGCCGACATCGCGACCGGAGCGGCACCTTCCTGGTCGAGGGTTTCCGCGAGCTGCACCGAGCCCTCCAGGGAGGTGTCGAGATCGAGTCCCTCTACGTCTGTCCGTCCCTGTTCCTCGGCGAGAACACACCCGCGCTGGTCGAACGGGTGGCGGCCACCGGAGCCGAGGTGATCGAGGTCGCCGAGCGGGCGTTCCGCAAGGTCTCGTATCGGGACCGTCCCGAGGGACTGTTGGCGGTGGCTCGACAGTTCCCCACCGATCTCGGTCGGATCCGTCCGGGTCCGGACCCTCTGGTGTTGGTGGTGGAGTCGATCGAGAAGCCAGGGAACCTGGGAACGATGTTGCGGACCGCCGACGCGGCGGGAGCCTCGGTGGTGGTGTGCGATCCCACCACCGACCCGTTCAACCCCAACGTGGTGCGGGCCTCGCTCGGCACGCTGTTCCTGGTCCCGCTGGCGATCTGCACCAGCCGGGAGGCGCTCGAATGGGCCCGGTCGGCCGGGATGACGATCGTAGCGACCACCCCCGAGGGCGAGGATCTCTACTGGGACGTCGACCTGCGATCCGGTGTGGCCTTGGCGATCGGTTCCGAACAATACGGGTTGACTCCGACCTGGCTGGAAGGAGCCGATGTCCGGGTCCGCATCCCGATGGCGGGATCGGCCGACTCCCTAAACGCGGCGATGGCAGCGGGGATCGTGCTGTTCGAAGCCGTCAGGCAGCGCCAGGCGGCTCATAGATCCGACGGCGCATAGGCCTCCCCTACCACCTCGATCCCGTCGGATCTCTCGCACCAACGGCAGGTGACCGACTCCACCTTCCGGTCGAGGATCTCCTCTTCGTCTATGCCGAGCTCCCCGCCCAGCGTGTAGTGGTGGTAGCGACGCCGACGTACGGTCTCGACGACGTCGAAGCGGGTCCGATTCCCGCAGTGGGCGCACCGGTAACGCGGAACCATCGCCTGCAGTGTACGGCCCGTGACACCCCAGCTCACCCGGGCCTCGAAAAGCACCCGCCTCGAACACATGTTCGATATGATGCCGGCTCCATGGCGACGGGGACGGTACCCATCCAGCGCAGCTTCGACGAGCTCGGCGCTCCCCTGTTCGATACGGTCTTGTGCGTCTTCGACCTCGAGACCACCGGCGGGTCACCGGCGGGATCGGAGATCACCGAGGTGGGAGCGGTCAAGGTGCGGGGCGGCGAGATACTCGGCACCTTTCATACCCTGGTCAATCCCCGTTCACCCATTCCTCCCTTCATCACGGTGCTGACCGGCATCACCCAGGCGATGGTGGTGGAGGCCCCCACCATCGACCGGATCCTCCCCTCTTTTCTCGAGTTCTGCCGGGGCACCGTCCTGGTCGGACACAACCTCCGCTTCGACCTGGGTTTTATCGAGGCCGCCTGCCGTCGTCTCGGATATCCCATCCCCCCGAACCGGCGAGTCGACACGCTCGGGCTGGCGAGGCGCCTGGTTCGACGGGACGTCCGGAATTTGAGGTTGGCCACACTCGCCGCCCACTTCCGGTCGCCGATCCCGCCTCGCCACCGGGCCCTCGACGACGCATTCGCCACGCTGCACGTGTTCTGGGGTCTCCTCGAGCTGGCCGGAGGGCTGGGCGTCACCGCGCTGGAGGACCTGCTCCTCCTCCCCACCGCCCGGGGCAACCCCGACTACCGCAAGGCCGAGTTGGCCCGACCTCTCCCTCGCCGACCCGGCGTCTACCTGTTCAGGGATCGGGATGGGGAGGTCCTCTACGTGGGACGCGCCAAGAACCTCCGAACCCGGGTCATGTCGTATTTCCACGGAGACGGCCGGCGTCGTACCGCCGACCTGCTCAGGCGCCTCGACCGGGTCGACCACCGGGTGTGTGCAGGCGAGCTCGAAGCCGCGGTCACCGAGCTTCGGCTCATCTGGGCCCACCGTCCTCCCTTCAATCGAAGATCCAAGCCGCCCAAGGCCAGCTACTGGGTGACGATCACCGACGAGCGCTTCCCCCGCGTCTCGCTGACCCGGACCCGACGAGACGACGCTCTCGCCGCCCTGGGGCCCTTCCGGGGCAGACGAGCTGCGGAACTGGTGATGCACGGAATCTGGGACGCCGTCCCGGTGCGCCGGTGCACCTCCCGACCCGGTTCGCGGGAGGCTCGGTGCGCCGCGGCCCAGATGGGATCCGCCCTTTGTCCATGTGACGGATCCCTCTCCGAGTTGGAGTACCGGAGAGCCGTCTCGGCCCTCTGGGAGGGGATCACCCACGAACCGGAGCTGCTGCTGTCACCTCTGAGAGCCAAGATGTACGACCTGGCCTCCGCCCAGCGGTTCGAGCAGGCGGCCTGGGTCCGGGATCGGTATCAGGCGTTGGCCCGGGCACTGGAGCGGCGACGCCGATGGATCGCCTTACAGGAGGCGGGTCGGATCGAGTTCGCTTCGGTCGACGGGGAGCTGGCGGTGGTGGAGGGCGGTCGTCTCCTGGCGTCTTGGCGGGAGGGCGATCCCCGCCCGCTGCTTCCCCCGTCCCCACCCCCATCTCCTTCCCCGACGCCTCCCGACCTAGCCACCGCCGAGGAGGCCGAGTTGATCTGGAGGTGGATCAGCCGGCCGACCGTCCGGGTGATGCGGAGCTCCGGCCCGCTGGTGATGCCCGCCCGTCCTGTTCGGCTACTCCGCACCGGATGAGATGCCCAGTGCCTGGGCCAGGGTGAAACGCCCCTCGTAGAGGGCCCGACCCACCACGACCGCCTCACATCCGATACCGGCCAGCGTCGCCACGTCGTCTAGGGAACCCACTCCCCCGCTGCCGATGACCGAGAACCGCCCGTCGTCGACCACCCGGGCGGTGAGCTCCAGGTCGGGTCCCTCCATGGTGCCGTCCCGGCCGATCCCGGTGACCAGCAGCCTTGTCACCCCCACCTCGGCGAGGGAGTCCAAGACCCGGTCCAGATCCCGACCCTCGTCGAGCCACCCGGCACCGGTCGCCCGGCCGCCCCGAACGTCGACCGCGGCCACCAGGCGATCGATCGGCCCGAACTCGGGGAGCATCTCTGGATGCCACACCGCGGCCGTCCCCACCACCACTCTCTCCGCCCCTGCTTCCAACGCCTGGAGGCTGGTCTCCGGACTGCGGATCCCCCCTCCGACCTGGAACCGGACGCCCGCCTCGGCCATGTCCCTCCACAGGGAGAACGACGGTCTACCGGTCCTCGCGCCCTCCAGGTCGACCAGGTGCACGAGCGGCGCCCCCTGCCTCTGCCATTCCAGCGCGGTGGCTACCGGATCCTCGGAGTAGACCGTGACCTGGTCGAAGGCGCCTAGCCGGAGTCTCACCACCCTGCCTCCCAGCACGTCGACAGCCGGGATGATCACGATCGGAGGTCGACCCAACGACCCTGTTGTGTTCATTTGTTAGTATGCTAACACGCTACTACGTTAGGTCGATCGGGTCAGGGATCGATGAGATGACGATCGGAAACGACGACTGGAGAACACCCGAGGCCGAGGATCTGATTTCGGCTCTTCTCGCCTTGCGTGAGCGAGAGGAACTCGCCGCCTTCCTCAGGGACCTGTGCACCCGCCGAGAGTTGGAGGAGATGAGCAACCGTTGGGCGATAGTACGTCTCCTGGACCGTGGCCTCACCTACCGGGAGATCGCCGAGCAGACAGGGGTCTCCACCGCCACCGTGTCGCGGATCGCCCAGTGGCTCCATCACGGCACGGGCGGATATCGCGCCGCTCTCGACCGGCTGGAGGAGTCCTGATGACCCTCAGGGTGGCGGTGCCCAACAAGGGCCGACTCCAGGAACCGTCGATCGAGCTCCTCCGCGACGCGGGACTGTCGTTCGAGACCACCGACCGGGCTCTCGCGGTCCCGGCGCGGAACGCCGACGTCGAGCTCCTGTTCGTCCGGACCGAGGACATCCCCGAGCTGGTGTCGGAAGGGGCCGCCGCGTTGGGAATCACCGGGATAGACCTGCTGGCCGAGCGGGGAAACGGCCTCGAGACCTTGGTGGAGCTGGGCTATGGCCACTGTCGGCTGGCCGCGGCGGTCCCCCTGGATTCGCCGGCCGAGAAGGTGGAAGACCTGGCGGGTATGCGGGTGGCGACCGCCCACCCCAACGCCACCTCGAGGTTCTTCACCGAGAGGGGAATCGACGTGACGATCATCCCCCTGCGGGGCTCGGTGGAGCTGTCCACCAAGATCGGCGTGGCCGACGCGATCGTCGACCTGGTGTCCACCGGATCCACCTTGAGGGTCAACGGCCTGCGCACCGTCGGGACGCTGCTGGAGTCCCAAGCGGTGCTGGTCGGGCTCCCCTCCGCCGACCAGGAACCCTCGGCACGGCAACTCGTTACCGCGGTAGCCGCGGTGGTGGCCGGCCGCAAGAGACGCTACCTCCTCCTCAACGCGCCCAGCGAGGCGGTGGACCGCATCGTCGACCTCATCCCGGGACTGGAAGCGCCGACCGTGGTACCTCTCGCCGAGCAAGGGTGGGTAGCCGTTCACTCGGTGGTGGATGCCTCCGACCTGTGGGAGCTGCTGCCCCGCCTCGAACGAGCCGGAGGCAGGGGGATCCTGGTGCTACCGATAGAACGCCTGATCCCATGATCCGTCTCCGCCGTTTCTCTCTCGAAGCCACCCCGGAAACGGTCCGGGAGTTGTGCCGCCGCTCGGCGGTGCCGGACCCGGAGCTGCGGAGGGCCGCGGCCGAGATCTGCGAGCAGGTTCGGAGCGGCGGGGACGCGGCGATGGAGAGGCTGGCGTCCACCTTCGGCGGCGGTTTCCGTCGGGTCGACCCGGCCGAAGTCGCCCAGGCACGGGACCGGATAGACCCGAGGGTGACCGAAGCCCTGGAGAAGGCTGCATCCCACATCGAGGCCTACGCCCGAGCCCACCTACCGGTCGACACCACGGTGACGACGGTCGACGGTGTCGAGATCGACCGCCGGTGGACTCCTCTCCGCCGGGTGGCTGCCTACGTTCCGGGCGGCAAGGCCGCATACCCGTCGACGGTCCTCATGTGCGCAGTGCCGGCCCGGGTGGCGGGAGTGGAGGAGATGGTGGTGGCCTCGCCCGCCGGGCCCGAAGGCGAGCCTTCACCGGTGGTGCTGGCGGCCTGTCATCTGGCCGGCGTCGACGAGGTCTGGCTCATGGGCGGGGCCCAGGCGGTCGCCGCCCTGGCCTACGGGACCGAGTCGGTCCGACCGGTAGACAAGATCGTGGGGCCGGGGAACGCCTGGGTCACCGCAGCCAAACTCTGGGTTCTGGGAGACTGCGCGATCGACATGCCCGCCGGGCCGTCGGAGGTCCTGGTCCTGGCCGACCACACGGCCGACCCCAGGCTGGTGGCGGTGGACCTGCTCTGCCAAGCCGAACACGGCCCCGACTCCCCCGCGGTCCTGGTGACCACCGATCCGGAGCTTCCCGACGCGGTCGAACAGGAACTCGCCCGGTTGCTCCCCGACCTCGACCGGGCCGACATCCTCGAAAAGGCCCTCAGCGACCACGGAGCGGTGGTGATCGCACCCGACCGGGAAGCGGCGATCGCCTTCGCCAACGACTACGCCGCCGAACACGTGACCGTCTTGACCTCCGACCCCGAGTCCGACGCCAAACTCGTCACCTCGGCGGGATCCGTGTACGTGGGACGGTGGTCACCGGAGTCGGCCGGCGACTACGCCACCGGCGCCAACCACGTGCTCCCCACCGGAGGCTTGGCGGCTTCCTACGGCCCGCTGTCGGTGGAGGACTTCGGTTCGTGGCGGCAGCAGCAACGAATCACCCGGGAAGGTTTGGCCAACATCGTGGACATCATCGACAGCCTCGCCACCGCCGAGGGACTGACCGCCCATCGGCTGGCGGCCCGGATCCGCTTCGAAGGAGAAAACCAATGAACCGAACGGCCAAGCTTCGCCGTGAGACACGGGAGACCGACGTCGAGGTGACCCTCGACCTGGACGGGTCGGGCAGAGCTGACGTCTCCACCGGGGTCGGGTTCTTCGACCATCTGCTCGCCTCCCTGGCCCACCACGCCCTGTTCGATCTCACCGTCCGGACCGTGGGCGACCTCCAGGTGGACGACCACCACACCGTGGAGGACACCGCCCTGACTCTGGGCATGGCCCTGTCTGAGGCGTTGGGGGAACGCCAAGGCATCCAGCGGTTCGGGGACGCCCGGGTTCCCATGGACGAGGCCCTGGCGGAAGCCGCCGTCGACGCGGGTGGCCGTGCCTTCGCGGTGATCGACCTCGGATTCCGGCAGCCCAGCATCGGCAATCTCTCCACCCAGAACGTGGCCCACGCACTCCAGGCGTTCGCTCAGACGGCCGGCGTCACCCTGCATCTGTCCGGTCGGGGCAGCAACGACCACCACCTGGCCGAGGCGGCGTTCAAGGCCCTGGCCCGTGCTCTGCGCTCTGCGGTCGCCCCCGACCCGCGGCGGACCGGCGTCCCTTCCCTCAAGGCATGAAACCCCGTATCGGCCTGATCGATCACGGTGCCGGCAACCTGGTCTCCATCGCCCAGGGACTGGAGCGGGCGGGAGGTGAGGTCGTCGCCGTGGATGGGCCCGATCTTCCCCCCGATCTGGCGGGCCTGGTCCTTCCCGGCGTCGGCGCCACCGCCTCGGTGATGGACGGGATCCGACGGATCGGGCTCGAAGAGACCCTCGCTCGACCTCCCGTGCCCCTGCTGGGGATCTGTGTCGGAATGCAGGTGCTCTTCACGACCTCGGAAGAGGACGGTGCCCACTGCCTCGGTTCGATACCCGGCCGGGTGGTCCGCCTCCGGAGGGCTCCCCGGCTGCCCCACATCGGCTGGAACGACGTCGAGACGGCCGAAGACCCGATCTGGAGCGGATTGCCGTCCAGGCCGTTGTTCTACTTCGTCCACAGCTACGCGCCCGAACCCGACGACCCCGGGGTCGTGATCGGGCGGTCCGAACACGGTTCCCGATTCGTGGCGGCGGTGCGACGGGGCCGGGTGGTGGGCGTCCAGTTCCACCCGGAGCGGAGCGGCCCCGCCGGCCTGCGTCTCCTCGCCAACTTCGTCGCCGAGTGCGGAGCGTGGCTCGATGCTGCGTAAGAGGATCATCCCCTGTCTGGACGTGCGGGATGGAAGGGTGGTGAAGGGGGTCCGGTTCGTCGACCTGACCGACGAAGGGGACCCGGTGGAGCTGGCAGCCCGGTATGCCGAGGAGGGAGCCGACGAGATCTGCTACTTGGACATCTCCGCCTCCCCCGAGGGGCGTCCCACGCTGCTGGAGGTGGTGAGACGCACCGCCCGGGAGGTGTTCGTGCCCCTCACCGTCGGAGGCGGGGTCCGCTCCCCCGAAGACATGAAGGCCGTGTTACGGGCCGGCGCCGACAAGGTGGCGGTCAACACCGCGGCGGTCCGGGATCCCGACCTGATCGCCCGCTGTGCCCGAACCTTCGGCACCCAGTGCGTGGTGCTGGCCATCGACGCCCGACGTAACAACGGTGGTTTCGAGGTGGTGATCACTGGGGGGAGGGAACCCACCGGGCTGGACGCGGTCGAATGGGCCAAGACGGGAACCCGTCTGGGAGCCGGCGAGATCCTGCTCACCTCCATGGACCGGGACGGGACCCAGGACGGGTTCGATCTGCCCCTCACCCGGGCGGTGGCCGACGCGGTGGAGGTGCCGGTGATCGCCTCGGGAGGTGCGGGCCGGCCCGAACACTTCGTCGAGGCGGTGACGGTGGGAGGAGCCGACGCGGTGCTGGCTGCCTCGATCTTCCATCGACGGCGAGTCGAGATAGCCGCGGTGAAGCGAGCCATGGCCCGGGCCGGCATCCCGGTGAGGAACCTGGGATGACGGTGGATCCCGATCGCATCGTCTGGGACGACCGGGGTCTGGTGCCCGCGGTGGTGACCGACCGCGGCCGGGTGCTGATGTTGGCGTGGATGAACCGGGAAGCTCTGGAGGCGACCCTGGCTACCGGCCTGGTCCACTTCTGGTCCCGCAGCCGGCAGAGGCTGTGGCGCAAGGGCGAGACCAGCGGGAACCATCTCCGACTGGTGGAGGTGACACCCGACTGCGACGGCGACACCCTGCTGGTCGAGGCCCGGCCGGCCGGACCGGTGTGTCACACAGGAACCGACACCTGCTTCGGGGACCGGAGCCCCGGATTCGGGTTCCTCGACGGTTTGTGGGAGGTGGTGCGGTCCCGCCGGGAGGACCCGCCGGCCGGCTCCTACACCGCCCGCCTCTTGGCCGGCGGCCCCGAC
>FLYL01008317.1_pt2 | contig 9172 bp, 7 predicted proteins | sample 1122611 | NCBI WGS metagenome assembly FLYL01 (sample SAMEA4346791, study PRJEB14843) | hot springs metagenome | biome: Terrestrial Biome; feature: Habitat; material: Sediment | place: India | collected 2012-06-12 | depth 1760 m
TCGGGGTGGATCACGGCGCCAACATGAGTAGACCCATCCCGAACGCCTTCCCCGGCCCGATACCGTCCACGACAGCCTGTCGCAGCGAGTGGGGATCATCCACGACCAGTCGGCCCGAGAAGTCGACCGCCTCCACCGTGATCGTCCGGTTGTTGCGGCGACCCCTGAACAGTCCGAACCCTTGAACGGAGACGTCGGGGATTCCGTCGACGGTGACCACGGTTGCCCCAGCGGCGGCGAGCCTGCGGCTGAGCCACGCGATCCGGTCGGGATCGCGACGAAGGGGGACTCGACGACCGTGACGGCGAACACCGTTGACCGATTTGGTGTCGATCTTCCTGGAGGGGTTGCCCCTGATCCTGAACCTGAGGATTCGACCGGGGATGACTGCCCCGTCGAGGAGCCCACCGATTTCCTTCACGGCCACGTCGGTCGACAGTTCCTCCCAGGCCGCTGGGTCGGGTGGCAGGCCCGACTGGACGAGGAAGATCGGGGATCCCTCCGTCTCCGACCGCCACAGCACCGACATCTCCGACCGCGGGGTTCCGGTGGGACGATCGGGAAAAGCGGACATCACCGCTCGGTGTGCCTCATACACGTCCCGGATGGCTCTCCGCGCCAGGGTGCTCCGGAGATCCAAGACGATCCGGCTCAGGTAGAGCTCCATGTGTGTCTCCTCTCAGTGAGTGGCCTCTGGAGGGTCACCCATTCGATGCGAATAGGACGCCTCAGGAACCGCCGAGGCTCGAACGACACCGGGTGATCGCTCCTCCAGACATGCGCTTGGTCGGGTCTGGCATCCCGCACCACCCGCAGGGTCACCTCCTCTCGGGAAGAGCTGGCCCTGCCCAACCACGGCGTGTTCCGAATAGCCGCGTCGATGTCCTGGTCGACCAGCCCGATCACCAGTGGGGGAGTAGGCGGGAACGATTTCCGACCGAGAGCCAGCAGCCACCTGGGGCGTTCGATGGCCTCGGCGATCGCTCCCACGAGTTCGTCGTCTCCCCGCAGCATCACCAAGAACACCGCGTCCGCCAGGTACCACCTGCGACTTTGCACGGTTTGGAGCTTCCCTCTGCCCGACGCGGGCGGCACGCCCTCGGTGGTTTGGTAGTCCACTGACAACACGCCCGGCTGATCGACCCTGACCGCCATCTCCAGCGAGGAAAGATCCGACAGGTCCGCGGTGCGCGGCACGCCCAGAGCGGAACAGATCAGCCCGACGACGCCGGACTTGGAAGGCTCCATCGCGGTGTCGCGACGATCGAACCGCGACTTGACACCCCAGCTCTGCATGGGCCCGGCCAAGCGAAGCAAGAGGGTGGTATCGCTCATGTCGACGCCCCCATTGCCGCATCGACGGTGGCGGAAACGAGCTGGGTCACGTTGTGGTGACGAAGCATTCCATCCGGAATCGGCAGGTCGGGATCCACGGCCACCAGATGGGTCTGGGTCGGCCGGTTGCCGTCGAACGCCTCCGAGAGCCGCTGGTAGTACTGGAGGAGGCGTCTGGACGATTCCGGGACCAAACCCCCGTCACGGCGCCGCACCGGCTCCTCGAAGGCGTTGGCCAGGTTCCACTGCCCCCGAGTCCGGACGGTGGTCATCACCAGCGAAGGCGGGTTGTGGGCCGCCATCGAGTTTTGCTTGCCACTGGGGAGCTCGTGGATCATGGCCATCAGGAACGCCTGAAGCCCCCGTCGGCTGAGATCCACATCGCCTCCGAGGTTCTGGATCAGCTGATCGGTATCGACCGCCGCGTACCGGTAGTAGCAGGCCGAGTTGAACTCCAGAGTGTTGATGTGGCCTGCCCCGGTTTCCCTCTCGGGCGACTCCTCCTGCAGGTCGTCGACCGCGGTGAAGTAATCGAACTCGGGTCGCACCTCGTGGGTGGAGATGGCGTGGGCCACCTGGCTCGCCGCGTCGACGTTGGCGTCGGGCAGGTCGGCCACCATCCTCCCGAACAGGGCCACGTCGACTTGACCGGACGCGTCGAGAAGGATGTCAGCGGTGAGTTCCTTGATGGTTCCTTTCGTCGGTTTGTCCTTCGACAACTCGTCGAACAGCTCGTTGCATCGATCCGCCAGAGCTTCTATGCCCTGCCGGGACACGAACAACAGATACTCCCCTCCCGTCAGGTCGAAATTCGCCAGCGCATTCTCGGCCACCTTGGTCGCCGTCTCGCGGTCCCGGCTGTGGACCTGCACCAGCCGGTCGACTACCGCCTCCAAGACCCGACGAGTCCGGACCCCCACCTCTTCTTGGGTCAGCCCGTAGTCCAGGAACGCCTTCCGGGCGGCTCGCTTGAGAGCCTGGCTGGAGATCCTCGCCCGGCGGACTCCTCCAAAGGTGCAGTCTTTCGGGGAGCCGGTGTCGTCCCGGTTCAGGTTGCTGGGCGCGATGTTCTGGATGATGTGCAGCTCGACGATCATTTCTCGTCTCCTTTCTGTTCGTCATTGGAGGTTCCCGCCCAGAAATCCCGTGCCCAGCGACGCTGAACGCGGCGTTCCGGATGGGACCACCACCTGAGGTCTGTGAGCAGCCGGGTGAAGTCGACCCGCACCTCGGCGCCGATAATCAGGCGCAACATGTGGCGCATGTGGTGTGGCAGCTCGTCGCGATCTGCGTCGAGGAGGGCCACGAAACGCCGCTCGGTCGGCCCGATCTTGTCGCCTTCGGCCGGCTTCGAGTCCCGCTTCTGTTTCAGCTCCCGGACGCTGATCCCGAACCCGACGGGCTCCGACGGCGGCTTCCAGTCGTCTGGTAACAGACCCATCAACCCTGCCACCAGGAACCACCTCCACTCGTCCGGTTCGGGAACCCCGGAGAGATATGGATAAACGATCGGATGGACCCTGGGATCGGCTCCGGGTGGAGCAGCGAGACTCCTCCTGAGAGCAGCCCGGTCGCCGGGTCTTACCCGCCGGAGATCGTGGATCGCCTCCACGAAGCGGGCTTCGCGAGTACGTTGGTCGGTCGTCAAGGTGATGCACCTCCTTCCGCGGCCTCTGCCGCTTGCTTGAGCTCTTTGACCAGCTTCGAGATACGCGCCCTGAGCCAGCGTTCCGCGCTGACACGGCTCCGCAGATCCCGGCCGGAGATCGCTGGTGCTGCGGTGGACTCGAAAGCCTGGAAGGCGGCCTCGGCGAGGGAATCGGCCCACGAAGACACCGCGGGGGTGGTGTCGTGGGGAAGGCGCGCCAGGAACTCGTCGAATGCGATGTCGAGGAACCCCCAAGCGCGGCTCTTGCACTGTGTCGAAACGCCCGTGGCCGTGTTGCGTCGATCATCTACGTAGCTGCGCCGGGCGGCATAGCCGGCGGCATCCACTGCGGCTTCTGCCGCTTCGGTTGCTCGGTAGACCAGCCAGGCCAGGCGATCGTCGGCCACCAACCCCGCGCTCACCCCGAGCGCGTCCTCCCCCCAGTCGACGTACTTCGATTGGTTCACCCCCAAACCCGCCACTATCAAGAGCAGCGGTCTTTCACGTGGTATGAGCCCGAATCCGACCAGATTGTCGAGATGGGTCACTACCGGCGCCCGCTGCCAGAGCTGTTCACTGGTCGACGGGTTCCTCAGAAGCAGAGCGGTAGCTTCCCGGAGCAAGGCGCGGTCAGAGTCGTAACGCAGCGGCCTGAACGGGTCTCTTTGCTTGGCCCGTCGACGGGGAACCATCTGCTCGTATGACGAAGCTTCCAGCTCGGAGGGGAGTGCGTCACCCGGCGTGATGGCCACATGTCTGACGCGGTCACTGTCGGCGAAGAGTCGCACACGCCTCGACGGCCAGGTGAGCCAATCGACGTAGCCGGATGGGGGCCGGCGCCGGGCCTCTCCCGATGGAGGTTGGCGCTCCCAGACGGGTAGGTCTTCGCCTTCAGCTTCGAAGGGCTGGGTGGCTGGTTCGTAGACCAGAGTGTTCAGAAGGAGGGTCTCTGCCAGATGGGTGCCAGACCAACTGACCACGGCCGAGCCCGCCAACGGGGCGTGTTCGCCTGAAGCCCTACCCGAAGGGAACCCGGTCATCAGCCCGCCGGGCTGGAACATCTGCAGGGCGATCAACCACCGGGCGGCTTCGTCGAAGCTGAGGGAGGCAGGCTTGACCACGCTGGTGTGGTCGAACCACACCCGGTTGTTGCCGCTCGCCAGGGAGGGCACCAGTTTGGCGGCCTCCCGGGCGTGCTCTTCTGTAAGTGCCGGACATTGCCAGAACGGCCGAGTGGGGTGGAACAGCTCGAAATCGTCGTGACGTGCATCCAGGTACGAAACTGCGCGTCCGAAGGGATGGTCGGGTTCTCTCCACCATCGTTCCCACTCCGAGAGCGAGCTAGGCCCCAGGTTGGCGCGGTGGAGGATCGCCAACAACAGTCTGAGGAGTGCGATCCTGACGTGGGGTGCGTCCCCTTCGATGTCAGCCAGCTCGGCTGCCTCGGCGAACAGTTCTTTCAGCCCCACCCTCCGGCGCTGCCCGGTGGTGGTGATGACCGGTATCCACGGGTCATACACAAGGTTCACTCTCAGCCTCCTCGTTTTCGACGATGAGACCCAGCAAGGGGTCATAACGGATGGTGAAGTCTCCGACCCGACCCACACCCATCGGGTCGAGCTCGATTCGCCGAGCGTGTCGCAGCACAGGGTGGTGGGAGGGGGCTGGTGGCATTTGGATGAGGGTTTGCACTAGACGACGAGGGCTCGAAAGCTGGAGCGAACGTCGGAGCATGTCGAGTGGCTCCTCGGATTCTCCAGGGAACGAGACCACGACCATCACCGAGGGTGCACCCAACCTGGTCTGGGCGATCAGGTCGAAGTGGGTGCCGGGAGGTGCCTCGTCGGGGGCGAGGTCTTCCACGGCGGGGTCGGTGACCCGTTGGAGGTCGACCTCGCCGCGTGGGTCGGGGACGAACTTCGTGTTGGCGAGCTCCTGCATCACCTTCGTCTGCTGCTGATAGTCATCCCACGCCTCGGCGAGGTAGTGGGGGATCTTGGACGGCGGGTCGTAAACCGCCGAGATTAGCGCGGGCACGTCATCGGGTTCCTGGAAGGAATCGGGTAGGGCGTCGAGGGTTCGATGCAGGACCCAGCGGTGGTAGATCGCCTCTGATCCGGGATCGATCAGGGGGTGGGGGCCTTGACGGAAGCCCGTGACGATCATGAGAGGGGCAGGAACGGGTCGCCACTCGCGGGTGTGGCGGTGAACCCTCCCGACCCGCTGGATGAGCAAGTCGACGGGCGCCAGGTCGGTGATCAACAGGTCCAGGTCGAGGTCGAGGCTCTGTTCCAGCACCTGGGTGCCGACCACCACATGGCCCTGGGGGCGGTCGCCGTCCGGGCCGAACATTGCGATCAGCTTCCGTTCCCGCTCCATCCGATCCGAATGCCTGAGGCGGGCGTGGACCAGATGCAGACGCTCGCCCAGATCGTCGAGGAGTGACGCGACCGTCTGTGCCCTCGCCACTGTGTTGCAGACGACCAGAACATTGGCTCCCCGGCGAGACCACTCCATCGCCAGGCTGGCCGAGACCTCGGGGTAGGCGGGTTCAGCGGTGGGTGCCTTCTCCACCTCGATCTGGCGCACCTTCGAAGACGCCGCCGGCAGGGCACGCGGTCTTCCCCCCGGGGAGACCACCGTGACGGATGGGTAGGAGCGGTCGGATGGGGGTTCGGATCCCGAGTAGGCGGCGATGAGCCTGGCCTTCCGGTCGGCGGGGAGCGTGGCCGACAGGATCACTACCGGCACTGCGAGGGCGCCAAGCCACTCCAAGAGGCGGTCGAGAAGGGTCGACATGTACACGTCATAGGCGTGGACCTCGTCGACGATCACCACCTTGTCCGCCACTCCCCAGACCCGCAGCGGGGTGAACCTGGCTCGGAGGGCGCCCATGAGCAACTGATCGATGGTTCCAACTCCGATCGGAGCTAGTAGACCCCGACGACGGTAGGTGAACCAGCGGTCGGCCACCGCCGCGGTCGCGGATTCCTCCGGCTGGCCTGAGTAGGAGTAGCCGAGGAGATGTTCGAACTCGGCTTCCAGAGATGCCCACCCGTGGACGAGCTGAGTCTGAACGCCGGGTTGCTTCGAGTTGGCGGTCAAGAAGTCGAGGATCCGTCGAAACATGGCGTTCGAGGTCGCCCGGGTGGGAAGGGCAACGAACAGGCCCGAGGCCCATCCCTCGAGCGTCCACTCGGCGGCCAGGTGGAGCGCGGCCTCGGTTTTACCGCTTCCGGTCTCCGCCTCGATCAGGACCATCGCCGGGCCGTCGAGATCCGAAGCGACCTGTTCGATCAGCTGCTGCATCGGGCGTGGGGGAAATCCGAATCTCCGGGGGAAGTCGGCGGCGAAGGTCTCCCAGCGCCTCCAGGTCAACTCGTCGAGGGCCGCAGCGGTGCGTTCCCGCGATATCGGGACGTAGTCCTCGAGCGGGCACTCGGTCGGTGAGAACCAACGAGCGTTCGAGGCGATCCAGTCGGAGGTGATCACCAAGCCAGTGAGTGCCGCGGCCCACGGTCCAGAGAGTGTTTTACGGGTATCCGGTTTGAAGTCCGCGTCGAGCGTCTCGGCGAGCCATCTCCAGAGAGCCCGTCGGGCCTCGGCCCAGCTGTCATCGCCCAAGGCGAGGGGTGACCCACCGATCAGCACAGATCCTGGAGCTGGGTAGACGCCGTGATGGCCGCCAAGTACGTGACACCAGGGCAGAGCCTGAAACCGATCGTCCCAATCCCACTGGGTGAGCTGTTCCCACAGGGTTCGGAAGGAGACCAACTCGTGCCGGTACCTGCGACCCTCCGCTGCGGCGGGTTCAGGATGGGTCAGGGGTGATGGCCATCCGTGATATAGCTCTGGACGTTTGGCTTGGAAGCCCGGGGACGCCTTGCCGACGTCGTGGAGGCCGGCCAGCATCATCAGGCCGCCACGGTCCAGACCCCACTCTTGAATCTGCTGTCTGGCTCGGCGAGACAGGACCCGGTCCCAGATCGCTCCGGCGACGTGGGCAGTGTCGAGCATGTGGCGAGGGAGAGAGTTCCTGGACGGGGAGCTCTTACCCCAAAGTGATTCGAGTCGCTTCTCGAGGCCGTCGGTCTGTCGCATCAACCACTCCCGCCCCACAAACTACCGACGGGGTGTGACAGTTTGTGGGGATACTGCGCCGACGGTTGGGGGTCAGCCTCTCAGGCGGGTACGCGCACCAGACGGTCGCCCATCCGCACCAGCCGCTCGGGTTTCACCGTCACCCTGGTGGGGACGTTGGCTTCGGCTACCAGAGGGACCGAGAGTACGAAGTGGGTCTCCCCGTTGAGTCTCCGGTAGGTGATCTCGGCGTCCATCATCCGGCAGAGCTCCTGAGCCACCGGCAATCCCAGGCCGACCCTCCCCACGATGGGACGGTCGGGCCTATCCGGGAACCGTTCGAACATGACCGGCTGCAGCTCGACCGGCACCCCGGGGCCTCGGTCGACCACAGACAGCACGTACCGGTCGCCCCGGACCCCACCTTCCACCCGCACCTGCGGCCTGCCGTGCTGATGGGCGTTGACCACCAGATTCCGGAGGACCTGACGGAACTTCTCCGGGTCGACCCGAATCAGGGCCTCCTCGCAGTCGACGTTCACCGGCACTCCGAGCAGATCCAGGAACTCGACCACCCGGTCGAGCTGCTCGGAGATCCACACCTCGACCGGGTTGACATCCACCAGCCCGGCATCCACCCGAGCCGAGGTGACCAGGTCGTCGACGATCCTCCCGAGCTCGGCGGCTTGTGACAGGATCGCCGAGCACGCCTCCCGGTCGTCGGGATCACGGACCCTGTCGGAGAGGACGTGGGCGAACCCGACGATGCCGGTGAGAGGGGTTCGCAGACCGTGGGACACGTTGGCGATCAGACGTTCCTTGGCGTGCGCGAGCTCCTCCACGATGCCGCCGGTCCTTCGCTCGGCCAGGTTCACAGCCCACCTCCTCGCCACCTCCACCGCTCCCCAGGTCACCGCCACCACGGCGACGAAGGGGAGGGCCCTACCGCCCCAGCCTTCGAGCTGGTCGGTCAAGAGGGTCAGGACCGCAGCCAGGATCCCGGCGTTGAGTGGCCACCACACCGAAGGAGAACCGGACCTCACGAACATCTGATCGGCGTCGGCCCCGAGACGGTTTAGACCAAACCTCCCCTTCCGGAGGGACTAGTCACAGAGGTGGTCGGTGGTGTGGGAGTAGCCTCTCGGATCATGGAAGCCGACGAAGAACGCATCGCCCTGTTCCTCGACTACGAGAACCTGGCGATCGGCGCCCGGCAGGCGTTGGGGGGAGCCTCCTTCGACTTCAAGCCGATCGCCGACGCCCTCGCCGAGCGGGGGAGAGTGGTGTCCAGGCGAGCCTACGCCGACTGGTCGATGTTCGACGAGGACCGCCGGATGCTGACCCGCAACCACGTAGAGCTGATCGAGATCCCCCAGCGGATGGGGGCGGTGCGGAAGAACGCCGCCGACATCAAGATGGCGGTGGACGCGGTGGAGCTCGCCTACGAACGGGAGTTCATCACCACCTTCGTGATCTGCACCGGTGACTCCGACTTCACCCCGCTGGTCCACAAACTGCGGGAACTCAACAAGAAGGTGATCGGGGTGGGGATCAGAGCCTCCACCTCCAATCTGCTGCCACCGGCTTGCGACGAGTTCCTGTTCTACGAGAACCTGGAGGGGGTGGACCTCGGGCCGGTGTCCGAGCCGGAGGAGGAGTCCCCGGAAGGGGAACGGTCGATCGAAGACCTCGACCGGCTGATCACCACCACCATCGCCGGGCTGCAGAGGTCCAGCGGCGACGTGGTGTTGGCCTCCTCGCTCAAGCGTGCCCTGCTCCGCAAAGACCCGACCTTCAACGAAGCCGACTGGGGGTTCCGGGCTTTCGGCGAGCTGCTCCGCCACCTCCAGGACCGCAAGGTCGTGACCTTGTCGGAGGGGCCGGCCCGGGGAGACCCGGTGGTGGACCTGGCCACCAACCCGGAGGAGGTGGAGGCATTCCAACTCCTCACCTCGGTGGTCAGAGAGCTGGAGAAGAAGGGCGCCCCGCCGGTGCTGTCCGGCCTCAAGAACCAGCTTCGAAAACGGGACCCGGAGTTCTCCGAGAAGCGGTTCGGCTACGGCGGGTTCCTCCAATTCTGCAAAGCCGCCCAGACCCGAGGTCTGGTGG
>FLYL01012874.1_pt2 | contig 9064 bp, 7 predicted proteins | sample 1122611 | NCBI WGS metagenome assembly FLYL01 (sample SAMEA4346791, study PRJEB14843) | hot springs metagenome | biome: Terrestrial Biome; feature: Habitat; material: Sediment | place: India | collected 2012-06-12 | depth 1760 m
CCCCGACAACCCGGTGGATCTCAGCTTCCCTCCGAGGAAGAGCCGCAGCAGGCTGCCGGCACCTGCCACCACCTCCTGCTGGCGGCGGGTCTTCACGTCGACCTCTAGTTCGGCGACCCTGCGTTCGGCGGCGACGAGGCGGTCCCGGAGCCGTTCGATCCGCACGGCGTACCGATCCCTCAGCTTCGCGACCTCGGCATCGGCACGTCGTTCCGCCTCCTGCCTGCATCGGGCCTTGAACTCCTCCTCGGTCTCGCCCACCCGGCTGTAGAGACCGAGGGCCGGGTTCTTGAACACGGTCAGGGTGGCGCTGTCGTCGAGATGCCGTTTCAGGGCCGCCCCCAGCGACTTCCAGAAGGCCGACGACGATACGTCGACCTCTGGGATCCTGTAGACGGCGTTGGCGGGGGGAGTGTCCCTGAGGTCCCGCGGGTCGTGGTCGACCGAGATCAGGTTGTCGCCGAGATCGTCGCCGAGGGGGTAGATGACCGCCTCGTACTCCTCGGCATGGTCGACCCCTGCGACCCGGTCGTCGTATCGGACTCGAACCCGGGCCACCGCGGCCGCCTCCCACACGGTGCCGGTTGGGTCCGCACCGACCGTCGACGCCCAGGGAGCGGCCGGGTCCAGCCAATGTGTCGCCACCGCCGATCGGGGCGCAACCGGGGTCAGGTCGGGGGCAGTCGACTCGTTCCACGCCGTCTCCTCGGCCGGCTGCGGAGCCCGGGGCGTAGTCGGTCGCTCCCCTACCAGCCTTCCGATCTGGTCCCGGGTGAGCGGACCCGCCAGATACGACATCGCCCACCGGGTCTCGAACAGACGGGGATCCGACCGGGTCGAGTAGAGGAGGAACCGACGTTTCCCCAGCCCGGAGATGCGCCGGTCCAACGACGCGACGTCGACGTCCCCAGAGGCGGAGGACAGCGCCTCCAAGATCCTCGCCTTGTCCCTCTCGGTCTGGAGCCGCCCGACCATCCACATCCCGGCGTTGGACATCGCCTTGTAGTCGAGATCCACCGGGTTCTGGGTGGCCGCCACCATCCCGACGCCGTAGGCCCGGGCCTGCTTGAGGATGGTGAGGATGGGCTTCTTGGATGGCGGCTCGGCGGTCGGTGGACAGAACCCGAACACCTCGTCCATATAGATCAGCGCCTTGAGGTCGGAGCTACCGGGCAGTCTCCGCATCCACGACACCACCTTGGAGAGCAGGAGCGTGACCACGAACTGTCGCTCCGCCTCGGACAGGTGGGCCAGGTATATGACCGCCGCCCTGGGCCTGCCACCCCAGCCCAACACCACGGGAACGTCGAGTGGATCGCCCTCCAGCCACGCAGCGAACGACGGGGACGCGATCAACCCGTTCAAACGCATCGCCAGCTTGGTGCGGCGCTCCCGGGGAACGAACTGGTCGACTTCGAAGACCCCCAGCTGCCTGAAGGGGGGATCCACGATCCGGCCGAGCAAACCCGCCAGGTCGAGGTCTTCTCCTCGCCGCCACGCCTCCTCGATGACCGACGAGATCAGGATGTGACCCGGGTCGGCAACGGGGTCGGCCGGCAGGTCCGCCAGGGTGAGGAGGGAGGAGACCAGGCTCTCGATCTCATCCCGGTAGGTCTCGGGGTCCTCGTCGAAACCGCCCCGGGGTGCCGCCAGGGACCCCACCACGTTCAGGGGGATCCCCGCCTGGGATCCGGGCGTGTACAGCAGCACCTCGGCGTCGGTTCGGAGGCGTCGAAGCCGATCCGGGCCGATACCCCAGGAAGCGAGCCCGTCCCGCCACCGGGCGGCCGTCTCGAAGGCCAGGTCGGCGACGGAGGTCCCCTGCCTCCGGGCCTCCTGGGGGTCCATCCAGGGTTGGAAATCCTCGGGTCGCAGCTCGGGGAAAGTCAGGGCCAGGTTGCCCATGTCGCCCTTCGGGTCGATGACCAGACATGGGATCCCTTGGAGGAGCGCCTCCTCGATCAGGTCGACGCCGAGGCCGGTCTTTCCCGACCCGGTCATCCCCACGATCACCCCGTGGGTGGTGAGGTGATGCGACTCCAGCACCAGGGGCTCCCCGGTCCGCTCGCCCGTCTCGGGGTCGACCAGACCGCCCAGGTAGAGGCCTCCCTGTTCCATACCCATCGTGGCTCCCTCTCGACGTGGCGAGACTACCGGGAACCGCAAGGCCGGCATGGGCGTCCAAGGAGCATGAGGACGAAACTCCTGGTGCTCATCTTGGCCGCGGCCGTGGTCGCGTGTTCCGACCCTGCCACTTCCATCTCCACCACCGCTCCGCCCGACGCCTCCGGTATCAGGCCTGCCGATGGTGTGACACCGCTGGCGATGGGTCCGGGCATCTCCGTCGAGGAAGCCCTGGCCGACGGGGTGGACGACCTGGTGCTGGTGAACGGCTACCTCTTCGTGTCCCGGGACGGGTCCGTCCTCCTGGCGTCGGGCCTAGCAGAGTCCTATCCGCCGACTCCGGCGGGAGCCACGATTCCGGTAACGGGGCTGGACCTCACCGAATTCGACCTGGTCGAAGCCCAAGGGGTCCATTGGACGGAAGAACCCGTCCAGATACTCGGATCCGTCGAGGACGGCGTCCTCGACCACGGCGCAGGGGCGTCGGCCTGAGGATCACATCAGTCCCAGCGCCTCGACACCGATCATGAACTGGGAGTGGACCCCGGCGGGACACACCACGTCCACTACCGCCGGGGTTCCATCTCCGGACCGCCGCCATCCCTCCTCCAGTGCGTCGTCGAGCTGATCGGGCCGCTCCACCCTGGTTCCCCACCCCGACACCGCCTGGCCCAGCCGCCAGTACTCGAACCCGGGGCCGGGACCACCCCATCCTCCGTTGTCGATGACCACCGTCAGCACTCCGAGCCCCTGGCGTGCAGCGGTGTCCAGCTCGAAGCCGGTCATCCCGAACGCGCCGTCTCCGGTCAGCAGCACGACGGGGGAGTCGTGTGCCAGTGCGGCGGCCACCGCGTAGGGAACACCGACGCCCAGCGTTCCCATCGCCGAGCCCAGCACCAGGTGACGGCCGGGTTCGAAGGCCTCGGCGAAGGCCAACCCCCAGACGACCGTGTCGCCTCCGTCGATCACCAGGGGAGCGCCCACCCGTTTCGCCAGATCGGCGACCTTCAGGGCGACGCGACCCGGGTGGATCCCCGAGACCTCTCGCTGCGTCTCCTTCACCCAGAGGGCACGACTCGCCCGTACCGCGCCCCGGGCGTCTCTCCGCCAGCCTTCCCACCGATCCTCGGCCGGCTCCCACCTCCGGTCGAGAGCCTCGACGGTGGCGGACACGTCGCCTAGCAGCCCGAGGTAGGGGCGGCGTTGACCTCCTAGGGCGGCCGGATCCAGGTCGATCTGCACGACACGGGAGCTCGCCGAGAACAGAGGCTCGGATCCGTACACCAGGTTGGCGTTGAACGCCGAACCCAACAGGAGGACCACATCGGCCGACAGGAGAACGGATCCGGCATGGACCAGGCTCCCCAAACAGTTGGGGTGGGCATCCGACACGATCCCCCGGGCCGCCGAGGTGGTGATGACGGGTATCCCGGTCTTGGTCGAGAAGGAGGCCACCGCGGGCCCCGCCCCCGAGAAGAACGCCCCCGAACCGCAGAGGATCACGGGCCGGTCGGCGGAGAGCAGAGTCTCCTCGACCCGGTCGAGGTCCTCTGCGCTGGGAACCGGACGAGGCGACCCGGGCCGGCCGAGCCGAGGGTCCACTCCCTGGCCCGGCTCCGCCAAGACATCTTCGGGAACCTCCAGATAGGCCACCCCTGGCCGTCCCGATCGCGCGTGGTAGACGGCTTCGGACAGGTAGAAGGCTGCCCTGGCGGGGTCGAGGCATCGGGCCCGCCACTTCGACACGGGTCGCACCATGGTCTCCTGGTCGAGATCCTGGACGGCGCCACGATCCTGGAGTCGCAGCGCGGTCCTGCCCGCCAGGACCACCACCGGGATACCGGAGGCATGGGCTTCTCCGATCCCACCCATCGCACAGGTGACACCGGGACCTCCCGTCACCGCCGCGACCCCCACTCGGCCCGTGGACAACGCATATCCGGCGGCCATCATCACCGCCGACGTCTCGTGTCTGGCGGGAACCACCCGGATGCCCGCCGCCCGAACCTCGTCGAGGAACCGTCTGATGTGGCTGCCCGGCAGGGTGAACACCACCTCCACCGACGCCGCCTGGAGGGCCTGGGCCATCAGCCCGGCCGCGGTCTGGCCCATCGCCCTCCGAGTATATTGAGCGGGGGTTGGCCGCTCCGTCCCGCATGCAGGTCCTCCTGCATCCCCGCCGCAGGAGACTCGAGGTGGCGGAGGTCGCCGTGCCGGATCCGGCGCCGGGCGAAGCGCTGGTCAGGGTCCGTTACTGCGGCATCTGCGGTTCCGATCTCTCGGTGTTCGAGTCCGGTGCGCTCGCCGGACCGGGTGTGGTCCTGGGACACGAGGTCGTGGGGACCGTAGAAGTCGACACGACCGGCACCCATTCCCCGGGGTCCCGGGTGGTGATCTATCCACCGGTGGGCTGCGGCACCTGCCACTGGTGCCGGGCCGGCCACCCCCGCCACTGTCTGGACCCTCGGGTTCCGCTCGGAGGCTTCGCCCAGTACGTCGCCGTGCCGGCGGCTCATCTGGTTCCCGTACCCGACGAAATCGGCGACGAGACCGCCGCCCTGGCCGATCCGGTCGGGGTGGCGGTACGGGCCGTCCGGCTGGCCGGACCTCCCCGCGGCTCACCCGTGTTCGTCTCGGGCCTGGGACCCATCGGTTTGTGCGTCGTCTCCGTGTTGGCCGAGCGTGGCTGCCGGGTCGTCGCGACCGAGCCCAACCCTGCCCGGGCCCGGATGGGAGAGAGGTTGGGGGCGGAGGCGGTCATCGATCCCGGGGCCGAGGACGTCTATGAGGCGGGACGCGACCTCGACCCGGCCGGTTTCCGCTGCGCCTTCGAATGCTCGGGGGTGCCCGAGGCGCTCCAGCAGATCTTCGACGTCTGCGGTCCCCTGGGCACGGTGATGGTGCTGGGTATCCCCAAGGAGCCGGTGCTGCTGCTCCGGGTCACCACCCGGGAGCAGACCGTCCGGTCGATCTCCGGACCGGACCTCACGTCGATGGCCCACGCCCTCCATCACCTGAACCGACATCGGGAACTGGCCGCCATCGTCTCGGACGTCGTGGGACTGGAAGAAGCCGAGAGGGTCTTCGCCGAGCTGATCCGGGAGCCCAGCGATCGGATCAAGGTCCTGATCGACCCTCACCGGGATCGAGGCCGATCAGTATTCGATGTCGAGTTCCGCCAGGCGATCCTGTAGGGATCGCAGCGCCTCCTGGGCTCTCATCAGCTTGGCCACGTTCCCCGACACCCTGAGCCGCCCCGTCATGAACGCCGCGGCTGGGTTCACCTCCCCCCGGGCCAACCCGCATGCCGTCTCGTAGGTCTGACGGATGGTGGCGTCGGCTTGCTCCACCCGCCCCCTGCGCATCTCGCCCGATCCGTCGACGATGGCGATCACGTAGTCGACGTCCCCTTCGCCCGGCACACCGATGGTGGTTAGCTGGAGTAGCAGCTCCAGATCCCCCACCTCTTCGGCGAATCCAGGATCCGACATGATCCTGGTGGCGTGTTCCATGTACTCGGGCGACAGGAACCTGATTCCCACATCTCGATGCTAACCCTCGGCTGCCTCGCTCACCGGGACCGCCATCGCTCCAGCCGAGAGGAGAACCACCAGACCCGCACCGACGAGGACCGCCCTGGCCGGCTGTTGGACCAACCCGGAGGTCAGGTCGTGGGCGACACCGGCGGCCAGTGCCCCCACCGCCAGTGCGAGCCTCACTCCGACGTGGAAGGCGCCCAAGGCAACGAGCCGGTCCCCGGCCTCCAGGTCGGTCTGCACCCTGGTCAGCCCCGACAAGACCGACGAGGCTCCCGCGGCCCCGAACAGGGCCGCGGCGAGGAAGGCCACGTCCAGCCGCGGGACCAGCCCCATGACGACCAACACCGACCCCATGGTCGCCACCCCGACCCTCACCGTGGCCAGTCGGGCTCCCAACCGACGCACCAGACCCAAACCGGCTACCGCACCCACCCCGAAGCCGACCACCAGGAGGCCGAACTGTGCCTCGTCGGCGCCCAGCACATCCTCGGCGTAGCCGATCCCCAACGAGAACAGCGTCCCTATGCCGACGGACGCCGCCACCAACGGGGGTAGGGCACGCCTGACCAGAGGGATCCGTAAGGCGCCTCCCACCGTCTCTCGACTCGGCGACAGATCGGGACGACTCGGAAGCTCTCCGATACCGGAGACCAGAACCGAGGAGACGAGGAAGGTGCCGGCATCCACCCACAAGGCCACCTCCGCAGCGCGAGGGACGGTGACACCGAGGATGGTGAACGCCGCCGCCCCGAGGGGGATGGCGCCATACGAGGCTCCCATCATCGCTCCGTTGGCCAGGTGGATCGTGTCGACCGGCACGAGGTCCCGGATCGAGGCATCCCTCGCCGCCGCGGCCACCACCGTGGCGGTCTCCATCAGCAGCATCCACCCGTACAGCCACCACAGCGCATCGACCAGCGGTATCGCCGCCACCGCGGCTGCTCGAACCAGGTCTAGGGCCGGCAAGAGGTGTCTCCGCCCGAACCTGGCGCCCACCCATCCGACGACGGGACCGGCCAAACCGGCCGGGGCCAGCCGCAGCACCAGAACGCCACCAACCGCGGTGGCCGAGCCGGACAGGTCCAACGCCAACGCCATGAGGGCGAAGGTGGCCAGCCAGTCCCCGAGGGAGGAGATCGACTGAGCCGCCAGCAACCGCAGGAATCCTCGGGACACGCCCGGACCATCCTCCCACATCCGGGTTCCTTAACATCGGCGGGGTGTGGCCCAACGACTTGCTGAGGAGGGCCCTGTCGGCCATGTGTTCTGCCCTGGAACGGGACCAGGAGGCCCTCAACCGGCTCAACGTGTTTCCCGTACCGGATAGGGATACCGGCACCAACCTCTTGGAGACGATCAGGGCGGCTGCCGCCACAGCCGAGGGCGCAGCCGACCAAGAGCTGGCCGGCGCAGTGACCCGGGCGGCTCTCAGAGCCGCCCGTGGAGCCTCAGGCGTGATCATGTCGCAAGTCGTGGCGGCCCTCTCGTCTGCCCTCTCCGACGGGACCGGCGAAGGGTTGGCCGGCGCTCTGACCCGAGCGGCCGAGGCAGCTCGGGAGGCGGTCGCCGAGCCGGTGGAGGGCACCATCCTCACCGTCGCCCGGGCGGCAGCCGACCGGGCTCGTGCCGTGTCGGCCGCCGGACGCGGCCCGCTGGAGGTGTTGGAGGAGGCTCGCTCCGCCGCGGCCGAGGCCTTGGCCCGTACTCCCGACCAACTATCCGAGCTGGCCGAGGCCGGCGTCGTGGACGCGGGGGGAGCCGCATACCTGCTCCTGCTCGACTCTCTCCTGAGCGCCTGGGACGGACGTGAGGTGCCGCCCGTTCCCGTACCCCAGGGGCCTCCGCCGGAGCGTCCCACCGAAACTCCCCGCTTCGAGGTCCTGGCCAGGCTCACGCTCCACCCCGGTCGGGTCGAGGAGGCCAGACGGCGCTGGTCGACTCTCCCAGGGGAAGCCGCGGTGTTGGTGGCCGGAGCGGGCGAAGCGGTCGCCCACATCCACACCGACAGTCCCGACCTGGCCGAGACGGTCGCCCGTGACCTGGGTCGGGTAGTGGAACTCACCGTCACCGACCTGGTCGAACAGATGGAGAAGGGGAGAGGGTGATGCCACCCCGACTGCCGGCGGCCCTGGTGTTGGCCGTTTCGTATCTGGCCGGTGCCGTACCCGTGTCCGGTTTGGTGGCGCGGCGGGTAGCCGGGGTAGACCTCCGCCAGGTCGGCACGGGCACCGTGTCGGGGACCGGCCTCTACCGGGTGGCGGGCCTGGGGCCTCTGCTCGTCGGCGGGATCGGAGACGTGGCGAAGGGAACCATCGGTCCCCTGTTGGCGGGCAGGTCCCGTCCAAGGCTGCGGGCGGCGGCCGGAGCCGCCGCGGTGGTGGGACACAACTGGTCGGTGTTCCTGAGGGGGGCAGGCGGGAGAGGCATCTCCCCTGCTCTGGGCGCATTGGCGGTCTCGGCGCCCGAGGGTTGGGCGGTGGTGTTGGCGGGACTGACAGCGGGAAAGGCGGTGGATGCGACCTCCCTGGGCGCCTTCGTCTCCTACCTGGTGCTCCCGATCGTGTTGTGGCGCACCCGGGGGCGCGACGGCCTGCGGATCGCCGTCGGCCTGGTGGCCCCGATGCTGCTCAAGAGGGTGCTGGGGAACAGACCCGCTTCCGGCCGGGTGCTGTGGATCCGGCTCCTGTTCGACCAGGACGACGTCCGTTGGCCTCGCCCATGGCGGTGAGGATCGTCACCGACTCGGCGGCCACCCTTCCCGAAGAGCTCGCAGCCGAGTTGGGAGTGGTGGTGGTGCCGCTCCGGATCACCGTCGACGGAACCACCGTGGCCGACGGTGCCGTTCCCCCCGAGGCGCTGCTCGAGAACGTCGAGAACGTGAAGACGGCCGGACCGTCACCGGGCGACTTCGTGGATGCCGTCTCCCGAGCCGGGCCCGACGGTGCGGTGATCCTGACGGTGTCCCACGACATGGCCGAGTCGACCTACATGGCCGCCCGGGTGGCTGCCCGACTGGTCGACGTGCCGGTCCGGGTGGTGGATACCGCCAGCGCGGCAGGCGGCGAAGGTCGGGTGGTGCTCGCCGCGGCGAAAGCCGCCCACGGTGGCGCATCCTTGGAGGAGGTGGTGGCCGTGGCCGAGCGAGCCGCCTCCCGAGTGCGCCTGGTCGCGACCCTGCCCAGCCTCGACCACCTGGTTCGGTCGGGTCACGTACCGGAGGCGGCGGCTTGGGCGGCCCGATGGGCCGGGCTACGGCCGGTGGTGGAGCTGAGACGTGGTCGGGTCCGCCCCCACCAGCCGGCGCTGAGCGCGGCGGCGGCTCGTCGCAGGATGCTCCGGGTGTGGCGGCGCAGCCGACCGGGCGGCCCCGCGGCCCTCCACGTGGCGGGGCCCCCCCCCCC
>FLYL01000170.1_pt1 | contig 8998 bp, 7 predicted proteins | sample 1122611 | NCBI WGS metagenome assembly FLYL01 (sample SAMEA4346791, study PRJEB14843) | hot springs metagenome | biome: Terrestrial Biome; feature: Habitat; material: Sediment | place: India | collected 2012-06-12 | depth 1760 m
CGGCCTGCGGCGGCCTGCGCCGCCTCGGCGCCGCCGAAGATGACGTCGGTCGACGAAGAGACGGCGTCGAAGACCGGCGTCGGGTAGATGCCGATGACGAGCACGCCCGCGATGAGCACGGCGAGGGCCGTGTACTCCATCCAGGGAATCGGCAGCCGCGTCGGCTCCTCCGGCCGGCCGAGGTACATCTCGCGGATGACGACGAGGTAGTAGTAGAGGGAGACGAAGGAGAAGAAGACGCCGACGCCAGCCAGCCAGAGGAGGTCCTCTTCGGCGGCGGCCTGGAAGAGGATGAACTTGGTGAAGAAGCCGGCGAAGAGCGGCATGCCGGCGAGAGAGAAAAGCGCGATGGCGAGGCAGAGGGCTAGGAACGGCGCCCGCTCGGCGGCGCCCCGCAGCCCGGCGATCTCCTCCGACCCCGTCCAGTTGTACCAGACGATGATGCAGATGAACGCCGCGAGGTTCGTCACCACGTACCCGGTCATGTGCAGCACGAGCGCCGAGGCCGAGTCGGGGGAGAGCGCGGCGATGCCGATCAGGAGATACCCCACCTGGCCGATCGACGAATAGGCGAGCAGGCGCTTGATGTTGCGCTGCTGGAGCGCCACGAGGTTGCCGAGCGCCATCGTCGCCACCGCCAGCGCCGCCACGAAGTAGCGCCAGTCGTCGATGAGCGGCAGGAACGCTACCGTGAAGAGCTTGAGGAAGAGCGCGAACCCGGCGGCCTTGGAGATCGCCGAGATGTAGGCGGTCACCGGCAGGGGCGCCCCCTCGTAGGCGTCCGGCGTCCACATGTGGAAGGGCACCGCCGCCACCTTGAAGCCGAGCCCGGCCACCATCAGCGCCAGCCCGAAGTAGAAGGCCGCCTCGACGTCGGAGATGTCCCCCCGGACGAACTCGCCGATCTGGTCGTAGAACGTCGACCCGGCGGCGCCGTAGATCATCGATACGCCGTACAGAAAGATGGCGGAGGAGAAGGCGCCCAGCAGCATGTACTTCATCCCGCCCTCGTTGGAGCGCAGGTCGCGCTTGGCGTAGGAGACGAGCACGTAGAGGGAGAACGAGAGCAGTTCGAGCGATATGTAGGCGGTGAGGATTTCGCGCGCCGCCGCCATCCCGTTCGCGCCCACGACGGCGACGAGGATGAAGGCGTAGTACTCGCCGGCGTGCAGCAGCCGGTCCTTCACGTAGCGGGTGGAGGCGAGACAGGCGAAAACGGCCGTCAGCCCGAAGAACACCCGGAAGTAGGTCGTGTAGTCGTCGATGTCGATCAGCCCGCCGAAGTCCCGCGATTCGTCGACCCAGAGCAGGGCGACGGCGACGGAGAGCGCCGCGCCGGCTGCGCCGAGGTAGCCGAGGAGCACCTTGTCCGCCCGGTCCGTGAACAGGTCGAGCGCGATGATCAGCCCCGCCCAGACGACGAGCACGTACTCGGGCGCGAGCAGTTCCCAGTCGAGGTTCTGGCCTAGCATGACGGCATCGGGGCTAGAAGACGGGGCCGGTCAGCGCCGTGCGGCCGGCGGTCATGCCCGACGGGTTGTACGGCGGGGGCGCGGCGGCGTCTCATCAACTGACCCCCGGCAGGCTGGACACGGCGTCGGTGATGCGGTCGATGAAGGGTGCGGGCCAGAGGCCCATGAACAGGATGAAGGCGACCAGCAGGGCGGCGGCGAACTGCTCGCCGATGCGCATCTCGCGGAGCTGCTGCCAGCGCTCGTTCAACGGCCCGAAGTAGGCGCGGGCCAGCATGCGCAGGATGTAGGTGGCGGTGATGGCGGCGGCCAGTATGCCGAGACCGCCGGCCCACCAGTAGCCGGCGCGGAAGACGCCGACGAAGATGTGGAACTCCGCCACGAAGCCGGCAAGGCCGGGCAGCCCGAGCGACGAGAGCCCGGCGATCGTCCAGAAAGCAGCGTGCCGGGGCATGCGCTGAGCTATGCCGCCGAACACCGTCATGTCCCGCACGTGGGCCTGGTCGTAGATGGCGCCGACGTTCGTGAACATGAGCGCCGTCATCACCCCGTGGGCGAACATCTGGAGCACCGCGCCGGTCACCCCGATCGTGTTCATCGAGGCGATGCCCATGAGCACGTAGCCCATGTGCGACACCGACGAGTACCCCACCATGTACTTGAGGTCGGTCTGGGCCAGCGCGGATACCGCGCCGTAGAGCGCGCCGATGACGCCCAGCGTCACCAGCACAGGCGCCCACCACTCGGCGCCCTCCGGCAAGAGCGTCATGCCCACGCGCAGGATGCCGAACGCGCCCAGCTTCATAAGCACGCCGGCGTGCAGCATGGACACGCCCGTGGGCGCCGCCACGTGGCCGTCCGGCGACCAGGTGTGGAACGGCCACATGCCGGCCAGCACGCCGAACCCCACCATGAAGAAGGGAAACACCCACTTCTGGAAGTCCTCGTCGTAGTCGACGGAGGCGAGCACGGGGATGTCGAACGTCCCCCGCCCGGCTTCCGTGAAGACGGCGAATATGCCGATAAAGATGAGCACGGAGCCGGCGACGAGGAACAAGGTCAGCTTCATCGCCCCGTACTCCTTCGTCCGCGTGAACGTCCCGAAGTCGCTGGAGGCGCCCCAAATGGCGATCAGCAGGTACATCGGGAGCACGGCGACCTCGTAGAAGAAGAAGAAGAAGAACAGGTCGAGGAACAAGAAGACGCCGTAGACCCCCGAGACGAGCACGAACAGCAGGACGAAGAAGTCCTTCGTCCGGTAATCGATGTTCCAGGAGACGAACGTGGCCGCCAGGATGACGACGCCGTTCAGCAGCACCAGCGGGGCGGAGATGCCGTCGACGCCCAGGTGGAGCGTGATCCCGTTCTCGCCGAGCAGAGCGACGTTCTCGACCCAGTCCCACTGCAGTTCGTAGCGGAGCCCGCTCCCGCCCTGGTACTCGTAGGCGAAGAAGACCACGGCCGAGATGACGAACATGGCGCCCGAGGAGAGCGCGGCGCAGTAGCGCGTCAGCATGGGGCCCGGCGGCGTCGCCGGCATCACCATGAACACCGGCGCGCTGAGCAACGGGATCAGTATCAGCGCGAGGAGCAGGTACTCCATCTACGCCACTGCCTCCCGCCGCCTGCGCCCGGACGGGCGGGCCGCTCGCGATCCCCCCGTTTGCGCGCTCATACGACGAAGATGAGGAACAACGCCGCCAGGCCGACCACGCCCATGCTGATGCCTAGGGCGTAGTTGGGCAGGCGGCCCGTCTGGCTGTACCTGATCTCGTAGCCGGCGAAGTAGGCGACGCCGGCGGAGCCGTCGACGCCCGTATCGTTCACCACGTTGCGGTCGAACCAGGCGACGATGTTGCCGAGGACGAGCACGATGTTGTTGATCGCCCACTGGTAGATATCGTCCACGTAGAAGCGGTTGCGGAAGAGCAGGTAGAGGGGACGGAACGTCTGGGCCAGCCGTTCGGCCGGGGCCGCGTCCCCCTGCCAGATGAGCCAGCCGAGGACGACCCCGCCGCCGGCCAAGAGCGTCGAGAGCAGCGCGATGCCGGCGCTGAACTTGAACTCCTCCGGCTCCTCGGTGAACACGAACTCGCCGAAGCCGCCGGGGAGCCCCAGCGCCTCGCCCACGCCCTCGAACACCACGAAGCCGGCCACCACACTGAACGCCGCCAGGAGCAGGAGCGGTACGGTCATGACCGGCGGCGCGTCGTGCGCGTGGGCCGCCGCCTCCCGGTTGCGCGGGGCGAAGAGGAACGTGCGGATATAGAGCCGCGTCATATAGAGCCCGGTGACGACCAGCGAGGCCAGCACGACAACGTAGATGAGCGCGCTCTCGTGCGCCTCCACCGCGTGCAGGATCTCGTCCTTGGCCCAGAACCCGGAGAGCGGGATGATGCCGATCATGGCGAGGGCGCCGACGGCGAACGTTATGGCCGTGATGGGCATGCGGCCGGCGAGGCCGCCGAGCTGCGAGACGTCCTGCTGCTCGGTGGCGTGGATCACGGAGCCGGCGGCGAGGAAGAGGAGCGCCTTGAAGAAGCCGTGCACGAAGAGGTACAGCATCGCCGCCGTGACGGAGTGCGCCCCCAGGGCGACGAACATGAGCCCCAGCGAGTTCAGGGTCGAATAGGCGATCACGCGCTTGATGTCGGTCGCGGCGAGGCCCATCAGCGCCGAGAGGACGACTGTTATCAGCCCGATGCCGAGCACGACGTCGAGCGCCAACGGGTCGGCGATCTCGTACAGTGGGAAGAGGCGGGCCACGAGGTAGACGCCGGCGACGACCATCGTCGCCGCGTGGATGAGGGCGGAGACCGGCGTCGGGCCCTCCATGGCGTCGGGGAGCCAGACGTGCAGCGGGAACTGGCCGGACTTCCCCGCCGCGCCGGCGAAGATGAGCAGCATCGCCGCCGTCAGGTACGTATCGTCGAAGCCGCCCTCCTCCGCGAACCGGAAGATCTCCTGGATGTTGAACGTGCCGGCTTCGCGCCAGAGCATGATGATGCCGATGAGGAAGCCGACGTCGCCGATGCGGGTGGTCACGAACGCCTTCTTGGCCGCCTCCGCGGCCGAACGCCGCTCCCACCAGAAGCCGATCAGCAGGAACGAACAGAAACCCACGCCCTCCCAGGCGGCGTAGAGCAGCATCAAGTTGTCGGCGAGAACGAGCGTCAGCATCGACGCCGCGAAGAGCGACATCACCGTGAAGTACCAGCCGTAGCGTGGGTCGCCCTTCATGTAGCCCACGGAGTAGACCTGGACCATCAGGGCCACGAACGTCACGACGGCCAGCATGACCAGGGCGATCTCGTCCACGTAGAAGCCGAGGTCGACGCGGAAGAAGCGGTCGCCGATGTCGAAGTTGAACCACTCCCAGGCCCTGCCGCCGCCGGCGAACGCCTCCGCGCCTTCACGCTCGATGGCGTCGAGCACGTCGGCGGCGACGAAGAGAAAGGCGACAAAGGCGCCGGCGATCGCGGCGATCGAGAGCCAGTCGCCGCCGCGCGGCAGGTACTTGCCGAAGAGGAGCAGTACGGCGAAAGCCGCGGCCGGCAGCGCTGGAATTATCCAGACTTCGGACATTGACATCACCAGCGGAGGAGGTCGGCCTCGTCCACGTTGGCCGTGGCGCGGTTACGGTACAGACGGAGGATGATCGCCAGGCCGAGGCCGACCTCTGCGGCGGCGATCGTGATCACGAAGATGGCGAAGATTATCCCGGTGAAAACGTCGGGATCGAAATAGACCGCGAAGGCGATGAAGTTGATAGAGACCGCCTGGAGCATCAACTCCACCGACATCAGGATCAGCACCGCGCTGCGGCGGGCGAGCACTCCGTACATGCCGAGCGCGAAGAGGATCGTGCCCAGAATCAGGAAGTTGTTCAGCGGGATCATGCCGCTTACTCCCCCTCCTCGCCGCGGGCGAGGATGATGGCGCCCAGCAGCGCGACCATCAGGACCAGCGAGGCGACCTCGAACGGTACGGCCCAGTTGGTGAAGAGCGAATTCCCGATCGCCTGGAAGGGGATCACCTGCACCTCGTCAGTGTTGCCGGGCCAGTCGGTACCGGCGATGGCGGCGACGGAGACGACGCCGAAGGCGCCGGCCGTGAGGAAGGCCAACGGCTTCTGGGGGCCGTCCATTGCCTGCGGCAGATCACGGGCCCGCGTCAGCATCATGGCGAAGAGGATGAGGATGGTGACGGCGCCGCCGTAGATGAGCACCTGCACGATTGCGAGGAACTCGGCGGCGAGGAGTATGAAGACGCCGGCGACGGCGAGCAGCGCGAGGATGAGGAAGAGCGCGGCGTGCACGATGTTCCGCGAAAAGACGACGCCGGCGCCCCCGGCCACGGCGAGGACGGCGACGAAGTAGAAAATTAGCTCTTCGACGCTCATTGATGGGTACGGGTGAAATCGGGAGCGTTGAGGCCCGCGGCCGGCTGGTGGCCTGTTCGTCCCGGCGTTCGCCTGCGGGCGACGCCGGCCCCCAAGAGGGGGGTGGAACGGCGGAAGCGTGATGGGTCGGTCACCCCTGAGCTATCCCTCGCCGCCTTTCACCGCCGCCACAGCCTCCTCGCCCTGCTTTTCCTCTTCGTCTTTCTTGGGTGCCCAGCCCGAGTGCGCCACGCCCATCGGCTCCCGGAACGGGTCCTCCAGCTCGCCCGTGCGGGACTGGCGGAGCAGGGCCGGCAGGTCCATCACCAGGTCCTGGCGGTCGTATCGCGACAGCTCCACGCCTTGCCAGGTGTTGTTCATGACGATGGCGTCAAAGTTGCAGACCTCGACACAGATGTCGCAGCGCATGCAGCGCGCGTAGTCCAAAAAGAAGCGGTCGACGATCTTTTTGCGCTTGCTCTTGCCCGCTGCGTAGTTCGGGTTGTCCTTCATCGTGACGGTGATGCAGTCGACCGGGCAGTAGCGGGCGCAGACCTGACAGCCGGTGCAGAACGGCTCACCCACCTCGTGATCCCAAAGGAGGACGGGAAAGCCACGGGCGCGGTGGGGCAGCTCTTTCTTTTCTGTGGGGTACTCGACGGTCACCGGCTTGCGGGTGGCGGCCCGCAGCGTTGTCCCCAGTGCTTTCAGTATCCCCAGCACTACAGCACACTCCCGACTCGCTCATACCCCGGCTGGTAGCGGACGCCGGACGCGCGGGCAGCCCTGTAGGTCAGGAAGATGAGGGCGGCCGCGCCAGCGCCGGAGAAGAGGATGAGCAGCTCTTCTGGCCAGTCGTAAACCAGCACCAGCCCATTGATTATGATTTGCAGGAACGCGAAGGGCAACAGCAGTTGCCAGCAGTACCCCATCAGCTGGTCGATCCGCAGGCGCGGCAGGCTGGCCCGCATCCACATGAAGAACAGCACGAAGGCGAACGTCTTCACCGTCATCAGCAGGGCCTGGCCCCAGCCCGGCAGGTCGTTGAACGGCCACTGCCAGCCGCCGAGGAAGATGAGCGACCCCAGGATCGAGATCATCACCATGCTCACGAACTCGCCCAACTGGAACATCGACCAGCGGATCCCCGAGTACTCCACGAACGGCCCGCCCACGACCTCGGACTCCGCCACCGGTATGTCGAACGGCTGGCGGTAGAGCTCGGCGAGGCCGGAGATGGCGAAGATCATGAAGGCCAGCGACTGGTAGACGACGAACGGCACATCCTTCTCGTTCTGCGCCTCCACGACAGCCCGCAGGTCCAGCGACTGCGGCAGCATCGACACTGCGAGGACGGCCATGACCAGCGGTATCTCGTAGCTGATCAACTGGGCGGCGGCGCGGATGCCGCCGATCAGGGCGTACTTGTTGTCCGAGCCCCAGCCGGCCATCACAAAGCCGACAATCGAGAGCCCCGATACGGCGACGATGTAGAAGAGGCCGAGCGCCAGGTTGCGCACGAAGAGGTCGGCCGTGAACGGCAGGGCCACGATCGCCATGAGGACGGGCACGACGATCACGAAGGGCGCGAGCTCGAACGTCCAGCGGTCGGCCGTCTGCGGGCGGACGTCCTCCTTGGTGAGGAGCTTGATGGTGTCGGCGAAGCCCTGGAGGATGCCGTAGGGGCCCACGCGCATCGGCCCCAGGCGCTGTTGGAGCCGGCCGATCACCTTCCGCTCGAGGTAGGTCAGGAAGATCACGCTCAGCGGCACGATGGCCCCGACTATGCCCATGCGGATGAGCGCATCCAGCCAGGCGTTGTCGAGGATCAGCCCCAGCGGCGCCATCTCCACCATCACCGCCTACCTGTCCACCTCGCAGAGCACGATATCGATCGAGCCGAGGATGATGATGACGTCCGCCACGTAGTGGCCGATGGACATCGCCCGCAGCGCCGAGAGGTTGCAGAAAGAGGCGCCGCGCACCTTGTGGCGGTACGGCTTGTCTGAGCCGTTGGAGACGACGTAGACGCCGTACTCCCCGCGCGGGCTCTCGACGCGCATGTAGATCTCGCCCGGCGGCACGCGCAGGATGCGCTTCATCCCCTCGGCCATGATCGGGCCCTCGGGCATCTGTTCCAGCGCCTGCTCCACGATGCGGGCGGACTCCTCCATCTCGCGCAGGCGAACGTAGATGCGGTCGTAGACGTCGCCCTGCGTGCCCACGGGGATGTCGAACTTAAAGCGGTCGTAGATGGAGTACGGCTCGTCGCGGCGGATGTCCCACTTGAGGCCGGTGGCGCGGAGCATGGGTCCGGAGAGCCCCCAGTTGATGGCGTCCTCGGGCGACACGGGGCTGAGCCCGCGGCAGCGGGCGAGGACCACCTCGTTCTGCATCAGCAGGTTGTCGAGGTCTTCGATGCCGCGGCGGACGCGGCCGAGGATCTCGCGGCAGCGCGCCTCGAAGTTCTCGGGCACGTCCCAGGCCACGCCGCCCGGCCGGAAGTAGTTGTACATCATCCGCTCGCCGGTCACCTCTTCGAAGAACTCCTGGATGTACTCGCGGTCGCGGAAGGCGTACATGAAGGACGTGCCGAAGAGGCCGAGGTCGGTGCCGAAGGCGCCCATGAACATGAGGTGGCTGGTGATGCGGTTCAGCTCCGCCAGGATGACGCGGATGTACTCGGCGCGCTCGGTCGGCTTAATGCCGCCCAGGCGCTCCACTGCTTCCACCCAGCAGTGCTCGGTGTTGAACTGCGCCAGGTAGTCCGTCCGGTCGTGGTAGCCGATCACCTGCCGGTAGTCGCAGTTCTCGGGCAGCTTCTCGTTGCCGCGGTGCATGTAGCCGATGATGGGGTCGACGTCCTTCACGAGCTCGCCGTCGACGGTGAGGATCATGCGGAAGACGCCGTGGGTCGCCGGGTGCTGGGGCCCGACGTTGACGTTGATGTCGACGGTCTCGAGCTCGGAGTCGGGCGGCGCGCGGTAGTCCGTGGTCACCTAGCCCCCCTGCTCCTCGGCGAACTTCTTCAGCGCCTCCGCGACGTACTTGCGCTCCTCCTCCGGGGAGAGGCCCTTAGCGCGCGCCTCTTCGCGCGCCTTCGTGATGACGCGGGCCTTGGCCTGCGCCTGCTGGATCTTCGATG
>FLYL01004505.1_pt1 | contig 8961 bp, 8 predicted proteins | sample 1122611 | NCBI WGS metagenome assembly FLYL01 (sample SAMEA4346791, study PRJEB14843) | hot springs metagenome | biome: Terrestrial Biome; feature: Habitat; material: Sediment | place: India | collected 2012-06-12 | depth 1760 m
GAAGCGCTAGGCGCGCACCTCGGCCGCCGCATTGGCGATGACGACCCGGCCCTCCTGCGTCTTCGCCTGCACGATCACCTTGCCGCCGCCGGCGTCCCACATCTCTGTGATGATCGTGTCGCCGGGGTAGACGACGCCGGAGAAGCGGGCGGAGAAGCCGACGAAGCGGTCCGGCTCGTTGCCGCAGAACTCCTTGAGGACGGCGCGACCGACGAAGCCGAAGGTGCAGAGGCCGTGCAGGATCGGCCGCTCGAATCCGGCCATGCGGGCGAAATCGGGGTCGATGTGCAGCGGGTTGCGGTCGCCCGAGAGGCGGTAGAGCGCCGCCTGTAGCGGGTGCGTCTTGTCCTCGACCGTGCGGTCAGGTGCGCGATCCGGAGGGTTGTTGCCGGCCTCGGGCCCCCGCTCGCCGCCGAAGTTGCCCGCGTTGCGGACGAAGATGCCGGATGTGTTCGTGAAGACCACCTCGCCGCTTTCGTCCTTCGTCTCCGTCGAGACGTTGATGAGGGCGCCCTTCCCCTTGTCGTAGCAGGCGGTCACCTTGCCCTCGGTCACCAGCTTGCCGCGCGTGGGTATCGGCTTGTTGATACGGAACGACTGCTCGCCGTGCAGCACCATGGCGAGGTTTATCTCGACAGCGGCGCTCACGCCGGTGAGCGCGGGGAAGGCGGGGATGACGGCGAAGGTGGGGAGCACCTTCAGGTTCCGCTCGTAGATGAACGGCAGTTCGCTGGCGCCGATCCCGAGCGCGTAGAGGATGACGTCCGGGTCCGTGTACTCGAAGGTGGTGGCCGGGATCGGCGTGCCCACGATGTCCGGGCCGATCTGCTTGCGTGCGGCTGTCGTCATTGCGTCCTACCCTTTCCGCGGTACTGGCTGCGCGGCCGCCCCTGCCGGGGTCCGGCGCTGCGCTAGGCCCCCATAGCGGCGGCCATGAGCCGCTTCTGCACCTCTTCGAAGGCGCTCGAGAACTCCTCGGCGCCGGTCATGTCGCAGATGCGGTCTATGTTGTCGCGCACGGCCTCGATGCTGATGTTGGGGCCGAGGACGGCGCCCTTGCTCTCGACGATGGCGGCGCGACCGACGTAGCCGCCGCCGGCCGTGAGGATGTTGCCGGAGAGCTGGCACTCCTCGGAGCAGAGGTAGGCAACGACGGGCGCCACGTACTCCGGCTTCAGGCGCTCGAGGGCCGGCGGGGGCATCACGTCCTCGGTCAGCCGGGAGGCGGCGACGGGAGCGATCACGTTGGTCTTGATGTTGTACTTTGCGCCCTCGATCTCGAGCGTGTTGGCGAAGCCGAGCAGCGCCGTCTTGGCCGCCGAGTAGTTGACCTGGCCGAAGTTCCCGTAGAGCCCGGCGTTCGACGTGGTGAGCACGATGCGCCCGTAGCCGTTCTGCCGCATGATGCGGAAGGCGGGCTGGACGACGTTAAACGACCCCTTCACGTGGACGGCGAAGATCTTGTCCCAGTCTTCCTCCGTTATGTTGTGAAAGGCCCGGTCGCGCAGGATGCCGGCGTTGGCGATGACGATGTCGACCCGGCCCCAGGCGTCGAGCGCCGTCTTCACGATCGCCTCGCCGCCCTCGTAGGTATCGACGCCGTTGTAGTTGGGCACCGCCTCGCCGCCGGCCTTGCGGATCTCCTCCACCACGGCGTCGGCCATCATCGTGCTGGCGCCGGTGCCGTCGCGGGAGCCGCCCAGGTCGTTGACGACCACCTTGGCGCCGCGAGAAGCGAGGAGAAGGGCGTGCGCGCGGCCGAGGCCGCCGCCTGCGCCGGTGACTATGGCGACGCGGCCGTCGAATCTGATTTCGCTCACAGGGGACCTCCGTGTTTAGGATTGTCGGTGGCGACGGCGGCGCGATAGTCCGAACCGCCGTGGGCGGATAAACCATGCTACAGCGGGGCGTCTGTTGTCAATTGAGCGCCCATGTGGCGAGCCCTCCGACAAGGCGCCGGCCGCTCGTCCAACACCGGCAGGCGCCGCGGAGTTACGGCAGCGTTCTCACCGGGCCGAGCGCTCCCCCGCCCGTGCCTCGCGCGTTCCCGGCGCCCTAGCCCGCCGCCTCCGCTTCCTGCCGCATTGAACCCAGCTCGGTCCGTATCTGGATCAGTCGCAGCACGTCCGCCCGGGTGACGAGGCCCAGGAACTCGCGGCCCTGGAGGACCGGCAACTGGTTCCAGTCGTGTGCGGCCATGATCTCGACCGCCTTCGCAAGGTCGTCGTCGGGCCCCACGCTCTGGAGCTTTTCGACGGGCGTCATGGCGCGGAAGACGCTGGTCGTCGCCCACTCGACCGGCGGCACCTGGCGCAAATCGGTGAGCGTGACCAGACCGAGCAGGTCGGCCGCGACCACCACGGGCACGGCCCGCTGGCCGCGCGCCACCATGTAGTCGCGTACGAGCTCCTCGAGCGAGATGTCGGGCGGCGCCGGCGCAAAGGCGCGGGAAAGGATGTCGCGCACCTTGATGCCCTCCAGCGTGCGGCGGAGGAGCAGTTGCTGGTACGACTGCTCGGCAGCGTTGCGCAAGAACCAGCCGATTACGATGAACCAGACGCCGCCGACGACGTTGCCGATGAGCACGGAGATGACGCCGATGCCCATCAGCATGAGCGAGAGGCCCATGCCGGCCCAGGAGGCCCAGCGCGTCGCGCGCAACAGGTTGCCTGTACGCGACCAGAGGCCGGCGCGCAGGATGCGCCCGCCGTCGAGCGGGAAACCGGGCAGCAGGTTAAAGATGCCGACTGCGATGTTGGCGATCGCCACGTGCGCCGCGATCGCCACGAAGGGCGACTCGCCGGCGCCGAGCGCGATGGCCACGGCCGCCGGGACGCCGAACAGGAAAGCGGCGACAAAGCTCGTCAGTGGGCCGACGGCCGCGATCCTGAACTCTTGCCCCGCGTTGGCCGGCTCGGCCCCGAGCGCCGATACCCCGCCGAAGATGAAGAGCGTGATGCTGGTCACCGGCAGGCCGTAGCGCTTGGCCACCAGCGAGTGGGAGAGCTCGTGGGCAAGGACGGAGAGGAAGAAGAGCAGCGTCGAGACGAGGGCGACGACCCAGGACTGGGCGCGCGTCCAGTCCGGGTACACGTCTTCGAAGGTGCCGGCAAGCGACCAGGCGACGAGGAAGAAGATGGCGAGCCAGCTCCAGTGAATCAGGATGTCGATGCCGGCGATGCGGCCTACTCGCAAACCCATAGGGCGGCCTCCTCCAGGGACACGATGGTTACTAGGATAACGGTTTGCGGGCCGTCGCGGCCGCGCGGCGCCGCGAACGCGCCGTGCGCGTCGGGCGCAGCTTGGGTGCGGTTACTTAGCGGTCACTAGAATAGTTGCAAACCCCAAAAATCCGTTGACACTACCGCTCCCTACTGGCTATAAACGACGTACTATTTGGTAGAGGATAGCGAAAGAAAACCCAGAAGCAGGGTGGCACGCCCCCTAAGCAGCGCACCCTCGGGAGGCTCCATGGAACAACCCAACTACTGGCAGCGCCTTGCACAGCGCCGCATGACGAGGCGCTACCTCTTGGGCGCCGCCGGCACGGCCGCGCTGGGCGGCGCCGCCGCCCTCGTGGTCGGCTGCGGCGGCGGCAACAACGGCAACGGAAACGGCGACGGCAACCCCTCGGAAACCCAGGACCCGAACGCGACGCCGCGCCCGGGCGGCGAAATCACCATCGGCCGCCTCCTCAACGTCCTCGGCATCGACCCCCACATCGACCTCACCGGCCTCGACATCGACACCCTCCTCTACACCTACCTCTATTCGTGGGCGCCGGGACGAGAAGAGGCGATCTTCAACAACTTCGCCGTCAATATGGAGATCCCGGACCCGCTGCACTTCATCTTCACCCTGCGGCCCGGGGTCATCATCGAGCCGCGCGGGCCGGCCGCCAACGAAGAGCTGACCTCGGAAGACGTCCTGGCCAGTTTCGAGCGGCGGGGCACCAGCCTGACGGCGCCGGACAAGCGCTTCCCGCAGCGCATCGTCAAGAAGGAAGCGCCCGATCCCTACACCTTCAAATTCGAAATGAGCCGGCCCTTCGTCCCGGCCATCCGCGAGATGGCGAACCCGACCTGGGCGATCGTGCCCCGCAAGGTGATCGACGAGTATGGGCTGGGGCTCAGCCAGGTAGCCTTCGGCAGCGGGCCCTTCATGCTGGAGGAGTTCCGCGGTACGGAGCGGATCGTACTGGCCAAGAACCCGAACTTCTTCCTGAAGCCGCGGCCCTGGCTGGACAAGATGACGTACATCATCATCACCGAGAGCTCCTCGCTCCTCGCCGCCTTCGAATCAGGGCAGCACGACATCAACGGCGCAGCGCTGACGCGGCCGCAGGCCGAGGAACTGGAGGAAAGCGGGAAGTACATCATCGCCAAGGCGCCGTCGCTCTTCTACCCCTGCATCCATATGAAGATGCGGCCCCCCTTCAACGACATCAAAGTGCGGGAGGCGATCGACCTCGCCCTGAACCGGGACGAGTTCATCAACATCGTCCAGGACGGCGAGGGCAACTACAACGGCCCGATCCAGTGGGCGCAGACCAAGTGGGCGCTCCCGCAGAGCGAGCTGCGCGAGTTCTACCGCCACGACCCCGATCGCGCAAAGGCGCTGCTGGCGGAAGCCGGGTACCCCGACGGCTTCGAGACACGGATGAAGGTGCCGAAGGTGTCCGGCGCGCCCCAGATCGCCGAGGGCGCCCAGCTCATCCAGTCGCACCTCAGCCGGGTCGGCATCCGCGTGTTGATCGACGAGGTCGAGCTCGGCAGCTTCATCAGCTCCGTCATTTTGCCGGGGAACTTCGAGATGACGTTCTTCCCGAACCTGCCCTATGACGAGCCCGACCGGCCGCTCGCCTTCTACCACTCCCGCGGCGTCACCGGAACCGGGAACTGGACGAACTACACGAACCCGGAGCTCGACAGGCTGATTGACGCGCAGGCCGAGGAGTTCGACGAAGAAAAGCGCAAAGAGATCATCCTCGAGGCGCAACGGATGATCCTGCGCGAGCACGGCCCGCAGCTCACGTTGACCGGCGGCTTCGCCTACGCCGCGCGCTGGAAGCACGTGCACTTCCCCTACGAGCCGTTCAGCGACATCCCGTCGGAGGAGGTTGGGCCGAACGGCGCCGACTGGTGGGTTGAGGAGACCTAGGCAGGGCGAGGGAACACTTACAGGGCCCGTTGTATGCGCGACTACATAATCCGCCGCCTGCTCCTTCTCATCCCGATCATGCTGGGCGTAACGTTCCTCACGTTCGCCACGTTCAGCATCATCCCCGGCGACGCCTGCGTACTCGAGCAGGGCTTCGGGGCGACGCCGGAGACGCTGGAGGACTGCCGCGAAGTGCACGGGCTGAACAATCCGTGGTACCAGCAGTACGGCGACTGGCTGTGGAACATTGTGGCGCCGGAGGTGCATCACCTGGGCCCCGTGCCCCTCGTCCTGCCGCGCTTCGACCTCGGGACGTCGCTCACGGAGAGCGAGCTGCCGGTGACCACGGAGCTCGAGCGCCGCCTGCCGGTGACGATCGAGCTAATGGTGCTGACGCTTGTGCTGGCCCTGGCCATGGGCGTGCCCGCGGGCATACTCTCGGCGATCCGGCCCGGCACCGTCCTCGACTGGGTGACCCGCTTCACCAGCGTGGTCTGGCTGTCGGTGCCGTCGTTCTACCTGGGCATACTGGTGATCACCTTCGGATCGGCCTGGTTCAACTGGAGCCCGCCGCAGTTCGGGCGGGGCTACGTGCCGCTGGGGGAGGACCCCTGGGTAAACATCCAGGAGTTCTTCTTCCCGGCGCTCGTCCTCGCCGTCGGCAGCGCCGCCGTCGTCATGCGGCTCACCCGTTCTTCCATGCTCGAAGTGCTGCGCAACGACTACATACGCACGGCCTGGTCGAAGGGGTTGCGGGAGCGCGCCGTCGTCTGGCGGCACGCCCTCAAGAACGCGCTGATCCCGGTGGTGACGGTCGTGGGCCTCCAGGTGGGCGGGCTGCTGGGCGGCGCCGTGATCATCGAGTCGCTCTTCAACCTGAACGGCGTCGGCAAGTACACGCTCGAGGCGATCATCCGGCGCGACGTGTTCGTCGTGCAGAGCCTCGTCCTGATGTTCGCGACGGCCTACGTTCTTTCGAACCTGAGCGTCGACCTCGTCTACGCCTGGCTCGACCCGAGGATACGGTATAGCTGATGGCGCAGGAAGCAGCAGTCCCGCTCGGACTGGAACAGGAAGAGGCGCCGCCGGCGCGCAGCCGCTGGCGGAGGCTCGCCTCCCTTGCCCGCCGCCACCCGCTGGGCGTGTTCGGCCTCTTGTGCGTCTCCGCCCTCCTCTTCTGCGGCATCTTCGCCGACCTCATCGCCCCCTACGACCCGGTGACGCCGGTGCGCGGCACCACCTCCTTGGGCGCGCTGGCCGAACCCGTGGACGCCGGGGACACCGAGCTCCTCGTCCGCGGCATGGAAGGCGGCACCGGCTCGACGGCCTACCTCGGCGACGAGAAGATCATCGTGCTCTTCGTCGAAGAGCAGCCGGACGGCCTGTCGAAGGCGCTCGTCGAGCGCGGCGCCGACGACACGCAGGCCGTCGACCACCCGGCCGGCGCCGTCCTGCAACGGGAGGACGACATCCAGAAGCTACAGCCGCCGTCCCTCAAGTACCCGTTCGGCACCGACAACCTGGGGCGCGACGTGCTCAGCCGCACCATCTTCGGCGCCCGTATCTCGCTCATGATCGGCCTCGTGTCCATCGGCGTCGGCGTGACGGCGGGCACGTTCTTCGGCGTGCTCTCGGGCTACCTCGGCGGCATCGTGGACTCGATCATCCAGCGCATCGTGGACATGCTGCTTGCCTTCCCGGCGGTCGTCCTTCTGCTCGCGATCGTGGCCGTGATCGGCGACGAGGACTCGACGGTGCGCGTCTTCTTGCGGGACAACACGCCGATACCAGAGGGCGAGTTCTTAGGAGTGCCCGTATTCCTCGATATCTTCGTCGTTTCGCTCGGCATCGGCCTAGCCGTCGCCGTCGGCACGACGCGCATCGTGCGCGGCGCCGTGCTCTCCGTGAAGGAGAACGTGTACATCGAGGCGGCGCGGGCGATGGGCGCGAGCGACCGGCGCATCATGATGCACCACATCTTCCCGAACGTCGCGGCGCTGGTGGTGGTCTTGGCGAGCGTGTTCCTGCCGATCGCCATCCTGGCCGAAGCCGCGATCAGCTTCCTCGGCGTCGGCGTGCCCGAGCCGACGCCGTCCTGGGGCGCCGACCTGAGCGGCGTCAACCAGAGGAACGCGCTCTCCGGCTACTGGTGGCCCGTCTTCTTCCCCGGCCTCGCCCTCTCGCTCGTCGTCCTCGGTTTCAACATGCTGGGCGACGCCTTCCGCGACATCTCCGACCCGCGCCTGCGCGGGAGCGGTCTGGGCGGCCCGCGCGGCGGCGGCCTCTAGCCCCGGTCCGCAACGCCGGCGGCCCTGCCGCACTGCGACGAGCGCCCTGACGCCGCCCGCGCGTATGGACAGCGCCCCGCTACTGGTGTAGCGTACAGACGCCGGAGGGGCGCACTATGCGGGAGTACATAGCCCGGCGGCTCCTGCTTCTTGTCCCGATGATGATCGGGGTGAGCTTCCTCACCTTCGCCGCCTTCCACATCATCCCCGCCGACCCTGTCGACATCATCTGCACCTGGCAGTGCAGCGAGGACGACCGGGAGGAGATGCGGCACCAGCTCGGCCTGGACCGGCCCTGGTACGAGCAGTACGGCGACTGGCTGGCCGGCATCCCGCAGGGCGACTTCGGCAAGTCGCTGCTCACGGACGTGCCGGTCTCGACCGAACTGATGCGGCGGCTGCCGGTCACGTTCGAGATCATGCTGCTGACGATGCTCTTCACGCTGCTCCTCGGGCCCCCGGCCGGCGTGGTTTCCGCGATCCGGCCGGGCACGGCCTGGGACGTGGCGCTCCGCTTCCTGGGGGTCTTCTGGCTTTCCGTACCGTCGTTTTATATCGCCGTGCTGGCGATCAGTTTCGGCCTGCTCTGGTTCGGGTGGACGCCGCCGCAGTTCGGCACCGGCCCCGTCGGCTTCTTCGACGCGCCGCTCACGAACCTCGAGCAGTTCGCGCTGCCCTGCCTTATCTTGGCGCTGGGGCCCGCGGCCGTGCTCATGCGCCTCACACGCTCGGCGATGCTGGAGGTCCTTCGCAACGACTACATCCGCACCGCCTGGGCGAAGGGGCTGCGGGAGCGCGCGGTCATCTGGCGGCACGCCATCAGGAACGCGTTGATCCCAGTGTTCACCGTGTCGGGCCTCCAGGTTGCGGAGCTGTTAGGGGGCGCAGTGATCATCGAATCCATCTTCGCGCTAAACGGCATCGGTAAGTACACTCTCGAGTCCGTCCTCACGCGCGACCTCTTCGTCGTGCAGAGCATGGCGCTCTTCTTTGCCGTGGTCTACGTCGCCGTTAACCTGGCCGTCGACATCGGCTACGCGTGGCTCGACCCGCGCATCCGCGTCTCATGAAACAGGTCGTCCTCGTGGCCGCGGTACTGATTGCGGCGCTGCTGCTGGCGCTCGCCGTCTGGGCGCTCACGTCGCAGGAGGAAGCGACGGCGCCGGGGCCGGGCGCCACGACGGAGCAGCACGTCCTCATCCGCGCGCCCGGCTAGCTGCGCCGGCCCGGCCCATCGCGGCGCGGACTGCGGCGGCGCTTCGCCGTCGCGATTTGTTATGTTTCGGCAATCCCTGCGGCCGCGCTTGTTACGGCAAGCGATGCCCGGCCGGCGTATGATGCGCTGTGTCGGGCGGGAAAGAGCGCGCTGACAAAGGAGAGGCTCCGCCCCGGGATGCACCCCCAGTGGGACTTGCTCTTTCCCCCCAGCACTGGTGGCCCGGACGACTTCGCGGGTAAAACCGCGGGGTAGTCGGGCCACCAGTACTGTTTCGGCGGCGCGGCCTCACCCCTG
>FLYL01007876.1_pt2 | contig 8878 bp, 8 predicted proteins | sample 1122611 | NCBI WGS metagenome assembly FLYL01 (sample SAMEA4346791, study PRJEB14843) | hot springs metagenome | biome: Terrestrial Biome; feature: Habitat; material: Sediment | place: India | collected 2012-06-12 | depth 1760 m
CGATTTCATGGTCGCGGTGGTGCAGGGTATGGGTGAAACGGACGCCGGCCCTCCCCAGGGGGACCGCCGGATAACCGGCCGGGTTCAGGTAGAAGCCCCTGTGGCGCATCTCGGCGGTCACCGCCGCGGCCTGCTCGGTGGAGCCGAGCTCGACCAGCCAGATGGGGGTGGGCCGTCGGGAGACGACCGGCAGACCCAGACGCGCGACGGTCCCGGAGACCAGGTCGATCTGTTCGAGGAGACGGGCGGACTTTTGTCGGTGCTCCGGGGAGAGATGGATCGTCGCCGAGGCTATCCCCGCAGCCAGCTCGGCGATCTGGAGGGGACCGCCGAAGGTGAGGGGGCCGCCGACCATCTCGATCCTGTCCGCCGTTGCGGGATCGGAAACCAGGACGGCTCCTCCTGCCGCACCGAACGACTTGGAGAGGGAAACCGCAACCACCAGCCTGGGGTCTGGTCCGATCCGCTCCAGCACGTAACCCCTCCCATGCCTCCCGGTCCAGGAGAACCCGTGGGCGTCGTCGAGGTACAGATGCAGGTTGGCGTGGGTGCGGAACAGCCTGAGCAGCGGCTCGATCGGGAGGATCTCCCCACCCATCGAGTAGACGCCGTCGGTGACGTACCACACCCTGCCTTCCGTGGAGACGAGCTCCCGCTCGAGGCGGACGAAGTCGTGGTGATCGAGGAGCTCGACCTGGTGACCCTCGCCTCGCAGCAGGTCGGCGGTCATGTGGAGCGACGCATGGGCCCGGGAGTCGACCAGCACCAGGTCGTCGGGCTCGACGAGAACCGGCAGCGCGGCCATGTGCGCCAGAGTGGTGGTGGGGGCGAGGACGACCTGGCAGCCGGTCATGTCGGACAGTGCGTCCTCCAGGCCTCTGAACAGCCCTACCGCGGAATATGCCGCCGACGACGAGTAGTTGACGCCGACCTCCTTCACCGCCCGGACTGCGGCTTCCACCACCTCCGGATGGGTGTTCATCGCCAGGTAGCTGCAGATACCGAAGTTGAGGAGACGTCTTCCCTCGATCTCGACGACGGCGCCGCCCCGTTCGTGGCGGTCGAGGCGGAGATGGGTGATCTCGGTCTCCCGACCGCGGAGCGCGATCCGTTCGTGGAGACGCCTCAGACGGCTACGACTGGTCACCCCGGATGCGGCCATGAAACTCCCACCCGGAGGAAGGCTAACCCGTCGAGCCCCGAGGTCGGGGCATTTCAGCCGGTCGCGGCGAGCGCCCGGTCGAAGTCTTCCTTGATGTCGTCGATGTGCTCGATACCGACCGAAACCCGGATCAGTTCGGGTTCAACGCCGGCAGCCCGCTGCTCTTCGGGAGTGAGCTGCTGATGGGTGGTAGATGCAGGGTGGATGACCAGGGTCTTGGCGTCACCCACATTGGCCAGATGACTGGCCAGCTGACAGGCATCGATGAACCTCTTCCCGGCCTCGTAGCCGCCTTCGACCCCGAAACTGAGCACACCGCCGTATCCGTTTCGCAGGTACTTGGTGGCGTTGGCGTGATATGGGTGCGACTCGAGGCCCGGGTAGCTGACCCAGCTCACCGCGGGATGCGCCTCCAGCCACCGGGCCAGCTCCAGCGCATTGGTGCAGTGGCGCTCGACCCGCAAACTGAGGGTCTCGAGACCCTGGAGGAACAGGAAGGAGTTGAAGGGCGACAGGGCCGGCCCCAGGTCACGCAGCCCTTCCACCCGGGCCCTGATCGCGAAGGCGATGTTGCCGAAATCCGTCTCCGGGTTGAACACGTCGGTGAAGACCAGGCCGTGATAGCCGGGAGCCGGTTCGGTGAACATGGGGAACCTGCCGTTCCGCCAGTCGAAACGTCCCGAGTCGACGATGACTCCACCGATGGAGGTTCCGTGACCTCCGATCCACTTGGTGGCGGAGTGGACCACGATGTCGGCGCCCCATTCGATCGGGCGACACAGGTATCCGGCGCAACCGAACGTGTTGTCCACGACCAGTGGTATCCCGTGGGAGTGAGCTACCTCGGCGATGGCCTCGAAGTCGGGGACGTTGTAGCGGGGGTTGCCGATCGTCTCGACGTAGATGGCTTTGGTGCGATCCCCGATGGCGGCGGCGAATGCCGCCGGGTCGTCACCGTCCACGAAGGTGACGTCGAATCCGAGCCGGGGAAACGCGACCTTGAACTGGTTGTAGGTGCCTCCATACAGGTAGCTGGTGGATACCAGGTGGTCTCCCGCCTCCATCAAGGTGGTGAAGGTGATGAGCTGGGCGGCTTGGCCCGACGCGGTCGCCACCGCGGCCAGGCCTCCTTCCAGGGCGGCCATCCGCTGCTCGAACACGTCGGTGGTCGGATTCATGATCCGGGTGTAGATGTTCCCGAACTCCTGGAGGGCGAACAGGCGCGCGGCGTGGTCGGTGTCGTCGAAGGTGTAGGAGGTGGTTTGGTAGATGGGAACGGCCCTGGCGTTGGTCCCGGGTGCTGGCTGTTGGCCGGCGTGTACCTGAAGGGTTTCGAATCTCATCCTGGTTCGCCTTTCTCCTGATGGGTGGGCCGGCGGGAGTATGTCGGTAGGGCGGCGCGGGTGTCAAACCCGGGGGAACTCCAGCAGCTGAACGTAGTTGCCGTCGGGGTCGGCCACGGTCGCAACTCGTCCACCCCAATGTTCGACCTCAGGCGGTCGGACGATGGGCACACCCGACCGTCGAAGCCGAGCTACGTCCCGTTCGATGTCGTCTGTTCCGAGATTGATCATCACATGGCGAGGTTCGGGGTTGGCCGCGGCGAGTTCGCTGTGGACCGCAACGGTGAGCCTGATCCCGTCCCATTCGAAGTTGACGAACCCTGGGCGGTCGGACAGGGGGACCAGACCCAGCGCTTCTACGTAGAAGCGTCGCATCACGTCGAAGTTCGACCGGCGGGTGAACACCGCGACTCCCACGAGGCCTGCGATCGCCATGGGCGACCACCCTAGTTCCCGCGTCCGAAGAAAGGGACGACACAGGTAGTATTTTCGTCACAGTGACGGAACTGACCCGGTGTGGATGGTGCGGTAAACCCTTTCCCAGAGGGAAGGGGCCGGGGCGGCCACGCCTGTACTGCCGCCGGAGTCACCGCCAGCGGGCCTACGAAGCGAGGAGCCTGGGACGGGTCCACGCCCTCGGATCCGACGACGTCCTGCTGGCGCGGTCCACCTTGCAGGCGATCCAGGACTTCCTCTACGAGTTGGAGGCGGCTCTGGTCGACGTGGATTCCGACCTGGCCGAGACCGGCGACCATAGAGCAGCCCTCTGGCACCTGTATCGAGTGGCCGCAGAGGCCCGTCGGCTGGAGGTGGAACCCAAGGCGGTAGGCTCACCACCCTAGCGCCCATAATATCGGTTATGTAAAGTAGCTCCCGGCCGACCCCCGGAAACCGCCAGACTGGGGTCGTATGGACACCCGACTGGCCGGCACGCTCGTGTTCCTCTCCTCCGGGGCGGTGCTGCTCATCGAGATCCTCGCCGGGCGACTCCTCGCACCCTACGTGGGGGTCACCCTCCAGACCTTCACCGCTGTGATCGGTGTGGTCCTGGCGGGTATAGCGCTGGGAACCTGGCTGGGAGGCAAGGCCGCCGACCGTACCGACCCCCGGCGGCTCATCGGACCGGAGCTGTTCTTCGGGGGGCTGGCCGCCCTCCTCGCATACCCGACGGTGAGGACCCTCGGTCCCGAGCTGGTGCAGTCGGGCGACGCAGCCGCGGTGGTCCTCTTGGCGGGTCTGGTCACCTTCTTTCCGGCGGCGCTCCTCAGCGCGGTCAACCCGGCGGTGGTGAAAGCGGTGCTCGGTGATCTCGAGGAGACCGGGCGGGTGGTGGGTCGCCTGTCGGCGCTGGGCACCCTGGGGGCCATCACCGGCACCTTCTCAGCCGGGTTCTTCCTGGTGGCGGCCCTACCGACTTCGGTCATCGTCCTCCTGGTGGGTGTGATCCTCTGCCTGGTCGGGGCCGCAACCTGGTACCGGTGGTCTTCGCGGAGGTCGTCTGCGCTTCTCGGTCTGGTGCCCGCCGGGCTGCTGGGTGTGGCGACCCTGGCCCTCCCCCACCCTTGCGACATCGAAACCGCCTATTCGTGTGCCCGGATCGAGGAGCGGGGCCCAACCGGTCGACTCCTGGTGCTCGACACGGTGCCCAACTCGTATGTCGACCTGGCCGATCCCCAGGTGCTGGCCTTCACCTACACACGCATGTTTGCCGCGGTCGTGGACGCCTACACCTCCGGCCCTGTCGACCTCCTCCACATCGGCGGCGGGGGTTTCACCATGCCCCGCTGGACGTCCGCCACCAGGCCGGGCTCCCGGAACGTGGCGATCGAGATCGACCCTGCCCTTGTCGAGCTCGCCCGTCGGCATCTGGCCCTGGACGAGGTCGAGGGTCTCGAGGTCCTGGTCGGAGATGCCAGGGTGTTGCTCCCCCGGCTGTCCACCGACGGATTCGACGTGGTGTTGGGTGACGGCTTCAGCGGCATCGTTGTGCCCTGGCACCTGACCACCGTCGAGTTCGCCCGGGAGATCGAACGGGTTCTGACCCCCTCCGGTGTCTACGTCCTCAACCTGATAGATCGGGGCGACCTCGATTTCGTCAGATCCGAGATCGCCACCCTCGAACGGGTGTTCGATCATGTGGCGCTGGTGACTCTCCCCGAGCGTCTCACCGGGGGTGGCAACTTCGTGTTGGTCGCCTCCTCCCGACCCGTCCCGGCCGAGACCATCCGCGCCCATGCCCGAGAATGGGGTCTCGACGTGGTGGTCGACGTCGATCCCGACACGCTCGACGCGCAGCCCCTGGTCGACGATCACGCCCCGGTAGACCAGCTCCTCGCCAGTTGAGCCGACACGGCCCGGCGGGTCGGTCTATGGTTTGAGCGAACGGTCAAAGGGAGGTGTCGGTGCGGGCTTCGATCCTGAGCGTCTGGGCGGTGATCGTCATGTTGGTGGCCGGTCCGGCTGTGGCGGCCTCGGACCTGGAACTGACCGGGGAGATCGCCGGCGCACCGTACGAGATCCGAGTGCCCTCCGACTGGAATGGGACGCTGGTGGTCTACGCCCACGGTTACCGGGACAAGGCCGACCATCCCGGCGAGATCGACGACCGCTCCGCCGACGCCTTCGTCGCGGACCCGTTCGAGCAGGTCATGCTGGACCACGGGTACGCCTTGGCCGGGTCCGCCTACTCGGACAACGGTTGGGCGGTGAAGGAAGGCATCTATGACACCCTTCGCCTGGTCAACCGCTTCCGGGCGCTGGTAGGTGATCCCGAAACGACCATCCTGGTCGGATTCTCGATGGGTTCGGTGGTGACCTTCGAGAGCATCGAGCGGTTCCCCGGGATCTACGACGCCGCGGTTCCCGCCTGCCCGGTGGGGGCGGGAGCCCCACGGGCGTTCGACGGCACCCTGGCCATCGCCTCGGGCTTCGACGCGGTGTTCGGATGGCCGAGCACCTGGGGCACCCCGGCGGACGTGCGCGACGACCTGGATTTCGACTCGGAGGTGGTTCCCCTCCTCGCCGGAGCTTTCTTCTCCGAAGGCGGAGCCGCCCGGTTCGAGTTCATCCGTCGGGTAGCCGGAGTCCCCGTCGGGCCGGAGTGGCCGTTCACCGACTTCTTCTTCGTGACCGAGGCCAGGGCCGAGCTGGAGCGCCGAGCCAAAGGGTCCCCCGTGCAGAACGCCACCCACGTCTACTCCCTGTCGGAAGCAGACCGGTCCGCACTGGTCGCCATGGGCCTCACCGAAGCCCAGATCGACGGCTGGCTGGCCGCGATGAACGGCAGCAGGGTGGGCGCCGACCACGGATCCCGCCGGTACCTCAGACAGTACGCCGACTATTCGGGCCGGCTGCGTCGGCCGGTGGTCACCCTCCACACCGTGGTCGACGCCCTGGTGCCCCCGGCCCACATCTCGGCCTATAACCAGACCGTCGCCCAAGCAGGCAGCTCCGACCTGGTGTTCAACGCGTGGACCACCGGGTTCGGGCACTGCAGGTTCACCCCGGAGCAGGTCCTCACCGCGGTGACCGTGGCCGAACGCTGGGCGGAGGAAGGGATCGCCCCCACCGGGGCCGACTTCCCCGCCGAACTGGGGTTCACCTCCTTCGCTCCCCCACCCTGGCCGCAGCCTTAGCCCGACCGGGGGCGGCCTACACTGCCCCCGGCGATGTTCGGCCCGCTCAACGGTGTTCGGGTTGCGCTGGTGATCGCCGCTGCCCTGGCGGGAATCTTCGCGGCTGCCATCGGGCAATGGCTGGTGGCGGCAGTGCTGTTCCTCGGAGTGGCCGTGCACGGCCTGGGGTGGGTGTACCTGTACCGCCAGCATCGACGGTCGTCCGACGAATGACCCCCCTCCCCCGCTACTTGCTGCCCGACACGGCTCGGGTGGGATCCGACGGGCGACTGATCGTGGGTGGCTGCGACGTGCTGGAACTAGCCGACATCTACGGCACCCCCCTCTTCGTCTACGACGAGGCCCATCTGCGGGCCCGCTGCCGGGAGGCTCGGGAGGCGTTCGGCGAGGACGTCTTCTATGCGGCCAAGGCGTTCCTGTGCCGAGCCATGGCCCGTCTCGTCCACGAAGAGGGCCTGGGCATGGACGTCGCTTCCGGGGGGGAGCTGTATGTGGCGCTCAGCGCCGGATTCCCGCCCGACCGGCTGGTCTTCCACGGCAACAACAAGAGCCAGGCAGAGCTCCGGGCCGCCCTCGAGGCGGGGGTCGGCAGGATCGTGGTCGACAGTTTCGACGAACTAGACCGCCTCGAGTTCCTCCACTCGGAGGGATATCCGGCCCCTCGAGTCCTGCTCCGACTCACCCCCGGGGTCGAGGCCCACACCCACGAGTTCGTGCGAACCGGAGGCGACGACACCAAGTTCGGGTTCTCCATCCGCTTGGGGTTGGCGGAACGGGCCTACGAGCTGGCCTCGGCGAGTTCGGCGGTTCGCCTGGTCGGATACCACTTCCACATCGGGTCCCAGGTGTTCCGGCTCGAGTCCTTCGCCGAGGCGATCTCGGTGGTGACCGACTTCGTAGCACAGCGACCGTTGGAGGAGCTCTCGGTGGGAGGCGGCCTGGGGGTGCCCTACGTGGAGGGTGAGCCCCGGCTCTCCATCCGACGGTGGGCCGAGGTGGTCCGGAAGGCGGTGGCCGACGCCGGTCTCCAGGTTCGGATCCTCGCCGAACCGGGAAGGTCCCTGGTCGCGGCGGCGGCCATCACCGTCTACACCGCCGGCACCGTCAAGACCCTCCCGGGGATCCGCACCTACGTGGCAGTCGACGGCGGGATGAGCGACAACCCCCGCCCGAGCCTGTATGGCTCCGACTACGAGACGTTCCTGCCCCGGGCCGTCGACGCCCCCAGGACCCTCCCCATACGCCTGGTGGGCAAACACTGCGAGTCGGGCGACGTTCTGGTCGCCGACGGCCGGCTCCCCTCGGACCTCCGGGTGGGTGATCTGGTGGCCACCCCGGTGACGGGGGCCTACGGCCATTCGATGGGCTCCAACTACAACAAGGTGCCCCGGCCGGCGGTGGTGTTCGTAGCCGACGGTTCTCACCGGCTGGTGGTCCGGCGGGAGACGTACCAGGACCTCCTGGCTACCGACCTGGGTTGATGGATCGTCTGGCCGCCCTGCTGATGAAGGTCGACCGCCGGAGGCTGGCGGTGTTCCCCGACGGTTGGGGCGACGACGCCGGCCTGGCCCTGTTCTCGGGCATCGACCGGGCGGGACCTGGATCGCTCTCCCCCGTCTGGGAACCCAAGGAAGAGCATCCCGGATATCGGCTCCGCCGAGGCCGTGCTACCAGCCCTGTGGCCGACAGCCTTCCCGCCGAAGCCCGAGTGTTGGACTTCGAGATGATCGAACCAGGGACCGGATCGGATCGCATCTGTGTGCTCCTCCCCGCCTGGAACGACCACGCCCTCAGCCAACGGCGCCGGATCGCGGTGGCGCTGGCCCGCCGTCGCATCGCATCGGTCTACTTCCACCCACCCTTCTACGGAACCCGGCGGGTGGTGCCCGAGCCCCGCCAAGCGGTCAGGACCGTGGCCGATTTCGGGCGGCTCGGCTACGGGACGGTCGTGGAGGCCCTCTCCCTGCTGTCGCTGTTCGATGCGCGTCGGGGCATTGCCGGGTTCAGTATGGGGGCCACCCTGGGAGCGTTGGCGACCGCTGCTTCTCCCTGGCCGGTGGCAGCCGCCCTGATCGCTCCCGCCCCCTCCCCCGCCCCCGTCTACCTGGAGGGCACACTCCGGCATGCCCTCTCCTGGAAAGCTCTGGGCGGCCGGTCCAACCGGAGACGACTCAGGTCGACGCTCGAGCAGGCGTCCGTGCTGTCGCTGCCTCCCCCCGCATGGCAACAGAGCACCATCCTGGTGGCCGCCCGGGCCGACCGGTTCGTGCCACCCAAGGCGACGCGGCGTCTCGCAGCCCATTGGCCCCAGGCCACCCTCCGCTGGGTAGACGGCGGCCACGCCGGCCTCGCACGCCGCCACGACCTACTCGTCGAAGCAGTCGTTGACGCCTTCGGCAGCCTCTGAGGTTCATGGTGACGCCACCCCAATGACCACCGATGTCGGCCTGGCGAAGAACTCGGTGGCTCATATAGTGCCTTCAATTGCGCCACGCCCAATAAGGCATGGAAACCCCTGGAGACTGCGCGCTGACGTGGGGAGGCCTTTCGGGTTGACAATGCCGGGCGGGTGATCGAAGCCCCTCGATACTCGGTGATGGAATTCGCCGAGACAAGGAGGGGCTCCGATGAGTCTGGATGCTATGACGGTCCGCCTGCATCTCCGCAGGATTCGAGTGGTGGAGGTGGTGGCGTGACCCCTTGAGATTGGTCCACTCGTGATGAGAGCCTGTTGCCCA